>MDSV01177041.1_pt1 | contig 27045 bp, 26 predicted proteins | sample 810851 | NCBI WGS metagenome assembly MDSV01 (sample SAMN05326640, study PRJNA326480) | marine metagenome | isolation source: seawater | place: Atlantic Ocean: North East | collected 2012 | reverse complement strand
TATTTCATCTGCTCCTTCATCTATTACTTCAGTTGTTTTTTTGACTCCTTTTACTGCCACTTTTCCTACTTCAGAACTTTCGGCAACAGAACCACCTCCTATCATTTCCATTAAATTGGAAAACATACTACCTATGTTTTCACCTATTGGGAAAACTATATCTCCAACAGCGTCAGTAGCATTTCCTAAATGTTCGAATATATTAAATCCAGCGTAGTGAGCTCCAACTAAGATGACTATCAATAAGATAAATCCATACAAAACATAAATATTGCTATCCTGTGGTGGTTCCACAAACGCATCATTATTTCCTTGGAACAATGGCGAATTGGCATTGATTGAAATTGATTGGGTATCCATTATAATAAAAATACATATATTAAATTTTTGTTATATATGTATTCTCTCTTTAAATCTACAATTTAAATCTGGGGCGTAAACTTATCTCCAAATTCTTTTAATATGTCCAGCTTTTCAATTGTTTTTTCAAGACTGGATTGTTTTACATTTGAGAACAAATAATCAGTTGGGGGTCGTTTTTCTTTTGCTTTGATCTGCTTATATATTGAATTAATTTTTGTATTTACCACCTTTATTTTTTCTTTTGTAGAATTGGAAATAAGTTCAACATTTAAATTTACATTTTCAACAAGGAGAGAAATTGCCAAATAAACAAGAAACCTGCGTCTTCTATAAACACCATGGGTGTATTTTAACGAGTAGAGATTCATTAAAGAACGCACAATTTTTCCAATACGTTTATCAAGTTGATTTTCTGATTCGTTAATAAAAATTCCCCAAACCATCCAATCAACTGCTTTTTGATATTTCTCTTCTACCTCAACAAATCCTCTTCTCTCGCATCGACATTCTTCTTTCTTATTTTTACATATTTTCTTATACGACATTAGCCATTCAGTCCAAAAACATGCCAACATTAAATTTTTACCTTTTGAAGATATACTGTAGGATAATTCATTAACAGCAATAAGTAGTTCTTTAGGATCATCATCTTTGAAATTTTTATTAGCATATGAAACATCAGGAGCTTTTAATTTACTACGTATATTATCTAACTGAAAATAAGAGTCGGCTATTTTTACTTCTTCGTATGGATGTCGGGTGGGAGCCTCGCACATCACACAAACAAGTTCAGCAAATAGTTTTCTGATTTTATCATTATTTCTCATGGAAATTTCGTTACCAGCATATCCATTTCGAGCTATTTCTCGAAAATTGTTTATTCTATGTTCCAAATAAACACTCAGAGAAGGGTTTCCTTGCTGAATATATTTACTAAAAAACAAAATAAATATGTCCCATAGGTCGACATAATAACCAGAACAAATCATTTCAGCACACCAAAAACATGCTGGTTCAATTGAAGACTCACGTAAACTCTTTAGAAGCTCTTTTTTCACGTCTGCTTTTTTGAATTCAGAAAAAGTAGTCCCCGAAAAATCTTTTTGTTCTCTTATATCATTAATTTCGAATTCATTTTCCATTAATTTCAAACAAGACAAAAATAATATGAATATAACATATACAATGAGTAAAAAAACAATAAGTAATCCGTTTGATCTTTGTTCTTCTTGGGGAAGAATAGTTTTATTTACATTAACTATTTTATTAATGGTTGTCATTTGGAATTATTTTACAAACACAATTCCTACCAGTCTTGCTTCCATTGAAGGGTTTGAACAATCTGAACAAATTATTATTAAAGAAGGACCTGAAGTGTATGATAATTTTTACGTGAATATATATGATGACCTTGTATTAAACCAATTAAAAAATGAGTATGAGGTAGGAGAAATCATGAAACAAACAAAACCAACTTCAAAAAGTAAAATTCTTGATATAGGAAGTGGAACCGGTCATCATGTTGCCCTTTTGTCAGCTAATAATATGAATGCTACAGGAGTCGATATTTCAAAATTTATGGTTAATGAAGCTAAAAAGAATTATCCTGACGAAAAATTTGTTGAAGGGGATGCTTTAAACGCTGGATTATTTGGACCTTCTACTTTCACCCACATTACATGCTTGTATTTTGGTATTTATTATTTTAGAGATAAATTACAATTTTTCAAAAATTGTATGAAATGGTTAATGCCTGGAGGATATTTAGTGGTTCACCTTGTAGATAGGGACATGTTTGATCCTATCTTACCTCCCTCAAATCCTTTGATAATCGTATCACCACAAAGATACGCTAATAAACGTATTACTCAATCAAAAATTACTTTTAACAATATGGATTATGTAGCTAATTTTGATTTAGTTCCTAATTCCGACCAAGCTGTTTTTAGTGAAAAATTTCAACACAAAGGAGATAAAAAGGTAAGGAAAAACAAACACATTTTCAAAATGGAACCTGAAAAAAACATTGTGGCTATGGCCAAACAAGCTGGATTCTTGTTACAAGGAAAAATTGACTTATTAAGAGTTGGTTACGAATATCAATATTTATATATTTTTGTCAAGCCTAATTAATATCATACAAACAATTATTTTATTTAATTAATAATTTGAAAATATAATAATTTTATTATGTATAATGTCTACCCGTGCTTTTACTTTCCAATACGGCCATCCTGACAACATCCTTGTTGATATTACTGATCTTATCTATAACACTGTTCAAGTTGGAGGAGTTCTTACTTTAGCTCAAGACGATAGCTGGGATTCTATCCTCGGAGACCCTATTCCTCTTACTGCCAAATTTATCTATGTTCATTCCGCAACAACTAATGAGCTTATTGAGTCACATGAACAGGGAGATGGTTTTACACTTACTGGACTCTTCATATGAACGAATGTCACTGAAGTAGATGAAATACCACCTTCAGTATAAACATTTAAATGATACATCTTTTTTAAATCTATCATTTACATTCTATTCAATTATCATCTTTTGGGAAATTTCTGATTTAAATAATAAAGGTCCAACTAAATTCAATAATGATTTAAATAAAGAATTTACATTTTTAATTTTTACATACTCTAAATTATGGTTATGTTTTGTGGATACAAGATTAATAATGTCACGGGTCAGCTGAATCTCCATTAAGTGTTTTTGTTGAAATTTACCAGCATCAAATATCCATGCCCATTTATCTGGAACATGATTTATCAACATATTGTCCATATGGGTTATAATTCCCTTTCGGTCATTATATTTTGTTGCCTCACCCACATTTGTGTAAAAAATACTTGTTTTTCCATCCTGACATAATTTGGAAAAAGAATGACTTGTTGGATCTTTATGACAAACCATACATATTTTACTCATATTCATTATACAATTCTATAAAGATTATTATTTCGATGACATTCTGTTTAGATTACGAAAATCCTATGTTTCAGTAAAATAAGTATGGAGTTGTTATCATATTCAAATATTGTAACCTTCATTATACCTATTATTATTTTTCTGATTCTATTTTTATATGTATACTTGAAATTGTCTTACGGATTTTGGTTTTATGCGCCAGTTTTTCATTTATACGATCTACATTATTATGCTAATCCAAAAGGAATTGTAGAAATTAATCTTCCCGAAAAAAATAAGTTTACCAATTTACAAGAAATTAAAATGTTGACCTTTTCTGATGTTCAAAGCAAATATTTGTTTAAACAATTTGTTTCCTTTATTAATTCTCATTATATGAGAAATAAATACAACAATTACATTCCGACGGTTATGGAAACCGAACCTTATTTCACCAATCATAAACATCCTTGTTTTATCAGTTATTATTACAAAAATCAATTTTTACATACTGTTCGAGATAATTCTGTAATTCCGAGAAAAAGAATAGTAGGTGTTATGACAACTCGTCCCGTTCAGATTCAAATTAAAAAGACAGCATCTTCATCATTAAAGATGTATGGCTATTATGTTGATTACCTATGTGTTCATAAAGAATACAGAAATCAAGGTATTGCTCCTCAACAAATTCAAACCCATTATTATCATCAACGACGTATGAATCCTAATATACACGTAAACATTTTCAAGAGGGAAGGTAAATTGACAGGGATTGTTCCACTGTGTGTTTATTCAACTTATATATATGATATTTTGTCTTTGTTTGGAAATAGTATTGAATTACCTATTATTTATAAAAGAGTGCGTTGTAGCTCTCAAAATATGAGACATTTGACTGATTTTATGAAACAGTGTGGGGAAAAGTTCGATATAATTATATCTCCAGATTTGGGGAATATTATGGATCTTATTAATAGTGAAATTTATTTTATAGATTATATTGTTGACACCTCAAAAGATAACGAAATTAATGCTTGTTACGTTTTCAAAAAAACATCTGTTATTGTTAACAAAAATCAATCTTTAATTGCTTGTGTTGCCAGTGTAAGAGGAGATAGATTCGATCCTCACTTATTTTATAATGGATTTTTAGGTTCTCTTTTTACCTTTAATAAATTCCAAAATTTATTAATTGAAAATTTGTCGCACAATACATTACTCTGCGACAAACTCAAAGAACAGAACACTCCTCATTTGGAATCTCCTACAGCTTATTTTTTTCATAATTATATTAATCCTACATTTTCACCAGGAAATGTATTAATTATGGGAACATGAGATTATTTTATCTTTTGTATTTTCCAATCCGAGTAAAAGAATCAGCTATAAAAATAACAAATATTCCTAAAAAAGAGTAAAGAATCACTTCTTCTGTAACAGACCCCAAACGTTCGTCTTGTTGTTCTTCTAAAAGATGAATCATATAGTTCAATTTTTCAAAAAGGAGATTATTATCCACAACAGGATTTTGATTTGACGATAGTTGGTAAGAATCATAATAAGGTTTGTTAACTGAAGTGGCATCTGGTTGAGGATAGTTAGGATAGTTAGGAACAAATTTTTTATAGTATTCTTCATTTGAAGCATCACTTCCGTAATTTTCTTGATAAGCATTCATATCAAGAGAAGTATCCCTATATTCAACGGCATGGTTAATATGGCCGCCTGTTTTGTTTTCTGGTCCTTCTCGTAGGTATTTTGAAACCGGACTTTCCTTTACATCTGTTGTTCTTTCTACACCTGAAGATTCTGGAGCGCCGGGAGGATTAAAATCACCCATTTCGTTATTTTCATCGTCGTCGGTATTATTATGAAGGGTTTGAAGAAGGTTACTCATTTTTGCTGTATCAACTGTATTACTGGGTTCACGACGTTTTTGTGTTTTATTATGGTTGGGACCTTTAGATTTTTGTTTCTCGTTAGTTAATGTATAATTATCATCATCAAAAGGAGCAGCGCTCATTGCTAAAGACATTCTCTTAATAAAAATTAAGATAATAATTTCCGAATATCACTGAAATACAGTGCTTAGACAATATACCCACCTAATGCTCCCTCAAATGATTTGTTAATAGCAGCAGTATGGCGCATTTTTTTACAAATAATTTCACAAAAACCATCTTTTTGTAAATTAGAAGCGGCCCAATATTGAGATCGCAACGTGCTAATATATAATCCATAATCCATCTCTTCATCGAGAAGGTGGTTTTCTATAGAATAAATCATTTTGGAGGCACAGTCAAAAGCCTCTTGAAAATATCCATGTTCCATGTAAGGAATCAAAATTGTGCTATAAACATAATAAAAATTATTAGAAATATTAATAAAATTGTTTAAAATTTGACCATAATCCCCATAGGATCTTTCTATGTCATTATAAAATTCATCCAATACTTCCAAATAAAACATTTCTTCACCATGTCCATATCCAGATTCGGTTGTGGACTTAACAACAGATTTTAGACGCTGAAGAATTTTTTGACCTATATCAACTCCGCAGGTAAAAAAACACCCACTTACTAACCATCTATAAACCTCATAATATTCACGTTTGTGCTCAACTTCCTTATATTTTTTATCCACTACACCCATTACTTGAATATGGAATTTGTCTTTTTTAATTTGATTTAATACATTTGGAATTCGAGAACTATTATATCTATAACAAATTTTATTGGTATCATCATCAACATGGAGATTTGAATCAATCCAAGCAAAATTGGATGTCTGAAACGGGTTTATTTCCATTCCTTTCAATACAAAGTCAAATTTATTAGCACACAATAGATGGGACTCGGGGCATGTCCTTTCATCAGCGGTAGGCCAATATTCAGACCTATTATTTGTAACTAATTGGGTAAATTGTGCTGACCATAATTCATCATACTCTAATGTAATAAATACTGTCATGGATTCATAAGCATAAGCAATTCTTCTTTCTTTTATAATTTTCATCATTTCTTCATTTGCGAATATAATTAAATAAACTGGTAACTTTAGAATCGAATCAATACCTTTGAGTGCCTTTTCTGGTGTGCGAACACTTTTGTTGAATTTAGATAAATCAAAAAGTGCCGTTACAAGTGTGCAGTCAGGAATACGCATAAGTTATTTTATTTTATCATAAAATAAACTTTATATCATTATAATTTGTCAACATAGTATAAGAGAAAGTATGGAATTTCTGAAGGCATTTTCTATCTTCGCTGTTTTTATAATTCTCATAAGTATGTATCAAATTTCCAATTTTATATCCTGTAAAAATTATATCAAATGTATCCAACACACTCCCTCTGGACGTGTTATAATTCTATCTATTGTTGTATTTTTGGCCCTTGTCAATAAATATTTAGCTGCTCTTTTTGTAATTTTTTTGTCCATTTTTCTTTTTGATTTGAACAAACCTAATGGAGTTTTTGATTTATACAATTGTGAGGTCATGGATAAACAAGTTGAAATTGACGATGGAATCACTTCACGTCTCAATGAAAAGCTAATTAAGAAAGAAAATAAAAAAAACAAAGTGCGTTCTTCTTATGACGATATGAGTAGTTCCCCATCCAGCTTTTTGGAAAATGAAGGTGATGAAATACCTATGTTAGATATAAAATCTATTCGAAACGTAAAATTTGAACATGTTGCCTAATTAATCCTTTTTGTGTGGTATTAATATATAGCACAAAAATGAAAATTCAGCAAAAAAGAAAAACAAGAAGAAAAAAAGTCAAATCAAAACCCAAATATAAACGAACCGTAGGTAAAAAAAAAAAGAAAAATAGTAATACAACTAAGAAACGTCGACCCATTAAAAGATTTACTCGAAAAAAACGTGGAGGAATGGATAGACCCAGAAGATTATTAACTCCTCCTCGTAGACGAAGAGGCGAAAGAATGCCTGAAAATCAACAAAGAGTAGAAGGCCATATTGAATCTTGGGAAAGTCAAGAAAGTAGCCCTGCTGAATCGGTTCCAAATAGTCCTAATGTTGTTACATATTCTTCCGATACAGAAAATCAAAATCAGACAAGTGATTTAAATATTCCTCCTCAGACTACCATCCAGGAACGAAGGAATTTAAATATTCCCCCAGTGATATTAGATGGAACATTTAATTATGATTTTCAGGAAGAATTTTTAAATCAAGCTAATGAAACCATAACTTCACTTTTAAACTCCATTGGTAATAATCCAGATTGGAGAAGGGGTGTAAATGAATTATCCCAAGATGATTTAAAAAAAATAGACTCTTTCCCAGATGGAATGGGTATTGATGGCATTAATATCCTTTCCATGAGTCCTATTTATGAGACAAATAAAATAAGGTTCCAATCAGCAGTGTCACGAAGAGAGGTTGAGGAATTATATCAAAAACTTGAAATTATTGTAGAGGCATATTTTTCTACAAATTATAATTATTCTTCCGAAAGAACTTACAATAGTGCTGTTCAATCAACTCTTAATCCTATAAAACATATGCGTGTAACACGACAAGCTGAGCTCAATAATCTATAAGCATTTCATGTTATATCTTTTAATAATTTTTTTCATACTATATTTTCTAATTGTAATATAGTATGCCCAAAACTAAATCAGCACCTGCGCCTCCTCCACCTCCTCCTCCACCCCCAGGACCACCAGGAGTTCCCATTCCACCTCCAGTAGGTGGAGCACCTGAACCTGGGTTTTTTGGATTTTTAAATCATCATGTGGCTTATTTAAATCAGAGTAAATATTTTGCTGGATTGTGTATGATTATGCTCAATGTAGGTTCAAAATTTGTAGCCATTGAGTTTAGTGAGTCCGCCACGCAATATTTTAAATTAAACGTTACCAAACAAGTCCTTGTTTTTTCAATGGCTTGGATGGCTACTCGTGATATTTATACTGCATTGGTAATTACTGCGGTATTTGTAGTATTATCGGAACACTTATTTAATGAAAACAGTAAGTTTTGTGTTGTCCCGCCAAAATATCGTGTTCTTGATAAAATGATTGACTTGAATGGTGATGGAGTAATTAGTGATGATGAACTTAAGAAAGCAGAAGAAACACTAAGAAAAGCCAAACAACAAAAAATAAACCAAGACCAAAGGAAGGCTTTTATGTCTTTTGACCCTGAATCTATATCACAAGCCGAGTATAAATAAGAAAAAGGAATTAGTTAAATTAAAAACTTATTCTTAATGTATTATAAGTATGTCTACTCCCAATAATACATTAACAAATTCCAACATATCCAAAGAGAGAAGGGAAGAGTGTGAAGCTGAATTGACCCAAGGAGATAAAATTATGTCAATTGGACCAGACGATGATTTTGATTCTCCTTTGGAACCAATAATCGACGAAGAACAAGAAGCCGTAGAGGAGTCTAAGCAGGAACCTTCTGAAGAATCCAAAGAGGGGCCTTCTGAAGAATCTAAAGAAGAACCAAAGGATCCTGATGCCAAAACTGATGTTAATTCTATACCTCCAACAATGCCTACTCCTGCTCAAATGACTTACAAACCAAATACTTTAACTATTCTAATAAACACCAAAATACGTAACCATCGTATGCTTTATTATAAACCATATATGACAGTTCCAGGTGAAGTAAGTCGTCACGTATGTTTTGACCCTCTTGTATTGTTAAATCAGTCAGTTGTTAACAAAATTCCTGAGAACCAACCTGCTGATGAATTATATACTCAATTTTATCGTCGAAACGAATTCAATAGTTTATTAAAACGAACACTCACTCAATCTATGCAGCCTATTTATACATTTGAGGAAGCCAGAAAAGATGGTGTTACAGATACAAATGTTAAAGTTACTTTGGATACCTTATTTAAAGAAGGTAATCAATTTTTTATAGGCGGACAAAGCTATGTTATTAACTCTTACGATTGGATCCAAGGTGATTGGGAAATAGATACTCGGCCTAATTATCAACAACAAGTAAGATTCTTACCTTATGGTGTAGCTTATCCAAAAAATTATGTTTATAACTTTGGTAGACAAGCAAAGAGAGAAAGAGACACTATTCCCCCTGAAGCAATAAAAGGCGATGCTCTTCAAAGCACATCCAAACTGAAAAAGGCTATTGAAAGTGCTACATCAAATATTTTTGTCCAACCGGGTATTAAAGCAAGTAATAATGTTGAGGTAAAAAAATACACCATACCTAATATTGCTGAGTTGGTTGAGTTAAAGGAAACAGAGCCTGAAAAAGTTCTCAATTTGGATGGAGAAGAGGAAAATGAAGCAGAACCAATACCATTACCAGAAGAAGAGATAACAGAAGAAGGAACAAAACCAGAACTTCCAGATTCAGTTGAACAAGGTGTTGAAAAAATAGACCCTACACCAACAAATCAACCTGCCATTGTTGAAGACCCAGATAAAAAAATACTTGAAGATGATGTTCCAGAAAAAGTTGAAATTCCTCAGGAGGTGTCTTCTGATGATGAAAAAAGTTCTGTTGATGAAGAAGGCTCTGAAGTATCTGATATATCTGAGTTACCACCTTCTGATTTACCACCTATGGTCAAACCTGGCCCAGCTATTGTAACTCCAGAAAAAGTGCCAAGAGAAACCAGAATGTCAAAAGGCACTCTTGTCGAACAAGCATCTACCCTACCACCAGACATTGCTAAGTTAATTATGGCATTCGCTGAAAAAAGAAAGTTACCTGGTGAAGATTTATCACAACAATTTGAAAGGTATTTACTACAAGAAGCTTCTCGTGATTTTTTCTCTCCAGAAGCCGTTTTAGATATTGTATCTGTTGAAAAAATAACCGATGACGAATTTAAGGTGGTTTCTTTAACACCAGGAGAAAAAGGAGTTAAAAATCAATTAGAGGCCTGGGACGTTGAGGAAAATGACGGTAAGGGAGATTGTTTGTTCGAAGCAATCGCTCAAATACAGGGCGAAGGAAACACAGTTCACTCAGTTCGTCGAGCATTAGCAAATTATTTCAAAGGAGAGGGTCAAGAACAATTTGAACGTATGAAAGCTACAGTTGACAGAGATTTACCTGAGTTGGTAAAACGACAAGACTCAGGAGAGACTTTATCTTTTAATGAAAAAGAAACGATAATGAATTTCAAATTTATGTTAAACGAAGATAATAAAGATTTTTTAACAGATGAGGAAATTATTGAAGTAATTGAAATACCAGTTTTCACAAAAAATCGTGATCCTGAATTGGAAATAAATGAAAAATTTGCCAATCGGTCTCCTGACAAATATTTTTTGGGAGAACAAAACGCACTAATTTCTCTGGAACAAGTGTTCAACACAAAATTTGTCATCATACAAAAGAAAAGTAAGGACACAGTTGAAGAAATTACATTAAATAGTCGTGTGGAATGGAATGAAGAAGGGGAGACACGGTTTGGAACAGTGAGTATGGAAGATAAAGATTCCTCAATGATGAAAGTAATTACCGATGATTACAAAGAATATGAAAAGCCTGTTACTGATTTAAAAATTGTGAAATTATATACTATTAAAAAAAATCTTTCGAACCTTCAACCTAATCAAAACATAGAAGTAGCCTTTTTATTATTTCGCTTTGATGGATCAGCCAATTCTCACTACGAAGCTGTTTTTAAACGAGGAATAACAGGAAGACAAAGGGAAAACAAAACCTATAAATTCACTTTAAACAAAATACCATCATATTTAGTTTACATGATTTATTTATCAGTATACGGGTTTAATAAAGATGGCAGATTAGAAAAATTAGCAGTTCAGGCAAATGATCCAGATCTGGTTTTTGAAGAAAACAGAAAATCAAAAAATGATAGTGATATAAGTAATTTTCTTGCCAAAAAATTAAGACAAATTAATGCTATTTACAAAGATAGGTTAGAAGGAACCGAAATTGCTAAGCCCCAATATATTGATGTTCAATTTGGAGGACAAGTAAAACCATACGTAACAACTTATCTTCAAAATTCAATGAATGTAGATACCAAAAATACTTATTATATAGTGGTGGATTTGGATTTATATCCCGGAACAGCCTTAACAAGTGGTCAAAAATATCGCCTCAGCTGCGCAGCAAATTATGACAGGATGCGTTCAGCTTGGTCTGATATATTTGGTCTTCAATATGAACCAGGTGAACTTGATGTGTCGTCTGTTCAATCACCTATGGAAACAGCCAAAGCTGAAGCAGAATCTTCTGCACCACCAATGGCTGAGGCAGAAGTTATACCTGCTAACAAATCAGGTGGAGGTTACACTCATACCAAGAAAAAACAACACAATCCAGGTTTCACAAGACGAATTTATATGAAGTCAAATAACAAAAAAACACGCATCAAAGGAAAGAAAAGAAAAAATAAAACAAGAAGAAATAAATAAGTAAAAGATTAAACGATAAACATATTATTTAGGATAGCAAATAATATGTTGAGATAATATATACATATGGACTTCAATTCAATCAGAGATAAAATAACTGAATTAATGACTATTGAAAACGCAAAGTCTATTATTAATAAAGCCCAAAGTAACGCTCCTACCCGTCAACAACTCGAAACTTCAATTAAAACTCTTCAAGATGTTTTACATAATATTTACGAAAAAGGAGTTACTGGTACATCGAATGTAAGCACTATATATCAACAGACTGTTAATTCACCCCAAGTTGAAAATATTGTTGCTATGATTTACAAAACGAAAACTCCTGAGATGAGGCAGCGTAACTTAGAAAAGATTCTTTATCTTTATTTGTTAAATTATGGAGTAAATAACTTTACCCCACCAATTGATTTACAAACAATGACCGATGGAGATAAAATTAGATTTTTTGATAGGCTACTTGCTGATGATGGAGGCAACATTGAAGAAGTTAAACGTATGGTTAGGGAACTTCTTTTGCTTTTCAACAATGAGAGATTAGGCATTTCTGCGGTGGAATATAATACAGAATTTGCCGATGACGACACAATGGCAGCGATGTATGAGGAAATAATCGACGTTGGAAGATCCCGTGACATTATGGATCGTGTTAATTCTCAAGTTAATGATAAAGAGTTTCTCAAGTTTTTCCTCTCTGAAATTATAGAAGATGTGCCTAATAAAGTTGCCAATGATACCAAATATTTCGGACAGGGAAATGATTATGTTGCTGGAATTAGATTACGATTACGTAATTTTATTAAAGGACATAATGTCTACATTAATAATTACATGAAAGACGGTCGCTCGTTGGGAAAGGAAATATCCAAATTGGTTCGTATTGTTGAGACAATTGATAAAGATATTGATTTGTCAGAGGATAAAGTTACCATGAATGCGTTGAAAGCAGTGACTAATAGAATAAAGGCTGGTATTCAAACTATGATGAATGAATCGTCCGGAAACGAAATAAGGGTATATGAAATTGAAAGCCTCGATGATCTTTTAAGAGACACTTCTAAGTCTATAAATAAAGGTCAAGTAATTACAAAAGGAAAAAACGTGCCATATCCAGCAGTTCCACCCCCTCCTGCTCCTGCAGGTCCAAAAAGGGACCGAAGTGATGATGAATCGGATGAGGAAGAAGGGAGCGATAAAAAGCAGCAAAGACAAGGAAGTCCGGCCCAATCAGAAGGCATTGAGGGTGGAAAAAGAAGACGTCGTAGAAAAACACATAAGATCAAATCACGTCGTAGATTTAAAGGTGGAAAGAGAAAGACCTTAAAAAGAAAAGGAAAGAAGTCAAAAAAGGGAAAAAAGTCACGTAAAGGTAAGAAAGGTAGAAAAATCACAAGACGAAAAAAGTAATTCTTTTTTTATAAGCATAATATACAAATAAATATGAAAAATAAAAAAAGAATTCAAAAAAATACACGTAGAAGACATAAAAATAAAAATAAAAAAACTAAACGGAGACGACGAGGTGGTCAACCTGACCCGATACAAAAAGGGACTAATCAATATGCTCATCATAAAAGAATGTTTCTCCAGCAATTAAATTATGTTGAAAATGACGAAACGTTTGATGAAAACGTCGACGATGCTATAATAAAGTATAACATGATTATAGATGAAATAAATCAGGAACTACCCGAAAAGGGAAACACAAAGAAAATGTCACGTTTATCCACCAAACAACTGAATCAAATATACAATGAAATTGAAACCAAAATTATGGAAGATTTTGATATTCATCCTCGAGAATTTGAGATAGATTTAGATATTTTTGATTAGTGGTGCTTACCGTATTACTGATTTATATAAATACAAAGCAACAAGAGCACCTATTATTTGAGCTAAACATTCTACTAAGAATTGGGGAAGAGGTGTTTTATCAGCAACCAAGAACATAAATGAAACAGCGGGGTTGAATTTGCCACCACTCACACTTCCTAAAAACAATATAGCAACTGACAATGTAAGACCTATTTTAATCCAGGCCATTTGTTCGTTTTTACTCACAATATGGATAATTACACCGAGAAACACAAAAGTGCCAATCAATTCAGCAATAAAAATTTTTGATAAGCGGTTCATTTATATTATATTATTAAAAAAAATGATATATAAATATTTCAGAAACTTTTTAATCACGCACACTTTGTTTACCTTCCAATAATACATGGATTCCTTTCTTAGCACCCATAGGTATATGATGTAATTTACTATGTTCATCATTAAATTCTTCTTCTGGATTTATACGAATAGTGCCAATATTTGTATCAAAAACTGGTAATTTCCATTCACCGCTCATCATTTTTCCATCCACCATTCTCAACGAATGAGGGTTAATTCCACATCCTATCTCTATAATAACGAGTTTTTTGTCTCGCCTTTTCATATTTTCTAACCATAAATTCAACCTTCGTCGTTGATGTTCATACGGTTTTCCGTAAAATTCCACGTCTCCAAACATACTAACATTTGGTCTGGACATACTTCCACAGTGTGAGCATTTAGGTAACCATTCAGCTACAAACGTATTTTCATCAAATTGTGGAATATCATTCTTAGTTATTTGAGAAACACCATTCGCAATATTACACTTCTTATTCATACATTGTAAATTGTTCATGCTTCCATGAACTTCATAAATTCTATCAGGATTGTATCCAGCCCGTAAAAAATATCCATCAATATTTGATGTTGCTACAAAATATTCTACATGACCTTCCAGAGCCTCTAACAACTGGTAGTAACCAGAATGGGGTTCAGCATTCACCATATTATTATAAAAAGAAGCCTTAAAACCCCAAGCAATATCGGGTCTTTCCTTCCACATTTTTAAGCTTGATATTTCGTCATATGAAAATTTATCCTTCCCTATTTGGATTTCTTTTGTCCATAATCCGTTTTTTCCTCGATATGTGGTGATTCCAGAATCTACACTCATACCTGCTCCGCATACAATTAAAACAGCATCTGCTTCTTGAAATAAACATCGTGATTCGTTGATAATTCGACGAACATTTCGAGGCATAATACCTGTATCTTCACTGAAATAATATCTTTAAATTCTATTTAAACATATCTTTCGTAGAAAAATAATGGACAGTTTAGACCATCATTTTTCACTTGATGATAATAATTTTATAACGTATTCTCGTGTAACTTTTATTAAAGATTTAACAATTGATGAACTTTCTTATAAAAACATGAAAGTTTGGTCTGGTTACAGCTATACTCACTCTAACCACATTCCAGACTTTTCAGACTTTATTCCACTACCCACTGAAAATTTAACCCTGAATGATTTACATCGTCTTGAGGGAAAATATATTTTTTTGGAATATGATGGAGGTATGATGTTTAATGTTCCCGAATGCTCAGCTGTCACTTGTATGAGAGTTATGAAACATAATGAAATCGGACAATTTTATTATGATAAAGATATACGAAATGAAGGAATAGTAGTGATTCCTCATCGTGAAGAATCTATTTATACACTTAGTATGATAAACTACAAAGTCCTCGTCGGAAAAAATAACCTTATATCTCCCGACGGGGAATTAATTACTGTTAAAAAATTGAAGGAACCCGATAATGGTAGGAAAAATGACAAAATAAATGATTTTGTTTGGAAAATATGGGTCCCCAAATCTTACTTAAATGTTACTAACTAATTTTTTATTTTCAAAAGCTTCCTGGGTGGATCGAACACCCGATCTTTAGTTTACAAAACTAATGCTTTACCACTAAGCTAAAGAAGCGAAATAGTTTTATTTTGGAAAATGTTAAGTTAAATATCAAGACTTATCGTGTTCTTAGTAGAGTCCTTGCGACGTTTGCTCTTTTTAGGAAGAGCACCATCAGTTTGAAGTTCCTTCAAATCCGCAATACTGATTGTGCTGTTATCATTTGTTTTAGGCTCTTCCAATTCGTTTGTTTCAAGGACGGGTGGCTCTTGGATATTAATAGTTTTAGTTTTCAAACCAGATAAAATATCATCTATGTCCGAAGGGCCTTTCATTTCAGGACGAGCTGACCTCTGAGGAGCAGAATCTGATGTGCGTCGAGAACTCCTTTCAGAAACTGAAGAAGTTTCACGAATATTAATACCGTCATTTACAACACTGCTTCGTGCGAAACTTGAACTATTATTTCCTGGCCTGGCTCTACTATTATTTATATATTCCGGTCCTTTATTCTGCGTCGCCATAGGAGGAGGAGGGCCTGGTTGAGGTTCAGGATTCATCATTCCATTCATAAATCCAGCGAATCCAGGATTACTTTGTCCCATTGAATTAACAGCAGCATTTTGGAACTGCTGCATCAGGTCGGGGTTTTGACGCATAATATCATCCATATTAGGAAGCGAGGACTTAAACAAGGTATTCGTCATATGAACCATCATAGCACTACCACCCAGTTGAAATAAAAGTTTTAGTTCAGGAGCCATAGTAGCCTTTGACTTATATTTATCATGTAATTCCGCAAAAATTTCGTCATAATCAGAAATATTTTCATTTACTTGTTCTCCCCAACCATCTAATTTAATATCAAATGGATCAAATCTACCGTTTAAAAACTCAATACCGTTGATAGCTGCCATCATCATATTTGCTTGAAATTTTATTGAGTTAGCCTTTGCTTTTTCATCCATAATTGTTTCATATTCACCCTGCATTTCCAAGAGGGAAGATTCCATAGTATATTTTTTTGACAATTCCACACCTTTCTTCTCAAGTGCCTCCAATTTTCTTAAGATAGCAAACTTCTCACGGAGAAGCTCCTCCTTGGACATTTTTGGTTGAGACGATTCCTTAGCTGAAGCCTCGGGGTCTATAGGAATATCATTAAACTTACCAAACCCATCCCAAGTCGTTTGTTCATCACCTATATTCGCTGTATCAGCGCCAATTTTTATATTTTCGGGTTCACTAAATTTCACAGACTGAACGTTCTCTGAACTTGATGAAAACATATCAGATTGAGGCTTAAAAGAAGAATCAATACCTATATCATCTGCCAAATTATTCAAATCAGCCTCAAGGTCATTCAAGTCACCTATATCAATATTGTCTCCTTTTGGGGATGAGGAGGATTCTTTTACCTTTTCATTCATTAACAATTCAATTCCCCCACCGAAATTACTTGATGATTTTGGTGTTCCTATTGATTCATCAATTGCTCCTAAAGAGATATCTATAGTGTCAGACTCCATATTAGTTAAATAGAACTTATAATTTTAAGTAATACGAATACAATATATATTAACACTTGTTGTGGTGTATAAACCAAATACCTTGAAGAAAAGCATCTGATAAATCATCTTTTTTTTTATTATTTAAAAAAAATTGATACCATTCAGTGTAGTTATTATCTTTAATTAACTGAGAACATTTTTCTATTCCCATTTTTTTGCGCTGATTATAAGTAGTAACTTCATTAGTCTTTTCTTGTTTACCATCTTTTATCTCAGAATCAATTCCCCCACCAGAAAAAATATCTAAGTCTTTTAGTTTGTTAGACGCTGAAACAAATTCAATAAGAATATCATCATTCCTCATAATAAAATATTGAGAAATCATACCTTGAAGTGTTTTCATTCTGTTAGCTATAGGACTGATTTGATTTTCGATGACTACCTTGTCAATTTTTATTTCATCTGTAAATAATTGATTAAAATGATTTTTCAATGAACGTCCCACTGTTATTAAATCTACATCAGAGGCATTTGTTGATATTACTGAATCAAAACACATATTTTTAAAAAAATCTAATACCTCTTGTAACAAATCTTTCTTTTTTATTTTGGTATCGTGATCAACACTGTATTTATCCGCTAATGCTTTTAATTTTATAATATCCAATTTTCTTATTGTTGAAGGATTGATTTCGGAATTTGGAACAATAAAGTCCTCTTTCTTAGCGTGTTTAAGACAAAAGTATTTGGAATTTTTAGTAAATTTTGCCTCATTTTTACAAACTCCAGTTTTTGTTTCGACGCAACATATATACTTTTTGTCTTCTATTAAATTTACAACTCCCCACTTGTAAATGCTGTGTTCGTCAAGTAAACAATAAGCTAAGTTTTTTATTCCTACATCAATACTCAACAATGGCATATTATATATCAATAAATATAATTAGATTCAAATCTATGAAATTAATATACTTTTCATAGATTTAATAAATTACTTTGAAATGTGAGGAGAAATCATTCTTGACTGTAATTCCATTCTTGATAGATAAGGACTCTTCAAATCACTATTACTGTAACCATATCCTGGAGCACTCGTATCAAAAGTAGATTTATATAGATGGGGAACATTAGAAGACGGCGTAGAATCACTTGTAGTATGAGGAGACAAGCCTAAAGTATAACAAGCTTCTTGAGTATTAAAGTTAATTATATCACTGGCATTTTTAGTTAAGAATTGTCTATATTTCCAATTTGTCGTAATATGATTTTGTTGTTGGATTCTCTCATTAATTACTGCTTCTGGCTGATAACTCGCATAATTACGACCATCATTCATAATAGGAGGAAAATTGAAATGAATATTGTTGGAACCAGAAAAACAAGTAGCCCAAGACATTACGTATTATATTATACATGAGAAAATAGTATTTATATTTACTCGCTATCAAGAACCTTTAAAATATCAGACTTTTTCATTTTGGAAGCATCAGTAACAAGACCTTTGGACTGAACAAGGTCACGCAACTTACTCAAACTTGCTTTTTTATAGTCCATAACAACATCCAGGCTTTTGATTTTCGATTCTGAATCATTTTCATCCTCTAATTCTATATCCTTTTCCTCATCAATATCATCAATATTTAAATCAGGAATTTCTAACACTTCTTCTTTTACTGGTTCAGTTATATCTTGAGAAGCAGAGTGAATAGCATCTTGGTCGTTTTCCTCTTCGTCATCACTATCAACCTCGTCGTCACTATCTTCTTCATCTTCACTTTCCTCTTCTTCGTCACTGTCCTCTTCTTCTTCATCACTTTCCTCTTCTTCATCATCATATTCTACCTTACTGTCTTCATCTTCTCCATCTGATACATGAATCATATTTACGGTATGTAATTCATCACTCTGAGATACTTGAACAGGAATATTTGGCTGTAAATCAAAATCAGGATTTTTATCTATTCCACCCATTTGGCCTGGCATAGTAGCCATTTGTTCTCGATTTTGAAGACCACGCATTACTCCCATTTGTTCACTTAATGTTGAAACTAAGTCAACCATGGTATTAATTTTGTGGTTTTGTTGATTTATTTTTTGGATAAAATAGAGACCTAAAACACTAATTAAAATTAAACAAACAGCTAAAGTAATTAAGATGGAGGGAGTGAAAAACACATCAACAATACCCATAATAAATCTACTTTATATAATTTTATGATTTTAACAACGAATAGTTAAAATAATATTAATTAGCATTCATTACCTTGTATTATTGATTATTTCTTCAGGATAATCCATATCACTTAATACTTTCAGTCCCCCTTTTACTTCCGAAATACCCTTTTTCAAAGTATACGTATATTTAAATCCGTCTCCTACAGGAATTGTATCCATCTTATTATTAATTAAATTCTTCTCGTCGTCCAATTGTCGACAAATAGAAACATAATGAGTTGTTAAAATACATTTTACTGTCTTTTTACTAAGTAAATATTTCATAAAGGCTGTAGCACTCGAAATAGCTTCATCAGGATTAGTTCCTGAATACAATTCATCAAATACACAGAAATGTCTATCCTTCTTATTGTTTTGGATTATGTCTATTATTTGTTTACATCTACGTGCCTCTGCCTGAAACAAACTATCTCTTCCACTTGTATCAGGAATATTTAAATAACAATGAATATGTTCAAAAGGAATTAAATTAGCAGACTGGTAATATCCACAACCAAACTGTTGTGTAATAATAACATTAATTAAGGAAGTTTTTAGTGTAGTTGTTTTTCCAGAAGCATTTGGTCCTGTAATAATCATATTTTTGTCTAATTTAATATCGTTAGTTGTTTTATCTTTATCAAGGAGAGAACCATAGTAAGACTTTTTAAATACCGACTTCTTTTTTGGTTTAAAAGTAGAATAACCTAATTTTTTAGAACGTGTATTCAAAATCAATCCTCTCATGTTCTCAATAAATCCATGAAAGCCTAACGAATACAAAAACATGGAATTATATTCATCACTATCATACAAGATATAAAAATGTTTCATCAATTTGCCAATTTGTCCTATGTTTTTATAGCTAATTTCCTCACAATATATTTTCTCCACAGATTCTTTATACTTCAATATTTTTTCCTTATTTTCTTTTATTGATTTGTTGAATCCTGAATATCTTTCAAGCTCAGAGGAACATTCTAAAAAATTATCCATTTCAAACAAAGTTTGATCTAAATATTTTCGAATAATTTTTAAATCTCCATGTATTTTTTTCATATTATTATAAAATCTTATACAACTTAATACATTTTGGTAAAGTGAAAAAAGATAAATACAACTTGAAAAAATCAAATAGGCTTTTTGTTCTGAACTTACTTCGTTAAAACTGGTTATTAACTTAAACAAAGAATGATTCGCAGCTACCATTTTCAATAATGACATATATTCATTCCAAGTCAAATGAATACCCCTCATCTTCATAACACATAATGGAACAATACAGATTATAAAAGGCACCAATAAAGCTATTACAGGAGAAGCTAAAGTATACATACTTATAAACTGAAGAGCAGGTTCAGAATAATTCCATTTTTGAAAATATGGCATTTCAATATAATTGTATTTGGTCAAAAAACTTATATCCCCTCGCACTTCTTTCCAAATACGCACTACATCATTTACTATTTCGTTATCCTTTTCGGTTTCAATATTATATTTTTGAAGAATAGATTTTGTATTTTCCAAATAAAGCTTATCGGAAGTATATAGTTTTGGAAATTCCTTTAACACTATAGTTCCAGCCTCAGTTTGAGGATTAAAAGTAGTTTTATAAATAGGTTCACATGTATCATCTATTGTTGATATTAATTCAAGATCATCAACAATTTGCTCTTTCAATTCCTTTTTTTGTTCAATAAAAGAAATTGGTAATTCAAAGTGCTTGGAAATATCTAATTTATACTGTAAAAATGATTCCTCTTCTTTTTCCTGTTGAACTTCTTCTTTTTTTGACTCGGAAAATAAGAACATTTGAGAATATAAAAAAAAACAGGAAAAAAATAAATAAGTATATACGAATCAAAAAACTAAAGATTTGTATATATGTCATTTCATTAGTGTTATTTGTGTTTTTGTGTCTTTCTTCTTTTAGTGTTTTTCCTTTTCTTTTTTTTTGATTTATTTTTCTTTCTAATTAAAATACCAACACCTCCAGTTATCTCGTCATCACTAACCTTACCAATATCTTTTAAAAAACCATATTCTTCTGGAGAAAGAGCTTTGTTGGAAAGCTTAACCAGCGCATATTGTTCTGGTGTAACATACTTTTTAAGATTATCGTTTAATTCAGATTCCTCTTTACGATTAATAATTCGGTTATAAGCCCTAACTGCGGAATCTAATTGTTGCCCAATACCCTTGAATTTACTAAGATAGGTTTGTTCTTCTTGTGATAATTGATTGAGTTTTTTTCCTTTGAATGGTAAAAGAGTATCAACTATCAAAACAAAATTTTGATAACCAACTTTCAAAGTGTGGTAAATTGTATTCATTAACTCTTTATCATAAATTGCTAAAGCTTGTTTCTCTCGTTCATCAGGAGACAATCCACGAGGGATTTTTCCTTCTCTTTCAGCAAAAATGATACGTTTGGCTTGACGAATGTCAAATAATCTTTCATCGGGATTAGGATTATGTGTTAACATTTTTTGGTATAATGGATCATTTTGGTATGTTTCTTTGTTGTTTTCGTAATCTTCTTCAAAGCGAAGCTCGAGTGCTTTAGTTTTGCCTACACCTTCATTGAATTCAAGAAAATATTTAAATTTTTTGTCGGAGCTACTTGGTGGGTCCTTAGAGAATCTACTTTCATAAAGAGCATCAAGTATGTATGGGTCAATACCTGGAGGATAATATTCTTTATATATTTTTTTTGTTTTACCACCTCCTTTTTGCTTTTTCGATGTTTTCTTTGTCTTTTTTCTTTTTTTTCCACCAATACTACCAAAATCCGGTAGGTCTTTTAAATGTGAAGGAGTAATTTGCTCCGGACGAGTATTTCCTCTTCGTGCCAATAATTTAGCCAAGCCGATTTCATAATGTAAACCCTCGTTTTCTTCAAATTCATTAATTTTGCTTCTTAATCCATACAAAACATATTTTAAATTTTTTATTATGTGTTCTAATTCGGTCCTCGTTATTTCATTTTGTCTTAATACACGAGAAGTGAATTCGAATGTTTCTTCCAAAATTTCAATATTCCAAAATAAAACAGAACCAGGATAATAAAATTGAAGAAAATTAATTTTTTTTAACTCATCATCAATCCTTGAAATCAGGTTTTTTCCTATTCTTTTTAAATGATCTGTATATGCTTGTACTTCGACGTCAGCAAAAAGTTCTTCTTCTTCTTCATTCATTTGTCTTTTTATATAAGTTGAGACAATTCCTACGCCAATGTAGTCATGAAATTACCTGGTAGCTCATTAATTTGAGTTGAATAATGTTGTTCGATTTTCCTTAGTTTATCTACATCTCTTCTTGTAATAAAATTAATTCCGATTCCTTTTCTGCCCCAACGCCCACTTCTTCCAATTCTATGTAAATAGGTATGAACAGAATTACAGACGTCAAAATTAATAACAATACTTACCTGTTGAATATCAATACCACGTGCAGTTACATCGGAAGAAATCAACACTCGAGACCCTCCGCCTCGGAAATTATTTATGGATTCCTCACGGAGTCTTTTTTCCATATCACTATGAATACAACAAACTGGGAAACCGTCGTTTTTCATGGAATCTGTTAAATCTTTAACCCTATTTACACTGTTACAATAAATAATACAATGAGACATTGAAACCGACGAATATATATCCTTCAAAGTTTCATATTTATGTTGATCATTTTCAAGAGCAATATAGTATTGACTTATACCTTCTAATGTCAGTGCTTCCTTTTTGACTGTTATATGAATCGCTTTCGTTGTTATTTCTTCAAGTCGGTCAATAATATCAGTAGACATAGTAGCTGAAAAAACAACAACTTGTCTCTTTATTGGTATACTATCTAAAATATGATATACGTCTTCTCTAAAACCATAAGATAACATCTCATCAGCTTCGTCAATTATTAGTAATCGTAAGCTGCTCAGATTTAATGCTCTTCGTTTCAACATATCACATGTCCTTCCAATACAGCCAATAACTACCTGAGGGTGGTCATATTTTAAAGACTTAACGCTTTCATCAATGCTTCGTCCACCCACTAAAACATGTGTTTTCAAGTTTTCTAATCCCATCCCAATCCCCTCAAACACTTGTTCAATTTGACACGCTAATTCTCTTGTAGGAACCAAAACCAATGCTTGAACCATCTTTTCATTTAGATCTATTCGTGATAAAGCTCCTATGACAAACGTAGCAGTTTTTCCTGTCCCTGATTGAGATTGGGCAATAACATCCCTTCCTTTCATAATTGGCAAAATACCTTTCATCTGAATCGGACTTGGATTTTCAAATCCATGTGAATATATACCTCTTAAAATAGAAGAAGGCAAATCAAAATCGTCCCATTTTTTAACTTCGTTAAATTCGAAGGATTCGAGATCAATAACTTTTGGTGTTTCTGTATTTTCAGTTATATTTTCTTGTATTAATACATTTTCACTATTTTTTATATCAGAATCACTCATATTACGACTATTATTTAATGTTTAAGTTGTTCATAAAACAATCTTTTAGATTTTTTGTTTTTTTGGAATAATTTATAAAAACCAACATAAATAAAAATCATATAATAGTGTATGACAGTTAAATATAGTTTATCAGATTTTTATGATATCAATACAGAAGGATTCAAAGTAGTTTTACCTGATTCTGTTGTTGATGAAATTAATGAATTAGTTAATAAGGTAGGGTCTCCTAATTACATTAGAACCCCTGTATTTCAAAAAATACCACGAGTCCATTCTTCAATAAATAAAAAGAAACGTGACATGAAAATGACTATAAATACACAAGATATTTGGAATAAAATGAATAAACATCAAGTAGCTGTTGAAAAAGACGAAGACGAAATTTCAATTCAAAAGGTTCGCTCTTATTTAAATAAGCTCACTGACAAAAATATAGATGATATTAGTGAACATATTTCAATTATAATTCAAAAAGTAATTGACATGAAAGACAAAGAAATGATAAAATCAATCGGTTCCTCTATTTTTGAGATTGCTTCTTCAAATAAATTTTTTTCTACAGTCTATGCCGAACTTTACAGTATTCTTTTTACCAAATATGAAGTCATGCAGTCATTACTCGAAGAAAATTATTCTTCATTCTTAGACAAATTTGAAACAATTGAATATATTTCCCCAGACGAAGACTATGATGCCTTTTGTAGAATTAATAAAGAAAATGATAAAAGAAGAGCTTTGAGCACATTTTATTTAAATTTATATTGTATTGGAGTATTACCCATTGAAAAAATTGAGTATCTACTTGTCCAAATAATGAATAAGCTTCTTGACACCATCCAACTTCCCGGAAAGGCATCACATGTAGAAGAATACACAGAAAATATTGGTATGTTATACCAACATGAAATGGAATACAATGAGAATTTAACTTTATCAAATGAAAAAAATATTCGTGATACAGTTATTTTTCTTGCTAATACCAAAAATAAAACTTTCCCAAGTCTAACAAGCAAATGTATTTTCAAGTATATGGATATATGTGACATGTAATACCATGTATTGCGTAATACTATTATATAAAATTTAAAAAAACATTATATAATGGACAAAATCGATGGAATCTTTTATATAAATTTAGAAAGACGAACCGATAGGCGTGACCTTATTGAAATGGATTTGAACAAAGTTTCTTTACACGACAAAGCGGAAAGATTTGTAGGAATTCCTTTTGAACCTGGAATTGTAGGGTGTGGAAAATCTCATTTGGCAGTGATGAAATTGGCCAAAGAAAGGAATTATAAAAATGTTCTTATTTTAGAGGACGATTTTACATTTCTTACAGACAGAGAAAAACTGGACGATTCTTTGAACACATTTTTCAATGATGTTGGAGACAATTATGACGTTTGTATGTTATGCTGTCAAAATCTTGAAGAAAAAGGAGAAAAGCCTTTTCCATATCTAAGTAGAGTTCATCACGCCAACAACGCATCTGCTTATATAATTAATGGTTCCTATCTGGATACAATTATAGAACTTTATGACTGGGCCTTTCCTTTGCTTGAATCTACAGGAGAGCATTGGAATTACGCAAACGACCAGGTTTGGATGCGTATCCAAGAAAATGACAGATGGTTTGTATTTAATCCTCGGCTTGGAAAACAACGTTCTGGGTATAGTGATAATGCGAAAAGATTTATGGATTATGATACCTAAGTAATGAATATAATCTAAACTGATATATATAAATATGAAAAAAAATTGTTTATGTGTTAATAGCTGGAGATGGGGTACAGTAGATAAGAGAATTGTTTATGGAATAGCAACAATGTTTTTTGCTCTGGGGTTAATGTTGGATACATGGAATAATTGGGATAAACCGTGCGATAGAGATAGAATGGTTTTGGTTACATTTAATTTATTTGGATTTCTTGGTATGCTTATTTTTCAATTATTAAATAAATGGATTATTGGTGTTATAAATGTCACTTTTATTGTTTTATTAGCCATGGTTCCGTTTACAAGGGCTATTCACAATTATAAATCATCTGGTTAAATTATCAGGGAAAAATAATAACATACTATAGACCGAACACTTGATATTATGTTATGTATTTTAATTTTCTTCTTATTTATATATATGGTTTATCCTAAATTTAATATTCAAAGTATAAAAAAACGATGCTATTTGGATTTAGAACATTTTTATGATGTATACAGAATAACTCCGTCAAGTAAAGAATACAAAGATGTTACGGAGCTATCTTTATATGCTGATTCTTTACCTGAAATAGGAGCAATGAAAAAATCAATCCAGGTAAAACTTAACAAATTACTTGAAATCAGTGATAAAAATTCAATATCTACTTTTGATTACGCTCATGATGTTATTCACTTAAACGAATTAAAACAAAAAAGATTATGGATTGTTCGCACATTTATTTTTTATGAATTGTTGACTTATGTGACGCTATCAGTATCTAATCAAAAATTATATGATCAAATTTACAAAGATACTGGAGCAGGTGGAGAACAGGATGGAGTATTTAATTTTAGATCAGATATTCCACCGGAATTGGATAATTTTAAAATGGGTATTTTCGGAAGTATAACGCCTACATCCGATATTGACATTGGTTTTCAATATTCGGGGACTAATTTGAAGGTTCCTGGATTAGCATATCTTGTATCACGATTTGAAGACTCATTTTTAACGTTTACTGGAATAAATAGTTTATCATTTGATATTGAAACCTATGCAGATATGATGACGATTCCTAATCCAAACGCATCAACCGACAATGATAAATTTCCAGATTATTTTTATTTAGATACCAGTAAATTCACCAAAGCAGATTTTCAAAAAGTTTTGGTGTGCGCAGGAACAAGTATTTTACGTAATGCTGTATTAGCTGAAATGGATATTCAAGGTAAAAAATTGTCCGCAGAAGAAATTAAACAAATATTAAATAAATTTCAAATGAGTGATATTCTCAAAATAAATAATGTGTTTTCTAATTTTTATGATGATATTCAAAATGATCTTTCAACATCTTGGTTAGAAGATGCTAAAAAGGTGGTTTTGGATTATATGGCATCTGATTACAATAAAGGTCGATATGAATATTACAAAAAAGTCAATATTGCTGAAAAAAGTAAGTTTGAAGGAACAGCCAATATTAAAAATTTAACCACAAATAAAATTGTAGAAATTATGAAAAATATCGGTATTTCGTTAACTTACCGAATGGAAAGTTATAATTGTGCCCCCACGGTTATTCATGTAGTAAGAATTTTACAAGCAGCTAAGGAAAAGGCTGAAAAATATAAAACATTGACCCCGAAAACTTATTGTGTTGGAAAAATTCAGTATTTGGACCCCTACTGTTCCTTAGGCAAATACGGTTATGCCCTTAG
>MDSV01125756.1_pt1 | contig 27046 bp, 8 predicted proteins | sample 810851 | NCBI WGS metagenome assembly MDSV01 (sample SAMN05326640, study PRJNA326480) | marine metagenome | isolation source: seawater | place: Atlantic Ocean: North East | collected 2012 | reverse complement strand
AGTCCACCTGGCTATTGGTATCAAAAGGATAGCCAGACTGCATCAGACTCACAGGGATGGAAAGTGAAAGAGATTGATTGTAAAGATAATTATCTCCACCAGATGCAACTATATTAATATCTAAATCCATATCTCCTAACTCTACATCATAGCCTAGATCTATATTAATAGGTACACTATTTGATACTGTCTCACCAGAATTCAAGCTATCGAAATCAAAAACTGAGTTATTTAAAACAGCGTGTTCATCTGAAGAGCTTACGCTAACAATAAGATTATTTGCATCATACCATTCTTCTTCATTTTTAATTTCCAAGACTAAATCAAACGAATCTCCTGGATTCAAAACATCATCATTATCTCCATCTGTAATACTATAAGAATATGAACTTAAACTTATATTTGGAGAGAAATCAATTGCTATAGCCGCATAAGCGTCAACCATTCCCACTCCTAAACACTCACAATTAATAGGGTCTCCATTGTCATCATCACAGAACCACTCAGTCCCCTCATCAGTCATACAAGATATCTCATATTCCGGATTTAAATCGTAGATAAATTTGTCAGAGGATGATAAAATTCTACTTATAAGCTGAGTATTGCCCCAATCCGGATAGTAAGCCTTCAACAAGCCAATTACACTTGCCGCATTTGGACAAGCCATCGAAGACCCATCCCAAGCTTCATATCCTTGGCCAATAATTGTACTTAATATGCTCTCGCCAGGAGCAGCCAGGTCTACGGTTTCATGATAGGTTGCCCATCCTCCCCATGCCCCAGAACAGCCTATTGCGCAAACCGATAAAACATTATCGTATGCAGCAGGATATTCTTTAGAATATTCTCCTTGAGCAGTATCTCCATTTCCAGCTGATGAAAGCACTACAGCTCCATATGTGTCGTGGGCATTTTGAATGACAGAGTTTTCACTAAAACTGTAGGATCCTCCACCCCAGCTATTATTTATAATTGCCAATGTTCCAGAATAGTAGCCCGCTTTAGCTGCATAGGTTATCCCAGCATAGCCATCACTAATTCCTGGCTCTGAAGGTTGAGACCCCCTAGAAACCTTAACAGAAATAATTTTTGCATTGTAAGATGTTGAAGAAATTCCAAGCCCATTATCTGTTGTTGCCGCTAAAATTCCAGCAACATGCGTTCCATGTGCCCAGGTGCCAGTAGGAGTTGCTCCTTCTCTAGGATAAGGGTCGGGGTCTGCCGGGGAATTAGCGTAATAGCCAGAAGCATCCCATCCAATTATATCATCTGTGAAGCCATTTCCATCAGCATCAAATCCATCCAAAAATCCAGAACCCTCACATACTAGATCTCTAAGATTAACTTCTCCATCAGCATTATTATCCATTCCCTCAATGATTAAAAATTCTTCAATTTCAGTTGATGAAACATATCCATCTGCGTTTAAATCAATACCAGCTTCTAACGACCATTCGGGAAGCTCCGCCTGATTAACCCACAAAGAAGCCTTTAAATCTGGATGAGTATAATCAACTCCAGTATCGACTGAGGCAAGTAAAACATCTTGCCCAGCAGGCACGATTCCTTCAGGAATATTCCAAATATCCCAAGCCTTATCAGCCTTCACAGACGACATACTACATTGCTGGTCATAACTTGGATCATTAGGACTATAGTGAAGTGAGTGTAAATTTTCATGCTCGACATAAAGCAATGGATATGCTGATTCTAGCTTAGCTATAACTACATCAACATTTTCATTCTCACGAATAAAAGCTCTATATATCCTATTTAAATATATGTCTCCGTGCTTATCTCTTTCTGTTGCACCAGGAATCCATTCTTGTATAAATATCACGCCTATATTATGAAGTATTTGATTGAGTTGCTTATTATCTATTTCGAACAATCCTTCTTTAGATTCAATCGATAGGGTTGGATCACTAGAATTCAAGCAAAACAAGAACGTAGAATCACTAACGTCCTTAGAATTTAATATAGAACCAAAAAGCAACAAGGCTCCAAAAAGGAGCCTTGTAGTATTATTTATCGCATTAGACATATGTAATTAACTTCCCATAATAATATTAACAACACTAACAATATCCAGAACATCAATTGCACCGTCACTATTAAAATCTGCAGCGCAAGCCTCACTGTCAGTAGGTTCAGAGCCTAGAACAAGATTAACCATAGTTACTACGTCTAGGACATTAATTATTGCATCCGAATTAACGTCTCCGGCGTCACACGAAGTACCGCCTCCTTCGCCTCCATCAATAAGAAGTCGGATCATAAAGTTACCGTCTCCATAAGCTGCCCAGTTTCCAGTTCCTTGACTAAAACTTGAACTTCCTGAAGCAGATGTGTCAACACCAATGTCTGAAGTTGAACTAAATGCTTTTATTCCTACCCAGAAGTCGCCTGAAACAGAAAGCTCATCAGTTAGAAGGTCAAATTCATTCCATCCATCTGTCAAGCCTCCAGCTACAACTCTACTAAAAGTTTCTGCACCTGGTGCTCCGTTATCGTCCTCAAAAAGCTTGATATAAAATGCTCCACCATCGCCAATTTGATACCATTTAAACCTAACTAGGTCCCCGCCTTCATTTGCATCAAACTTAACAGCTGCGAAGTTGCCCGACCCAATCTCTAATTGGGATTCAGCGGAACCATCATCAACTAATGCTTCATACACAGTTTGAGCTTGAGGCGTAGCTTCAGCAGAATTTGAAGGACCACTTTCCTCTCCATCAGAATAAGAAGCAGTTATCTCATACAGGTAAGTACTGTTATTAGATACAGACTCATCTGTATACATATTTTCTCCCAAGCCTGACACTGTACTTGCCCCATCTCTGTAAACATTGTAGGTAACGTTGGCGCCTGCCTGATCTACAGTTGCCCTAATTCCCCATTCTCCATCAATTAGGCCATTGGAAGATGCAACATCAGCCCAGACGTCCCAAGTACCACCAAGCAAAGCCATGCTATACATGCTTGGCGTAGAGGTAACATCAAGAACAGCGCTACTTAATCCAAATGTATGAGCAATTATAAAAGGTCCATCCATATCCCAATCAACATCAAAAGTATTCCATCCTGCGTCAGCTAATGTGACGGATTCGGAATAAAGAACTTCTGGAGAGAACAGTGTTCCAAATGTCCCAAAGACACCAATTTCAACATCGGTTCCTGGTTCATTAATATTGAAAATAGATACAGTTTGAATTTCTGATGGCCCGGCCACATCCATCCTTGCTCCAGCCCAAGCTGTAGCAGTTGAATCAACTAACGTGATTCCTCCGTACTGATCAAAAACATCATTATCGTAAACATAGTCAACAGTTCCAGCAAAATTCATATCATTCCAAGAAAGCATCACTTCACCGTCTCCGGACTCAGCAACAAGCCCTGTTGGTGATGGGTAATTTCCTCCAGAAATCTTATAAACTCTAAAGTCGTCAATAAACAGACCTTGCCCAGCGCCGCCATCTTGATTCTCATCATGCCTACTTTGAAACCTAAACATCACGTCTTTTCCTTGAAAATCACTAATGTCTAAGAAAACATTTCCATTAAAGGGATATCCTTGCATATACTCCTCCCAACCATTACTTCCAGGCCTAGGGTCGTACGAAGTACCATCATCCCAGTAATCATAAAATTGATCAACCCAAACGGCTCCAGAAGCAGTCATAAGCTCATCTCCGTCAGCGTTATCAGAAAAAGCACCGCCAGAAACAATAACATTATCGATTTGAAAGCCAGTCAAAGTTGCATCATCGAAACTGCTGTAACCAGGGTCAGAATAAAATGCAAATCTTACAATCACATTGCTGCCCTCATAGGCTGACAAGTCAAAAGAAACATTGCTCCATGGAGAAATTCCACCCCAACCTGGAGCACCATCAAAGCCATTGTAGACAGTTCCGTAACCACAAGTAAAATCATAAGGTGTACTTCCATTAATTACCGAGAAAGTATCGCCACCATCTGTTGAAATCTGAACATTAGCTTGATCCCAACCATCAGTACAAGTTCCCGCAACAACCGCACCGGCAGGATCTTCTAAAGCCCAAGACATATCAGCGGTCATCTCAGCTCCAGCAGGAACTGTAAATAAGGGTGTATCTAAGTATTGAACCCAAGCGTCCAAGTATCCAGGGTTTCCATTTCCAACATCATCCTTACCACACCAGTAGCTATTAGAGCCGTCAAGTGAGTTAAAACTAGAGACTTGCCATGCAATATCTGCCACATCCATTATAGAAATAGCATAATAGTCCTCCAAATATCCATCACCGTCGCCATCAGAATCAGGCATATCAAGGTCTAAATGAAATCCAAAATGCATAGTTTCACCATCACCTAATAAAGGTAGAGTATATGTAGGTGAAAATAAATCACAACTTTTATATGTAGGATTGCCAGCGTCGTCAAAGAAAAGTTCATCTGGCGACCAAAAACTATGAGTTGCACTATTGTATGACTCTTCCGTCAATTGCCAGCCAGCAGAAGGAGTCCAACCTTCAGCTCCACTTTCAAAATCTTCTGTTATCAAATCAATTTCTTCTCGGTTCTGACCAACAACAGGGTCAACCGATAATCGAATGATCTTAGGTTCACTATCACCAGCCTGTAGATAAACAGGGGTATTAGTATTATTGTCTATATTTTTAGCAAAAATTGTTGCACAAAGAGCAACGCCTCCCAAAAACATGAAAAGTTTATTCTTCATATTGCACCTCTTTATTTATTGATTTTTAAAAATCTTATTGTTTAAATATATATATATTTTGAATTAGATGTTATATCGTTTTTGTAACAAAACATTAAAACTCTAAACCAACACCAAACTGTCCAGATGAACCGAGAACGCCATAATCAGTATAAGCATAATCAATCTTAATCCAATTATACTTAAGGCCTAGTCCAAAACTTAAATTTTTAGTATCATGACCCATATAGATACCAGCTCTAGCAAACAACATGTCTGAAAAACCGAACTCTGCCCCTAAAGAAGAGTAAAAATATGAGTCCATTGAACGAATACCATCAAAAGCTAAAGTCAAACTTAGCAAATCATTATATATAAAAGATTCTGATTCCCCGCCCATCAACTGACTTTCAATTCCAAATCTAATAGTTGTTGGCAAGGAAAAGGAGTCTGTAGCCCTAACAATAGTCTCACCTGACTCTGAATCAACAACCTCAAGCCCTTTACCTTGAAATTTAATATCTGGGCCCCAATTTGTAATTGAAGAGCCTATTATAAGACCAAACATTTCTAATGCATAGTTAATACCTGCATCAAAAGCGATACCCTGCATGTACATATCATCAATATCTTCTCTCATGTACTTTAATGAAGCTCCAATTTTAAGCTGATCGTTAACTTTAGCTGAATATAGGCCTTTCACCAAGAAGTTTGTAACCTTATAAGCGCCACCTTCACCAACTTCATTTAAAAATCCAGTTTCTTCTGTTCCTTCGATTTCACCAGAATCAAAATTAAACACATTAAAACCAACAACTTCATTTTCGCTTAATGGTGTAGCGTACCCCATAAATACATGAGACATTCCAACAAAATAATTTGTACGATTAAAAAAAGCTTCCTGAGTATCTACAAAAGCTAAGTTTGCAGGATTATATGCTGAAGCAGATATACCTCTCCCGGAAGCAGTTTGCGCCGTCCCCATTCCAATAGACCTAATACCTGTATCAATCTCAAGCCACTCACCAGCAGATGTTCCAACACCCGTAAAAACAAAAGATAAAATTAAGGATATTATAAATATATTTTTTGTCATACTATCTCACTACCGAAAATTTACCCGCAAAACTATTACCATCAGACTCAACATGATAGATATAAAGACCTGGCGCAATCTTTTCCCCAGAACTGTTTTCCAAATGCCAAGCATATTGACCTGTACTGCTATTATTGTGATTAAATCTGTCAACGAGCTTTCCTGTAACTGTATAAATACTAATATCGCACTCGTTTGGTAGCCCTCTAAAATATACTGTCTCGTCATCATAGACGCTGTTAAAAGTTGAGCCAGCTCTATATGGATTTGGAACAACATAGACATCCTCTAAATCATTATCTGCAACCTGTGTCACATTTCCAATTTTTGACAAATCAATAGTCCAGTTATCTCCATCTACGTACCACGCAACTGGCGTAAAATAAAACTCATCACCTGCATTCCACGGATAAACTGGCTTCCATGGATTATCATTAATTCCATCATTTTCCGTTCCATTAGGGTTGTTTTCTGAATAATTATCAAGTGAAGGGTCTAAATTTAAATCGGAAAAACCTGGCTCGTTTTGATCACACTTAAGATCTTCACCGCAATCAAACCATCCAAACCTTCCATTGCCATCACTTCCACTTGGTGGTGATATGTTTTCAGGGATTACATCAGAAGCTTTCCAAATAGCAGACTGAAAAAGAACCTTGTCCCCAACTCCATAATTCAAAGATTCATCCCAATTCTCCGTACCATATTCTTGAAAAGTAAAGTAATCTAAATTCAATTGATATGTATAGTTGTCCTCTCCATCATTGTCTGTACTCATGATATGAGGAGTTTCATTATAATAAGTAGAAACAATCTCACTAAACAATACCAGCTCAGAGCGAGACCATGAGCAATCTTTTCGACCATCCTTGAAATCGTCTATTGACGTATTACCTTCTAAATCTGTTGAAAACCCATCGTTTAAACCGAAATCTTTATGAAATAATTGAACCTCTTCCCCTGTTGTAATATTAAATATTCTAAATGGAAGTTTAGTGCTTCCTTCTGCACTAGTGCATGACGTTGCAATACCTGAATCGCTCCAGCCATTCCAAGGAGTAGGCGGGGCTATCATATCTGCAGCAGGATTAGAGGGTTCATCATCAAAAACAATTTTATATTTGTAAGGAGGTCGCATAGTAAATACTTGCTGACTGTAGTATGTTATCTCAGTAGACCGGTCAGAAACGATGAATAAATTTCTCATCAAAGAACTATCCGATTCATCATAAGCTCCATTGTCGTCAACCTCCATCGAATAAGTTTCCCTGAAAGGAGGGTAGTACTCTGCACCTTCTTTAGTTGACTCGTAATGCAGAAACCCATTGTCAAATTTAAATCGAACTCCATAAACTAAATCTGTCCAATTTTCATCTGCGCCTAATTCATCTGAAAATGTTACCGCCATCCCATCGACTAAATAAAAAGGAGAGATAAAAGAGGCCCCTTGCTGAGCTAAAACTGGAAGAATAGTATTGTACTGCTGCTCAGATGGCCCATTACCTAGTATGCTTGTAACTATTTCCAACTGTTCAGCAGACAAATCCTCAAGATCACCTATGAAGCCAAACACACCCGTATCTACGATAAGCTGCAAAGTCTCTGATGCATTCTCAGAATAAACCTTCCAACCTGGAAGCTCAAAACCAGGAAGAGCCATAGCATCTTGATAATCCATGTCATTTGCTATAGGGTAATCTGTTGGATTTACAGCCTCACCATTTGCATCAACTTCCCAAGCATAAAGCGTAGGATTTTCAGACTTATTTCCCTCAAATGAATTTATAACATTCCCGCTTTCATTAGTTTCGTACTCAGCTTGAATCTCAAATTTTATCATCTTATTTTCTATTAAACTTTTATCTACAATATCAAAGTAACGCTCTGCATTACCAACATTACCCTCATCAGCTGCTATAAAATTATCTGATTCTTCAGGCAGCGGATCCGTTACATTTGAAGGGAGCGCACCAGGAATAGCTTTCACAAAGTTTCCGTCACCCTCTTGACCTAGAGCGCTTTCCATATATGCCAAGCTGTAAGAAACGCCTTCTTCAGTACTTAAAACAGAATCCCATTCACCATTACCATTATCATCAACAAATAGCTCTCCGTTTGTATACAGCCCATCTTCGTTTGCATCATCATATGACTCAGAGCGTCCTTGCGAGGTCCACTTATCTGGATTTGACGAAGACCAATTAGTTTCTTGAGCATAAATAGGGTCGCCATCCCATTCACCGTTACCATTACTGTCTGTAAACACCTCACCTTCATCAAAAAATCCATTATCATTAGAGTCAACGTAGTCTTCACCAGTAGATTCTGAACTCTCTAAAAAGATATAATCCAGAGAATACGTTCTAACTCCCATATCATACGAAGTTAGCGTGTATGTATACTCCATTCCATCTACAACATCCTCATCTATGTAAATATGAGTAACTCCAGCTCCATCGCCTAAAAATAACCAGCCCTCGGTTGGGTCATATTGACTAATATCTTCTCCCCTAGTTTCCTCACAATTAGCATACCCTTCTTTGTAAGAACAATGAGCGATGTCTTGCGCTTCTGTTAAGTCAAATTGAGCTAAAGGCTCACACGCAACCTCGTTACCATTAAAATCATATATTTTTTTATCTGGAGCACACCAAGTTTGCCCTCCATCCTCACTTCTATACAATTTATACCCTTCAAAGTCTGCATAATTTGTTAGTGGGTCTGTAGAAGCCTCTGAAACGAAGTCCCAACTTAACTTTACGTAATCCGAGTAAGCAACAGCGTACAAATTAGGAGAGTTAGGAGCTGAAAAATCAGCCATAGTTATTTTAACAGTATCGGCAAATTCTGAATTATCGTTTCCATCATTTACGGTAAGTATAAAATTAAATTCGGACGGATTGCTTTCTAATACTGTTGGAAAATCTGACAGTCTCAAAGAACTTGAGGTCTCATCTTCTACAGACAATTCTTGACCAGATATTTGTTCCCATAGAAATGTAATCTCGTCCGTAGGGTTTGGGTCATATGAATTATCTCCGTATAGCACAATAGTATCGATTGTATTCACTCTATAAACTCTGTCGTCACCTGCATCTGCAACAGGACATAAATTAGAGGACACTTGCACACACACACTATCTGGAGAAGAAGGTACGTATCCATCATTAACTACTAAACTAAAGCAAAAATCTTGATTTGAATCTAAACTTACAGGAGATAAGAATGATGGAGTCGCCGTATTTTGACCTGTAAATCTATCGACACAAATACCTGTTTCGTCATCCCAATCGCAGTAATTTTCATTGCAATTATCAGATGTCAGAAGATTAGAACAGGGCGATGTATACCAGTCATAACCCGTCCAAGTTTGACCAGCTGCCTCGCAATCAGCTTGCCTTATATAATTTCCATCGCTACAAAAACCAGTCGTCAACTCCCAATCGTATAGATATTCCACCCCTTCCTGGTCTCCGGAACCATTAAAATCAAAGGATTCGCTGCAAGTTTCAAAATTTTCCCCTGCATTTGCTATAGGAGCAATCGCAACCGTAACACTAACTAAGTTGTCGCAGGCCGTACAATCATGAGCTCCAGAATAATCAAAAACTCCTTCATCATAAACAATCCATTCTGAATCTTCGCTATTGCTGCCAGCAGATATCGTCCAGTTTGGATAATTGCCCAATACAACAGTCGATTTTCTAACAAGAGTAAAATCTTTTGTTGCCTCAGACTCTCCCGCTACATCCCACTCATCCCCCTCGTCACCTGAACCAATCACATCAACCGGAATACCGTCCTTTACTAGCGCAACACCATCGTTTCCTTGCATTCTAGACAAATCGCTCCATTCAATTAAAAATTCACTACCAGTAATCAAAGGATCTCCACTTGTAAGTGATTTTGCAATAACCAATGCCTGGCCATGCTCTAAATCAGGAGGGTTCTTTGTTGTAATATCATTTAAATCGATTTCATGATCAGCATCCTCTTCAGTTGCAGGTCTAAAAAACAATAGTTTAACCCAGAATCTCTGCTCTGGGTCCATAAACTCCCCGTTGTCTCGAGCTATCCAAATTTCATAGTCTTCCCAGTCTTGTTCAGTAATTGTCGCTCCCGTACCATTATATATTTCAATATATCTATTGCTAGAAGAGGATTCACTATACTCAGATATAATCAAGTTTGAAGCATCGTATAATTGAGATGTATTTCCATCTGAATCCGTAACTTGCAAACTTACAGCATAAACTGTTGTTGAAGATACTGAAGGAGCTGTAAATGAGAGTGTTTCAGATTGCAAGTCAATCCCTGGATTAGAATTCAGAATCTCTTGGGGAACAGTCCATTGATACGCAGCTATTGTGCTTTCACCAATTGGATATGAGTTAGCTCCAGATATTTCAACTAGCATTCCAGGCTCTGTTACTATATCCAAACCTTGGTCAGACACAGGATTCTGTGCAAAAAATAATGATGTAAACAGTATAGTCCAATACCTAGACATTACTTAGCCATCTCCCACTCAATTCCAAATTGACCCGTATTTCCAAGATCTCCATATTGCGTTAATGCATAATCAAACTTAAGACCCATGTAATTCACGCCTAAGCCAAAACTTAAGCCTGCTGTATCGTGATTTAGGTGTGTACCTAATCGAACAAAAGCCAATTTATTCCATGAATACTCAGCTCCAAATGCTGCGTAAACAGAGTAATCCAAAGGTTTTATTCCATCCATAGCAACAGTCAAAGTATGCGTGTCGCTAGATATAATCACATCAGAACCCTGCCCTATCAACTGATTTTCAATGCCCAGTCTAAAAGTTAAAGGCAATGGATAGAACTCAGTTTTTCCCTCATAATCATCTCCGTCATCAGAAGACTCAGCTAGTAGGCCAGGTCCAGAGAATCTGACATCTGGACCAAAATTAGTAACAGACATGCCAAGTATAAAGCCATAAACTCCGGTATTAAAATTTGAACCTACATCAAAAGCTACCGCCTGCATGTATGTTGTCCAAATATCTTCCCTAATATATTTAAGACTAAAGCCAACTTTAAGCCTATCAGTAAAAATTTTTGTATAGGTTCCTCTTAGCGATACATTATATACTCTAAAAAAACCTGCATTATGATTCTCTACAGTTCTTCGAATCATTTCTCCGGAATCAAGATAAAAGGCGTGAAAGCCAACAATATCAGTTGAAGACATTCTTTTTGCATACCCTATAACATTATGCGAAATTCCTGCTAAATAATTTGTTTTATTAAACACAAGCTCTTGATCCTCAATATATCCTAAGGCAGCAGGGTTATAAGAAACAGAAGATAATCCTCTTCCAGCAGCTGTGTGCGCACCAGACATCCCAACGGCTCTTATTCCTGTCTCAATTTTGAGCCAAGGAGCAGCCGCAGTTCCTACTTTAGTAACAATATCTGGAATCTCTCTGTAAGAAAGAGAAAACGAGAATAAAATTAATCCTATAAATTTAATTTTCAACATTATTTAACCACCGCAAATTTGCCTACAAAAGTCTTACCATCGTGCTCAACCGTATATAAATACAGGCCTGGAGCAACTTCCTGATTATTTATCGTCCTAAGATCCCACCAAGTATTATAATTATCTTCCCCTGGAGCAACTGAAGCCATCGGATCATCTCCTGGTGGAACCTCTAAAGACTGCCATGAATAAACTTTCTCACCTGTGATTGTGTATATTGTGATCTTAGACCCCTCATTGGTCTCTTCGTTGTAAGGGACTTTAGTAAACCGAATTCGACTCTGATACTCAGTCTCATTATTGAATCCAGACGAAACAATATATGGGTTAGGATAAACATATACATCTTCAACGTTATAGTCACCCCTATAACCTGGAGATACCTGAACAAAGTTTTCATCTAGTATAGTAGTACCTCTAGAGTTTTCGATATACTGATACCCAAAGGGACTTGAGAAGCCAGATGGATTTGCCTGCGTTGCCAATGTATCTGGAGCAAACCCTGATTCAAAGCCAACCCATTCAACTCCATAAGATGGAGCCACCCCCATATCATAGGCCGTAACAGCATAAGTATACACGATACCATCCAATACATTATCATCGGTATATGTATACTGATAAAAATCACCATTACCGTCAACATGAGGAGTATGGGTTTTTATAGTATGGAACCCAGAATTGTTACCTAGCTGAAACCAAGGAGCGTGAACATCTGCCCCGAAAACATTTATATTTCTATTGCAGCTTTCACAATTAGCTCCGTCAACCTCTATATCTTTACATTCAATATAATCCCAGGGGTCGCAAATTTGCTGACACTTATCAGTGGCAATACCCTCATCATCCTTAACCCATACACAGTCAAGCATATCAGTAAACTCTTCACCCTCATCCCATTGTCCATTATCATTGGAATCAACAAAGGGCTCTCCCGCATCACACGTACCATTGCCCATACCAGCACTTATGCAGTCAGACTCACTTTCGATATCTTTATATTGGCCAAATTCATCTAGTACGAAGCTACAAATATCACTACTTTTCTTATCTAAAATGCAATCATTGTAATCCCAGCTCTCATTATTATCCTCATCTAAGTATTCCATGTCGACACAATACTCTAAATCTTGCTGCTCTGTTAAATCAAACTGAGCAAGAGGTCTCCATCCAACTTGAATACCGTTATTATCGTAGATAATGTCTTCAGAATCACCCCAAGTTACACCACCATCAGTGCTTTTGTAAATTTTATAACCTTCAAAATCGGTATAGCCAGTCACTACATCTTTATCATATTCTGCATCTTGATTCCAATGCAATGATATTTGATTGTGATCATATGTTGTAGTCACCTTAGGTCTTTTAGGAGGAGTATATCCTTGATATTTATTATTATACATAATCTGTGCAAATTCAGCATTCGCTATTAGATCTTCTTTATTTTGCCCAAATATTATGCAAAAAGAAAATAACGTTTCCTCTCCAACATCTAGGTCAAATGGACCGCTGGTCATCTCAAGAACGCAATCCAAACCTTCTTCATCATCTGAAAACAAAGTAGTTTGTTTTAAATCTTCAACATTATCAAAGTGAGGATTAAAGTTGGGATCTAGCTGATCTAGGGTTGGATCTGCATGAAAAAACCACTCTTTCTCATCAGCTGACAAATTAGTTGTATCTCCAACCATGATTTTATATTGGATCTCCTCCTTATTCAAAGCCTGTGCTTTACCGGGGTCTCCAGCGCAACATCCGCCAGAACCTTCTCTATAAACGACACCTGGTCTATTGTACCAATCAAACCAATGCCAATCAGTCATTTTCATTTTTTCACCAATATACACATCTACAATACCATCTTGATCAAAATCTATATTTTCCGTGGCAAGCGGAGAATCTAGCAGCTGAACAGCAACTATACCAAAATCATTCCCAGGATCTTGATCGCTATCATCCATACTATATCCTGATGTTTGTCCGCTGTAGCCGTCATAATCTCCAATCAAGGCCATACTGATTAACATTCTCTCTGTAGATCCGTCGCCATCGGAGGAAGGAATCTCTATTACATCATAATAGTACTCCATATAATCGTCTCCATTTGTATGAACATTGAAATTTCCATACAAATCAGTAGAAAGAACATCTGCATCCATGTAAAAGCCAAAACTCATATCTCTATAGTCAAATCCTAAGCCGTTATTTAGTTTTGTACCATCAGGCATAACCATATCATTACTTTCATTTTTAATTTTTACTGTCACAAACATAATATCTTCAGCATAAGATACTCCGTACGAGTGTGCAATAGAGCTTACCTTGATACCCATAGGGTAACCTGTCTGCTCGTATTGACCAGAGCTGCTCAAAGTATTACCTCTGTGAGCCCAGCGATCATCAAATTCCATGTAAACATCATTATCAGATATAAACCTTCCAGGGACCTCAGTCCAGCAGTCATCATTTTTTTTGGATTCTGGGAAACATCCTGTCCCCTCAGGATCATAGTCTTTAGCATACCAGCCAGGCCACTCCACTTCAAAAGCTCCAGTTTCAACATTAAAACTTTCTGGCCATGTATTTGAGTATGCGCTGTGGGCTAGCAATGGATATGAGTCTCCCGTATCAGAAAAAGGAGTATCACCAAATAAGTCACCTGCAGAAACTTCCGTATTATGCGTATTCTCTCTAGCTTTATCCGTTGCATGCCAATCTACATTAGTAGATGGATTGTATCTTGAAAACCAAGACTCAGCAACATTTGCACCATAATAGGCATAATTATCATCTTCCGACCAAGCCTCCTGGTCTTCTCCGTAATCATAATAATCAAACTCATCAAGCCTTTCAATCAAAACTGGACGCTTAGCCCAAGGATAAACTAGGCCAATCATAGCGTTGCTTTTATTTGGATCATCTATTTCCAGTCCGTAATCAACACCAATACAAACTAAATTATCTGAGAAGTCTTGCATTATAGTCCATTGATAACCAGATGTAATAGCATAGTGGTTTGGAGTTTCTATATCAAGCTCCTGAACCCTATCACCAAGGATACCTCTATCATTCTCTGCATCAAAGACAACACCTACAAAACTACCTCCACTTCCATCAGGCTCCGGGCTCCAAGCATCATACGCATCTTCGGAGCAAAAAACAACAACCTCCTGACCATACATATCATTCCAATCTTGAGATAACGTTATACCCTCATCCCAATCATCTGGCGCATCAGAAAAATCAGATGATAATCCGGGGACATCATTAGAGCTAACTTTATACCATTCATACTTATACGAATACTTTTGACCTGGAACTCCCGCAATCATACCTACATGAGGAAGATAACTATATTCACCCCATAAGCCAGCAGGATGCTCATCCCAAGTAATAAAATTTCCATAGTTTGTAATAGCATTTTTAACTACACCTTTTAAAAGATATCCTTTCGCCCTATCATTCATTGGATTAGAAGGAAAGCCAAACTGACCTATCCCGGCTCTTGTAGAAGAGTTGCTTTGCTCAAGGTCAAAATAAGAATTATACTGCTGGTCAGTTTGATTATTAGAATTAGACTCTCCTGCAAACAAGCTTACAGACATAAGTCCTAAAAATATTAATATAGTTTTTTTAAACATCATCTAAAATCTACCCTCATAAAAAAATTAATCTCTCTAGGTGAAGAGAAATTCCAAGGCCTATCGTAATAAGCGCTTGATAAAGTTTGCTCTGAACCCAAGCCTACATCGTCTTCATAATATGCACCTGGATTTGTAGGGCTACCCGTTAATGGATAAACGTAAAGTTCATTTCTAGAGTCAAATAAGTTATAGATATTCATCCCCATAGAAATACCGTAATCATTATACCTAAAATCTTTTGAAAGAGACATGTTCCATGCCTGATAGGCTCTAGACCGCTCTGAGAAAGGATTCAGCAAGTCCTCCCTAGGTTTGTCTGACCCATCAAATATAAACGGTGTGTAAGGAAACCCTGACTGATAGAAACCAGTAACGGATGCGTTAATTCCAAATGGAAGAAAGGTGTAAAATGTGAGCGTTAAGTCATGAGTTCTATCAAACGGCATAGTATACTCTAAAGAAGGAGCGTCAACCCAAACATTTCCGAATGCTGCTGCATCATAAGCCCCATTAGCTTTTGCCTTTGAATACGTATATTGAATCATTGTATTTACAGATTCTCCTCTATTTTCAAGAGTCAAATCTATTCCTTTTGCAGAACCATAATCTCCATTTGAAGACACTTGGTATTCATATATTCCAGATCTATATGTTTTTGCTGTAACCATCTGATCCATATCTTTAACCCAGCCCATAATAGAGTAGGCCCAATTATCGCCAACTTGAACATTGAAACCAAATTCATAAGACTGAGTTCTAGAGGCTGTCATAGTGGCATTGCCAATCTCACCTTCTGTTTCTTCAAAAGTACTCTCAGGATCCTCTTGCCTATTAGTATTAAGATAAACATTTTCATAAACTGGCGTTTGATAATAAAGGCCATAGTTAAATGTAAATGTCGATTGGTCAGTAATGACATGACTAAAGCCTAACCTTGGACTTACTTTGTATAACCATTCTGAGTTTTTAAAGAAAACCTCTGAAAGAGACAATCCAAAGTCTGTACTTGCCTCTTCACCTTGATCAAATTCACCATTTCCTTCTGTTCCATCACTATCTGGGACATGAGGATCATAAACACCATCGCCATCTAGATCAATTTGATCGTCTGGACATACTCCATCTGCACCACAGTCAGACCAAAACCAGGGCTGAGTAGGAGAATATTCTCCATCAGGAGTGCTCCAAATTTTAGTATTATAATTAACGGCGTCTAATCTCAAACCGGCATTGATAACCATCCATGGCACCTCAAAAGTGTTCTGCCAGTACATTGCTAGCTCCATAGGTTCGACATAAGAATTCCATTGCCCGTCTCCATTGAAGTCGTCATAATCTTCACCTAAGTCCCAAACACCATTTGCTTCTCCATCATCTGGTTGACCAGGAGCGTCATACTCGCCGTCTCCATCATAGTCAAAGACACCATCTCCATTAGTATCTACAAGAGTCTCACCGCTGTCCCAAACACCATTTGCATTCACATCATCAAATTCATCTCCCGGAAAATCAAGCCAATATATGCCATCTTTCCCATAATCATCCCATTGCTCGGCGAACCTTTGTCTTTTAGCTTCTCCTTGGAGCCAAGGATACTTAACTTCATAAAAATCTAACCTGTGAGATTTAAGGTCAATCCCCCATCTAGACCTCCACTTATCTGTCATTTGCGATGTAATATCAAATCTTATCTCATTTGTCTCAGCTCTTGATTCAGAATAAAAATTATCATGACCACCAAATACAAAGCCTTCGGACCAATTTAAAAAATAATAAGGATTATCCGCAGGGTCTCCACCAGAACCAGAGAAAAATAAATTCTCAAGATTCACATTAGTGCTATAGTATGGATCTAAGTATAAATCTTGTAAATATACCGCCTCATCAGCGAACTCGCCATAGTCAATATACATTTCTGGAAGCAGCCAATATGATCCATCTCTAAACGCAGCACTTTCAACCATTTCAGGAGCAGTCCAAACTCCATTTCCATCAATATCATGAATATCAGGATTGAATCCATCAACTGAAGCGTTGTATATACCATCGCCATTTAAATCATAGAAATCTTCGGCTGAGTCCCAATTGTAATTACCCGGAGTTGCGCCATAGTACCATCCGCTTGTCCAATTTTCTGGACCTAATCCATCTGCCCTTGTATAATACAGAGTATCTCCATTGTTGCTAGTGGTATATGGCACCACAAATTCGTTGTATGGGTCTGAAATTTCATAAAAATTATCGCCAGAAGGGTGTCTCCACTCAAACCAGTTAGGATAACCATCTTTATCACTATCTTGCCATCTAACGCCCAAGAATTGATCTTGAACAAAATTTGAAAGTCTTATTGTGTAAAAAGTCTTGCCTCCAGCTAAAGTGTGATTAATCTCAGCGGTGATTCTCTTTGTATCTCTAAATAATTCGTTTTGCCCTTCATCCCAATACAAATATCTTTGATTAAACCCTTTTCTGTGAGCATGAACCTCCCAATATGATACATTAAACCTAAGATTAGGAGAGAAGTCGTAATTGATTTTAGCAAACACATCATTGGTTCTATCAAAACCAAATGCTCTAAACCCAGATTCTGTATCCCAGGGCGTAACTAGATTTGCAGTATTTAAGCCCTCTGGGTCCTCGTCTAGGTAAGTTAAATTATCAAATTCCATAACTCTATATGCATCATAGTTTGTATTCTGACCAGAGACCCAATAGTACAAACCATCGATCATAGGAACTTTTCCACCAAGCCCTATATTGTAGTCGTTATACCCCTTAAGCTTGTCGTATTCTGATGAATAAGGACTACTTTCGTATTGGAATTTAAACCTAAACAAGTCTCGACCTGAATTAGTGTGCATATTAGATACTGCTGACATTGCGTCACCATATTCTGCATTAAATCCTCCAGGCTGCCAATCAAACTCCTGTATTGCAAATAGATTTAGTCGAGTTCCATTTCCAATACCTCCGTATATAGGGTTCCTTATATATAAACCATCAATCATATATGCAATTTCACCTGTTCTTCCACCTCTAACATGGACCTCTTCAAGACCTTTTTCTTCTTGGTCTGGTATAGCACCAAATTGACCTGGGTCAATTTTTACCACCCCAGACTGAAGTGAGTAAAGCTCAGAAACATCTTTTATAGGAAGCGCTTCGATTGCTTCTTGGCTAATAGATATTTTTTTGGAAGTTGTACCTTTTTCAACCAACTGTCTCTCACCAGAAACAATAACCTCTTCACCTTGAATAGCGCTCACTTCAAGATTGAAATTTGCCCAAGTAGTCTGATTAAGGTTCACCTTAATACCCTGCTTTGTCTCTGCTTTATAACCAACATATTCACACCTTAAGTCATATGAACCAACCCTAACATTTAAGATCACATAATCTCCATCTTCATCAGTAACATTACCTGTTACTATGTCTCCAGATGAATTTAGGACAAATACGCTAACATCAACTAGTGGCTCGTTAGTGTCCATATCAACAACCTTACCTCTTACAGTACCATCTGTAGCAAGTAACATAGAAAATATGAAAATTGAAAATAGCGCTATTTTAAAGTTTTTCATTGACTGTTTTCCTCTTTCAATATGCGCTGCAGTCCATAAGTTCTTGATTTAACATACGGTTCGTAATTAAAGTCTGAAACATTGTTAAAACTATTAATTTTAACAGACTCTTTATTGTTTATTAATGAGTGCAAAAAGCCTTCATTGCAATCATCATTGATGTCTCTATTAGCAATCATTTCCCATCTAAATTGACCTTCCAATTCGTTTTCATAGCCTGGGGCAGTATTCCATCTAAACTCCACATCATCTTTTACTATTCCGTAATTTTTAACAAAATATGTTTCGCTGCTTTCGACATATTCTATGCCAGTACCGTACATTGTTGTAGTTTTTTCCTTACTTACTTTAAAACAGTCAGCAAAAGTGGTGTCAGCCGGACAATCTTGTTCTGATATGCAGTCTGAGCAGATAGCTCCAGAATTCGCCTGACAAAGCACATCGCCGTTATCATTAATTTCACCTAAAAACTTTCTCATGGGAACCGTAACGGGCTCGAAATCGACAGCGTAGGACTCTTGAATTAGATACTCCGCGATACCTGTTGAGTCTACTCTAGTGTGTTGGATGCGTTCGCCATCTCTTAGCTCTCCATCAACCGTATATAGATAGACATCGTCAGTAGCTTCATCCTCAAACCAGAAGCCGCCTTGCTCGTAAGCTCCATAAAATCCAGCGGGAAGGAAATAACTTCTATGCGCCAACCTGTAAACATATCCATCCTCCGCCTGTCTAAATATATGATAATCATACTCTCTACCGCCATCGTTCCAAACAGACTTAGCAATATAGTAATCGGTTGGACTATCTGATTCTAGCTGCTGAATAATTGGGTTAGAGTGTACAGTAACTATTGAATCAATTAAAGGTATAGACTCGAATTGAGTGTCAGAAAAATCGATAGTTTCAATTAGGTTTTCATAAGACAGACCCCATCTGTTCTCTATGTTTTCGCCTGGAAGAACAACCAAAAAAGCTTCTGGGGAATCCCCGTCATAAGAAACAACTAAGGAGTTTGGCCTATCAGATATTTCATACAGCTGACTTGAATTGCATTCACTTGAACCATCTCTACAATATTCAGATGAATCGTAAACTCCATTGCCAACATCGCAAAAATCAAAATCTTCAACACCGCTAATCCAAATCCCACCGATACTGCTCTCGCAATAAACTTGATCAATATCTGGAGATTTCTGTTCTCCAGAATCTAAAGTCTGATTGCAATTTCTATCTTGAAAAGGCTCCGTGCTGTCCCACTGACCATTCTCCTCACCTTCTTCTTCGAGATCAAGATGAACCTCTGAAGGGTCAAATAGGTTATTTGTTCTATCGCAAAAACCTACATCATAATCAGACGTCCCCGCAGGGTCGTCTTGCCATGGCTCTCCATTATCATAAAGACTATTACCTTCTGTGCCTAAAAGGTTACTGTTGTCGTCAAAATTATCATTATTTATATCATTGTCTCCATTTGGGTCACCTGAAAAGTAATTCGGATCAACACTATCAAAGCATCCGCCTTGACCATCTTCAAATGGGTCAGCACATGAAGCAAACAACTGGTCAGGAGAACCCCCATTGCCTTCAGTGCCAGAAGGGTTTGTTATCGCATCATAATTGTCTCCATTTGGATCACCTGAAGCATTTTGAGCAGTACAGCCTCCTTGACCATCCTCAAACTCATCAAAGCAATTATCAACTCCAGTATCAAAGACGCTCTCGGGGTAATCCAAAAGACCGTTGCCGTTAGAGTCTATAAATTCTTCGGCTGAATCATACTCTTCATCGCCATCAAGATCAGTAAATGGTTCACCTTCATCCCAAACACCATTACCTATTGTATCTTCATATGACTCACCAGGGGTGTACTCACAATCTCCCTTGTCCTCAAATGGCTCACCTTCATCCCAAACACCGTTGCTGTTGGTATCTGTAAATTCCTCACCTTCATCGTAAATATCGTTACCTAAATCGGTATAATCCTCGCCTAAATCATATTGTCCATTCCCAGAATCAACAAATGGCTCGGCACTATCCCAAACGCCATTGCTATTGGTGTCGGTATACTGCTCACCAGAGTCGTATAGGCCGTCATCATTCATATCAGTATATCTCTCATATTCGACGCCGTAGTTAGGGATATCCTGACACTGTCCATCTCCGGCCTCGAAAGCATCCTCACATCCATCCTCACCGAAGTCGCTGAAAGGTTCGGGGTCTGAAATAAAAATTTCATCTATTCCATTGCAATCTGCAATACTAGGAACATATCTTTCTGAGTCAGCATCACGCATATTATTTTCATTGCAATCTGTGCTAACGGCCCACATCAACGAATCAGCACTCACGACATCCTTCTGAAGTGAAAAAGTATGTTCAAAAGTATAGTTTGTTGAGGTATAAATTGAGTCAGAAGTAATCCACTCTTCTTCGTCAATATAGTAAACACCATCAATTGCGCCAAGAGACTGAAGGTCGTAATTCACCCTATATTCCTTAGTATTGTAAATATCTATATACTGATTGCCTCCAATAGTGTCGAAGTAAGTCTCACCTTCATCCCAAATATTATTACCGTTTAAATCTATGAATTCTTCACCCTCATCGTAATCTCCATTACCATCATAAAAACCATCTCCCTGAGTTCCAGCAACGTTGGTCTCTTCATTGTAATTATCTCCATTTGGGTCAGGATTTACATCTTCATCATAAACCAAATCATCGCCCTCTACTAAGCACCCGCCTTGACCATCTTCAAGCTCATCAGCACACTTATCAAATCCTAAATCTTTATAATATGTATATACAGTTTCTTGTGATGGGCCAGGCTGTGGATAGGCCTGATATCTGCCCTCCTCTTCACTCCACTCAAATTTTTGAATATTGAAATATGTTTCAGTCTGTATAGTAACTTCGCCCTCTACATGTCGTACGGTAGTTCCTTCCAAATTTCTAGTGGTAAGCAACTCATCCGAGTCTACAAACACTTCACCTTGGTCCCATACTCCATTTCCGTTGGCATCAGAAAAACTCTCACCTAAATCATACTGGCCTGCTCCACTATTAATTGAGGTCAAGTATTCCGGGAAGGTTGAGAAGTTTAAAGTATCTGATAGCTCATCAAAATAAAACTGAGGATTCTCCATAGCATTGTGATCGTATCTGTAATATTTTGCATCAATCTGCTCACAATCTAGATTGTAAAAATAATCATGAACGCTACCAGATACACCAGTGAGGTTATCATTTAGAGTGTTCTCTAGGTCCTGACCGCTGTTATCTGAAGAGTCAACTGTTTTTTCTACAGAATTCTCGCATGCAAAAAACATTAGAAGCAAACTGTAGCAAAACAATCTAGAATTAATATGACAATATTTTTTTAATCTCTTAAATAGCATAAAGATTTTCTAATATACTTATATGTGTGAAAATATTAGACTTAAAAATAGGGATTTTTAGGGCTTTGATTCAACAAAAAAATAATTAAATATTATTTAAGTAGAATAGCTTTTTTGACAATCGACTGATCAGCGTAAGTAATTCTAAAAAAATAAACACCTGAGGATTGAGATTTCGCATTCCAATTAATCGTATGATACCCAGATTCTAAATAACTATCTTCTAAAACGTCTATAAGTGCGCCTGACACATTATAAACAGATACGTTAGTGTATCCAGAAATAGGAATATTAAAACTCAACGATGTTTGAGGGTTAAATGGGTTGGGATATGGATTTTCAATCCTAAATTCATTTGCAGAGAAACTGTCGTTCGACAAGACATTTCCTAGTTGAATTGTGAAATTTTGAAACTCGTCTGAATTTAAATCGTCAACAAAATTTTGTAGCAACATATCGATAGGTTCTCGTCCATTAATCAAAAGCATCAAATCTTCACCCATAAAACCTTCAACGGCCCAATCTAGCCTTATATCAGCAACAGAGCCTATTGTGCCCAACAATTCTCCGCTAATATGCCACTGAGCTGCATCACTAAACGATCGAATATCAGTCATAAATCTGGGAGACTCAATTAAATTTCCATGCAAGTCTATTTGATTAGAGGCAAACCAATCTTGACTGTGATTTATATATATATTAGTAAATTTAGACGCCACCACTGAAGGAAAGTCGTACAAATCCTCGCCATATAAAAACTGATCATCGTAGCTCTCCCCCATGCCAATAACAATAAAGTCACCAACGCTAAAAGATGGGTTTGAAGGATAAGACTCAGAAGCGGTCAAGGTGATTTTGCTTTCAATCATATCTATTGGATTATTTTGTCCTAAACTTTCATCGTAAGGGAGAGATTCAAACAAGATGCTTGTATCATCTTTTAGAGAATGAACCCAATATCCATGAAATGGAAGTATTTCATGAGAAATATAATGACTAGTCTCTAAGTTATCATAACCTATTAAAGCTGGAGACAAAATAGGATTATCACCTGTAGCATCTTGCCATGAAAATAGCTCTTCATTATTTTTAACTATTAAGTTATCTATCTGAATGTTAGCAACCAAAGGGTTAGCAATTAAATTCCATCCCTGCTGAAGTTCAAGCTCGACAGGACCCAAAAGAAGATCCCCACTTATAGTAAAATATCCATCATCTATATTTAAGAGATAGTAACCATCTCCGGCAGTAAGACTAAAATCATTAAATAACGAGCTTTCGCCTAGACCATTAAAGGCAAGCCAAAAGTCCCCTAAGTCGTCGTCATCTGAACCTAAATGGTCAACTAGATTAATAGAGCTATCTAGACTCAATGGAGCCCCTATCAAATTTACTCCCGATGAAAGCTGATACTCTAAATTATTATTAGAGACAATAAATGTATTATCGCTCTCATCTTGATAAGAATTTGAATTGTCACCGTTATAATCACCTATATCATTAATAATTATTTTAAATTTATTATCATTTGTTATTCCATCGGTATCCGGGACGATGATTAGACAGCCCGAGCTTAATTCATTGGAAAAATATACAGTCTCCCATATATTATTTCCTGAACTATAATTTGAATTATATAATATCTCAATATTATCTACGTATTGGCTATTTTCAAACTCCCAAGAAACCAAATAATCTTCAAAGCCTGATTGAACAATCTCTGCACCATTGGGACTCAAAATTCTAACAGATGGCTGAACACCAAGAGAGGCACACTCTGTGATAGGTTGACTTCTTAAACCTTGAACATTTACAGCATATATGGTATAGCAGTATTCAGATACCTGATTATTTATTGATGGGGACAAACCATTGTCCACATAAGTCATGGTTGGGCTGGCTGGATCATCCTCAATTATTGTAAGGATTTCATTTTCACCATCATAGTAAATTTCATAATGTGTTGCCAAATAACCCGTTCCGTCATACCCCTCAGGCATATCATCTTGATCATAGAAAGATCTATCCCAGTCCAACTTAAGATAATATAAGCTCGATTCAATAGTGATACTTTCAATTTGGGCAGGCTCGGGCAAGCCCTTTACTTCAACCGTTACAGAATCGTAAGCACTCCACATATTAGTTACGTCCATAACTCGATGCCTAAAATAATGCTCTGAAATATCTAACACATATTCAAATGAAGGTTCATCAGAAACAACAAGCCAGTCCTCACCTTCTAGCAACTCCCAAGAGTACACCAGATACTCATTTTCGAAAGCATCAGGGTCGTATGAGTAGTTATTGGAGGTTCCGTCATCATTTCTTGGAAGACTAACTTCTACAGACTCAACGCCTTCTTCATAAAGATAGTAAACCTGGTCATCGCCACCATCTGCGACAGGAAGAATATTGGGGTCGGTAACATCTGATGATAATAACGAAGTTGCGCTATCTCCTGCATGATTATATGCAATCATATAATAATTATATATATTGCTACCCAATAGAGACTCATCAGTATACGAGTATATCATATCATTTACGATTGAAAAAGTGACTACCTTATCACCATTCAATGAGTCACTTATAATAACATGGTCATTACCTACAAAATTATTTTCTGGAGTGTATTGAATAAATCGATTGCAAATATTGTCACTTTCACCTTCGTCAGCGCCTTCAAATCCATCATCATCTAAACACAGTCCATCTAAGCCGCAATCAACAAAGGGTTCACCTAAATCGTATTGCCCATTAAAATTTTCATCTATATAACTTTCATAGCAGTCAATTAAAATTTGTCCGTGATCAGCATTTTGAGTCACAACAATTTCTTGCTCATTATCATTAACATAAATTTGATCTAAATGAAAGCTGATTTTGTTATTTGACAAAGTAATTAAATGGTGCAATTCGCTATTTCTGAAAATCTTATAACCTGTCGCTGCGTACCTATTATCAAGGTCACTACAAGCCGCCTCATCAAAAGAACATAATTGCCTTTCATCCCATGACAAGTCCATTCTTCTTGGGCCTCCTACAGCCTCAAATCCAACAGGCGCTCCAGGATTTGAGTTTCCAACGATAAGTTGAGCAAACCTAATATTGTTTTCAGGTAAATAGAAAAAGTCTACTTCTGAATTATCGGATAATTTATAGTAATCAAACAGACTATCATCAGCCGTGGTCTGCAGCTTTAGATATACTGGCCAATCTCCAGCATTTGATAAATTAATAAAGTCAAAATTAAGCTGAGCTGGCCCAGGTACATCTGAAATAAATTCAGCATCCCAAATCTCCAACCCGCTAGACAAGTCTCTAAGCTGACGAAAATCACTTGTAAAATTGTCACCCAACTCTATATACCAATCTGAATGAGGAAAATAAAAAGATGCCCAATCAGAGGGGGGCTCTATAGGTTCAAAAATATCAAATACAGGATCATAAGTATCTGTGGCGTCAGAATGCATGCCGAATTCACTGCTTAAATCTGAAACAACCTCGTCACCCCAACCTTGAATATTAAGCGAAACCAAAACACTCCACGATGTTATATCAGATGGAGTTCCACAAACTTCAGCTGATGAATCTGCGTATGCTACTGATGGAGTATCTAAGTAATCAGTATATATTTTAGGAACGACAACAAAACAATAACTTTGCCCTGGAATTAAGTCGTTTGCTAAATACGTATTAAAATAAGATGTATATATCAATTCTTCATTCTGATAAATATCAAACAAATAACTATCTCCATTATAGTCTGACTCACCTATAGTCCAATCGAGCCTTATATAGCCTTGTCCAACTGTAATTTCTTCAATATCAACTGTAAGCAAAGATGAAGTTGTAGCATAAATAGATTGAGAAGGCTCACCTGAATAGCCCTGACTATTAACAGCCTCAACATTGTATTTGTATGTAAAGTCAGGCAATAAGTTATCGTGAATCAGGTAACTATCATACACGACCTGACTCTCCAACAAAATATCCTGTTCATCAAATACATATACATTATAGTATTCAAGATTGCTGTCTATTTCATCCCAGTCTAGAACCACCCTTCCATCTGATGAAGATGCTATTAACCCAGAAACCTGACCAGGCAAAGGCTCATCCCCTATTTGAACTATTTGCTCTGACTCAACAGGTTCACATTCGCCAGAGGATGCGTTAAAATCTACTGTTGTTAAAATAAAAGAGTATTCTGCGCCCCATTCTAAATCATCAATTAAATGCGGAGACTCTACTTCATCATTATCTAAAAAATATGTAAAAGGCGGAAAACCTAAGGGGTCATCCCATGTCAAAACAACTGAATTACCTACAACCTCGAAATCTAAGGCTAATTCATTGGACTGATAGATACATCCTCCGTCATCAACAACGGCAGAAGCATCATAATTACATGCCAATTCATCCGTGCAACCACTTTGAAAAACATTGTTAGCATAAGAGTCTCCGTAAATAACTTCAATAGCAAAATTTTCCCAACCTGGAATATTGGACCCAGGAACAATATCGATGATAGTATTGTAATTAGAATCATACAATTTAAAATTAACAATGTCACCGGTTGATGGGTAGTCTGAATAATTACCGTCATTGCCCATTGCTGGAACAGTTGTATAACCCTCAGAGTCTGAATACACCCACCCTACACATACACCGTTATAAAAAGCGCCAACAACGTCACAAGAATTGGGATTAGAGCAGCAGTAACAAGAACTTTGGTCACAGTCATCATTTGGAACACATCCATCGCCTTCGGAGGTTGATCCATCAACGTTTAAATTTTCAAAAATATAAAAAGCCTGGAAAGTTGACTGCTCATACTCCCAGCCTGTTTCAAAGTTAACAAACCCTGAAATCAAGAATGAAAATAAAAAAATACTAATATTTAATAGTTTTTTTGTCATAATAAGAAAATTACCAATAATTAAGGCACACTTTTATTGAACATAATCACATTTTTTTAATCGTGCTATTTTAAGAAAATTTAAGTGATATACATCACTTTTTAATTATAGAAAAAACCCTCATCTATATTACCAATAGTGAGGGTTTTCAATATTCTTACTATTTTCTCAATTATTTAAGCAACATTATCT
>MDSV01211401.1_pt1 | contig 27047 bp, 30 predicted proteins | sample 810851 | NCBI WGS metagenome assembly MDSV01 (sample SAMN05326640, study PRJNA326480) | marine metagenome | isolation source: seawater | place: Atlantic Ocean: North East | collected 2012 | reverse complement strand
TTCAAACTTTACTATAACTTCTATTTCAGCTGCAGTTCCTTCAAGTAAGCTAGGTAGACAAGATATTGCTAAAATATACGGAGAAGAAATTGAAAATAAACTCTATTTAAATAGTGGTGTAAAAGAGAGATATTTCGCTAATGAAGATCAATCATCTATAAGCCTAAGTATAGATTTAGCAAAAAATATTTTTGAAAGAGAAAAAATAGATCCAAAAGAAATAGACGCTTTAATTTTTATAACTCAAACAACAGATTTTGTATCACCTGGTGGAAGTTTTATAATACATAAAGAGCTAAATCTTAAAAATGACTGTATATGTTACGATAACAATATAGGCTGCTCTGCATATCCTATCGGCCTATTTCAATCATCATTATTATTCAATAATACAGATATTAAGAAAATTTTATTAATTGTAGGAGATACTTTGTCAAAATATTTAGATGAAAAAGATAGAAGTACGTATTGTCTTTTTGGCGATGGCGTGTCTGTGACTTTATTAGAAAATAAAGATCAAAACAAAAAATCTTTTTTTAGTATTAAAAATGATGGAAGTGGATATGAAAATTTAATGATAAAAGATAAAATCATATCTCAAAAGAAAAAAGTACTTTGTATGAATGGTATGGGTGTATTTTCTTTCACTATCAAGGAAGTGCCTAAAATGATAAAAGAAATTCAAAATCAATTTAATCTTCAGCATAATAACATTTCATACTTGATACTTCATCAAGCAAATAAAACTATTATTGATATAATAAATAAAGAAACAAATTTTATTGATAAGTCTCTTGTCTCAATTTCTGAGTTTGGTAATACAGCCTCCGCTTCAATACCTATCACAATATGTCATAATAAAAATTCATTAAAAAATAAAAATATTAATTGTTTATTAGTAGGATTTGGTGTCGGTCTTTCCTGGTCTGCTTGCCAAATAAATTTCAATAATACAAATGTTTACGATCCTATCTACTATTGATTAAAAACTTTTTTCCCATAAGATAAATTTATTTTTTTTCATTTTATTTGAAATGAAACTAAATAATTTATTGCATTCAGTAACTGTAATTAAATTTTTTTTAAATATTTTTTTTTTAGTAATTTTATTATTAATTAATAAATCTTGAAGTTTTTTTGAGTAATTTGGGAATTTCAAGCTTTCTCTTTTTTTTACATAATTTTCGAATAACAAATTTTGCTTTATATTATCGTGATCAATAATTTCATAATTAAAATATTTTGAATATCTATAAGGAACGCTACATTTCTCCTCGATGTAATGCAAATATGTACACTTCGTTACTAGTTCAATATTTATATGTAAAATTTTAGCATTAAAATGAAACATCCTGTCAAAAGGTGTGCCGATGCCAGTGGAGTTTAAACTATTATTTCTCACAAATAACTCTGACTTTTCTCCATAAGAAGATATTGAAAAAATTGGATGATTTGATCTTAATGAATTTTTTTTAGTTCTTACAAGTTCAGAAAAAATACCCGTTTCAGAAAAAGTTTTTTTATTATCAAATATTTTTTTTTTATGAAAGTTATCATAAGTAAATGTTGGAGCTAATATTGCCCCCTCATTTCCAACTATTTCTAAGATTGTATCAAAAATAATATTATTGAGAGACCAAAAATCTAAATTTAAACTTTTAAAATTTGATAGGTCAGAGTGAACAAAAATAGAGTCATGTTTTTTAATACCAAGAGAAATAAGTAAGTTTGCTAAATCTTTAATCATTTATCAGGCTAAATATTTTCTAAATTTTTTAATTCTTTGCTCATAAACTGAAAAATATTCTTCAAATTTATATGAAGTATTTTTTTCTAACTTTTTTTGATAACATTCAATAATTTCTTTATCTTCATAAACAGATTTTGTAAAAAAATTATCTACAAATTTTTTTACAAATAAATCTGAAACTTTATTTGACTTATTAGAAAACACCTCAATATTATTAATCGTTTTATTATTTGATACAATATGAAAATTTGTAAAATATAAGAGACCAAAATACATTGTTAGTGAAGTGCTCGGGAAAAGATTCAAAATTTTATATCCATTGTAATCAAATTTATCATTTAAAACATTTTTACAAAATTCTTTATAATCAAGATTATCTTTTGGGCTTTCAGAAGAAAAGAGAATTAAATTTTTTCCTTCCTCAAAATATTTATAATTTTTCATGAAACCGTAATAACCAGCGTTAGTTGGATGAACTTTCACTATATGATACTCATCTAAAGAATTTTCCACACAAAGTTTCCAATTTGCATTGTATTCAATTGAGTCTGAATATTCTAATTTATTAATATTATTTGATATTTTTTCCACGACCTTAAAAAGTTTTCCTAAACTTTTTTTTAAATTTCCCTCTTTATGTGATGCAAATAAAAATTTACCACAAATTTCTGGGACAAGTTGATTTAAATACTTATTTTTAGGTAGAGTTTTGAAACAACTTTTCTGAGGTATTCCTATTAATTTACCTTCATAATTATAAAACCATCCATGATACGGACATATAATTTTTTCATTACCTTTTTTTTTTCTTTTTAAGGGAAAAGACCTGTGCAAACATCTATTTTTAAAAATTGAAATTTTTTTTTTTGATTTTGATGCAATATATTCTTCTCCATAAAAATTAAACATAACATAGTCTCCCTCATTTTTTAAACTTGATAAGCTTGTTACAAAAACTGGGTACTTTGATTTAAGGTTTTTTATTTCAGAATTAAATTGTTTTTCAGATGTGTAGTATGCTGAGCTATTTTTCATTATTAAATATTGTATTATATTGACATAAAACATAATCTATATATTACTTTTCTTTTTATGAATAAAGATGAATTTATTACTGAGCTAGCTTATGTTTTAGAAACACCCAGTGATAAAATATCCATGGATGATGAGCTAAATAATTTTAAAGCTTGGGATTCACTTGCCATGATGACATTCGTTGTTGTTTTTAGAGATAAGGTAAAAAAAGAAATTGATCCAATGCAAGTCGTAAAGTGTATTAAAATCTCTGACTTGCTACAATTAGTAAGTTAATTAGTTATGTCAAACATTAACAAAAATGTATCTGAATTAAAAAAAAATGGTATTACAATTTTAAGAAACATAATTACTAAAGATGAGTGTAAATTACTTAAAGATTATTCTTTAAAATTACAAAAAAAAAGATTTGAACAGGGAGAAAAAATCTTTTTTAATGATGGAAGCACTAGAATAAGTAATTATTTTATAGAGAAGCCAAAACTCACCCAGTATCTGATTAATAAAAAATTAGATATTATTTTAAAAACTTTGCTTGGAGAGCCTTACGTTTTAAGAGGTTCATCTGTTATGAATATTCAAGATAAAAAAGGGCTGAGAATAAAAGATGGTACTGGATGGCATACCGATTGGTCTTATAATTATGATGATATTAAATTTGGTTATGGTGGTTCCTATCACGTAATAACTGCCCTTGATGATTTTAACGAGAAAAATGGTGCTACTTGTTACGTAAAAGGCTCACATAAATTAAATACTAAACCAAAAAGAGAAGACAAATATAAATCAAAAATGATTTTAATGAAAAAAGGATCAATTGCCATATTTGATAGTTCAATTTGGCACAAATCTGGTGTCCCATCCACTCTATCTAGGTGGGGTATATGGAGTGTATATACACAATGGTGGGTTAAGCCACATTTTAGATATAATGAGTTATTTAACAAAAAAGTCAGAAAAAATTTTAATAAAAAAATTTTACAAATATTACATTTTAATTCAACTCCACCACTGAATGCAAAGAAAAGATTACTTACAGTAATTAAATAAAATTATTTATAAGACACTTTAATTGAAAAAAAATTTATAAATCCTCTTAATTCATTTATTATTAAAAATTATCTGTTTTTATACTATGCATCTCTAAAAATTTTGTTAGTTTTTCTTTATTTTCGTCATTTATTTTTAAATCATTTTTATCCCCAAAATACTTATCATAAAGATCATATCTATAAATATTCTGATTTTCAAATACAGATAATATCCATTTTTTATTTTTATCATCTGGATAAGAAAAACTGGTCTTAGACTCATTAGAACAATTTACTGAAAAAATATTTTTTTTTTCTGCAAAATGGACCAAAAGAGATTTTTGAAAATCTTTAAATGAACAAGGACGGTAAATATCTTTGAAATTATCTGATTTTAAATCTTTAAGACTCTTCTTTTTTATTATTATAAATGGAACTTCTATAACATCTAATCTATGAGATTCTCCATATCCAAAATCATCAATTTCAAATGAAAAACCATGATCTGAAGTAATAATAAAATTAAAATTTTCGAAGTGTTTATCCACCTTAATATTTTTGAAAAATTTATTAATATCTTTTAATAAAATATCTATCGGTTCCTTAAAGTTTTTAAGGTTATCATATTTCCATTGTGAATAATTTAAATGAATAATATAGAAGTCTTTTTTTGAATATTTTAACATGTTAAGTATATGAGATTCAAAATTATAATCTTTAGAATGTGCAAACGTATCAAAAATTTTTTTAATAAATGATTTTTCTTTTATATGAACTGCAACAGGATCTCCTCTGAATGTATTCATATTTATTATTGAATGAAATGGTAAGCCTATTTTGGCTAAATATGTTGCCATCGAATTTGAAAAGTTCAAAATTGATTTAAATCCATTATAATCTGATATAGCTGCTGAAGAACCTTCGGGTACAGCACAACTATGACTCACTGCCCAAGTATAAGTAACGTTTAAATTATTTAGTTCATGAAAAAAATTTTTTTCTGGTAAGTTTTTTTTTGATAATAGTTTTTTGAATTTCTGATTACGTCTAAATGTATCTTTTGGTGATAATCCATATAAATTTGAAAAAAAACCACATGTCCATGTAGTTGGCGTGATATATTTGCTGTAATTCTTAACAATATATTCATTTTTAATTTCATCATTGATTATACTGATATCATTTTCTTTTTTAGAATAATTCTTTATAAAATTTTTTGGTAAACCATCAATAATTATTAATACAACAGGATATTTACTTTGATTTGACTCAAAATATTTAGAATTGTATTTTAGATAATAAGCATTAACCACTAATATTAAAAATACTATATATGAAAATATTTTAATTAGAAAATAAGCCTTATTTACTAATATCTTTTTTAAATTTGCTTTATAGGCAAAAAAAACAGAAAATAATATACAAAGTATAAAAATTATTCCATCAGCTAAAGTTGAGTTAATTTTATTTTCGAAAAAAAAAAAATAGTTCGAAAAAAATTAAAACTAAATATGAATAATATGAGTTTTAAATATACTTCATAGAAAAATTGTTTTTTAATAAAAATTTTAAAGTAAAAAAAAAATAAAACTAAGAATAAAAATCCTGTAAAAAAAATATAATATAAAAGGTATTGTATTTTTGTTTGAAAAAAAAGACTGTCTCTAATTATAAAATGAAAGCTTATTAAATAAATTAATGATAAAAAATATAAAATAATTACATTATTTATTTTTTGAAATATCATTTTTCTCATTTTTTTTATCAAAAAGTTTTTTATATATTCTTTTTATATATTCTTTTGGATAAACAAAAAATATAAGAACTAAAAAATTAATAATCATAAAAAGATACATTGCAATACTACTCAGAAAACCTGGATCAATGTACGCATGAGAGATACTGATTAAAGAAAAGTACAATACAAAAATAAATCTTAATAACATGATTAATTTACATCAATAATGTAATTTACAGCTTTATCAACTGATTTCGAATAATTAAAATAATTACTATTAACAAAATCATCAATTTCTTTACTTAGTTCTTGATTAAAATAATTTCTTTGTTCTTCTATCACTTCTCTGATTTTTACTAGATCTAAATTTCCAATAATTTTTCCAAATTTTTTTTTGATGATATCTTCTATGGCAATATCGCTAATTTCATAATAATTTCTATTATGTAATTTAAGGCTACTATCAAAATAAAATATTGGTCTTTTTGCTATTAAACAAAATTCAATGGCAATACCTGAATTATCAGTAATTAAAATTTCTGATTTTTGAATAGATCTAATATTAGAAAAATTACTATCAAATAAAAAATTTGTGTTTTCTATAAAATATTTTCTTATTTGTTGCAAAGTGATTTTGTTTTTCTTGTAATGTTGTGGATGTGGTCTAAAAATTACTTTGAACCCTTTATTTAAAAGGCATTTAATTAACTCGATACAGCTAGTATTTAAAAAGTTTTTGGGATTATAATTCCAAGATGGAGCAATTAAAATAGTATTTTTTTCAAATTTCTGCAAATTAATTTGCTTAGTTAAGAAATCAAAATAAAAGTATCCAATATTTTCAATCTTTTTATTTTTCAAGTTATTATTTTGAAAAATTTTTATTAATTCTTCACTATGTTTTTTTCCTATTGAAAAGAAAATGTCATAATTGTTAAAGGCTTTTGGTGTATAAGATCTATTAAGACTTATAGGTGAATGAAAAATGTACACATATTTATAGACTTTATTGGATTTTTTTAAATAATAATTTCCCATATCAGTTAACGTAATAAAAAAAAATTTGCATTTTATATAATTGAAAAAAAATAATCTCGCTAAACCTTTACCAATATATATATTTATTACACCTTCTAAGTTAATTTTATCATTGATTTCAGAACTTACATAATAAATTTTAGTTTTGGATTTCTCATTTAACTTAACAATAAAATTATAAAAATTATTTTGGTAAACTTTTCCTTCAGAATAAAATAAATAATCAATCTTATTATAATTTAAAATTTTAAATAAGTTGATAAAAGTAATTATAAAGTTCACTTAATTTTTTTTAAAATTAATCTACAAACATTGGGTTTCTGTTTATTAAATATTGCAAATCTAGTACTTGATTTGCAGTAAATTCTTTAAAGTTATAATTTGTTTTTAATTCTTTTAATAATTCAATTGGATTAATAAATCTTCTATAATGGTCAGTTATTCGTTCATTGTGGCTAACTTTTTTTCCTTTCTTGAACAAGACATCATTAATGGTTCTAAATTCTAAATAAAGAAAACCATCTTTTTTTAATTTATTAAATGAATTTATAAAAAAAAATTTTTGCTCATTTTCATTAATAGTATGTAGGAAAAATCTAGCATAAATATAATTAAAGTAATTTTTTTTTAAATTCTCTTTTTTCTTGCAAATATTTTTTTTATAAAAAACTTTATTGAATAATTTCCTATTTTGAACTATTGCTGTTTTTGAAATATCATAAGCGGTACACTTAATGTTATTTTTAAGAAAAAAAAATGTATCTCTTCCATTACCACATCCAACTTCTAGTAATAATGAATTTTTTTTCAATTTTTTAAGAACAAATCTTGCAAATAAAGAAGGTTTTTTTAAATTAAACTTTTTATAAAAATTATTCCAATAGTTATTTTTCATTAATAAATTATTTTAATTTTTGTTAAAATTATACTTTAACTAATTATAATTTTATTTATTCAAAAAACTAATTAAATTTGTTGATTGTGAAAAAAAATTTTTTCTTTCTTTAAATTTTTCTAATAAATCATTATCAATTTTTTTAAAATTTACTTTTTCATATGGAGATCCAAACATAGAACTATTGATTTGAATATTTAATAAAATTCTATACCCTTTTTTTACAACTAAACCTTTATGAAGACCTTTGGTATCCTCTATTATTGAAGTGCCAGCTTTTCCGGTTATTTTTATTTCATCGTGGATCAAGCGGTTTATATTGCTATTATGATCTTCAATTCTCACATAACCTTTTGATCTTAAATTAAAAGGAATTGCATTATTTTTATGACTTTTTTTTATAAAACAATGAGGGCCATTATCAATTCCCACATCATTAACATAAGTTAAAAATTTTAACCATTTAGGTTTATCTAAATCAAAATGATACAATTGTGCAGCTTCTCCGTCAGGATCTTTATTAAAATTTGTACTAATAGATAATGATACATGATCTAATAATGGCTCTGCCCCAAAATACTTACGTCCTATGTCGTAAATCTCATTCTTAAGTAAAATTTTCTGAATTATCTTTTGATTAATTAAGAAGTTTGAATCAACCGAATACATTACGGCTTTAGGATTTTCTGGATTAAATTTATATTTTTTAGTTTTAGTTGTTTTTTTTTTTACTTCACCGTCCATTTGCCTTAGGGTAAACTCATAGTTTAAAAGCATTTTTTTAATTTCCTCAATTTCGTAAGAGTTTAAAAAATTTTCTTTTATAAATAAGCCATTTTCATTTATATTTTTTAATATTTCGCTGTTTTCTTCATCATTATAATTAATGTTTTTGGTTATTCTGTTTTTTGTTAAAATATTAATAAATTCTGTAACGATACCTCCAAAGATGTAAAACAACCTGTGCATTGATTTGTAAGAGAAATAAGGAGTTTTTTTTGATATTTTATAAACACAAATGCCCAAAAATAATGAAATTAAATCTAAAGGAGATAACAAAATATATATCAAGGTTCTCATTATAATATTTGTTTTACAAAAATTATTTAGTAGTCAATTATTTGAATTAAATTATTTAAATTTAATATATTCTTATTTTTATAGTAAAATTAAATGAATTACTATATTAGTAATTCTTATTTATTTTATATAATGTTTAATTCTAAAGAAAATAACTCTTAAATTATTAATATTAAAAACTAAAATTTATGAAAACCAGTTATATTCAAAGTTAGGCTTATTTATGGATGCAAAAAATTTCTTCAAAAATAAAACAATTCTAATCACTGGTGGGACAGGATCTTTGGGTACTGAGTTGACCAGATACTTATTGAAAAACTTTAAACTTAAAAAAATTATTTTGTTTTCTAGGGATGAACAAAAACATTTCCAATTAGAAAAAGAATTTGATAATCAAAAATTACGATTTCTTATTGGCGATATAAGGGATTTAAGAAGAATAACTTTAGCCTTAAAAGAAGTAGATTATGTAATTCATGCTGCAGCTCAAAAACACGTTCTTTTATCAGAGTATAATCCCCAAGAGTGCGTTAATACTAATATTTTAGGAACTCAAAATCTTATTGAAGCTTGTATTAATCAAAAGGTCAAAAAATGCATTTTAGTTTCAACTGATAAATCGGTAAATCCAATTAACCTTTACGGAGCCACTAAGCTTGTTGCAGAAAAAATAATACTTAATGGAAATAATTTATCTGGTAAAAATGGAACTAAATTTAGTGTAGTTAGATATGGTAATGTTTTGGGTTCAAAAGGCAGTATCCTACCTTATTTTGCTAAATTGAATAAACAAAGAAAAAAAATTCCAATCACCCACGTTGATATGACCAGATTTTGGATTTCATTTAAAGAATCTATTGAACTTGTTCTTTCATCATTAATGAATTCAAGACGAGGCGATATTTTTGTACCTATATTAAACAGTTTGAAAATTACAGATTTTGTTAAAATAATAAATCCAAAAGCAAAAACCCATGTAATAGGTACCAAGAAAGGTGAAAAAATTCATGAAGAATTAATTACTGAAGAAGAATCTAAGTATGCTAAAAAATCTAAAAATTATTATATCATTAACTTCAATTTAAATAAAATTAACAATCAAATATTCAGTTATACAAGTGAACATAATTTATTTGATAAAAAAAACCCTCTGAAATCATCTTACATTAAAATTATCAAAAGTTTTCTCTGATTTAGCAAACTCATTAAATATTTTTTTTAACTTTTTATTGTTTAAGCTTTTGATATATTTTTCAAACTGTTTCCCCTTAAATTTTCTTATATCATAATTATCAAATCCTAGGATATCTACATCGCTAGTTTTTCCATTATTTTTATCTACAAAATTCATATAATAGAAAATTATAGATTCTTTTTTAAAATTTTTAGATTTTTTGATTCTTAAAATTTTTTTTAATAAAATATTTTTATATTCTTCTATGTTTTTAGGTTTGATACAAAAGCTAAAAGCTGTGTAAGGACTGTCATTACAATAAATAGTAGGTATTGAATGATAGGCAAGCTCAAAACCTATGGTCCCGTGTAATGTTATTCCAGCAACTAAATTTGAATTAATTATCTGCGAATTAAGATACAATTTATCAAGAATTTTAATATTTTTAATATCTTTTAATAAATTTCTAATAAATATTTCACCCTCAACTGTTTCGTTAGGATGAATCTTAAAACAAATATTAAATTTATTAGAAATTTTTTCTAAATTTTTTAATGTAAATAAAATCCATTGTCTTTGTTGTAAAAAAATAACATCCTTAAAACCATAAAGACTATCCTGCGTACAATGAGCAAACACACATATTGTTTTTTTATTATTATTAAAAACTTTTTTATTTGTTTTTAAAAAAAGATTATCTTTAACATAATATAAAGAAAACTTTTTATCTCCGCTAAATCTTTTCTTTAAAATATTATCTACAATCTTAATTTTAGAGTTCTTATTTGCGTATTTAAAAAAATTTATTTTATATTCGTCATAATTTCGTTTATGGTTTGAGTTAAAAGACTTTATAAAAGGTCTATCTGTTTCAGAAAGATAATATATAGGTATTTGTTTTTTTTCTGCTATTCTTGCAGCTATACCATGATCTAAATAACCTGAATAATTATTAACAAGTATTTTAATATTCTTTTTTTCAAAAATGTTAAAAAAATTTTCAATTAATTGAATTGAATTATAAAAAAAAATATCGAAACTTTTTTCATTTACTACAGCATTAATGTTTTTGTTATATAAAAATTTGTGAAAATAATATAAATAAGAGTCTACTATTAAATCCCCAAAAACTACGCCTTTATATTTATATTTAAAAACTTTTGTAAAGGAAAGATTTTGTTTTTTTTTTATTGAGAAAAATTTTGGATAATAAGAATTAAAAACTAATTTATTGCAGAACGAATCATACAATTTTTCTAATTTTGAAAAAGAAAAAAAATTATATGCAAATTTATAATATATTTTTTTAAATATAGATATTAGCTCTCTTAAGTTATTATAATTTATATAATATAATAATTCATAATTATATTTCTCAGACAAATATTTTCCTACAAGAAAATTTTTAATCAAAAAAAATTTGTCATCTAATGGTGCTTCAATTAAAATAAAATTATTTGATTTTACCTTATTATACCTTGACGCAAAATTAATAAACGATTTATCACTTTTATCTAAAATATATCTATTTTTAATTTTATTAATAAACATTTATAATTTATAGTTTTGATTTTATTAGATTATATATAAATAAATGACTAAATTTGTACAAAAATATTTCTACAAAAGAAACTTTGAAGAAAAAAAGATAGATTTGCAAAGCAAACATTCTAGAACACTCAAAATAATTAATAAATTACTCACATTTAATAATCTAGACATAATTCAAAATGGAAAAATGTTTTTAGATATTGGATGCGGCGATGGAAGTCTCGTTGATCATCTTAATACCAAAGGAATTAATGCATCTGGATGCGATATAAACGATTTGAACTTCGAAAAAGATTTTTTTCCCTATAAAAATGAATCGTTTGATTACATTTTAATGTACTCTGTTATTGAACATATAAATAACACTGAACATCTTATGGCAGAAATAAGAAGAATGTTAAAACATTCTGGTATATTAATTATTATAACTCCTAATTTTAAGTATTGTTTTAATACTTTTTATGATGACCCCACTCATATTAAGCCTTTTACAAATGTTGGTCTAGAAAATATTCTTAAAATATATAATTTTAAGAATATTATTGTAAAACCCTGGACAGCAAATCACTTGGACTTTATTTGGAAATTAAAGTTCTGTTTTTTTTATTGTGCTTACTTAATTCCATTTAGAAATAATAAAAAATATTTAATTCCTAAATTTTTAAAAGGTAAAAGCTCGACAATGATATCTGTCTCTAGCAAATGAATTTTTATGCAATCAAATTATAAAAAATTATTAAAAAAATGGGCAGAAGACTTGTTTCCTATCAATAGAAGCTTAACAGGAGAAGGTAATAGACAAACTATTAGGTATATTAAAAAAAATATAAACTCTAAATTTATTCTAAAAAAAGCTAAATCAGGAGAAAAAGTTTACTCTTGGAAGGTTCCAAAAGAATGGAAAATTGAAACCGCAACACTTAAAGATGAAAACGGAAATTTAATATGTGATTTTAAAAGAAATAATTTAGAAGTATTAGGATATTCGTCTCCGATTAATAAAACATTAACATATAATGAGCTAAAACCTCATTTGTATACTTTACCAGATTTCCCAGATGCAATTCCATACGTAACTAGTTATTACAAAAAAGATTGGGGCTTTTGCTTATCTTATAAAAAATTTTTAAAATTAAATAAAAAAATTAAATATGATGTTTTAATTAAGTCAAAATTATTTAATGGAGATATGAACTATTCAGAATTGGTTATTCCGGGAAAAAGCAAAAAAGAAATTATAATTAGTTCTTATATTTGCCATCCATCAATGGCTAATAATGAATTATCTGGAATACTGGCTATTAGTTTATTGTCTAAGATGCTTAAAAAAAGCAAATATAGTATTAGATTATTATTAATCCCTGAAACTATAGGAGCAATTTATTATATATACAAAAATACTGATAAATTAAAAAAAAATTTAGTAGCAGGTTTTAATCTTTCATGTGTGGGTATAGACGCACCTTATACTTTAATTTCATCAGCAAATGAAAATACCTACGCTGATATTATAATTAACAGAATAGGTAAAAAATATAAAAATTTTAAAAAGATATCTTTTTTAAAACGAGGGAGCAATGAAAGACAATTTGGTTGTCAGAATCTTGATATTCCATTTGTAACTTTTACTAGAAAAAAATTTGGTGAATATAAACAATATCATACATCAATGGACAATTTAGAGATATTAAATTTTAATACTATTATAGAAACATGTAATTTTATAAAACGAGCCATAAATGAAATTAATAAAAATCTAATTTTTGAAAAACAAACTATAGGTGAGCCTCACTGGTCAAAATATAATCTAGTTTCGCCAAAAGCAACGTTAAAAAATATGCTTAACAGAAATAGACATATAATATCTCATATTGCAGCACTAACTAATAAAAATCATGATATAATATCATTATCAAACAAAATTTCTGCTAGTCCGAAAAAAATATTAAAAGTTACAAAGATGCTAGAAAAACATAAAATACTTAAGCAATTTATATAATTCAAAAAATTAAAAGCTATTTTTTTTTAAAAACAAACTTTTTTATGGTTTCAAGGATATAAATAATTTTTTTTTTTTCTAAATTTGGGTATATAGGTAATGAGAAAGCTGAATTATAAAATTTTTTAGCACCATTAAATTTTTCTTTCTTTGGTAATTGATAATCTAAACCTTTAAAATAATATTGAGGAATATAATGATATTGGATAAAAATATTTTTTTTAATTAAATATTTAAATAACTTATCCTTTTTAATCTTAAATTTTTTAAAATCAATGAAGGCTAAAAATAAATGATGGCTAGAATTAATTTTACTAGGATTATTCGGTAAAGATATAAATTTATAATAATTACATATTTGTGCAGAATAAAAATCAGATATTTCTTTTCTTTTTCTTAAAAAAACATTAATTTTTTTTAGTTGGCTCAAGCCTAACGCGGCATTAATATCGCTTAATCTAAAATTGAAACCCAAGTTTTTAATTGTATATTTCCAGTGCTTATTTGTGTTTCTAATAATGCCGTGTGATTTCATCAAACTCATTTTTTTTGCCAAAGAGTTTTTATTTGTTGTTAAAAAACCTCCCTCTCCAGTTGTAATAGTTTTTAATGGATGAAAAGAAAAACAGCAAATATCAGAATGCATCGCAGATCCAACTCTGTATCTTTGGTTTTTTATTATATATTCTGCTCCGAAAGCATGACAAGCATCCTCAATTAAGTGAAATCCATATTTTTTTTTAACTTAAAAAAATCTTCAATATGATTTGGAGCGCCACCTAAATACATTGTAACTACTGCCTTAATATTTTTAAGATTATTTTTCTTTATGCATTCTAATAAATTTTCAGGAGACATTTGACCCGTCAATGGAGAAACGTCTGCAAAATATATTTTAGCATTCAAGAATGTTGCCATACTTGCTGATGCAATAAAATTGATAGATGGAATTATAATTACATCATTTTTTTTTAAATTAATTGCTAAAAAAGCTAATAGAAGAGCTGATGTACCCGAGTTACAGCTTAAACCATAATTACTTTTGCAATATTTAGCAATACTAGACTCAAATTTTTTAACATAAGCTCCATTACTTATTGATTTAGAATTTAATGATAAAGATACAGCTTTTTTATCATCTACATCTAAAAAATGTCTTCCATAAGGAATATAGTTAACAGACTTGTTTATCATAAAATATAAAAATGATTATTTATTCTATAATAATATAGAAAAATTCTCTATTAAAGTTTTTATTTTGAGACAAATTTTTATTTATTTTTTGTTCTCAATCCTGATATGCAGACTTTAGAATTTAAAAAGTCATTGATATTAGATTTTCCGGTCTCAACTTTTTTTATTTTTAAAAATATATCATTCATTATATTAAAATATTTATTTAAAATTTTATCATCATGTAAAATACAGCAATACACAGCGTTTGAGGCAAAAATATTATTTTTTAACATCTCTTGAGTAATTAATGTTTTATAAAGTAAATTATTTTTTGATTTGAAAGAAAAATTTGGAATTGCTTCAATGCCTTTAATATCAATTTTGATATTATTCATATTTGAGATGATTTTCCAATTTTTTTTTATTTTATTACCAATATTGGAAATGATTTTCCAAGATTTAATATCTTCCATAATTTTTAGTGTTTCTAAAGCAGCTGTAGGTCCAATTCTTTCTGTCCAAAATGTACTACTTATAAAAGTAGAGTTTACTGTTTCCATTACTGATCTTTTGCCTATAACAGCATTGATCGCATGCCCATTTCCAAGTGCCTTACCGAAAATTGCTATGTCTGGATTGACCTTATAAAACTTATGCAAACCACCAAAAGTTTGTCTAAAACCAGATGTACACTCGTCAAAGATTAAAACAATATTTTTTTTCTCAGAAAGTCTTCTCACTTTTTGCAAAAAATTATTTTTTGGCTCATCATTTCTTTTAACTTCCATTTTAATAACACCTATATTATTTTTTTTTACAATTGACTCTAGTTCTTCAAAATTATTGTAAGAAAAAGGGAAAACTGTATTTTTGAGATTTTTCGGTACACCTTTTATAGGTACATTGTTCATTAAATGCTCATTTAATTGTGATTTATTATTAATATTGCTAGCAAGATACCAATCGTGCCAACCATGATATCCACATACTGCTATCTTATCTTTACCGGAAGCAGCCCTTGCAATTCTTACGGCTACTGCATTTGCCTCACCTCCTGAACGTGTAAATCTGGCCATATCCGCCCAAGGGTGCATATCAATAAGTTTTTCTGCTAATTTGATTTCCTCTAATGAATTTAGAGTTGTCATATTTCCAAGTTTTATTGTTTGTAAAACTTTTTTTTCGATTTTAGGATTTGAATAACCTAATGTATTAGTGCCAACCCCCATAAACGATAAATCTGAAAAACAATTCTCGTCAAGGTCCCAAACTTTATATCCTTTACTTTTTGAAAAATAAGCTGGCCATTTCTCAGGTAAAAATAAGTCAGGATTTTTTGAAAAAAGCATAGTGCCTCCAGGTATTATCTTTTTAGCTCTTTTCCACGCTTTTTGCCCAGTATTCAAAATGCTTCCCTCATTTCTAGGTATATGTTTATTGTAACTAAATATTTTTTTATTTTTTTTATAAAGTTTAATTATATCATTAAAAGTAATATTAAATATATTTGAAAATTTATCCAATAATAATCTCAATACTTTATCATCTTCAGCTTCATCTAGAGTTAATCTTAAAAATGAATAATCTTTTTTATATTTAATATTTACCTTACTAAAAGAATTATTTTCTCTTATATGTGTAGTAACATGTTCTCTTAATTCTTTTTTGGTTCTAGATACTTTCCAAGCTTTATTTAATGTATTAAATTTAAAAACCTCCACATCCATTCCATCTGGAAAAGTTGGGGGCATTGTATTTGTTGAATAATCTACTTTTTTAAAAAAAAAATTTTCTATTACATTATCAACAACCTTACTGTCGATTAAAGGGCAATCTGCTGTAACTCTTACTATATTTTCTGCTTTAAAAAGTTTTGAAACTTGAAAATATCTATCGATCACATCATCTTCTGAGCCTCTATAGCAAAAAATTTTAAGTTTGTTACAAAGTTTTTCTATTTCATTATCAGCAGAATTTAATGTTGCCGCAACAATAATTTTTTTTATTTTCTTTGATTTTTGTAATCTTTTTATCAAAAGCTCTAAATAAGAAATATTTTTATACTTTCTTAAAACTTTTCCAGGAAACCTAGAAGAGCTATATCTGGCTTGTATTATTGTAAGAAGATTCATTTAATTTTTCCATTTTCTTGGATCAATTACATTTTTTTCATTATTTAAAAAATTATCAGGTATTAAAATTAATTTTTTATTAAATGAACCAATAATCTCTTTGAGATGAAATGAGTTGTCAAAGCCAATAATAAGATAGTCAATTTGACTTATTTTTTTAACAAAATGTATACAAGCTTCCAATTTCGATATTTGTTTTTTTTGACACCAATTTAAAAATGAAGAAAATATTTTTTTGCTTTTAGAATTTCCTATTCTAATTTTTTTTTCTAAAAGTACTCCTTTTAAAAAACAAGATCTTGCGTGAAGCTCTATATTTAACTTTTTTAACTTATATAAAAAATTATTATTTAAAAATCTATGGTCAAAAATGTTGACTGGCATTTGTATTATTTCTGGTTTCCAAAATTTTAAAACTCTATTAATTTCACTTACCTCATAAACAGATATACCAAGTTTAGAGATAAGTCTTTTTTTTTGACAATCTAAAAGAATATCTAAGAATTCTTTATTTTTTCCTAATATATCTGATGTGTCATGAATTAATAAGCCATATAAACTTTTAACTTTTAACTTTTTTAAAGATATATTAAGTTTTTTTTTAAACCATTTTTTTAAATCTTTAGGTTTCTTTTTAGGTAATTTAATCTTAGTTATAACTTTTTTTTTAATTTTAAAGTCCCCTATAATTTTTTCACTTTCACCATAATTCATGGCTGTGTCAAATTTTTTTAATGAATTTTTTTTTAAGATTTTTTCTATATTTTTTATTTCTAATTTTTTAATTTTTATTTTATTCAAGCCATACTTAAAGCCAAATTGGGCAGTCCCTACGATCAATTTCATTTAATTTTTAATAAAAATTTTTTTTAGTGGTGTTCCAAATGATATAAAGTTTTTAGTTTTTTTACCTAGTATTTTTTCAAAATATTTTGGGTGCAAACCATTCGACGGTCTAATAACTTTTATATTTTTTTTTGTAAATTTGTCTCCTTTTTTAATGTCCATAGATGCATAAATTGATCTTCGAGATTTTTTAAAAATAATTTCATTCTTAGTTGGCCCATAGAATACCTTCCCTAGCGACCTCCATGATAAATCACATTCTTTTTTTAACATTGCCATTTCGCTAACTTCGCTTGAAAATAAACCATCCACTCCAACATTTTTTTTTAAGGTAAAATGTTTTTCAATAATTGTTGCTCCTCGAGCTACAGCAGTTACTGCTGCTCCAATGCCTAGACTGTGATCTGAAAAACCAATTTCACATTTAAAAATTTTTTTTAAATCATCTATTGTTCTAAGATTTAAGTCATTTGGGTTAGCTGGATATGCACTTGTACATTTTAATAAGGCTAATTTTTTACATCCATTTTTTCTTAAAAAATTTACCGATTCTTTCAGCTCTTTTAAAGTAGAAAGACCAGTAGACATAATTATAGGTTTACCTGTTTCTGCTACTTTTTTTAATAATGGATAATGTGTATTTTCAAATGAGGCAATTTTGTAAATTGGTATATTTAATTTTTCTAGATAATCAACGGCAGTTTCATCAAATGGACTGCTAAAATAAATTAATTTATGTTTTTTGGCTCTATCAAAGATTTTTTTATGCCAAGACCATGGGGTATGTGCTTTTTTATATAATTGAAATAAATTACGATTTTTTTTCCATGGATTTTTTTTATCTTTTATTACAAAATCTTTTTTATTTGAATTTAATGTTATTGTTTCTGGTGTGTAGGTTTGCAATTTAATCGCATCTACTCCACTTTTAGCTGCTAGATCCACTAATTTTAAAGCATTGCTTAACAATCCATTATGATTACCTGATAATTCTGCAATTATAAAAGGTCTATTCATTGATGAAATAATTCTAGATTTTATCTTAATCATTATTTTAATTTATAGTTTTTTGGTTTTTCAAAATATTTTGATCTTCTTGTCACCCTTGTAAACTCGTCCTTGGGTGGAATTAAATCAAATCCAAGTATTGACTTTTGTTTTTTGGTTAACTTATTAAAAATTTTTTTGGGAGTATTTTCCATATAATCAAAAGAAGGTTTTATAAACCATCTTGCGTAACCTAATACTAAAGCCCACCTTGAAGATTTATTATATTTAGCTGATCCACCATGCCATACATTTGCATTGAGTATCAAAACACTTCCTTTTTTAGCTTTAATATAAAACTGATTTTTAATCTTTTTAGAATTATCTGCATATCTTAATAATTTATGGCTACCTGGTACTACTATTGTTGTGCCATTTTCCTTATTAACATCGTCAAAATACCATATTACGTTAGTAACAATATTATAATTTACTCCCGGTAAATTGCTATCTAAGTGGATTTGTTGCCCCGGGTTTCCTTGTAAAGGGCATCTTGCTGAAATATTGTTCAAATAATAAGGCTCAGTATTTTTGTATGACCCATCTTTAAGAATTTTATCTAAAATTTTAAGCACAGTTTTATTCTCAAAAAGTTTGAACCAACTTAAATTCTTGTTATGAAGATTATAAACAACTTTTTCTAAAGATTTATCTGCTAAACTACCAACTTCTTTTGAATTAATATATTTATTGGAGTATTTGTCGTAAGTTTTTTCTAGAAGCTTTTTATATTTTTCACATTCAGCATTAGAAATTACATTTGGTATTAGTACGTAACCATTTTTTATAATCTGGTTTACATAATTTGTAGCCATATGACTATTTAAGTTTGCAGAAAACTGATATTTGTCTTCCAAGGTTTAAATTAGCTAGTGCTCTATAAAAATTTTTAAGAGTTTCTGTTTTTCCAAATTTTCTTAAGTTTTCCTCAAATTGCACTCTTTTTTTATGGCATTGAGAGCCAAGTTTTCCATCTTTTACATAATTTTCTCCAAATAAAAGAAACATTTCCAAAGGAAAAGAGGACTCAGATATCTTCACTGAAAATCCTAATTTCTCTAAAAAATTAACTAAACTATCTTTAGAAAAATAGTTTAAGTGATTTGGAGGTGCTATCCACCAATCATTTAAACCATGAACATCTCTTCCCGTAATTTGAAAGTCATTGAATTCATTTGGTACGTCGATAGCTAGAATGCCATCTGGTTCTAAAATTTCTTTAATTTGTTCAATTGATTTAGCTGGATCCGCTAAATGTTCTAATACATTAAACATTGTTACCATATCGAATTTTTTACCCTCAAACACATTCATTCCATCAAGTCCTGCATGTTTTATATTTAAACCTTTTTTGCATCCATACTCTACGGCCTCTATCGCTGGATCAAAACCATAACAATCAATACCTTTCTTCTTAAAAAACAATAATGATTGTGCCCAACCACATCCTATATCCAACATAGAACTACCATTTTTAATATTTTTATTAATTTCTAAAAAATTATTATAAATATCGTTCCATCTACCTTCGAAAAACTCTTTATCGTTTATTTGAACCTCTAAAGAAGAATCATTAAAATTTTTATATTCTCCTGTGTAAAATTCATCAGCATAAAATTTTGTAATTTCTTCTGGTGATGGTGTTGGTGTTACCTGATAAAAACCAAATTTATTTTTTTCTATTTGATATTCTTTCGACATTTATTTTTAATTTAAAGTTATATTTTTTTAACATGAGTTTCGGCATTAATCCATCCCAGATTTGCAATAACATCAATTATAGATAAGTTTGATATAAATTTTAAAACACCTTTTTGCTTATAGGACTTACATTTGTAGTTATTAATTAATAGTTTAACATTAGTTAATTTTTCAAAATCATCATTTTTTAAATACTCTTTTGCTCCCTCTGGAGATAAATATTCTTTAACATTTAGTGTTTCAAGAATTTTAATAATTCTAAATGTTCGATCTTTTTTGATATTAAAAGAGCTAGAATTTAAAAATTGAGTTTTTATTTTTAGTTTGTTCGAAATAAATTTTATAATACTAATGTTGTATTCTGATAAATTAGTTTCTTTAAGAGAATTATAAAAATCAATTAGTTCTTTTAGATCGTTTGCATAGGGACATTTTGAATAATTTTGAATTATTGTTTTACTTTGTTTAAGTTGCCAGTTACCAGAAACGTCTATTATTTTTTGATTAATGTTAGTTTTTAATGCTGATTTTTTTGTTGAAATAGTTATCCATTTTTTTTTTCCATTAATTAATATTTGATTCCTTGATTGCCAACTATTCTTCGAATATTGCACATCATCTAAAAAAACAAACTTATCCACTTGTGACATTAGGTTGAAATATCCAGACCAGGGGAAAAAATGTGGCTGCATTATTGCGCACTTCATTTACAACAATTCCATAATTTAGAAAAAATGTATATCTTCAAATTTGATGCTATCTCTTTTTTTTTCTTCTTCCACAGACCTCCATCTGTAAGAAATACTTTTTTTATTTAAAAGATTTGAATATCTAACTAGTTGCACAATTCTAGTGCACTGGGAATGATTTTGTATACCCTCATGCTGCATTAAACTATTAAAAATTGCAAAATCACCTTTATCAAAATAAAATTTTTCTGATTTATATTTTTTTAAAAAAAATTTATCATTTTTTGTTTTTCTTAAACCATATTTTAACTTTTTTGAATTGCTGACTCCTTCATTATGACTTTTCAACCAAACTTTTATTCCACCATTATCATTTGGCTGAATCTTTCCAAGATTTATATAAGAAGTAATTTGTTCTGGTGATTGCATAATATATGGATAATCTTGATGCATAGGTAAATTGTATTTAAAATTATCTGGTCCAGGAGGAAAAATATGCAAAGTTTCTCCTAAATATGGATTTGCTATAATTGAATTTTTATTCATCAATGATTGAATAATAGTAAGAATTTTTGGATGATTTTTTAAATTTACTCCACTTAATAATTTTAACGGTCTTGTCCCTAGGTCATATAAATATCCAACTTCTTTTCTGTTTGTTTTGCTAACTTCGGTTATTAATTGATTAAGATTAAGGCTTAAATTTATTTTAAGATTGTTCTGTCTAATTATTATTTTAACGAGAGATTTTATATCTTTGTAAAAATTATTAAAAATTTTGTCTCTATCAAAAAAATTTCTAAAAACTAAAACTCCATATTTTTTATAAATTCCTTTATATAATTTTAAGTTTTTAAAATTATTAGTATTTACTCCATGTATTTCATATGGTTTTTGCGATTGTGTCATAATTTATTTATAACAATAAAAACTATAAAAGCTATATGATATTTGTATATATTCTGTAAAAAAATTTATGGCATTAATAATAAAAAAAAAATTTAAATTAAATCAAATGAGTAATTTAAATTTTGAAGAAAAATTCAATATTTTTTATAAATTTAGATTTCATGCTGATTATTTAAAAATAAATAAAAATAAAAAAAAAATACCTAAAGCTGAAAGTAAAATATGGTTTAAAAAAAATAAAAAATTAAGAAAATTATTTGCAATTAAATTTAATAACAAAATAATTGGATTAATAATTTATAATTTAGATAATTATTTTTATTCAATTGTAATTTTAAAAAAATATAGAAATCAAGGTGCTGGAAAAAGTGTTCTTAACATCTTTATTAAATTTCTAAAAAAAAAAAAATTAAAACTTAGGACTTTAGTAAAAAAAAATAATAGAAACTCTGTTCATATACATAAAAAGATTTCAAAATCTTACAAATCGATTGATAAATTATTTTATTATTTTGTAATCATTTAATTAGTTTCTCAGCTAGTTTGCTCACTGATTTATCTCTCGATAAAATTTTTTTTATAATCTTTACCGATTCATTAGGTGCCACTGCAAATGCAAGTCGATAAAGGTCCATCCAATTCTTATTGTTTTTAGATCTAACTTTTTCAATTTGCTTAATAATAGCAAGATATTTATTTATTTTTTTCTTATTTAAAATTTTATTCATGAATGGATTTATATTTTAATTTTTTAATTGTTTAAATAAAATATTTCAGTTGAAGTAAATAGTATTGAAAATTTTTCGTAAAAATTAATTTTTTTTCGTTTTTTTAATTTTTTTAGAAAAAATTTATGTTTAACTAAGTCTTTTGGTAACGGCCACTCTTTTTTAACTAATATTTTATATTTAATTTTATTTTTTTTTAGAAAATTAATTATTTTTTCTCTATTAGACAAACCAAGAACAGGAAAGAGGAGGCGAGCTTTATTGAAGTGATTGTCTTTATAATTCTTTAAGATATTAATCGTAAATTTAGTTCCATCATCACCACTATCATTTGGAGCAAATTTAAACCATTTTGAAATATTGTTTATGTATGAAGAAATTCCAGAAATATCATTAATGATTAAATCAAATTTTTTATTCTGCCAATTTTTTAGTGAATCAGATAGTCTTATATCGTAGTTCTTAGTTAATTTTTTTGCATTATATATTGAACAATTTACAGCTGCTTTCGAAATATCAGAGCCATATATGTGTCTTATAATTTTTTTTTTATAGAGATAACACCCTACAACTCCTGAGCCGCATCCTAAATCTAATACATTGTAATTTTTTTTTATTATTTTCGAAGCCATGTTTATTAAAAGCATTGTTGTTAAGTTTGGTTCAAAAACTCTTTTATTCAAAAAAATTGAGAATTTATTATTTAATATTGTGTATTTTTTTTTTATATATTTTGACACAGGATTAATTAAACCCCCCATCTATAGGTATTATTGATCCTGTTACATAATTTGATTTTATTAAAAAATTAATTGCATTAAAAACTGATTCATAATCACCAACAGTTCTAGTATCTGTGTTTTTTAAAAGATCTTGTTTAATTTTTTTAGTAAGTCTCAAATAAAGCGGTGTATCAAAAGTACCAAAACTTAAATAATTAGAAGTGATACCATATCTCGCATATTCCTTTGATAATGTTTTACAATATCCTAGTGAAGCATATTTACCTGAAGAATACCCAGCTAAACCAACATCTGTCTTAAATGCACGGGAAGAACCACAAAATATTATTCTACCCCAATTTTGTTTTAACATGTATGGTAATACTGATTTAATAATTTCATGAAAATTTAAAAAATTTGAGTTCATATCATTTAAAAGCTCTTTAGAGGTCTTGTTAATAATAATATTTGAACTTGAAGCTGCTTGCATTAGAATTAAGACAATTTTTTTATTTTTAATTTGATCAATATGTTTTTTTATTGATGAAATGTTCTTATATTTAATTAATTTATATTCTTTTATTTTTTTTACTTTTGAAAATTTAGAAAATCCTACAACATCATAATCATTTTTTTTTTTGAATGCTTGTCTGGCAATTTTAGATGCACCTCCAATTATTAAAATCTGTGTTTTAGATTGCAAATTATTTTTCAACATGATAAATAATGTATATATTATTAATTTTAAAATTCATTATATGTTAACAAAAAAACAAGTAATTTCATGTATATCTAAAGCACTTAAAATTCCTAGTAGTAAAATAAACATTAATTCAACTGACAGAAACTTTGAAAAATGGGACTCTCTTGGTCATTTAGAGATTTTAATGAATTTAGATAAAGCTCTAAAAGGTAAGGCTATAAAAATACAGGATTTGGCTCAAGCTTATAGTGTGAAAAAAATATTTTCAGTATTAAAAAAAAATAAACTTTTAAATTGAGTCACTTTTTAATTTCAAATTTAGCAAATCAACTCGGATCTACAAAGCTAGTTATATCCAGTTTAAAAAAAAGTCACCCTCATTGGAATATAAAAGGTGTTTTAGAGAAAACAGGAATTAAAAAGCTTTACTTATCAAGCAAAAATGAGGATGTGCTCAACTTATCAATTAAATCTTGCAAAAAAACTCTTAAAAATTTTAATAAAAAAAAAATTGATTGTGTAATTGTGGTAACTCAAACAGCAAAAAAAAAATTGCCTTCGGTTGCATGTATGATTCAAGATCAATTAAATTTAAAAAGAAATATTATTGCCTTTGATGTAGGGTTGGGTTGTTCTGGATTTGTATATGGTTTATCAATAATAAATTCATTGATGGTCTCTAACTCAGTTAAAACAGTATTGTTAATTTGTGCTGATACTTATAATAAATTCTTAGATGATCAAAATAGAACTTGTAAAACTATTTTTAGTGATGCAGCATCTTCTTGCATTATTCAAAAAATAAACTCAAGTAAAAAAGTAAAATTTAGCTTTTTAACAGATGGCTCAGGAGCAACCGATTTAATGGAAAACAATAACAATATTGAAATGAAAGGACCAAATATTTTTCACTTTACAACAAAAAATATTCCAATTCTTTTTAATGATATTTTAAAAAAAAATAATTTAAATAAAAAAAATATTGATCATTTTATTTTTCATCAGGCAAGCAAACTGGTAATAGATAAATTAACTAAAATTTTAAAATTAGATAAAAATAAAGTTTTTAAAAATTATGATAAAATTGGAAATACGGTTTCCTCTTCTATTCCAATTGCGCTGGAAAATTTAAATAAAAATAAAAAAATTAAAAAAAATCAAAAAATTATGCTTATAGGTTTTGGTGTAGGTTTGTCTGCAGCCGCAAGTATTATCAACTGGTCATAAATTTATGCAAAAACTTAAAATTATTTTAAAAGGTGAAACTGTAAATTTGTGCAAGCCAACAAAAGAATTTGCTGGGGGTGATATTTGGTATAAATGGCTAAATAATCCTGAAATGAATAAACATTTAGATAAAGAATATAAAAAATGTAATAATACAAAAAAAAAGCAAATTAAATTTTTTATCAATCATAAAAAAGAAAAAAGAAAAATTTTTATAATTTCAACAAAAAACCATATTTATAAAGGAGTGGTTTCACTTTCTAGAATAAATAGTAAAAAAAGAGCTTGTGACATTGCAGTGCTTACTGACACAAAAATTGAACCATTGTTAGCACCATATGCGGGACTTGAGGCAATTGCATTAATATCAAATTTCGCATTTTTTCAACTAAAATTAAAAAGAATAGATTGTGGATTTAAAATTTCTCAAAAAAATTGGTTTCAAAGAATGGAACTTCTAGGATACAAATTTTATTTTCGAAGTCGATATAATTTAAAAACATTTTCATCAATAATGACAGATAAAAAAAGTATTAATCCAAAAATAAAACCTGATAGTTACTTTGCATCATTAAGTAACGAGGATTTTAAAGTTATCAAAAAAAAAAGAGGAAAATTATGGGACAGTTTAAATTTAATGAAAAAAAGAATATCAAAATTACCTAAAACAGCTTTTTGGGATATGTATGAAAATTTTATAGATAATGATAAGAAAAGGTACTACGATAAAATAATCAATCTTTAATTTATCTTGTAAATTCTAACTTTATAAATATTTTTACTTAATGTTAATAGAATTATATATTGACAAAATTTTTTATGATATTAATGAATATCAATGTCTATTAACATAGTAAATGAGCCTTGGTTTGAGTCTCCTTTTTTCTATCAGATACTTAAGAAAAAAAAAAACCATTATTTTAAAAAATTTGCAATTGATATGCATGAAAAAGGGTATTGTATATTAGATTTAAATCTAAGTGACATTTTTATAAATAATATCAATCAAGATATTGATAAGTCACTTACACAAGGTAGTTTTAAGACAAATCCTAAAATCTATCATTACAACAAGTTTCCAAGGATAGTTGAGGCTTGGAAGTTCTCTAATAATGTTGCCAAACTTGCTAATAATGTTGTTTTAAGAAAATTTTTAAATTTCTTATATGACTCTAAGCCTTTGCCTTTTTCTACAATAAATTTTATAGGTGGTACAGAACAACCATTTCATAGTGACTATATTCATTTTGGAAGTTTGCCACACAAGTATTTAGTGGGTGCTTGGGTTGCTTTAGAGGATACACATAAAAATAATGGACCATTAACAGTAGTACCTGGAAGCCATAAATTATCTTTAATAGATTACCAAGACATAAAGAGAAAGAAGGCTTCGAACATTAAAGAATTAGAAAAAAATTATCGTATATATGAAGAGTACATAAAAAATATAATTAAATTTAAAAAACTTAAAACTAAAGAACTCTATATAAAAAAGGGACAAGTTATAATTTGGGCTGCGAATTTACTGCATGGAGGCATTAAAATGAAAGATTATAAACTCACTAGAAAAAGTCAGGTGATTCATTTCCATTTTAAAGATAACGAGCTTAATTATAACCCAGGTTTTTCTGACCCAAAAAAAGGTTTCTATGTTGAGAGAAAACTTGACATTGTCAGAGTGTAAAATTCTCTTCATAAGTACAATTAAAAAATTACTCTTAATAAAATTAAAATAATTTTTTAATAAAATGTTAAATTATCAATCAAATCTATTGAAAAAAAATTTTTTTCAGTGCATAAATCAAGCCGATTGAGCTATTAGTACTGGTCAGCTGCACGCATTACTGCGCTTCCACATCCAGCCTATCAACGTGGT
>MDSV01069560.1_pt1 | contig 27063 bp, 24 predicted proteins | sample 810851 | NCBI WGS metagenome assembly MDSV01 (sample SAMN05326640, study PRJNA326480) | marine metagenome | isolation source: seawater | place: Atlantic Ocean: North East | collected 2012 | reverse complement strand
CACACGATTCCATTTCGAACTCGAACGTTAAGGGCTCCAGCGCCGATGGTACTGTGTCTTAAGGCACGGGAGAGTAGGACATTGCCAGGTCTACTAAACATGAAAATGCACTTCACAATAAATTAAAAAAAGGGTCTCATTTTTTATGAAATTTCTTGTTACCGGCGGAGCTGGGTACATAGGTTCGCACATGGTTCAATATCTGCAAGATAGAAATTTCAACGTTGATGTAATCGATAACTTTTCTACTGGAAACAAATGGGCTTTAAAAAATTGTAATATTTATGAGATAAATCTTTTAGACAAGTTAGCTTTGGAAAAAGTTTTTTCTCAAAATACTTATGATGCTGTATTTCATTTCGCTGCAAAGTCTATAGCAAGTGACTCTTTTATTTATGAGCAGGAGTACATGGATAATAATGTTACTGCATCAAATAATTTATTAGACCTAATAATTCAATATAATATAAAGAATATAATTTTTTCTTCTAGCGCTTCTATTTATGGTTCAATTAATTCTTATAAAGTTGATGAGACACATCCAAAGATACCATTAAATCCATATGGAAGATCAAAGTTAATTTTTGAGGAAACTTTGAAAGAATATTCATATAAATTTAATTTGAATGTAGCAATTCTTCGATATTTTAATGCCGCTGGTGCAGATGAAGATGCAAGAATAGGTGAATTTCATAAGCCTGAAACTCATTTGATACCAAGTATCTTCAATATTTTAATAAATAAAGATGATACACTTAAAGTATATGGAAACGACTATAAAACCAAAGATGGAACATGTGTGAGAGACTATATTCATGTAAGTGATTTAGTTAACGCACATTATCTTGCTTATAACAAGTTAATTAAAAGCAATGGTTGTCTAGATTTTAATCTTGGCAATGGAAATGGATTTTCAGTGCTTGAAATAATCAAAGCGTGTGAATTGGTTACTAAAAAGAAAGTAAGGTTTGAGTTTGTAGAAAAAAGATTGGGTGAGCCAGAATACTTAGTTGCAGACAGCTCTAAGGCAATTTCTGAATTAAAATGGAAAATAATTCATGAAGATATTAATGAGATCATAAAATCTGCTTGGAGATGGCATCTAAGACTTTATAATGAAATAATCTAAATATATGATAAAAACATCGTCATGAAGATTACGGTTGCAGGTTTAGGATATGTTGGAGCTTCAATTGCAGTATTGTTATCCAATAAAAATAATGTGACCTGTTATGATATTGATAAAACAAAATTAAATTTAATCAATAAGCGAAAGTCACCAATAGACGATCCAGAAATACGTGATTTTTTAAAAAATAAGAAATTAGATCTTAATACCACATCTTCAGCCAAAATAGCCTTTAAAAATTGTGATTATGTTGTTATTTCAACACCTACAAATTATGACACCAAAACTAATCAGTTTAATACTTCGTCAATTGAAAAAGTAATTAAAGATGTTTTATCAAATAATAAAAATAATGTAAAAATTGTTATTAAATCAACAATTCCAGTTGGATATACAAAAAAAATTAGAAAATTTTTTTCTTACGATAAAATATTTTTTTCACCGGAATTTTTGAGAGAAGGTCAAGCACTTAAAGATAACTTGTATCCATCAAGAATAGTAATTGGAAGCAAAAAATCTTATGCAAAAAAATTTGGAGAGCTTTTAATCGACTCATCAAATATGAGTAGGAAAGAAGTTCCGCTAATATTCATGCAATCTAATGAAGCTGAGGCAGTAAAACTTTTTGCTAATACTTACCTTGCCATGAGAATTGCTTATTTTAATGAATTAGATAGTTATTGTGCAGATAAAAAACTCGATTCAAATTCTGTTATTAATGGAATTGGTTATGATAGTCGAATTGGTAATTATTATAATAATCCTTCATTTGGGTATGGTGGTTATTGTCTGCCTAAAGATACGCAACAATTGTTGAATAATTTTGAAGATGTACCTAATAAATTGATACAAGCAATTGTTGATGCAAATTCAACAAGGAAAGACTTTATAGCAAGCTCAATAATTAAATTAAAACCAAAGATTGTTGGAATATATCGACTGGTAATGAAAGAAGGTTCAGATAATTATCGAGATAGTTCTATTCAAGGAATTATGAAAAGAATTAAAGCAAAAGGAATTGAAACTATAGTTTATGAGCCACTATTAAAGGATAAAACTTTTTTTAAATCTGAAGTAGTTAATAACTTATCTAATTTTAAAAAGAGAAGCAGTGTCATAGTAGCGAATAGGTCAAATGTTGAGCTCATTGACGTTAAAGATAAAGTTTTTACGCGTGATCTCTATATGAGAGATTAATATTTGACATATAGATATTTTAAACAGATTTTTTGCAGTTTGACAGAGAAAGACTTGTAATATATCTTGCAAATCTGTTTCTCCAAAAAAGTATATTAAATATTTTTACGCGGGGTGGAGCAGTCTGGTAGCTCGTCAGGCTCATAACCTGAAGGTCGTAGGTTCAAATCCTACCCCCGCAACCAATTCATTCACACTGAGTAATCTTTAGCGAATGTAGCTTTTTTTAAATAAGCTGTAAGATTTGATTTAAAGACTAATTAATTCTCCTTACCAAAAGAATAAACTGCATAAACATTGTTAAAAAAAGTCAAATAACAAATATAAATATAAAAAAGCTGGATAAAAAAAATTTATTTATGCTCTTCACAGTTCTTTCATTTCTTTATTAAAATATAAAACTATTAAAATTAATTACTTTAATAAAACGTTGATGACCCTGTGATACCAGAAAAAAATCTTAAGATATGATTAAAGAATCTTGCAAGACGATCAGCAATGTTCAGACGTCTTCTCAAAATTTTATGAATTTTGATAAATTTTATATATTGTTGTCGTTTTTCAAGATCGAATAGCTTTAATACATGAGAGATTAAGTCATGCCTCTTATAAATCAAACAAATTGCTAAATATGATTTTAATTTTTTATTATCGTCATAGAATTTACTATACATGTACTCAGGTGTTCGCAAGAATAAAGCGTCTCCGCCCATGCAAAGTCCCAGTGTGTTTTTTGAAGAGTCTCTCTCCCATCTTGTCAATGAGGTAAAATCTACAAATTCAAATCCATTAATTAACAAGTAATCCTTAATTTCTCCAAAACTACATTGTTGTTTATATAATTCAGAAAACTCTACTTCAATTTCTAGTCCCAAAATTTCCTTTAAGGATGACTCAGAACCTTCAAGTACTTTTAGCTCGTATCCTTGTACGTCTATTTTCATAAAATCTTTTACTTTTAGGTCTAAAGAGTCTAAATCTATCGCTTCAACGATAACTTTAAAATCAAGCTCAAATCCTTCCGGATGTCTCTTTGTATAAAGATTTATAAAATTATTGTTTGGTTTCAAAACAGATGAATGAGATGGTTTTTTTAATATATTTAATTCTACCTTTTTTTTTTCATTTGATAGAGCGTAAGGATAATCTATATTGCCACCCATTAATTTTTTTTCGTTTTGTATTAATTTTTGTCTTGCTTTTTCATCTGGTTCAAATCCATATACAAAAATAATATCTTTAATTACTTTCCACCTGTCTGGCATTCCTTTTGCTGAACCCACGTCGAGTAAATAAAGAGGTTGATCTAAACCTATTGACTTTATAGCCTTGATTTGAAGGTTTTCTCGGCTTGTAATTTTTTGAATAACATAAATAATTTTTAATAAAAATTTTTTCATTTCAATTTCTAAAGAATAAATTCTTTTATAAAAATAACATCAATTAAATAAAAACAGTAGTTAAAAATAACAATAAAATTATATCTAATTAATATTAAGAAATTATTTACATATGAGTTTAGCTATATTAATTAATTTAATTCCTTAAAGATTTAAATAAATAAAATTTTTATATATACAAAAAGAAGAGTTAATTTGCTTGCTTAAATTATCTCGTAAGATAACTTTTTTAATGATAATATATTGCTTGTTACAAATACAATACAAGTCTCATATTTTGACATTGCAAATTATAATTAAAAAGACAAGAAAAAAATTATAAATATGAAAATTCTAATATCAGGAACAGCTGGCTTCATAGGTTTCCATCTGGCTAAATTATTATTAAAAGATAATTATATTGTGCATGGATATGATGGTATGACTGATTACTATGATGTAAAACTTAAACAGGAAAGACATAGTATTTTATCAGAAAATTCTAACTTTAAATTTACAGAGGGGATGTTGGAAGATTATACGAAACTTGAAACAATATCAGATGAATTTCAACCTGATGTGATTGTTCATCTTGCGGCTCAAGCTGGAGTTCGTTATAGTTTGGAAAATCCAAGAGCATACATAGAATCAAATATTGTTGGCACTTTTAATATTTTAGAGGTAGCTAGAAAACTTAGAGTGAAGCATTTATTGATGGCCTCTACATCCTCTGTATATGGAGCAAATACTAAGATGCCTTTTACTGAAATTGAAAAAACTGATAGTCAGCTTACAATTTATGCCGCCACAAAAAAAGCAAATGAAAATATGGCGCATTCATATTCTTATTTATGGAAAATCCCAGTCACAATGTTTCGCTTTTTTACTGTCTATGGTCCATGGGGAAGGCCTGATATGGCCTTATTTAAATTTGTTGACGCAATCTTGAATGATAAACCAATAGATATTTATAATCAGGGTAATATGTATCGTGATTTTACTTATGTTGATGATCTAGTGCGTGGAATAAGTTTATTAATTAACAAAACTCCATCAATTTCTGATGAAAAAAGCCTTTCAAAAGTTGACAGTCTCTCAAATGTGGCGCCCTATAGAGTAGTTAATATTGGAAACTCTGAAAAAATCAAATTGCTTGATTTTATTGACTCAATAGAAGAAATTTTAGATAAAAAAGCAATACGTAATTATATGCCTATGCAAAAAGGTGATGTATCTGCGACTTGGGCTGACTCAACTCTTTTAAAAGACATAACTGATTATACTCCTAAGACAAATTTTAAAGATGGTATTGCACAATTTATCAAATGGTACCAAGAATATTATAATGTCAAAAAATAAAAAATTTAATCCTACCATTAAGGATAAAAAATTAGCGGTTATAGGACTTGGTTACGTAGGTTTACCATTAGCAATTGAATTTGGAAAAAAAAGAGGTGCTATTGGATTTGATATAAGCCAGAAAAGAATAGACCAGTTAAAAAATGGAGATGATATAAACCGCGAGGTTTCAAAAAAAGAGTTTAAAAAGTCTACCAATCTAATTATTACAAATGAAATAAAAAAAATAAAAAATTGTAATATCTTTATTGTTACTATTCCTACTCCAATCGATCAAAATAATAAACCTGATCTCACTTTATTAAAAAAGTGTTGCAATATGATAGGTTCATTTATAAAAAAAAATGATCTTATTATTTTTGAGTCTACAGTTTATCCAGGCGCTACAGAGGAGGTATGTGTTCCTATTCTTGAAAAGAAGTCTGGCTTAGATTTTAATAAGGATTTTTATTGTGGCTATTCACCTGAGCGTATAAATCCAGGTGACAAGAAGCATCGTATCTCTAAAATTATGAAGATTACTTCAGGTTCAACTCCTAAAGCAGCTAATCAAGTTGATAAACTTTATAAAGAAATCATAAAAGCTGGAACGCATAAAGCACCAAGTATTGCAGTAGCAGAAGCAGCCAAAGTAATTGAAAATACACAACGGGATGTAAATATTGCTTTAATGAACGAATTTGAAATGATTTTTAATAAATTAAATATCGACTCTAAGTCAGTTTTAAAGGCGGCTGGCACAAAATGGAACTTTTTACCATTTGAACCAGGTCTTGTCGGAGGCCATTGTATTGGTGTTGACCCATATTACTTGGCATATAAATCAATAAAGGTTGGTCATAATCCAGAAATGATTATTGCAGGTCGAAGAATAAATGACATGATGGCTTCTTACGTGGCAAGCCAGATAAAACAGCAAATGATAAATAAAGGAATTAATCTTATTGAAGCAAACATATTGATTATGGGTTTAACTTTTAAAGAAAATTGTCCTGATATTCGTAACACTAAAATAGCTGATTTATTTTATCAAATTAAAAAGTTTAGCTCTCAAATTGATGTATTTGATCCTTGGGCTAATAAAAATGAGGTAAAAACTGAATATGGTATAGATTTAATTGATAAGCCAATAAAAGGTAAGTATGAAACAGTTGTTATAGCAGTAGCACATGATGATTTTAAAAAAATGTCTCAAAAGAAAATTAGAACTCTAGCAAAAAAAAATCATATTATTTATGATCTAAAGCGTATTATAGATGCTTAAGATTAAAATCATAAAACATATATTTATGAATTAGTTTAATGCAAGCTTATAAAAAATTATTATTTCTATTAAGACCCCATGAGCAAATTAGAGCAATAATGTTGCTTTTTATGATCTTAATAATGTCTTTACTGGATATGATTGGCGTTGCATCAATTCTACCTTTTATGGCAGTTTTAACAAACCCAAGCCTTATTGAAACAAATATTTATTTAAATATTATGTTTGAAAGTTTCTCAATATTTGGAATTGAGAATAATCAAGATTTTCTTTTTGCCTTAGGTGTCTTAGTTCTTGTATTATTATTATTCTCTTTAGCCTTTAAAGCTTTTACTCAATATTTGATGATTTTATTTGTTCAAATGCGTGAATATAGTATTGGTAAACGTTTATTAGAGGGATATTTGAGCCAGCCTTATAGTTGGTTTTTAAATCATAATAGCGCTGACCTTGGAAAATCTATTCTATCAGAGGTGCGGCAAGTAATTGGTGGTGGCCTCACTATGTTTATGGAACTAATAAGCAAAGGCTGTGTTACATTTATGCTTATACTTTTATTAGTTTTAGCTGACCCAATACTGGCGTTAGTAGTTGGCTCTTCACTTGGCGGTGCTTACGCAATTATTTTTTCTTTAGTGCGCAGATATTTAGATCTTATTGGAAAAAAACGTCTTAAAAGTAATGAGTTAAGATTCACTTCAATAAGTGAGGCCTTTGGAGCAGCAAAAGAGGTTAAAGTTGGAGGCTTAGAAAAAAATTATATTAATAATTTTAGTATTCCTGCTAAAATTTTTGCAAGAAGTAATGCCTCAGTGCTTATTATAAGTCAATTGCCTCGCTTTGTTTTAGAGGGCATTGCTTTTGGAGGCGTGCTATTAATTATACTCTATAAAATGATAGAAACAGGAAGCTTTAATAATGCTTTGCCAATTGTTAGCTTATATGTTTTTGCTGGTTATCGTTTAATGCCTGCATTACAACAAATCTACAATGCTTTAACTAATCTTACCTATATTCGTCCATCGCTTGACTCATTATATAATGATCTTAAAGATCTTAAGCCATCTAATAGAAATGAGCATGAGAATACTCTCTTGCTGGCAGAGTCAATTTTGTTAAAAAATATTTGTTATAATTATCCAAATACATCAAGAACAGCATTGAAAGATATTAATTTAACCATACCTGCAAAATCAATAGTTGGGATAGTGGGTACAACTGGAAGTGGTAAAACGACCACAATTGATATAATTCTCGGATTATTAGAGCCACAAAAGGGCACATTAGAAGTTGATGGAAAAATTATAACAAATGAAAATGTAAGATCTTGGCAACGTTCAATTGGTTATGTGCCTCAAAATATTTTTCTTTCTGATGACACTGTTGCGGCAAATATTGCTTTTGGCATTGATCCTGAGCATAGAAATCAAGAAGCTATCGAAAGAGCATCAAAAATTGCCAATTTAGATGAATTTATATTAGAAGAACTGCCAAAAAAATATGAAACAACAATTGGCGAGCGTGGTGTACGACTATCAGGTGGCCAGCGTCAAAGAATAGGAATTGCCCGAGCTTTATATCATAGTCCAAAAGTACTAATTTTAGATGAGGCGACTAGTGCTTTAGATAATCAAACTGAGAAAGCAGTAATGGAAGCGATAAATAATGTTAGCAAAGAAGTTACCATCATTCTAATAGCCCATCGATTGAGTACAGTAAAAAATTGTAATAAGATATTTATATTAGAAAAAGGTCGATTAAAAAACGAAGGAACTTTTGAAGAATTAATTAAAGTTAATGAAAATTTTCGTATTAATGCTAATACTTAATAAATAATGTTTAAAAATTCTTCTATATTAATTACTGGTGGCACAGGTTCTTTTGGGCATAGTTTTGCTCATCTTACGCTAAAAAAATATAATCCAAAACGATTAGTAATATTCTCACGTGATGAAATGAAACAATGGGAAATGGCTAAACTTTTTGAGGGTGATCCCAGAGTGAGATTTTTCATTGGTGATGTGCGTGATAAAGACAGACTTCACCGTGCCTTACATAATATAGATTTTGTTGTACATGCCGCTGCAACCAAGATTGTTCCTACCGCTGAATATAATCCATTTGAATGTATAAAAACAAATATTAATGGGGCTATGAATTTAATTGATGCCTCTATTGATCAAAAAGTTAAAAAGGTTGTGGCACTTTCAACAGATAAAGCTAGTAGTCCAATAAATCTTTATGGCTCAACGAAGTTAGCATCTGATAAATTATTTATAGCAAGCAACTCATCTTATGCAGGTGGTTACAAAACATCTTTTTCAGTTGTGAGGTATGGAAATGTAATGGGCTCAAGAGGATCCATTATCCCTTTTTTCATGTCATTAAAAAATGAGAAAGAGTTACCAATAACCGATGAAAGAATGACACGTTTCATGATTACATTAGATCAAGGGGTTGAATTAGTTTGGCATGCCTTCAAAGATATGATTTGTGGTGAAATATATGTTAAAAAAATTCCTTCAATGAAGGTTATAGATATTGCAAAAGCAATTGCTCCAAAAGCTAAACATAACATCATTGGTATTCGTCCAGGTGAGAAGTTACATGAACAAATGATAGGTGCTGACGATTGTTATACAACTTATGAATACTCAAATTATTTTAAGATCTTGCCTCAGATTAATGATTGGTCAGAAGACAAAATGCGTATTAAGAATGGAAAGAAAGTCCCGGAGGGATTTATTTATAGTAGTGATAGTAATCGAGCGTGGATGACAAAATTAGAATTGCAAAAATGGATCAAGTCTAACAAAGATCATATTGGTAATATTTAAGCTATGATACCTTACGGTAGACAAGATATAACTGATGATGATATTGCTGAGGTCGAAAAAGTATTACGATCAGACTATTTAACACAAGGTCCGACAGTTCCTAAATTTGAGCAAATTGTTTCAAGCTATTGTGGTGCATCACATGGAATTGCTACAAATAGTGCAACGAGCGCTCTTCATATCGCTTGCTTAGCATTGGATTTAGATCATGGCGACTGGCTCTGGACTTCTCCTAATAGTTTTGTAGCTTCAGCAAACTGTGGATTGTATTGTGGCGCTCAAGTAGATTTTGTCGATATTGATCTTAAAACCTATAATATAAGCATTTCAGAGTTAGAAAAAAAATTATCCATAGCTTCTAAGAATAACAAAGTTCCTAAAATTTTAGTAACGGTTCATTTTGCTGGACAGTCATGTGATATGAAAAGAATTTATGAATTAAGTCAAGAATATGGTTTTTTTATTATTGAAGATGCTTCTCATGCATTAGGTGGAAAATATTGTGAAAAACTTATCGGAGGATGTCAATATTCAGATATTACCGTTTTTAGTTTTCATCCTGTAAAGCTTGTAACAACTGCTGAAGGTGGATTAGCAACAACTAATTCAAAAAAATTTGCCGAGAAAATGAATTTATACCGTACTCATGGAGTAACGCGTGATCAAGTGTTAATGAATAATAATAATAATGGGCTTTGGTATTATGAGCAAATAGCCCTAGGATTAAATTACCGTATGAATGACTTGCAAGCAGCTTTAGGAATAAGTCAAATGAAAAGGCTAAATAAATTTATAAAGAAACGCCATACTATTAAGGAGAGATACGACGAGTTATTAAAAAACTTGCCCATAATAAAACCTTTTCAAAACAAGGACTGCTCTTCAGCATTGCATTTGTATCCGATACAACTAGAATTAGAAAAAATAAATAAAAGTCGTGAACAAATTTTTAACGAACTTCGAGATAATGGAATTGGAGTAAATGTACATTATATTCCAATTCATACTCATCCTTATTACAGGCAATTAGGCTTTCAAGAAGGGGATTTTCCTAACTCAGAATTTTATTATAGTAGAACTATTAGTATACCCTTGTTTTATAATTTGACTCTAGATCAACAAGATGAAGTATGTGAAAAACTGAAAAGGATAATTCAATGAGAATGTGTGTCATTCCAGCACGAGGAGGAAGTAAACGTATTCCAAAAAAAAATATCAAAAAATTTCTTGGTAAACCAATTATTGCGTACTCAATTGAAGCTGCTCTAGAGAGTAATTGTTTTGAAGAGGTTTTAGTCTCTACTGATGATGAAGAAATTGCAGAGTTATCAAAAAAGTATGGGGCTTATGTTCCTTTTATAAGACCTCAAAAATTATCTGATGACATATCTAATACATTATCTGTAGTAAAACATGCAATTGAACAAAGAGATACAAACAATAATATAGAAAATGTTTTATGCTTATATGCTACCGCCCCTTTTGTTGATGCAAAGACAATAAATCAATCCTATGAAAATTTTATAGATTCAAATGCTAGTTTTTGTTTGGGTATTACAAATTTTACTTTTCCAATTCAGAGAGCAGTAAGAATCTCTCATAACAATAGAATTGAAATGATAAATGAAGATAATGCAAATAAAAATTCTCAAGACTTGGAGGAGGCGTTTCACGATGCTGGCCAGTTCTGTTGGGGCAAAGCATCAGCTTTCAAAAAAGAACTATCAATATATTCAGGGTCGACAGTACCCTATGTTATTAAAAATAGTTATGTTCAGGATATTGATACAATTGATGACTGGATAAAGGCTGAAACTATGTATAGACTTTTAAGACTAAATTAATTTTGTGAATATTGTATTTAGAGTAGACTCCTCTTTTAAGATTGGTACGGGGCATGTTATGCGCTGTTTGACTCTAGCAAAGGAACTACAGAAAAGTTCTCATATCCAATTCATTTGTCGAAATAGAGAAGGAAACTTAATAAATAAGATTGAGTCCGAGGGATATAAAGTATTTGAACTTGATAAATATAATATCGATGAGTCATTAAAAGTAGATTGGCTGGGTGCTTTGCAAGAAAAAGATATAATAGACAGTGAAAGAATTTTAAAAGAAATTAGGCCAGATTGGCTTGTGGTTGACCATTATGGCATTGACAGTTATTGGCATGAACAAATGTATCGGTATTCTAAAAAGATATTTGTAATAGATGACTTGGCTAATCGCAAATATAATTGTGATGTATTGTTAGATCAAAATTTTTTTAAGAATACTAAATCACGTTATAATAAATTGGTAAAAGATAAATGTAAGTTACTTCTTGGACCAAAGTATGCATTACTTCGAGAAGAGTTTGCAAAAAAATATCAAAATTCGAAAAGTATAGAAATTAATAGAATTCTAGTATATTTTGGTGGAACAGAAATAAAAAATAATCTTTTAAAAGTTGTTGATGGAATAAGGTCTTGTAAAAAGGATAATATCAATATCGACATATTACTTGGCAAAAATTTTTTTTTAAAAGATGAGTTAATTGAAATTTTTTCTAATATAAAAAATATTTTTTTTTACGATTTTGTTGATAATATAGGAGAAATGATGAATAAATCTGATCTATATATTGGATCCGCAGGTACCACCACATGGGAACGTAGTTGCATGGGTCTTCCATCTATTGTTATAAGTGTTGCAGAAAATCAAGTTGAACCAATGAATGCTCTAAAGGATGCAGGCCTATCTTTTTTCTTAGGTAGTCAAGAAAAAGTTACCGCACATGAAATTACACAAAATCTAAATTATATTTTTGATAATCCAAATATTCTGAAAAAAATGAGTATGAACAACATTGAGTTAGTCGATTGCAATGGTGTTTATAGATGTGCTTCTGAAATATTGAATCACCAAAGTGATACATAATGAAAAAAAAATATAAAATTATTAAAGATAAAGAATTTGGTTATTTTAGAGCTGATCCAATACCTTCACCTGAAGAGTTAGAAGTGTATTATAAAGAAGAGTTTTATACTCCAAAACCATTTAATGACTCATCTCTTGAAGTCCAGAAAGAAGGACAAGAATATTATGACTCAAGATGGGATGGAATTTACGAAAGATGTAAATTAATTTTAAAAAATGATAAATTCTCCTTATTTGATATAGGTTTTGGCTATGCTCAAGCTTTACTTTATTTTGACTCTAAAGGTATTGAGGTTAGTGGGCTAGAACCATCACCTGAAGGAGTAAAGTACGCAAAATCTAAAGGGCTAGATGTTTATGAGGCTGGTATTGATGATTTTACAATTACAAAAGGAAGACGTTTTGATGTTGTGATGATGCTTAATGTCTTAGAGCATCTAAGTCATCCACAAGAAACATTAAAAAGTATACAAGAAAATTTACTCAATCCTGGAGGAATTGTCGTTATAGAAGTTCCAAATGAGTTTAACGATTTTCAAACAACGGCTGTTTTTGAGTATAATCTTGACGAATGGTGGGTATGTCCACCTCATCATTTGAACTATTTTTCATCATCATCTCTAAAGACATTACTTGAAATGTGTGACTATGAAGTTGAATACATGCAAGGCTCATTCCCAATGGAGATTTTTTTATTAATGGGTGATGTTTATGTTGGAAATCAAGAATTAGGCAAAAAATGCCATAATAGAAGAGTGGAGTTTGAGAAAGTCATGAGGAAACATAATAAGTCTGATAAATTACAAAAATTTTATGAAGCATTAGCAGAACTGGATCTTGGAAGGACTTCGCTTGTTTTTGCTAGAAGTGTTCTTAAATAAAGATAATGTTATTTTAAAACTATAGAATTTTATGAAAATTATTAATTTTGGTGGTGCAACCGCAATTATTGAACACAATGGAAAGAGAATACTGTTTGACCCATGGCTTGATGAAGGTATTTTTCACGGGTCATGGTTTCATTTTCCTCCTCCAGTTTTAGGGATAAATGATATTGGTCATGTAGATTATATATATATTTCCCATATTCATGAAGATCATTGTTCTGCTGGAACTTTAAGGCATATTAATAAAGACGCAGAAGTCTTGTTGATGGATAGAACTCCAAATCTTGTCGAAAATTTTTTAGAGAAAAATAATCTAAATTTTAAAAAAGTCCATCTTATAGGTCCCAGAAGACCATTAGAGATAGAACCTGGTTTAATAATTGATATGGTTGAACCTAATCCAAATGATGAGATGACCAGATTAATTGACTCCTCAATAGTTATAAACTGGGATGGATTTTCGATCTATAATGCAAATGATTGCCAGCCTTATGCTGAGGGCATTGAATATATTATAAATAATTATGGAAAAGTAGATCTTGCTCTTTTGCCTTACTCTGGAGGCTCAGGCTATCCATCTTGTTATACTAATTTATCAGAAGAAGAGAAGATGGTAGAAAAAGAAAGAATAATTCAAATCAGGGTTAAGTCATTTATAGATGTTGTAAGAGATCTAAATCCTCTGAATGTATTACCATTCGCTGATGCATGGTGTGTTGGAGGATCTAGATCTGATTTAAATAAATTTGTAGCCCATTCATCCTGCCGCGGTATTGTTGAGAAGCCGTTTAATGATGCTAATCTTGACACAAATTTACTTCTTTTAAACGTAGGTCAGGAATATAATTTTGATACTAATGAAAAGATACCTAATGAGCCGTATCTCTATTATTCAGACAATGATAGAGATGAATATATAAATAGCAAATTGATTGATATTAAATATGATCATGAAAGGTTTACGTTTGAGCCGTCAGTTCCTCTATCCCGACTTACAAAATATGCAAGATCGAGACAATGGGAAGCTCAAAAAAGAAAAAATTTTTTTCCTGAATTTAATTTTTATCTAGATACAACTGATACTAATGAGCGTTTTCAAATAAATACAGCAATTGAAAATATTACTGAAACTTCTACAAGCTCTATTCTAAATGAACCTTACTTGCAGATTACCGCACCAAGAAACTTGCTTATTATGCTCTTAATTGGCCATGTTTCCTGGAACATAGCTGACGCAGCATTTTTTCTAGACTATAATCGGGTACCTAATGTTTATGATCCAGAAATATATGCGTTACTTAACTTTCTAAGAGCATAGGGCATTCTTAGTTCTTAATGAATTTAAATATCAATAGATTTAAATACAACATATTACTTGAGCCAATTTCTAAAAGTCATATAAATAAAACATATGAGTGGATGAGTGATCCTAATTTTAGGAGAGAATTCATGGTTCGTGGCAACATTAGTTGGGAAAATCACGAAAACTATTTTCGTGATCTTATCCATGACCCCAGTAAGCAAGGTTATGCAGTCTTTTTAGATCATCTTCATATTGGCAATTGTGGTTTTAAGTATATTGATAATTCAAACCAAAGTGCTGAATTATGGCTATATCTAGGAAATGTTGAGGTAAGAAGTATTGGTTTAGGCGGACATACTCTTGGCATGCTTCTAGAACGAGGTGTCAATGATTTCGGATTAAAAAATATTTACGTACATGTTGCTGAAAAAAATAAACCAGCTTTGAATTTATATAAAAAAAATGATTTTGTTGAACAAGGAAATTGCTCAGAAGAGTGGAAAGATAGAGATCTCAAGATTCTTAGAATGCACTGGAAAGCCCCATGAATATAGCAATGATGCAACCGACTTTTTTACCTTGGTTGGGATATTTCCAATTAATTCATAAATCTGATTTATTTATATTTTTAGATGATTTTCAATTTTCAGTTCAAAGTTATCATCAGCGTAATAAATTATTTGTCAACCATGATCAGGTTGATTGGTATACAGTTCCTATAAAAAAAGCAAATGCATTTGGAGTTAACATAAATACAGCATATTTTGATGAGTCTAGGAATTGGCGTAAGAAATTAGTTAATAGACTGGAAATGAACTACTTTAAAACTCCTTTTTTTAATGACGTTTATCCTTCGATCAGTGATATTATAATTAATGAAAAAAGCAATTTATCTACTTTAAATATTAAATTAATTAAAGCAGTAGTAAAATTATTTGATTGGGACGTTAAATGGGATCTTAGTTCTAAATATCCATCGAAAGCTATACGCTCAGAGAGAGTTTTAGAGTTATTAAAACAGTGTGGTGCGACACATTATTATTCACCTATTGGCGCAATGCAATATTTGAAAGATGATAGTATATTCCCAGTTTCTAATCTAGATGTATCATTTCAAAATTTTCATATTAAAAAATACCCTCAAAAAAATTCATCTAGCGAATTTATTCCTTCCCTATCTGCATTAGATGCATTATTCAATGTAGGCCCAAAGAAAACAATTGAACTCATAAATAATGAGAATAATAAATGGGAGATATGGAAATGATCATTGAGATAATAGAATATGAAAAGTGAAACTTTGAACAAATTTAGTTATGGCATGCGCGGTATAGGTAGAAATTTACCACCACTAATTGTAGCTGAAATGTCAGGCAATCATAATCAGTCACTTGATCGAGCTTTGGAAATTGTTAAAGAAGCAGCAAACGCTGGGGTTCATGCTTTAAAGTTGCAAACATACACAGCAGATACTATGACATTAAAACTTGATAATGAAGATTTTACTGTAGACGACCCTCAAAGTCAGTGGAATGGAACAACATTGCATTCCTTATATAGCAAGGCTTATACACCATGGGAATGGCATGAACCAATATTTGAAAAGGCTAAAGAGTTAGGCATGATGGCTTTCAGTACACCCTTCGACGATACTTCAGTAGATTTTCTAGAAAGTTTAAACGTCCCTTTTTATAAAATTGCCTCTCAAGAAAATACTGATATAGCTTTAATTAAACGAGTGGCTCGAACTGGAAAGCCATTAATTATATCTACCGGAATGGCTACTGAAGAGGAGTTAGCAGAGTCACTAGAAGAAGCTCGTAATTCTGGATGCAAAGAACTGACCCTATTAAAATGTACAAGTACTTATCCCGCTTCACCTGAGAACACTAATATTTCAACAATTTTAGATATGCGTAGGAAATTTGATTGTGAAATCGGTCTATCAGATCATACTCTTGGTGTAGGTGTGGCGGTAGCGAGTATTGCTCTAGGAGCTACAATTATTGAAAAACACTTTACACTAAGTAGAGAAGATGGTGGCGTAGACAGTGATTTTTCTATGGAACCTGATGAAATGAAAAATCTCGTTGATGAAACAAAACGTGCATGGCAATCATATGGTACAATAAGATACGGCGCTACTAAATCTGAGGAAAAATCATTAAAATATAGACGATCCTTATACATAACCAATGATATGAGTGAGGGTGAAGTTTTTACAACTAAAAACCTTAGAGCTATCCGTCCAGGTTATGGATTAGAGACTAAACACTTAGAGAATATTTTAGGCCTGAAAGTTAATAAGGATGTAATAAAAGGAACGCCAATGAATTGGGACCTTGTAAAAAAATAATATGAGTAAAATTACTCTCAAAGAAATAAAAAAAATAATTGATGATGTGGGTTTAGACGCTGAATTTAGATCAGTTTCAAATAATAAGTGGAGCGATATAATTGATAATGGAAAAGATGTTCCAGTATTTTTTATGGAACACTATGTAAATTATCAAAATGTTGTTTTTAATTATTTATCAAAAAGTTCAATGGATATATCACTTATACTTTCACATGATAATAAGCCTTGTGCGATTTGGCCATTAGTATTTGATACTGCTGACAAAGAACCCATAAAATCAATAAATAATCAATATGGAGGTGTGGTTATTCCACCATTATTTGTTAAAAATTTTGCAAAAAAATCTCAAAGAAAAGTAGTTAAGTCTTGTATTGATTTTTTAAATAAGCTTGTGATTTTGAGTCAGGGAAAATGCTGGAGGACGAATGAATTATCTATAAACAAAAGCTTAAGTCAATGGTATCAAATTGCTTTAGAGAAAGGAGGTTTATTGGATAAAGTATCTTATGAGATGTATCTTGACTTATCGATGTCACTTCTAGAAACCAGAAAAAATATACGTAAAAGCTACAAGCCACTAATTAGTTCTGGTCAAAAGAATTGGAATGTATCCGTTATGGATGAATATAATGAAGATATTTGGAATAAATTTAGAGAACTACATAAAAATGTTGCTGGCCGTATAACTCGTCCAGTTGAGTCATGGAATATTCAACACCAAGCAATTAAGGAAGGGAAAGCATTTTTAGTATATATACTTAATGCAGATGGTATGATGATTGGTGGAGGCTATTTCGATATGAGTATATTTCAATGTTATTATAGTGTTGGATCTTACGATAGAAAGTATATAGATCAGCCAATAGCACATTTGATTCAATACCAAGCAATTCTTACAATGAAAAAAAAGAATAGGAAGATGTATTACATTGGAGATCGTTTCTATCTAGAGCATCTTCCTCATGTTACAAATAAACAAGTAGATATTTCACATTTTAAGCAGGGTTTTTCAAGTATAATGTTTCCAAGAATAGGGCTTATTTTTAAATTATAAGCAGTGAAAAATGATTTAAATCAGATGAAAAAAGTTATTTGGATAGATATTGGTACACACTTTGCTCAGGAATATAATTCTATTTTTGGTGCTAATTTTAATTTCTATCAATATATTATTCGAAGAATCATAGGTGGCAACATTTTTGGCCGAGGAAAAAGTATTAGCATTCAAGATCTAAAAAAAATTATTTCTGCAAGGTCTTATATAAGAAAACGAAAAAAAAATTTTTTTTCGATATTTATCGAAGCAAATCCGAATATTATATATGAAAAAAAAGTATATCATTCAGCTGATATTTTTTTCAACATAGCCCTTACAGACAATGATCGCTTGCCTCTTTCAATTATAAACCTTTATTTAGGTGGTGGAGGTGAATTATCTCAATCTGGATCTTTATTTTCAGATAAACATACAAAGTTTCAAAATAACTTTTTACCAGTGCTTGGTGTTTCGACAGATACTTTCTTTAAATCATTAAAAAAATATATATGTGATTCATTTAAAGATTATGCTGTAATTTTAAGACTTAATTGTGAAGGGGTAGAAGATAGTGTAATTTATTCTGCACATGCATGTTTTGAGGAAAAATTAGAGTTAATTTGTGGTGCCCTTAAAGATGTCGCAGAACTTAAGGGCGTTGAGGCTTTTAATAATCTTGAAAAATTTATTTCTGATAATCAAATACCATTCGCTAATTTCGCATCACCTGTAAGCACATGGGCTGAAGGACAAAACGCTATTCAAGATGTTTTAAAAAAATCAAAAATTACTTAAATTTTATAAAAGATTTATAAGATGTTATTTTCGCCAAAATAGGTGTAAATTTTTTACAAGTATATGACTAATATTCTAGCTTTTGACTCACTGTATATAGCATATCCATTAAGGATTATTTATCTAGCTATTATAAAAAGATTACTTAATAAAAAATATAATTCACAGAATAACTTAGTCTTATACAGGTTAGATAAAGATAATATATTCATTAGAGACAAAAGAAACCTTAGTGGCATACCTATTGGAACTCACTATGAAAATATGGATGCTATGAGTATTAAATTTTATCGATATTTAAAAGAAAAAAATAGTTGTAATGAAGTCAAAATAAAAAATCAAAATTTATACAATTTATATACTCGACAAGTCAAACTGAAGTTAGAGGGCCTACTAAGATGTGCCAGACGTATTCAAAGTATTAGTAATGAAAATGAAAATTGCCTTCAAATAATTGCTGATAGCCAAACAATTGCAATTATGAAGGAAGCCTTCTTATTTCTAGATTTTTCATCAAATCAAATTCAATGGAAATCGAATTTTTTATTAACTGCCTGCATTAGTATTAATTCAGTAATAATGAGAATAGCCTCTATCAGTAAAATGATTATTACACCAACTGATCTTCCAAAAGAATATTTTTATAAACATATTAATGTAAATCGTCCTTCAATTTTAATTACTATGCCAAAAAGAAGACCAGAAATATTTTATGAGAGTTATGTAAAGAAACTTGACAATAATTTTAATATCTTTGTGTATAGTGTAGGTACTTGGAAAGATATACCAGCTGGTTATAAACGTATTAAAATAAAAAGAACTTTTGGATTATTACGTGGGTTATTTAATTCTAAGTATCTATTCTGTAATTCACAAAGCTACATTGCAGATATCTTGATTATTTTCAAAAGTCATTCGAATCTAAGTACGAGTATTGATATTGTTAATTCTTTATATCAAAATAAAATTGATGGCTATATTAACAGGCAGCAAACAAATGTTTTAGAAAATTTCCTAGTCATAGAAGCTAGAAGAAAAAAAATATTCATATATGGAGATATTATGGAAGAAATTTTTGACTGTGATATTGGCGTATGTTCATCTGAGTCTGAATTCACTGAGTCTGTTAAATTAGCATTAAAAGATTTAAGCAAAATTAAGTTTAAAGGAAGTAATTCTCTAATAAAGTACCGTCTTTCAGATTTTGTCAAAAAATCAGATAACTATTTACATAAATTATTGGGTATCAATATTAACAAGAAATTAATTTTCTATGCATCTGATCCTAACAAAGAACAATCTCAACGTTATTTAATAGAGAAATTTCTTTTTGAATACTTTTCTAAAAATAGTGAATTTACTTTTATTGTAAAAACTCATTCACAAGATGATGGATGGATCACATATTGTGCTTTTTTAGACGCCGGTAAACCATCTAATATTATTTTGATAGGAGATGCGTATCAAAAGAAAAAAATTGCCTCACGAAGATTCAAAATATTTGACAAGTTTGATTTTAACTCTGCGATTGCTAATAGCGACGGATTCATGACTGCAACCTCATCATCAATACTTGAAGCGATAGTAATAGGAACAAGATCCGCTATTGTAGACCCTTTTGGAAATGGTTTATATGACCATCTTATAAAATATAATGCGGTATCCTTAATAGATGACAGTAAGAGTCTTGACTCTTTTTTACAGGATAATAAATCGAGAGTTACTGATGAAATTCTTCACTATTGTGGGTTGAAAAATGATGATGAATTTAATATAGAACCGCACCTGCAAGAAAGTTTAGCTCAATATTTTCAAAAAAGATAAATTTGGAACATAGATTTAAATCCACTTAAGAAATAGACAATAGATTTATTAATAATTAATTCTAAATTAAATTAATTATAGAGTAATACAAAGTAACAAAGAAGTATGGAAAGTAAAAAAAACAAGTAAGTTGAATTGATTTTCTATCACCTTTATTAATTAAATAAAAAAGAAAAATAACAATAAAGTTTCCTACATATCTAATAAAACTGCTATCAAAAACAAATCCAAATAAAACAATAAATATGATGCCAATTGAAATGAACCCATATAGATCTCTAACAGCATTAATATTAAAAAAAATAAAAACTAATGCAAGCATCAGGATAAAGAGCTGATATCGAATGCTTTGGGAAAGAGGTGGAAGAGTATAAAATTGATTAGATAATAAAATGATGACAAGCCCAAAAAATAATAAAGATAAATAAAATATTGCAGTATGTATATTGTGTCTTTGACTCATTAAAAAGTTATATAAAAAATATAGGGCAATAAATGGAATCATTGATAAATGGATTAAAACTGACCCTACAAATATAATGTACCTTTTTGTGCCTTTAAAATAAATTAAACCAGTAAATAATAATACAAATGCAAAACCTGATCTGATACCAGAGGCCCACAAGTCCCAAACACTAGGGGTGAAAAAAATCATTAAAAAAAGCAAATATAAGTAAAAAGATTTATTTCTTTGATTGACTTCTAGGGCAAAAATAAAAAAAACTAATGATGATATTATCAAGGCTAGCAAACTTAATAAATTTAAAAATTCGATTTTCGTTTTTTCATATACAAAGATTAAAATATATCGAAACGTATAGTCTACTGATTCAGTAATATTAAAGAATTGGTTAAAGTAATTAAGTTCATTAAAATTTTTAAAAAAAGCCAATAGAGATCCTATATCTCCACTTTCATTCTCCAAATCAACTTGAACGAGATAAAAGATAAAAAAACCGTATAATAACGCTAAGATGAAATTTGAAATTCTGGATAATGAACTCTTTCTGATATTTAAATTATTCATATAAAATGAGACTTGAAAAACATTTTTGAAAATTTATTATTATATTACTTTAAATTAATTTCTATTTAATTAGTAATATTAAATCGTTTTTTGTTAATTTGATTTTTTAATTAAATTAGATAAGAATATTAAAATTTTAAAAACATAAATATGCAGAATATTGATGAAAATGTAAAGAATATTACAATTGTTGTTAGTGCAATGAATATGGGCGGGGCACAAAGAGTAGTTTCTATTTTAAGTAACTATTGGTCTAAAAAAAATTTTACCGTTACGTTAATTCACACTTATACAAAAGACAAAATAAATCACTATAAATTAGATGATCAAATTCATAATCTGTACTTAAAGAACATACGTATTGTTTCAAAAATTAATTTCTTAAATCGTATTTCAAAATTAATTCAGCTAAGAAGTTTAATTAAAAAAAGTAATCCAGATGTGATTATATCATTTCTTACAACAATTAATGTTGCAACAACTATAGCAGCTTTATTCATAAAATCCCCTTTGTATATATGTGAGAGAATATCAACACCTTTTGCGTCCTTAAGTAAAAATTTTTTTTGGATTTACAGGCTTTTATTTAAGAGAGTTTCTAAAATTATAGTTCAGACTAAAAAAAACAAATCTTATCTAAATCAAAATTTTCCTAATATGATTGTAGAAGTAATTCCTAATCTGATAATTTATCCGATACCGATTACAGGTTTTTCAAAAAAACCCAATACAGTAATTTCACCAAATCGAAAGATAATTCTTGCTGCTGGACGATTCCACAAATTTAAGCAATTTGATATATTGATAAAAGCTTTTTGGGAGATTAAAGACAAGTATCCAAATTGGGACCTTGTAATATTAGGTGATGGCGAAGAAAAAGAAGCTTTAATACAACTAATTTTAGATTTAGAGATAGATGATAGAGTTTTTTCCCCTGGAATTGTTGGAAATGTTTCTGAATGGTATGAAAGGTCTGATTTATTTGTTTTGAGTTCATTGATTGAGGGATTTCCAAATGTCCTACTTGAGGCTATGTCTTATGGATTACCATGTGTTAGTTTTGATTGTAATACAGGCCCAAGAGAATTAATAAAGAATGAAATTAATGGTATTCTTGTTCCTCCAAATGAAAAAGAGCTTGGTCTCTCAAATGCTATGAGTAAATTTATGGGTGATGAAAAATTTAGGAGAAAAATTTCGAAAGAAGCAGAATTAACAAGAAAGAATAATTCGATACAAAATATCATTGAAAAATGGAATAAATGTATGAATTTGTAGTATTTAATCATTCATTTATGTTTATTATTAAAATTAATTATGAATAAAGTTTCAAAATTATTCGACAATGTTTCAAATGAATATGATGATATTTACGATAGCAAAAAACCTAAAAAATTATTGAGTCAAGAAAAAAGAGTTCGAGCTGCAATCGTAGAAGAACTGGCAGCAGATCTTATATTGCAAACCAAAGATGAAGTTGTCATAGATATCGGTTGCGGAATTGGAAATATAATCTTGAATTTAAAAAAAAGGGGCGTGAAAGCCAGAATGTATGGATTAGATATTTCACAAGGAATGATAAATATTGCAAAAAATAAACTTGATGAATCTGGATATAAAGATGTCAAGTTCATTAATGGTAGTTTAAAAGATCTTACTTTTAAAGCCAATGTTCTAATTTCTATTGGAGTAATAGGATATCAAAAACAACAAGAAGAATTTTTAGCTGAGCTTGCTTCTCTTATTGAGCCCAATGGCTATTTAATTTTTACAACTGCAAATGGTGACTCGTTTCTAAGGCTTGCAAGACGTTTTTTGTCAAAAACATATAGCTTAATTAGAGCTAATAAAAAAAGGTACGGCATTGAATTTTCATCAATTAAAGATAAGAGGGTTAAATATATACTTACAAGATCTGGCTTTAAAGTTGAGAAAAAAGTATATATAACCTTTGGCTTGGGACTATTTACATCATCAATTGAATGTTATATTGATAGATTATTATTAAATTTTTTTAGTAATAGTTTTGTGAGTAAATATATTTCATTAACAGTAATTCATGTATATAAAAAAGTTGATCATGCCTAAAAAATTTATTTTATTAGAAGAAGACGATGCCAATTAATCGATACGAAGATGATGTAGTTGCAAGCTATTGGAATGATAAATATGATGAAAAATATCATCCTTATTTGCATGGAAGACAAAAAAAAGTATTAGATCTAATTAATCATTTAAATCTTCCAAGTGGTTCGACATGTCTTGAGTTAGGAACTGGTGGTGGACAGAATGCAATTAAATATGCTGACTTAGGCTTACGTGTTCATGGAGTAGACAGCTCAGATGAACTTCTAAAAACAGCAAACAAATTTGCATTAGGAAGAACTGATTTAGAGTTTTCGAATGTTGATCTAAATTTAAAAATGCCCTTTAAAGATGCATCATTTGATTTAGTTGTCGTTGTAGGAACTCTTCAATATCTTTTAGAGCCTTCTGCATGTGTAAGAGAAGTAAATAGAATACTAAAGCCTGGAGGTTATTTTATTGTATGTCAGAGGAATGCTCTCTCATTTAATGTCTTGAGAAGGCCAATAAGCTTTCTATGTTGTGTGTTAAGCCAGGAGGGATTTGAGTGGGGTGGACGAGCAGTTTCTACTTCAGTTGGAACTTCAGAAAAAGGACTGAAGAAAGTTCTTATAAAAAGAATGGTAAAGTTTTCAAATTTAAATCAATGGTTAACTAATGCAGGCTTAGAAACATATCGCCGTATTGGATTTACACCTGATTTTTCTATTGCTCCTAGATTATTTAGGTTTCTAAATAGAATTCTTAATACAATTCCATATATGTATCGTTTTTCTCATGTTTTGCTGGTAATCGGTAGAAAACCTTCTTAATAAATATCTTACTTAGGCTAATTATAAAAATATATATTACAAATTATTTTTGTTCTTTATTAAATATAAATAATATGTCAGGTATCATATAGGATACTTTTAACATAAATTAAACTCATTCTATTCAATCAATATGTTATATTAAATGAAATTACTGCGATTAACTCCTGCTTTAAAAGCAACAAGTTCATCATATAATCAATTTTCACTAGGTTTTAAAAAAACAATAGAACAAACTGTAGGTTCATTGCAAAAACATCAAGTGCAAATCGACGATAATATAACTGTATTTCATGGAGATGGCTCAGCCTATAAATTATTTAAGCAAATAAGGAAATTTATTAATAGAAATAATTATGATGTGATACATATACATAACTCCAGTACGGGCATAATATTTTTATTTGCAATATTTCCATTCAAATTAAAATTATTAAATAAAACTATTTTTACTCTTCATAATAGTTGGAATGTTTTTAAACCTCGTAATCAATTTTTGAATATAATTCTCATGTTATTATCACATAAAGTTTGTACTTGTGGCAAATCAAGTTATGAGAGTCTCCCTAAGATATTAAAATATTTTACTTATAACAAAACAAAAGCAATAATTAATGGTTTTGATCATGAGCGCATTGATAGAGTGTCTAACAAAAAATCAAGAGAAATTCACTTTGATGGAAGTGCTAAAGTCAAAATGTTGTATATAGGATCACTAATTAATATAAAAAATCAAATTGCTTTTTTGGAAGTATTAAACTTATTAGATATTGAAGCTGAGATTATATTTTTAGGAGAAGGTATAAATAAAAAAAGCCTCATTGAATTTTCAAAAAAAATTTCAAATTCTATGAAAATTTCGTTTAAAGGACTCGTGTCAAGAGAGATAGCAATTGAACATATGCTTGAAGCCGATGTTTATATTTCTTTATCAAAAGGTGAAGGCTTACCAATCGCAGCATTAGAAGCAATGTATTCTGGATGCTTTATGATTCTATCAAAAATTCCTCCTCATAAAGAAATTTCACCGCCAAGAGAAAGGTGTCTCTATGTTGATATAGAAAACATTCAAGAAATAATTAATTCTTTAAACTATGTTATAAACAATATAGAAGAGCTAAAAATTAAAAGAGAGGTTTCTAAAAATTACTCAATTAGTAATTTCAGTGCAAAAAAAATGCTTGATGATTATCAGAAAGTTTATGATTCTCTTTGCTAAAGAGAGAATAATTTTAATTAATTAGATTTCTTATGGGATCAGATAAATTAAATAAATTGAAAAGTCTTTTAACTGAATTAGACAAAAAAAATATATCTTATGTAAGTTGGAAAGATAACAGCGATCTTGAAAAAGTTTTTAAGGGTGAAGGAGACATTGATATATATATTCCAATTGAGTATAAAAAAAGATTTATTGAGCTAAGTAAATCCTTAGGTTGGATAGAGCTAATTAATCCTGTAGCGAATCATCCATGGACATCACATTTCTACGGACTAGGAGATAATTTAGAAATTTTTCATGTGCATACTTACTTTAAAATAATAACAGGAGAGACATGGCTTAAAGAATATTTACTTCCTCTTGATAAATGGATGATTGAAAATCGTGTATGGAGCTCTGACCATGAAATATGGGTAATGAATAATTTGAGTCAGTGTTACCTCTTCTTAATTCGACATCTACTTAAGGGAGGGTCTTTTAGTAGCAGGCTAATTTATAAAATGAGTTTACGCTCTTACGAAGAGGAGTGGAAATCCTGTAGCATTGGTGTTAGGCCTGAAGAGATCAGGGGTCCGATTGATTTATCTAAATATCTTATTGGAACTAGAGTTTTTGAAGAAAATTTTCAATTGCCTAAACTAAGTACATCAATTTTGTTTCGATTATCTATAGCTTCTTTTTTAAGGTATAATTTATTTTCATTACCTTTACGACGAATTTACTCTTTTTGTATTCGACTTGTTAATAAGATGCTTTCAAAACAAAAAAAAATTTTTCCATCTAAGGGTTTAACGATTGCAATTTCAGGAGTTGATGGCTCTGGAAAAACAACGATGATAAATGAGGTTAATCAATTTTTTGGACAATTTATAACAATTAATAGATTTCATTTAGGTCGACCACAAGGCAAAGTATTGGAGCTAATTTGGAGAGCCCTAGGTAATAAAAGTAAAAATTCTAATATGCCAGGAATATCTGATATAACTACTCCAACTTCAATGGTTAGGTCGATAAATGGTGCCATTTTATCTTTGTTAAGACTCCTTAAAGCAAGATCTATAATTGATAAAACTAAAAGTGGAAAATTAATGCTCACTGATCGCTGGCCAACAAATGAAGTTGGAAAAATGGATGGCCCAAGAGTAATTGTTGGAGAAGGTTCGAGTTTTTTACAATATTTTTGTAAAAAGATAGAGTCTTGGGCATATCATAAAATGCCCCAAGCTGATGTATGTTACTTTTTAATAGTTCCTGTTGAGATAGCAACTGAGAGAAATAGAAGTCGATTAAAAAAAAATAAGGAAACTAAAGAAATGATTACTGCTCGTTTTTATGGTAATTTAAATTATGAACCTATTGTCAAGAAAATAATTCATTTTGAAAATTCAGGTGATATTAGATCTAAAAGTAAGGAGTTCATTTACAGTATGTGGCATGAAATTTCTAGTCGATAAGAGTAAATAATTAATTATAATTGAATATTGTAAGAAAACTTTAATGAAAACCACAGATAATCTAAACTATACACAATTCAAAATTTTACTTGGTGATGCCAAAAAAAATTCTGATCCAATATGCTGTAAATTAATTTTTAGGCCACTGTCATTTCCAGTTGGTTGGCTGATCTAT
>MDSV01035075.1_pt1 | contig 27069 bp, 23 predicted proteins | sample 810851 | NCBI WGS metagenome assembly MDSV01 (sample SAMN05326640, study PRJNA326480) | marine metagenome | isolation source: seawater | place: Atlantic Ocean: North East | collected 2012 | reverse complement strand
GTCGGCCAACTGACGCTCAAGTGTCATCGCTTCTGCAGATGTGCATGCTTGGTGACGGATCATGTCCCGCTCCAGCGCGTCAAGCAGAAGTTGAACGCCTTCTTTGATGCGGGTCAACTGCTCGATGGTTTGACGCTCCTCATCCAACTTTGCGCGCTGAAGGGCGGTTTCGTTCAGCCGCATGGTGGCGTCTCGCACATGGAGAAATCGACGTTCCAATCGGGCAAGTTGGCCTGGTGGTGGTGCAGAGGTTTCGACAGTGGCATTGGTCTCCATGGAGGTCCACCAAGCCCACACTCCGCCCAACACAAGGGCTGTGAAACTCGCAATCCACATCATGACATCATGAGGATTGTCTCCTGTTGACGGGTGGGCGAAGCACGTTGGACACCCATTGACGTGCTGCAGAAAACGGCCCTTCTGAACCTGCAACCACCCGTGCCTCTTGCTTGTCCCAGAGGCTTTGGTGGCTTTGCATGTGTTGTTCAACCAAAAGTTGTCGGGCGTGGCGGTGCATGGCAGTGAGCCTCTGGGAGGCGCGCTGATGTGCCCACCAACCGCTTTCAACCCAGCTGTTTCGAAGCTCCTGAACTTTATCCCAGAGGGTTTCAATGCCTTCTCCAGTCAGACTGGAAGCCAGCACCACGTGGGCTGGAGTGCCAGATGGTGGCAATGGCAAGAGGTGCAAAGCTTGGGAATACGCGGTGGCCGTAAGTTGACATGCTTTGATTTGATCGCCGTCGCATTTGTGCACAAGAAGGATGTCGCACATCTCGACCACGCCACGCTTGATGCCTTGCACGTCGTCGCCGGCCCCTCCAATCAAGGTCAGCACGAACACGTCGACCATATCACGCACAGTGACTTCGCTTTGGCCGACGCCCACGGTTTCCACTAAAATTAGGTCAAAGCCGGCCGCTTCACAGAGCTGGATGGCTTCGGAGGTCGCTCTGGTGACGCCGCCCAAAGTGCCCGAGGCGGAGGAGGGCCTGACGAAAGCGTTAGGATGCATTGACAGGCTCTGCATGCGGGTCTTGTCGCCGAGAAGCGAGCCTTTGGTCCGAGTGGAGGATGGGTCGACGGCAAGCACCGCCACGCGGTGACCCCGGTCGATGGCGTCCATGCCGAGCCGCTCGATCAATGTGCTTTTGCCTGCCCCAGGGATGCCCGTGATGCCCAGCCGGTGAGTGATGCGGTCTGGGCGGTGCGTGCGACGAAGAAGCTCTTCGTTCCGGGCTTGGTGCTCAGGCAACGTGCTCTCCACCCAAGTGATGGCTTGGGCAAGTGCCTCGCGTTTGCCTGCCAATACAGCCTTGGCCAGCGATTCAGCCGTCCATGTGGAAACTCCATGGATGGAAGATTTTGCCATGCGACGGGCGCGTGCCCGTGGGTCAGATGAGGCTTTGTCGGTCACGTTCGGAAGATACGTGAAAGAAGAGGGGGGGGAAGCCCGACAGGCGCGTACTTTGTAGACATGCGTCACAAATTCATGACCGTGGTGGTGGTGTGGCTTGTGGGAGTTTGTGCCTGTTGGGCACAACCACCCTCGGACACCACGTGGGTCGTCTCTGGATCGGTGTCTGGCGAAGGTGGCCGTTGGATCCCTTCGTCCATGGTGGTCAACCGCCGGAGTAGCGCAGGTGAGTTTGTCGGCCAGGACATGGAGTTCTTGGTCTTAGTGCAACAGGGAGACACGCTGGTGTTTGGGGCGGTGGGGTACCACAGCGTTGAAAAGGTGGTCAAGACGCCTTCGAGGCTGGACGTGCAGCTGAGAATCCTCCAAGTGGAGGTGGGTACGGCCGAGGTGATCGCCCCAAGAACGCTTCAGGAAATTGTGCGAGACATCCAGGCACTTGGGTACAACGAAGAGGATTTTCGGCTGTCGGGGGTGAACGCCATGCAAAGCCCCATCACCTTTTTGTATGAATCGTTTTCCCGCCAAGCCATCAGCAAGCGCCTTGTGGAGCAATTGGAGAACGACGACCGCAGAAGGGCGCTGCTCCAGGAGCTCTTCACGAAGTATGTGGACTACGACATTGTCGAGCTGGAACCTTGGGAGTTCGAGTCATTCGCCCGCTTCTGTGACCCTGGGGACGAACAGTTGAAGCGATGGTCTCAATACGAGTTCATTCAATACGTGAAGCAGAGGTATCAGGTCTTCCGAATGATGCCCAGGACCATGCCCGCCGAGGACATGGACTACCATTTGGACGAAGACTGAGGCGGACAACCACCTTTGCGTGGAGGTCAATCCACCAAGTAGCTCAGGTGGAGGTAAAGGATGAACCACTTGAACAGCATGCCTGTGAGGCAAATGCCCACGGCGGCCACCCTGGGCACCTGCCAACGTGAGGCGATTTGGTCAAACCTGATCACCAAGTCCACAAACAAGACCATCACCGCGATGAGTTCGAAGATGTTTAGAATCGACTGAACCTCCACCAGCACCTCTGCAAGGGCACGTGCTTGGCCTCGAAAATTGGCCGTGAAAAACACCACATTGTAGCCCAAGAGGAGGCCCAGAACACCTTGAAGGATGCGGTTGTTTTCCATACATCAAAAGTACACGGCCCGTTGTTTGAAAGCCGCACCAAAAGGCTTGACTTTCTGCATCCACGCCTCCAACTTGCATTTATGAAATTTCGATTTGCATCGGCGTTTGGCTGGCTCATAGGAGCTGCGCTTTTGGCAGCCACTCTGGCTTCTTGTGCTCCTCAAGCGGAGACCTGCAGCGCTTACCAACAGGTGCAGCCTGAAGCGCACCCTGCGCGCTGAGCAAGGGTTCAGAACTGCCAGTAAATGAAAGGCCGGCTTTGGTCTTGCTGAACCCAAACCGCCAGGACGGCGCACGCCATCCAAAGCATCCAGTACGCCCACAAGGGCCACTTTTGAACGATGGCCTCCCAGGTTGTCCGCGCCGAGATGGGCATGAGGTGAAGGAAGTAACCCAAGACCATGAGTCCCAATGCCACCCACGTGGTGGGGTCCACTGTGAATTCTTCGACTGACAAAGAAGGTGAAGTCAAGTTGAACCACATCGTCAAGGCTGTGCTCCACGCTTCCTGAGGCTGGAATGCATCCCCCCCTTGGTTCCAAAACACCAAGCTCCCAGCCCGAAACCAAATTCGGCTGAGGACCACCACATGGAAGGTGAAAAGCCAGCCCAACCCTCGTTGCCAACGGGTGCGGGTGGGAGGAGCAAATACAATCCAAGCCACCAAGGCGATGCCGTTGATGGCGCCCCACGTCACGAAGTTGACATGGGCCCCGTGCCACAACCCACCGAGCAGCATGACCAACAACACATTCGTTGCGGTTGCTCCGCGGGTTTGGGCTGTGGCGGACATGAGGCCCCATGCGGCCGCCAACAACGCGAGGCCAGAAAGCACGAGCCAGCCTCCAAATGATCCCCAACTTATCCCTGTCCAGGCGACCATCCCAGACAAGAACAGCCACGTGACCATGGAAAACCTTCGGTTGCCACCAAGTGGAATGTAGACGTAGTCTCGCCACCATTGGGAGAGGCTCATGTGCCAACGTCGCCAAAAGTCACCGGGTGACGTGGCACGGTAGGGGAAGTTGAAGTTTCGAGGCAAGCGAATCCCCAGAAGCCCAGCCATGCCTTGGGCCATGTCGGTGTAACCACTGAAGTCCGCGTACACCTGCAGACTGTACCCGTAAAGCGCCAACAAGACCCATGCCTTGGGCGTCACACTGGGGTCGTCAAAGGCGGGGTCCACCAACCAAGTGCCCACGACATCGCCAAGCAGCACCTTCTTCAGCATGCCCTGAATGAGCAGCAGCAAAAAAGGTTTGAGGGCATGGGGCGCATTGTTCCAGGTCGGGGAGGCGAGCTGAGGCAAAAATGCCGCGGCCCGCACGATGGGCCCCGCCACGAGTTGGGGAAAAAAAGTAAGGTAGGTCGCAAACGACAGCAAATCTGGAGGTGTGGCCAGCGTGCGTCGGTGCACGTCCACCAGGAAACTGATGGCTTGGAATGTGAAAAACGAGATGCCCAGCGGCAGCATCCACGCATCCAGCCTGAATGTTCCAGAGGCCAGCAGCCCAAGTTCGAATGTGTCGTCGATGAAGAAGGCATACTTGAATGCCGCAAGGCCCAGGACGTTAAAGCTCACCCCAAGTGCGGTCGTCCAAGCGCGCAAAGGTCCCTCTTGCCTGTGGATGAGCTGTCCAAGGGCGTGGTTGAGCAGCACCGAAGTGGCCAAGATCATGGCGCAGGGTGCCGCAGCCATGAGGTAGAACCCGATGCTGAACGTCAGCAGCAATACGCTTCGAAGACGAACAGCACCATTCCGAGAAAACGAGGAGCTCGCCCCGTTCAGCCATGTTGCAGCCATGAATGCACATGCGAACAACATCCAAAATTCCCACGACGTAAACGACATGGTCATGGCGCAATCAATTTGGCGGGTTCAACACGTTGGTTGACCCACAAAGCGCGTTCGTGGGAAAGCGCTTGGATGAGCCTTCGGGCGGTCTCCTGGGCCCCACGAACTGAGAAGTGGATGTGGTCGTTTCCGGCCCACCTGTGGTCCACCCAGCGCCTCATTGCACCTGGACCGCCCATGACGGCTTGCAGGTCCCAATGCAGCGCGTGGTTGGCCAGGGCCACGTCTTTCAAGGCCGTCACTGTGTGCTGGAGTCCTGGATACATGTCTGGATCATCGCCCATGTCTGAAGGGCCAATGAAGAGGATCGGCACCCCAGGCCATTGGGTTTGGATATGTCGGATGTTTTGGCCCACTTTCTGTGCATAGCGCTTCGCAGCGCGCTCGCCGGTGATGGAGGGCACAGCATTGCCTCCGAATTGCAAGATGACAAGCGCGGGGTTGGTGAGTTGTTGCAGCGCGTCCCAATCGGAATTTGGCACATCGTCAAACAAGGTGCCTGAGCCTCCTCGCATGGACAAGTTGTGGACGTACACGCCAGGACCCGACGTGAGGTTGGCCCCCATCACTGTGGCGCCTGAACTGAACCAAGTTCTGCCCGCCATGCCTTCCGGGTGCGACCATCGAAGGAAAGGCGATGTCTTTAGTGGGGTGACGTCCGTCGGTGGGGTGACGTCCCAGTGGCCTTCGCCTTCTTGCCAGATCGACATGTCCGACCACGTTTGGCAGTGCATGGGGGCATTGGGATTGCGTCGGATGGTCCAAGTCGCCGCCGAGTCGAATCGGTTCAACGCAACAAAGGGCAACCTTCTGGCTTGGGCTTCTCGACGCGGCCCAAACCCAGCCTCCCTTCGCACTTCTCCGCGTGTGGATTGCCGAACGGCGAAGGTGGGGGCCGGTGACAGTGGCAAAACCCATCCGGCGCCTTCTCCACCGTGCGCGTTCTGGAAGTGCTCTCTCAGCGCCCCTGTGATGCGGTCGCCTTCAATTTGGCTGTCCCCCCAATGATACACGTCGACCTGCATCCGATCGGCCAGTTCGAGTTGCTGAAAGAATGTCCCCAATTGAAACCAGGCGCGTGCCGACCCTGCGATTTTCCAGGAGGCAGGCAACCTCACCGAATCCAGCCTTCCTATTTCGACATCTGGGCTCAAAGGGACCGACAGGGGCAGGCCGACAGGCAGCTCAAGGGCTTGGACAGGCTTGGAGGACATGGGCACCATTCTTGCGATGGGTTTGGCAAAGAAGCGCCAGGGTGGGTCAGGCATCCAAGTGTCCAAGGTCACCCACACGGCCAAAAAACTCCCCCACATCAGGCCCCATGGTGCCCAGGATTTCACGGGGAAGGAATTCGGAGGTGCATGCCGGGTTGGAGGTTGTCCCAGACACCATTCCATTGGCCCAAACATGTCGGATTCACCAGGTGGAGCCTTGAGATGCTGTACACTGTTTCGCCGGGCTGGACGACGTGAACGGCGGGCAAGTCCAAGTTCTCGAGCAGCCGCACGCCCGTCCGGACTCGTTCTGCCGACAGGTTCAGTGACCCGAATGCCAGAGCCGACGTTAGGGCACCTTCGGGTGAGTCGGCGTCTTCGAGGCTGGACCAGAATTGGGCAGGTACTTCAGGGCACCCGCATGGCACGTTGCTGCCACACACGGGCGTTTCGAACACCAACGCTGGGAGCCACCGTGCGCTTGCAGGCAGGTCTTTCGTGGCAACCGAGGCCTGCCAGGTTGTCAAGCAAGGGGACGCTCTCATCCACAACTCTTGCACCTCCTTGAAATTGTCTTCCCGCCAAAACGCCATGGCCTGACGGGCATCTGGCCAGGTGGATTCCCAGACCAACTCCCATGCATCTGGCAAACGAATGTCTGTGTTGAACCCCAACGGCGCCTCGGGGCAAGGCGATTGAGCCATCATGGAGCATGGAGCGCCCAACACAAGTGCCAAGCTCATTGCGATCCATCGAGATGTTGGGGCGGTCTCCATGCCCTTCAAAAATACCCGAGGACATCAAGTGGACTTGGTCAACAGACGTGAGGTTCTGCACCATGGAGGCGAATTTCTCCAACCAGGGTTTGCATGCGAGGTTGTTTTTATGTAAATTAAAAAAGAGGTCAAGGGCGAGAGCCGACCTCGTTGTGAATCGTAGAAGGGGCACCTGCAACGGCGGGTCCCCTTTTTTCATGTTGTCTTTAAAGGGCATGAACCTTGGGAGCCTTCAACGTGTTTCCATGACATGCACGAACTGCGCACTTCCCTGGTGTTGCCCATCTCGCTGGACGAGGCATGGGCTTTTTTCAGTGTCCCCGACAATCTGGATGAAATCACACCTCCGGACTTGGGTTTTGAAATATTGACAGAGAACGAGCGACGAACGTATTCAGGCCAAATCATCCGGTACCGCGTCCGCCCGCTGCTGAACATCCCCATGACATGGGTCACAGAAATCACCCATTGTGAGGACCGGTCGTACTTCGTCGACGAGCAGCGGTTTGGGCCGTACGCCCTGTGGCATCACCAGCATCATTTCAAGGAAGTGGAGGGTGGCGTCCAAATGGACGACATCTTGCACTACAAACTCAAGGGCGGTTGGCTTGGCGACAAGCTCACTGGGTGGCTCGTGCATGGCCGGGTTCAGGGCATTTTCAGGTTCCGCACAAACTTGTTGCTGAAGCGCTTCGGAGGCAAGGATCTCAGCTGATTACTGGCACAGAACATTGGCGGCCCAGGCTGCCATGAGTAAGTCGGGTTTCACCTTGGACTGGAAGCCCAGTGACGTGATGTACCCGGAGCTGACGTTGACCAGCTTGTGGCTGGCATGTTGGCTGTCGCTGTTGAAATCAAGGTCAATCTGGGCGACGCGAAGGTCACACTCTTCAAGGATGAGGTTGGCCAACGCCACAGAACGTTCAGTTTCGCCCCACAATTTGGTCCACATGTCCAAAATTTTGGGGACGCGTTCTCGCCTGTAGATCACGTGGGCACCGTTGTTGGGGAAACGAAAAACCACTGTGGTGACGTACACCGTGTGACGCTTGTGGTTTTGTGAATCGCAGCCGACGTGGACCTCGATTTCCGATTCCTGGGTCATGGCGGCGGTGTACTCGCAGACGTCATGCGTCAGTGTGCCCCCCATCACTTTGAATCGTCGGTCTTCCGGTTCCATGTCCACCAAACTAATCGCGGTTGGGCGCAAAAAAAAGCAGGGCCTCGGCCCTGCTTCTTCATGTTATGCACAATTTCAGCGGTCAAGGGCCACGCTGATCAAGTGGCGCAAGTGTGCGCGGTGTGCGCGGGTCAGACTGTCGGGCGATGACGCATCCCGCTGCTGGCGGTCAATGCGACGCAGTTGGGCCAGAACCACACTTTGAGCCACGCCAGTCAGTCGACTTTTTTCGCCCAACGCGGCAATCAAAGCCTCCACGTACATCAGCTGGAGCCCCTGACGGTATGTGTTCACAGAGGTGCGCAAATCGGCCTTGAAGATGGATTCTGTCAAGTCGCCCATGTATTCTGCGAGGTCGTAGGTGTTGCCGTAGAGTCCGCTGTCCAGGATGCGCATCAGCACCTTGGGGTTGACCAGGTGTGCCATGGCGCCACGTTGAGCACCCGCTACACGGGCGTGGATTTTGGGGTCCTCGCCACCGCCGAAGAACCCAAATCCGCGACGCTGGACCTGGAGGTAGGCCAGCACATCCGATTGGGCGTCGAAAGCGTCCGGCGCGAAGGCGTAGGTACTCAGTGCCTTCATGGCTGCCTTTTGGTCGGCTTCTGACACGGGGGTGTAGGGGGCGGCACCTTCCAATTGGGCCGGGGTGGCTCGGTTGTAGCGCACGCCCCCGATTTGACGGGTCATCACGCGCAGTTGGGTTGCGTACTCTCCGGTCAGGGCGTAGTACGCGCGAACCACCTCTTGGTGGCTGTCCACGCCGGGTGCAAAATTCTCGACAATGGAAGGCAGCAGGTCGTTGACCAGCTCACAGCGCTCGGCGGCGTAGGCCACGGGTTCGCTGCTGAGGTCGTAAATGTTGACGTCAGGGTTGATGCCGCGCCCGGTGCTGCGCATGTCGTCCGCGTCGTTGCCAAATTGCAGCAGCGGGTTCGTCGACTTGGAGAGGATGGCTGAGAGGCGTGCTTCTTCTTTGGCCTCATCGTCGAGCCCTACGCTGTATCCGTAATCGATGACCCATTTGTCATAGGGACCAGGACTGTCGTCGTAGAAGCGGGTTTGTTCTTCAGGGTTGCGTGCAAAGTTGATGGCTGGGTACTCCATCACGGAGTTGCACATGCCGTTTTCGGCCACCTTCGAAGCGTCCTTCAACTCTTCTGGGCTGAGCATGGTGCTGGCGTGCATGTTGTGGCTCATCCCAAGGGTGTGTCCCACCTCGTGCAACACCAAGCGGTGAAGCGTCTGACGCACAAACTCGGCATGCTCTTCGTCGCTGAATTTGTAGGACCTCATGGCGGCGGCGGCCAACAGGCTGTTGCGTCCCATGACAGCCCCTGCGTGGCATCGATTCATTTGTTCCGCAAGGACTTCGCGCGCCGGGCGCTGTGCCAAATCGACCTCGAATTGCGCAGCTTCTTCATCCATGCCGGCCTCCACCATGCCGGCTTCTGTGAAGACGTCAAAGCGCCAAAGCCGGCCCACCATGCCGCCATATTCCAGCATGATGTCTGCCCCGAGGATCTCTCCAGTGCGGGGATTCACAAAGCTGGGGCCGTAGCCTGAGAAGGGAGGAGAAGGAGAGGCGGTCCAGCGCAGCACGTTGTAGCGCACGTCGCCGGCGTCCCAATTCGCGCCGTCCGGTTGCACTTTGACAACCACGGCATTCTTGAACCCAAGGGGCTCAAATGCTTGGTTCCACTTTTCCACACCCGCTTTGATGATGGGGCGGAATTCCTCTGGTGTGGTGTTTTCAATCCACCAGGTGATGGGCTCCACCGGCTCAGACATGGCTGCCTCGGGTTCTTTCTTCTCGAGTCTCCAACGGTGAATCATGTCCATCCAGGGTGTGGCGGTCACGCCGGTCAGGTCTTCCACCTCAGTTGTGAAAAATCCGATGCGTGGGTCGTCTGCACGCGGGGTGAATCCATCTTCCGGCATTGGCAACAACGCGTGGCGGTATCCCACGGTGACGTACCGGCCGTCCTGGAATTCAGGGCCGCCCACCGAGGGGCTGCCGTTGTCGTACACATAGTCCACGGACAGCTCCGTGTTCATGGGGTAGTTGGCGATGTCCACCACCTTGCTCTTGGCTTTGCTCAATTTGCCCAACGCGGACTTCCGTCCAGGGCGCGAAGGCGGCTTGATCATCTGCAAGTCCTCGCGCAAGAAGAGGGCGTCTGCAGAGACCACATAGCCTGTGCTGTCTTCCGCCTCAATCTTGACGCTGGCCAGGATGGGCGTGTTCAAGTTGGCTTGGGCCGCTTTGCTCAGGGCATTGTCGGGGTCAACGCGGAAGTTGGTGTTTTCGGCATGCACTTCAAGTTGTCCGAAGTGCCGGTGAAATGTCACCACCTTGCTGCCCCGATAGCTCCCACGGAAGAACCCGCTGGAGACCACACCGTCTTCCACCTGGGAGAAGTAAATGAACTCGTGATCAAGCACTGTGGCTGGCACGTGCATGTACATGTCCCCTTTGACGGTGTCTTGGTAGAGGTTGAACAACCCCTCAAACGCTTTGAAGTCCTCGGTGAATTCATCCACGGATTTCAGCTTGTCTTTGCCGCCTTTCCTGGCACCATCGACTTGGGCTTCTTTCCCTTTCTTCCCCTTCTTTTTCTTTCCTTTTTGGGCCAAAGCGTCTGCAGGTGCCAGACCTACCATGGCCGCGGCAAGGAGGCAAGCCGCGAAGCGTTCCATTCGAATCATGGCAACAAGTTACCACGACTGGCGGCCACCCAAAGATTCACTTGAACCCGCGCACCGTCTTCAGGTGCTCGTAGGCTTCTTGAACTTCCAAAAAGCGGACTTCCGCTTGCTTGGCGTACGCTTCGCCCATGTCGCGCACCTTGTCCGGGTGGAACTTGAGGGCGAGTCGGCGGTAGGCTTTCTTGACCTCTGAGTCGGTGGCGCTTTCCGTGACTTCAAGGACGGTGTAGGGGTCTGGTTTGTCGCTGTGAAAGGGTGCTTCGATGGATGCACGGTCTTTTTCGCTGATGCCCAGCGCGGACCCCATGCGGCGAATGAGGTCCACTTCCCGAGGGTCCACGTTGCCGTCCGCGCGAGCAATGCCATAGAGGTATTGCAAGAGCAGCAAGCGCTTGGCGTGAGGCATGTTGGCACGAATTTGCATGCAGACACCCCGAACGTCGACTTTGTTTTTCAAGGCCTCTCGCAGGGCCAAGGTCAGTTGTTCAGCTTGCGCTTGGCCAAAGTTGGTCTTGAAGAACGACTTGACGTAGTCCAACTCAGATTTGAGCACCTGGTTGTCCGCCTGCATCACAGCCGCGCTCAGGACCACCATGCTCAAGGCGAAGTCCCCAGCTTCTGTGGCCTTGGTCCGTGGTCCTTGGGTCCTGTCGTATCCTGCCCCGGTGCCACCGGGCATCCTGCCGTCCACTGACAGGCTGTCGTCTGAGAACATTTTGCCCAACCAGTAGCCCATGACGCCGCCGATGGGGCCTCCTAGGGCCCATCCGACCGCGCCGCCAATCCACTTGGAGTAGCCCATCAGGCTTGGTGCAGTTGAGCGTACCCGTCTTGGATGAAGGCCGTCAACTCCTCACCCTCGAGGAGACCTTGGGAGAGGCGTGCCAGGTTGGCGGCTTGCCTGGCCAGGGCGCTGCGCTTGGTGTCGTCTGTTTCATTCAACAGGCTGGTCGCCAAGGGGTGGTTGGCGTTGACAGTCACTTCGTAGCTGCTGGGCATGTCGCCGAACATTTGGAATCCCCCTCCGCCCGCGGCTTGCTGTTCCTTCATGCGCCGCATGAATTCACTTTGGGTGATGACCAAAGGTGCCGCGCTGGGCGACATCGGAGCGAACTGCACCTTGTACCCTTCGCCGGGGAAGGCGCCCTCCAAAATAGGCTTCAACGTTTCCTGCTGCGAGTCGTCCAGGGCTGAGGTCAATTCCTCGTCCTTTTCAATCAGCTTGTCGGCGATGTCCGCGTCCACACGCTTGAATTGAATGTCGGAGTGGGTTTGTTCCAACTTGCTCACCACGTGTGCGGCGAGCGGTCCGTCCATCACCAAGACCGTGTAACCGCGGTCGGTGGCTTCCTTCACGTAGCTGTGCTGTCCCTCGACGTGGTGCGTGTAGGGGAGGATGACCTTGCCGTGCTTGTCCTTCTGGGTTTCCCCCACGATCGCCAACAACTCGTCGTGGGTGTGGCACTTGCCTTCGCTGTCTTTGTACAAGAAGAACTTCTGGGCACGCTCGGCAAACTTTTCGTCCGTGAGCATGCCGTATTCCACAAACACCCGCAAGTCGTCCCACTGCGCCTCAAATGCGGGACGGTCCTTCTTGAACATCTGGGCCAACTTGTCGCTGACCTTCTTGCTGATGTGGCCTGAGATCTTCTTCACGTTGGCGTCTTCCTGCAAATAGGAGCGGCTGACGTTCAATGGGATGTCTGGCGAGTCGATGACCCCATGCAGCAGGGTCAAGAAGTCGGGCACAATGTTCTCCACGTTGTCTGTGATGAACACCTGGTTCGAGTAGAGGTGAATCCGGTTTTTCTGCAGGTCCATCTGCTTCTTCAACTTGGGGAAGTACAGGATGCCCGTCAAGTTGAAGGGGAAGTCGACGTTGAGGTGAATGTGGAACAATGGGTCCTCGAAATTCATGGGGTACAAGTCCCGGTAGAATTCGGCATAGTCCTCGTCTTGGAGGTCCGCTGGCTTCTTCGTCCAGGCGGGCTCTGTTTTGTTCACGACAAAAGGCACGTCGACGCTGATCTTCTTGACGTTGCCTTCGTCGTCCTTGGCACCTTCGGGGTCGTCGACGTACTCGGACTTGATGCCTTGGACGATCTCCACGGGCATGAATTTGCAGTACGTGTTCAGGATCTCGCGAATGCGCTCTTGGGCCATGTACTCTTTCGCATCCTCAGAGACATGCAACACGATGTCTGTGCCGGCGTGCTCTTTGTCGACGTCTTCCAAGGAGAAGTTGGGCGAACCGTCGCAGCTCCACTTCACGGCTTGCGAACCTTCGCGTTGGCTCAGGGTGACAATGTCCACCCGGTCGGCGACCATGAAGGCAGAGTAGAAGCCCAAACCGAAGTGTCCGATGATGGCTTGTTTGGCGTCGGCGTCTTTGTACTTCTCCAAGAAGTCTGTGGCCCCAGAAAACGCAATTTGGTTGATGTACTTGTCGATTTCTTCTGCGGTCATCCCAATGCCCGTGTCTCGGATGGTCACGGTGCCCGCCTCTTCGTTCAAGAGAACTTCAACTTGAGGGGTGTCTGTGATTTCTGCGATTTCCCCCAACTGCGCCAACATCTTGCGCTTTTGGGTGGCGTCCACGGCGTTCGAGACCAATTCTCGCAAAAAGATTTCCTGATCGCTGTACAGGAATTGCTTGATGATGGGGAAAATGTTGTCCGTCGTGACGTTGATGGTGCCTTGTTGTGCCATGTTGATGTGTGTTCAAATGAAAAGACGCCGCCCTTGGGCGACGTCCTTGCTTGGTCAATTCTTGTGCCAGTCCACGTGCGAGGCCCATTGGCTGACAGAAGCGTCACCCTTGGCCCCAAAGTGGTGACATCGTGTCAGAAGTTGGGGCGCAACTTGGCACGCTCGTGGTGCGACACGATGGTTTGGACCACCTCGTACGGGGTGTCGGCCACGTGGAAGAGCTTGTGGTCGCCGGGGCTGATTGTCTTGTATTTGGTTTTCATGGTGTCTTCAAACCAATCCAACAAGCCACCCCAAAAGGTGCTGTCGTAGAGGATGATCGGCTGCTTTTCGATTTTCTCGGTCTGCATCAACGTCAAAGCTTCGAACAATTCGTCCATGGTGCCAAACCCGCCAGGCATGACCACAAAGGCCTGGCTGTATTTCACAAACATCACTTTGCGCACGAAGAAGTAATCGAAGTGCAGACACGTCTCGGGGTTGATGTAATCGTTGTGGGATTGCTCAAACGGGAGTTCAATGTTGAGTCCCACCGAGACCCCGTCGCGGTCTTGGGCGCCCAGGTTGCCGCCCTCCATCACACCAGGGCCGCCGCCTGTGATCACGCCAAATCCGGCGTCCACGAGCGCTGCAGCCACTTCGCGAGCGGCCTTGTATGTGTCGGTGTCAGGCCCAGTCCTCGCCGACCCGTAAATGCTCACACAAGGCCCAATCCGTTGAAGGGTTTCGTAGCCCTCGACGAACTCGCTCATGATTTTGAAAATGGACCAACTGTCGTTGCTTTTGATCTCGGACCAGGTACGTTTTGGTTGTCGCTTCATGCCCCATAAGATGCGCATGGAAGGGCTCCTGTTCCAAATGCATCAGGGCAAAAGCGACCTGAGGAAGCGGCCTGTGTGACTCTCTTTGCACGCCGCCACATCTTCGGGGATGCCCTGCGCAAGGATCGTTCCTCCGTGTTTTCCACCTTCGGGTCCGACGTCGATGAGGTGGTCGCACACCTTCAACACGTCGAGGTGATGTTCAATCACCACCACGGTGTTTCCTTGGTCTACGAGCTTGTGCAACACGTCGATGAGCAACTGCACGTCCTTGAAGTGCAAGCCCGTGGTGGGTTCGTCCAAAATGTAGAGCGTGCTTCCTGTGCTGATTCGCGCCAGCTCAGAGGCCAATTTCACGCGTTGGGCTTCCCCGCCGCTCAGGGTGGTGCTTTGCTGTCCCAATGTGATGTAGCCCAAGCCCACGGACTGCAGGGTGGAGGTGATGCGGTGGATCTTGGGGATGGCTTCGAAGAAGCTGTGAGCGACGTCCACGGTCATGGCCAGCACATCGGCGATGCTCTTGCCACGGTAGCGCACTTCCAACGTTTCTCGGTTGAACCGCTTGCCTTGACACGACTCGCAGGGAACATGCACGTCAGGCAAGAAATTCATCTCCACGGTTTTCACACCTGCGCCTTTGCACGTCTCGCAACGTCCGCCCGCGACGTTGAAAGAGAAGCGACCTTTCTTGTAGCCTCGAATTTTGGCTTCTGGCAACAGGCTGAACTGGGTCCGAATGAGGTCCATCAATCCCGTGTAGGTCGCAGGATTTGACCGAGGCGTGCGCCCGATGGGACTCTGGTCGATCGCGATGCACTTGTCGATGTGGTCCAACCCCGTGATTTTCTTGTGGGGCAGGGGGATGCGGATGTCCTCGTGCAAATGGTTCAGCAATGCGGGCAGCAGCGTTTGGTTGACCAAGGAGCTTTTCCCGCTGCCACTTACCCCGCTGACACCGATCAAGCACCCCAAGGGCAATTTGAGATCCACCGACTGGAGGTTGTGTCCAGTTGCGCCTTTCAAGATGAGGTTTTTTCGGTGGCCCTTTCGGCGCTTGTCGGGCACTTCAATGCGTCTGATGCCTTTCAAATACTGCGCTGTCATCGAATCAGAGGCGAGGTGTCGGTTGGGCGGACCCTGGGCGACGATTTGGCCGCCGTGCACCCCGGCACCCGGGCCGATGTCGACGAGGTGGTCGGACGCCAGCATCATGTCCTCGTCGTGCTCCACCACCAAGACAGAGTTGCCGGCATCTCGCAAGGCACAGAGGCTGGCGATCAGCTTGTGGTTGTCCCTTTGGTGAAGCCCAATGCTGGGCTCGTCAAGGATGTACAGCACTTCGGTGAGCCGGCTTCCAATTTGCGTGGCCAAACGAATGCGTTGCGCCTCTCCGCCGCTGATGCTGCGCGTGGGGCGGTCCAGGCTGAGGTACCCCAAACCAACGTCCAGCAAGAACCCCAGACGCGCGCGGACTTCTTTCAAAGGCGCCTTGGCGATGGTGGCTTGGCGTTCGGAGATTTGGTCCTCCAGGTCTTCCAAGAATGCTGCCAAATCCAGGAGGTCCATCTTGCCCAGCTCTCCAATGTCGCGGCCGCCAATTCGGAATTGGAGGCTCACCGGTTTCAACCGGGCCCCTTTGCATGACGGACATGAGACCCGGTGCATGAACGATTGCGCCCATCGTCGCAACGGCACGGATTTCGCCTTGTCCGCGGAGCGCACAATCGCGGCCACCAAGCCCTCAAAAGGCACTGAGCCTCCCTGAATGCCTCCGCGGTTTTGCAGCTTGACGTCCTTGTCGCTGCCGTATAAAATCTCGCCCATGACTGCCTCCGGGATCTCTCCAGCTGGTGTTGACAGGGAAATGCCATGATTCACCAAAATGGCCTCGACAATTCGGGAGGTCAGGTTGTCCTTGAGTTTGCCCAAGGGGGCGACGCCCCCATTTTTGACAGACACTTTGGGGTCGGGCACCAAAGTGGTAGGGTCCACTTGCGCCACTTTTCCAAGCCCATTGCAGGTGGGGCAGGCGCCGTAAGGGCTGTTGAAGCTGAACAGGTTGGGTTCCGGGTCGGGGTAGGCCAAACCAGTGGTCGGGCACATGAGATTTCGTGAGAAGTGGACAGGCTCGCCACCGTCCATCGCCATGACGGCCATGGACCCTTTGCCCAGGGACAAGGCCGTTTGAACGGACTTCAAAATGCGAACCTTGTCTTGGGTTCGGACCACGATGCGGTCCACCACGGCTTCGATGTCGTGCACCTTGTAGCGGTCCACGCGATGCCCCGCCTCCAACTCCACCAATTCGCCGTCGATCCGCGCGCGGAGGTAGCCTTGGCGCATGATTTGCTCGAACAATTCGCGGTAGTGACCCTTGCGGCCGCGCACCATGGGGGCGAGGAGGAGCAATTTTTGTCCTTCGAACCGGGCCAAAATGTTCTCGGCGATTTGCGCGTCCGTATGCCGCACCATCGGTTCCCCTGTTTTCAAGGAGTAAGCTTCGGCGGCACGTGCAAAAAGGAGGCGGAGGAAGTCGTGCAACTCGGTGACCGTGCCGACCGTCGACCGTGGGTTCTTGGAGACCGTTTTTTGTTCGATGGCCACCACCGGGCTCAACCCCGTGATGGATTCAACATTTGGACGTTTCAGGCCGCCAAGAAACTGTCTGGCGTAGGCACTCAAGGTTTCCAAAAACCGCCGCTGCCCCTCTGCATACAAAGTGTCGAATGCCAGGCTGGACTTTCCACTGCCGCTCACCCCGGTGAAGACCACGAGCTTGTTGCGTGGCAACTCCAGATCCACCGACTTCAGGTTGTGCTCGGCTGCCCCGGTCACCACCAGGGCGTCTTGACGCTGGTCCGGGGAAGGGTGGACAAGGGGTTGATCGGCCATGCGGTCTCAACAATCGAGTCGACGGTACGTTCACCCTTGGTCCAACCGACGGACTTTCCAGCCCAAGCCGGCCACCAACATGGTCATCAAGGGGGAGATCCAGTTGAAAATGCAGTAAGGAGCGTAAGCCAATGTGGCCACCCCGAGGATTCCGCTTTGGGCCACCCCGCAGGTGTTCCAAGGAATGAGCACGGAGGTAACCGTGCCTGCATCTTCCAGGGTGCGGCTGAGGTTCTCAGGCGCCAAGTCTTGATCCCTGTAGGCGTCGCCCAGCATCTTGCCTGGAACCACGATGGCGATGTATTGGTCGGATGCGAGGATGTTGAAGGCCAAACATGCGCCGACCGTCCGTCCCACCAACCCAAGGACGCTGTTCACTCCACCCACCAAAGCCTCGGTCAACCGCGCCAACATGCCGGTGGCTTGCAACACTGCCCCGAAGGTCATGGCGCATACAATCAGCCACACCGTGTTGAGCATGCCCGCCATGCCGCTCGAACTCAACAGCTCGTCGGCCAGGTCGTGTCCTGTGGTGATGGTCACCTCGAGGGCCATGGCTTGCATGGAGGCGATGTAGGCCGCCGCTGCAAAGCCCCAATCCTCTCCAGCCACTGCGCGCACCACTTCGGGTTGAAACACGACAGCCGTGAGGGCCCCGAGCAAGACCCCGATAAACAGTGCCGGGGCGGCAGGGACCTTGCGCGCAATCATGACCAACACGGCCAAAGGCGCAACGAACAGTCCAGGATGGATGTGAAATGCGCCCGAAACCGCCTCAGCAAACCCGGGTGCCAAATCCGCACCGCCGTCGGCCGCGCCACCGCCCAAGCCCACGCACAAAAACACCAGAAGGGCTATGCCAATGCTGGGGCCCGTGGTGTAGGCCATGTAACGGATGTGGGTGATGAGGTCTGTGCCGGCCACGGCAGGGGCGAGGTTTGTGGTGTCGCTCAACGGCGACATTTTGTCTCCGAAATATGCCCCGCTCAAGATGGCCCCGGCCACCCATCCCTCAGACAAACCAAGAGCTTGGCCAATGCCCACCAGCGCAATGCCGACGGTGCCGACGGTGCCCCATGAGCTTCCTGTGGCGAGGGACAACACGGCGCACACAATGCACGCTGCAAACAGGAAGATCTCTGGTTGCAAGATCATCATGCCGTAGTGGATAAATGCAGGAATGATGCCCGCCAACAGCCAGGTGCCGCTGAGTGCTCCGATGAGCAGCAAAATGAGGATGGCCTCGGTGGCGGTGCCGATGCTGGACGCGATGCTGTCTCGGATCGTGTCCCATTTGATGCCTCTGGCCATGCCGAGTCCTCCAGCGGCCAGTGCGGCGAGAAGCAACGCAATTTGGTTGGAGCCGTACGAGCTGTCCTCCCCAAAGAAGACCACGTCTGCTCCGAGCAGGGCCACCAGGAGGGCCACCGGGACGACCGCCACCCACAAGGGCATGCTTCGTCCGGCCGTCATTGGGCCTTCGCTTCCAGTTCTTGGCTTTCGGCGGAACCGGTGGGGGACAACGCGCTCTTGTCCACGCGGGCTTTGCCCGATTCAAGCTCGATCACGACTGTTTTGTCGCTGACTGCAATCACTTTGCCGTGGAGCCCGCCAATGGTAACCACTTTATCCCCTTTTTTGACGGCTTCGCGGTACGACTTGGCCTCTTTTTGTCGCTTCATTTGAGGGCGAATCATGAAGAGGTACATGATGGCAAACATCCCTGCCAGCATCAACAATGTGGACATGCCGCCGCCACCTGCCGCGGCTTGGAGAAGAAGGTGTGAATTCATGGTGGAAAGGTACCCACCAATTGGCGTCTCCCGTCAGCGGGGTGACACCACAGTTCCGACAAGGTGAAGCCGCGTGACGCTTGGGTCGGTGTTGGCCACGACCGCCACGACTTTGTCTTGGGGTCCGGATTTGTCTCGGGTGTTGAACGTCACTTCGATGGAAGCACTCTCCCCAGGCGCGAGGGGGGACTTGGGCCAGGTTTTGGCCACGGTGCACCCACACGAGGTGCTTACGTCGGCCAACACAGCATCCCCTGGGCCTTGGTTCTTGAAGGAAAACACGTGGTCCACCACGTGGCCTTCGCTGACGACGCCAAACGCCAAAAGGGTGTCAGAAAACGCCAAGGAAGGGCGCTCCGCTTCAACGGTTGCACTTGAGGCTGTGGCCGGATTGACGATCATGTGGGTGCCGACGGAGTCCGTCTCTCCACATCCAACCAAAGCGCATGCCAGGGCCACTGAGGTCAGCACACCTTTCAAGAAATTCATTCGATGAGGCCGCGTCCGACTTTTTTGATCGCCCCGCTCTCTTTCAGCTTGGTGAACAGCTGGTCAAGGATGCCGTTGATGAATCCGTGGCTCTTAGGGGTGCTGTAGTACTTGCTGAGTTCGATGTACTCGTTCAGCGTCACCTTCAGTGGGATGGACTCGAAGGTCCGTGCTTCTGCCAAGGCCATCTTCATCAGGATGCGGTCGGTGGTGGCGATGCGCTCGAGCTCCCAGTTTTGCGCACCCTCCTTGATGTGCGCTTCGCTCTCTTCCCCCAGCGCCAAGGCCTGGGTGAACAGGTCTTCCATGAAGGCCTTGTCGTCGTCGTCGTCTCTCCACAGGGGCAGCAATTCCACTTCCTCATCCCCCTCTTTGATGGTTTTGATGGTTTTGATGGCCATGCTCGCCGCCAAGTCCAGGTCGTCCACCCAGAAAATGCTTTCCTCTTCCAGCATGTCTTGGAAAATGTCGAAGTTGACCATGTGCTTGCGGAACATCCGCACGAGGCTCTCTCGGTCCACTTGGAAATCACGTTCGTCCGAGGCCATGTAATCGGTGTATTCTTCGTGGTCCAGCAACGCCTTGAAGATGGCCTTCAGCAATTTTTGGCGGTTGGCCCACCCCACGCCGTGTACGTCGCAAGCCCTCCGCAGGTTTTCACTGTTGGCCAACACACGCAAGGGTTTGTTTGTCACAAACTTGGTGTTGGGGTTCAAGTCCTCAGGAGAAGGAAGTTGCTTTTTGTAGCCAGCCTCGATGCGTTCGATGGCGAGGATTTGCATGGACCCAATCATGTCTAGCAGCAAGAGGTACAGCTCTTGCATTTTATGCGTGCTTTGGTCCAAGGCTTGACGTGATCGCTTTGGATCGCGGTCTTCGTCTTGATAGTGGCCAAAAAGAACGTGCAGGATCTTGATCCTGAGGTGGCGTCGATTCAACATGGTTGTGAATTGCCCGCAAAAGTAGGGCTGTGGTTTCGAGAACATTGATGAGGCCTTCGGGTTTTTTCACCAACCCCCCAAGGACTACCCTTCAATCTCCACTTAATTTTACAGCATGATTCAACGCCTTCTTCAACATCGCGCCACATGTGCTTTGGGATTCGCTTTGGGATTGGCCAGCTGCACCACGCTTGTGGAGGTGGATTTGCCAAATGTGGTGCCGCAGGGTGTGATGGAGGCTTCTGTCCGTTTGGGCGAGCCTCCGGTGGTGATTTTGACCACCACCCAAGGGTATTTTGACCCGGTGGATTTGGCGTCGTTGAACGACTTGTTTGTTGGGAACGCCGAGGTGACTTGCACGGTGGACGGGGTGACAGTCCCATTGCCGGTGCTCTGCACAGGAGACCTCCCGCCCGAGGCCTTGGATGTCGCGGCGGAGTTCTTGGGCATGGATGCTGAGGTGTTGGCCAGCGCAGAGTTTTGCGTGTACACGGGGTTCTCTGCGCCCGAGACTTACGGGGAGGTGGGCAAGCAATATGAGATTCAGGCCATTTGGTCCGACAGCCTGCAGACCTTCGACTTGACCGCTTCGGCCAGCCTTCGTCCTCTGCCAGCTCTGGACAGCGCGTGGTTTGACATCCCTGAGTCCTCCACCAACGATTCTCTTGGCCTAATTTGGACACAATTCACAGATCCGGAAGGGTTTGGCGACGCCTACCGTTGGTCCTCCAAGCGAGAAAACTTGGGGGAGGATTTCTTTTATCCGCTGGGCAGTGTGTTCGACGACGTGTTTGTCGATGGGCTAACCTTCCCGTTTTCCACGTTCCGGTCTCCTCAGCCCGGGGAGGAGGAGACCCCAGGCGAGCAAGGGTTTTGGAAGGTGGGAGACACGGTGGTTGTGCGCATGGAGGCCATCGATTACGAGGTGTTCGAAGTGCTGCGTGACTTCGAAAACAGCGTGGCGAACCAAGGCAATCCATTCGCGTTGCCGACGTCAGCATCCACCACTGTGGACGGCGGGCTGGGCTGGTTCGCGGCGTACTCCGGGGTCACCGACACAGTGGTGTGCGCGCCCTGACTTGGCCGAGTCTCACATAGAATACGTTGTATTTTCAGCACAAATTGAAAGGCATGGTTCTTCAGGTGATGCGCTCATGCGCATGGGGTTTGGGTGCGGCATGGATGTGGATTTGTCCGGGAATGTCGTGGGCCCAGGGCGAACCAACCTGGCTGCTTGACGCAGTGACATGCCATGAAGTCGGTGCGGTGATGTCGTTTGAAACATCGGTGCGAGCGCAAGGTGAAGAACTTCGGGTGACGTTGCCCGGCCTGCCCAACGACATCGACGTGGCCAGCGCACAGATTGAACTTCCCAATGAGCTTGAATTGATCTCGGTGTCCAAACTTGAAGTGCTGCCTAACCTTGAAGCTTCCTTGAGTGCAGCACGCAGGGACGTGGAAGGCCGGACATTGGCCCTCGAGCTGGAAGAGGCCTTGCTCCAGGCGCTGGACCAGGAGCGCGTGTTCTTGGAATACAACCGCAGCATTGGCGGCGGCGGAGAAGTGTTGCTGGTGGACGACGTGGAGGAAATGCGCCATTACCTGGCCCAGAAGCACCGTGAATTGGCCTTGGAGCGGGTGGACTTGGTCAGCAACATTCGGGCGCTTCAACTGGAACTGGATGCGGCCCATCTGAGCCTTCAAGATTTGGAAGTGCGCGCCGCCGCGCCATCTCAAGCCTTGCAGCTGGTTCTTTCTGGCACAGGTCGCGGAGACTTGCGTGTGCACGTGGCCACGCGTCGCGCTGGATGGGTGTCGAGTTACGACGTGTCGTGGGACGAGGCCAAAGATGCCCTCAACGTGGAGCGCTTTGCGCGTGTGGTCCAAACGACCGGATTCAACTGGGAAGAGGTGTCGCTCATCTTGCGCACTGGAGAGCCACTGGGCGCAGCCATGTCCCAAGCAAGACGCCCTCAACTCAAGCGCCAATCGGCCATGTCCTACGACGGCTACTCGGCCAATGTGGCGTGGGTGAACAGCGGACTTTCAGACGACCGTGCCCGTGAAGATGTGTTGAACATGCAGGCGCCCCAGTCTAGCAATTGGCAACATGATGTGAAAGGCAGGGTGGGGGTCTCAGGTTCTGGAGATCACGCCAGGGTGTTGCTCGACAGCCACGTGTTGCCCGCCACGCCATCGTGGTTGGCCAACGCCTCGTTGGGTGAAGAAGCCCTCCGGTCGTGCCACACCAAGTCGTGGATGGACGCAGGATTCTTGTCTGGTGAGGGGCGTGTGTTTCAGGATGGCGCGATGCTCGGCGTCATGCCGTTGAACATGCCTGCTTGGGGCGATTCCTTGAACGTGATGCTTGGCGCAGACCAAACTGTGCGCATCTCACGCGAGCTTCTGCGCGACGAAAGCGGCACCAAACGGTTGAGTGGGAAAACCGTGGTAAATCAAGTGAGGCGGCTTCAGGTGTACAACCTGGAACCAGGCGTGGCCAGCGTCAGCGTCGTGGAGACCCTCCCATGGTCTTCTGGCTGGGACGTGAGTGTCGAGCCGTCCGCAGGAGGCGTTTACGACAAGGACACAGGAGAAGTGCGTTGGGACGGGGTGCAGGTGGACAAAGACGTGCCGTGGACGGCCGAGGTCGTTCTGAAGGTCGTGCTTCCCAAGGGGCAGACCTTGGTCGGCTTTTGACCGTCAACCGTCATCCGATCTCGAATTCCGCCATCAGGCGCTTGGCCAACCTCAGGGTCGCACCAGGGCCTCCGAGGCCTGCCCTCAAGGCCTTGAATTCGCGCTTTTGATGTGACAATCCTTGGTGGGTGACGTTCACCAAGCGGGTGGCTGTGAAGCGATTTTGGATGAGTTCCGGCACGATCTCCCTGCCGGCGAGCAGGTTGGGGAGACCGATGTGGGCCACCCGGGCCAAGCGCTTGGCCAGCGCGTACGTCAATCGGCTCGTTTTGTAGACCACCACGTGTGGCGTGTCTAGCAACGCCGCTTCCAACGTTGCGGTCCCGCTGGCCACCCAGGCAAAGTCGGCGCCGCGCAGCAGGGTTTGGGTTTGTCCGAATTGCACTTGAATGCCCGCCGAGGCGGCGAGGTCGTAGTCGGACTTGGCGCGGCCGGGGGCGCCAGCCACCACGACATCTTGAAGCGACCACAGACCTTGCACAGCACCTTGTTGGACGGCGTCCACCATGACTTCCAAGTGGTGGTCAAGTTCCTGCGCCCTTGAGCCAGGCAACAAAACCAGGGCAGGGGCAGGGGTGTCTTCTGACGGCAAGGGTTGGACAACGTCAAGCAAGGGGTGTCCTTCGTCCCACACGTTCACCTTGGCCGCTTCTAAGGCACTTCGCTCGAAGGGCAGGATGGGGGCGACGGCGTCGAAGTCCTGCGCCAGGGCGTGCACGCGACCCGCCTTCCAAGCCCAAACTTGAGGCGCCACCCATTGCAACCGAAAGGCCGTATGCTGGGCTTTTCTCAGCCGTTTGGCCAGGCGCATGTTGAACCCAGGGAAGTCAATGGTCACCACGACGTCAGGATTGGCGACCTGAATGTCTCGTTGGGCGCGTTTGAAGTTGCCCAAGATGGAAGGGAGGTGCTTGAACACTTCCCAGAACCCCATGTGGTTGATTTCGTTGCAATGTGTCAGGACTTCCATGCCGGCCTTGGCCATGGCGTCGCCGCCCCATCCCGTGCACGTGAAGGTCAGCCCATGGGCTTCAGCTTCAGCCTGAAGGGCGCGAATCAGCTGCGCTCCGTAAATGTCCCCCGAAGCTTCCCCCACCACGAAAAACGTGTGGAAGTGTCCGGGTCGATGCAATTGGCGAGCGGAGCCCATGGGTCAAAGGGTGCCTGCGGTGGATTGGAAATAGACGATGAAAGGCACAGTGATCAGAATCACCCCCAGCAAGCCTTGGGCAATGCGTTCCCACCCCATGCGGTTGGCCACCCAAAACAAGACCACGTTCAGCAAGGTGCTTGCCGTCAGGATGCTGTCTCGGTAAATCTGGCTGCCAAGGACCACGGTTTTGTAGAAGTCCTGGAAGGAAGTGTCATTTGCCCATGCCCACCATTGTCCCAACAGCAAGCCGCCGAGGGCTGTACCCACCACTCCGGCAAGCAGGCCCACAGACAACGTGTCGAACTTGGGCCGATCAGTTGTCAAAACCGAGATGCCATTGATTCAACTCCGCCATGGCGTGGTGGGCCGTGAGGTCGTATTGCACAGGGACCACGCTGACGTACCCATGGCGCAAGGCCCACTCGTCGGTGTCTTCTCCGGAGTCCACGTCGGTGAAGTTGCCTGTCATCCAGTAGTACGGACGTCCACCTGGCGCAGCCCGCTCTTCGAACGAATCTGCCCAATGTCCCGCAGCCTGACGGCAAATGCGCAGCCCTTTCAATTCCTCTGGGCCCACTTTGGGGATGTTCACATTCAAGCAGGTGCCCTTGGGTGTCCCTTCTTTGAGCACCTTTTCTGTGACTGTCCGTACCGCGCGACGTGCTCCCCTGAAGTCGGCGTCTTCCGCGAAGTCGCAAAGTGAAAAGCCCACCGATGGAATGCCTTCCAAAGCTCCCTCCACCGCGGCGCTCATCGTGCCCGAGTAGATGACGTTGATGGAGCTGTTGCTTCCGTGGTTGATGCCGCTCAGCAGGATGTCCGGCTTGCGGTCCAAGATTTTGTAGATGGCCAATTTGACGCAGTCGACCGGCGTGCCGGAGGTCTTGAAAGCTTGAACGCCTTTCATCCTGAAGTCGTGGGGCCACATTTTCAGGATGTTGCTGATCGTAATCGCGTGGCCCATTCCGGACTGATGGCTGTTGGGCGCCACGACCACCACGTCGCCGAGGTCCGCGATGGACTCCACCAAGTTCCGGATGCCCGGCGCGGTGATGCCGTCGTCGTTGGTGACGAGGATGAGGGGGCGGGAGGCGTTTTGGCTCATGTCGTCAGGCTTTCGGGATGCGGTTCAAGACCTCCAAGAAATAGCCCCAGAACTTCTGGACGGAGCTGATTTGGACACATTCGTCGGGACTGTGCGCCCCGCGGATGTTGGGTCCAAACGACACCATGTCCATCTCCGGGTAGTTGGTCCCCAGGATGCCGCACTCCAAACCTGCGTGGCAAGCCAGAACGCGGGCTGCTTCTTTGTAACGCTCCTTGTACAAGTCGCGGCACATGGCCACCGCTTCGCTGCTCGGGTTGGGGGTCCAACCGGGGTAGGCTCCGCTCCGATCGGTGTGCAACCCGGCCAACGCAAACGCGGCTTCGATGCTGCGTGCATGGTCGTCCTTTTCAGAGTCGACGCTGCTGCGATTCAGACATTGGATTTCCACCTGGCCGCCCTGGACGTCCACGCGAGCGAGGTTGTTGGAGGTTTGGACCAATCCAGGAATGTCTGGGCTCATGCGGTGGATGCCCACGGGGCAGGTTTGGATGGCGAGCAGCAGGGCATACTGGTCCTCTTCGCCCATCACGTGGCTCGGCAACGCGGAGGAGCTCCACTCCACGGTGAGGTCTCGATCTGTGGTGGCGTACTCCGCCTTCAATGTGTCGCGGCTTTCAGTCAAGGCTGTTTCCAACGCCGAGAGGTCTTGTTGGGCGCAGACCAAGGTGATCTTGGACTCACGTGGGATGGCATTGCGGAGGCCGCCACCTTGAATCGATGCCACGCGCAGGTCAACGTGGTCGAGGGCTTCAAGCACGACGCGGTTGCCCAGCTTGTTGGCGTTGGCCAAACCTTTGTGAATGTCCATGCCGCTGTGCCCTCCGGCCGCTCCACGAACCACAAGCTCAAGTGCCACGTTGCCATCGGCCACGGTGGCTTCTTGGGTGTAGGTCCCGCGGGAGGTCAGGTCCACCCCTCCAGCGCAGCCGATGCTGATTTCGTCGTCGTCCTCGGTGTCGAGGTTGAGCAGGATGTCCCCTGTGAGAAACCCACCCTTCAGACCGAGGGCTCCGGTCATGCCGGTTTCTTCGTCGATGGTGAATAGCGCTTCCAAGGCTGGATGCGCAATGTCGGTGCTTTCCAAGACGGCCAAAATGCTCGCCACGCCAATGCCGTTGTCGGCTCCCAAGGTGGTGCCATCCGCACGCACCCAGTCGCCATCCACGATCATCCGAATGCCTTGGATCATGAAGTCAAACTCGGTGGCTTCATTCTTCTGACAGACCATGTCCACGTGGCTTTGGAGCACGACTGTCTTACGGGCCTCAAACCCGGGGGTTGAAGGCTTCTTAATCAGGACATTGCCTACATCATCTTGAAGTGATTGAAGGCCCTTGGAGGCGGCCCATTCATGAAGCCATTCGACGACCTTGCCCTCGTGTTTGGAAGGACGAGGGATGGAGTTCAAATCGGCGAATCGATTCCACAAGTCCGCAGGCTCCAATTGGCGCACGGGGTGGTTGGGTTGGTCGACGTGGTCTGTCATGACTCGAAAGGTAGGGTTCGAATGGTGAGTGAAAGGCGCGTGGGGTGTGGAAAAGTTGAGGTTTGGCCTGGGGTTGAAGCCTGTTGGTCATCGGTACTTTAGAGGCAGAAATGGCAGAGCAAGTCCAATACACGGAAGACAACATTCGGAGCCTCGATTGGAAGGAGCACATCCGGATGCGCCCGGGGATGTACATCGGGAAATTGGGAGACGGCAAGGACGCCGACGACGGGATCTACGTCCTGCTGAAGGAGGTGATTGACAACAGCATCGACGAGTACACCATGGGGCACGGACGCACCATTGAGGTGGCGATCAAAGACGATGAAGTGCGTGTGCGAGACTACGGCCGTGGCATCCCGCTGGGCAAGGTGGTCGATTGCGTATCGAAAATCAACACGGGCGGCAAGTACGACAGCCGGGCATTCAAAAAGTCCGTAGGCTTGAATGGAGTGGGCACCAAGGCGGTGAACGCGTTGAGTACTGAATTCGTGGTGGAGAGTGTGCGGGAAGGTCAAATGAAACGCGCCGGGTTTGTCCTCGGGGAACTGACCGACGATGCCAAAGTGGAGTCCACCACCAAACGCAACGGCACGCGCACCAGATTCAAGCCAGACCCCGAGATTTTCAAAGCTTATCGGTTTCGGACTGAGCACGTGGAGAAGTTGTTGTGGAACTACGCGTACCTG
>MDSV01151435.1_pt1 | contig 27070 bp, 23 predicted proteins | sample 810851 | NCBI WGS metagenome assembly MDSV01 (sample SAMN05326640, study PRJNA326480) | marine metagenome | isolation source: seawater | place: Atlantic Ocean: North East | collected 2012 | reverse complement strand
TGCTGCCACCAACATGGAAGCCCTAAACACACGCAAAATCCAATTGCAAATAACGGCGATTCCGTGATGCCCTCAGACAAAGCCAAATCTTATCCAGGCGACTGGATGACCAATGGGTCCATATGCAGCTGGATGCGATGGGCTGAAAAATGTGCAAAGCAAGTTGTTCCAGCCCACAATCGCCATTCGGAGACTATGGCGAATTGGGATAACAAAGCAAGAAGAGGCATAAAGCGTAGCGCCGCCGCCTGACCAGCAAGAAGGTCGTCGGTCGTGGCTGATTTAGTGCCACAAGTCTTTCTCACCCGGCTATTCGACGATGGATTTCATCGCAGCAAGGAAATGTGCCACTTCGTGCAGGCTGTTATAGTGGCACATCGAGACACGCACGCAGCCGTCAAGCCCCAGCGGGTTGAGAATGTTGCCAGAATAGTGATCGGCCTTTCTCAGATGCGTGCGAATGCCCTCTTTGTTGAGATCTGTCACCACATCAGCTGGATTCATACCTTCGACATAGAGCGAGACAAGCCCTTCACGGGCCGGGTTGTCGATGCCGCCGATGATCCTTACTCGCGGCATGCTGGCAAGACCCGGCAAATTGCCGGTACCGCGGATCATCGCATCTGTGAGAGATTTTTCATGAGCGTGAATGGCTGCGCCAGCCGCCTTGAAGCGCTCGCGCCTGTCGGTGCTTTCGGTGAACTGCGTTCCAAGCCATTCCAAATAGTCGGTGACGTCCGAAAGTGTCGCATATGCACCGGTGTCGCGTGTGCCAAGCTCCCAGTTGCCCTCTGGCCCACCGACCAGCGAGTCATGTTCGATCGCCGTCATCCTGTCGGAAATCCAGGCAAGGCCATAGCCATGTCGGGAAAACATCTTGTAGGGCGATATGACATAGCCATCGACGTCATAGCTGGTGAGGTCGATTTGTCCATGGGCCGCATGCTGGATGCCATCGACTATGATAATACAGTCCGGCGCGACAGCGCGAATGGCCCCTGATATGGCGGCGACATCCATGCCCATGCCGGTGACCGGGGAGGGGTGAAGGATGGAGGCGACGCGGGTGTCTGGTGTGATCTGCGCTGCATAATCTTCTGCCGTGACAAGGCCGAGCGCGTCATCATGGGCGACCAGCCGATGTATCTTTCCGGAAATCCTTGACCATCGGTGACAGGCGCTGCGTGTTGCTGGATGTTCGACGGTGGAACCAAGAACGATACCGTCGTGAGCCGTGCCAAGACAGGCATTCATGATGACGCGGAACAGCAATTCGGTACCACTCTCACCGACAAAGAACTGGCCGTCAGGCGCGTTCATGAAAACCCGCATGTCGTCCTTGGCCTTGGTGATCACACGAACAAGTTCGTGCGATCCGGCATTGTCGCGGCCCTGATTATCGGGAATGGCGGCATAGGTTCTTGAGGTGTCGACAACACTGTTCAGCGTCAGCGCCCCGCCGGCATTCTCGAAAAAGACGCGCGGCCCCTGTTGCGGACAGGCATCGACCTGTGCAAAACGGCTTCGAACCTGATTTATCATCTCTTCATTCATAATGATCAACCCTTCCAATATAAGCGCTTAATCACGAACGGGTCAGGATGGCCGATTGTCGATCGGCCCGTTTTGTTTGACAGTTGTGTTCATCCTGCAATCTGAAGCGCCTCGCAAGCCCTTTCGATACGGCGCATGGCAAGTTCCAGATTTTCCATGCTTGTCGCGAATGAAATTCTGAAAAATCTATCTGTGCCAAACGCAGCACCGGGAACTGTCGCCACACCGGCATCACGCAACAGGTAATTGACAAAATCAACATCTGATCCGATCTGTTGCCCATCTGGACAGGTGGCACCAATCAGAGCGCTGCAGGACGGAAAGACAAAGAACGCACCCTCAGGCGTGGTACAGTTGAGGCCCTTGATACGGTTAAGGCTTTCAACAACATAGTCACGACGCTCGGAAAAACGCCGGTTGTTGCTGGCAATGAAATCGGTAGGGCCGGTCAGCGCCGCCACCGCCGCATATTGCGCAACCGAGTTCGGATTGCTTGTCGAATGGGACTGGATGCTTGATATGGCCTTGATCATCTGTTCCGGGCCGGTGGCATATCCAATGCGCCAGCCCGTCATGCAATAGGCTTTTGAAACTCCGTTCAATGTCAAAATCCTGTGCTGCAGCTCAGGCGCCACCTCGGCAAGGGTTCTGAATTCACAATTATCAAAAACGATATGCTCGTAAATATCATCCATTAGTATCAGGATATCATCATGGCGAACCAATACTTCAGCAAGCTCGAGCAATTCCTGCTTGCTGTAGGTTGCACCAGCCGGGTTGCTTGGTGAATTCATCACCAGCCATTTGGTTCGCGGAGTGATTGCGGCTTCCAACTGTTCTGCACGAAGTTTCAGCCGGGCATCCGCGGTGCAATCAATGGGTACCGGCACCCCGCCCGCAAGAAGCACCATATCGGGATACGAAACCCAGTATGGCGCCGGGATCAGAACTTCATCTTCTGGGTTAAGCGTGGCCATGAAAGCATTATAAATAACGTGCTTGGCACCCGAGCCAACCGTCACGCTATGCGGGCAGCACTCGATATTGTTTTCTCGGGCAAATTTTTCCACGACAGCGCGTTTGAGTTCATCGATGCCGTCAACCTGCGTATAGCGTGTCCTATTATCGGCAATGGCTTTGACAGCGGCTTCCTTTATATGATCCGGCGTATCAAAATCAGGCTCGCCCTCGCCAAGGTTTATGACATCCTTTCCCTCACGCTTGAGTTGTTCTGCGAGGTTGGAGACAACGACTGTCGGCGATGGTTTGATGGCATTCAAGCGGTTGGCAAGCACGCTGTTTTCCTTCCGTCACAATAACATTCGTCGTAATGCAAACGACTTCTCCCAATCCCAGGGTCCCAATCCTGGGGTCAGAGTCGAGGGGCTTACTTCTTCAGTGAAAAATCAAATTCGAACTTCTTTTCCAAGTTGAGCAGCGCGCCCAACCGCTCCTGAAAAAGCTTTGCATGATCTGTCATATTGGCGACAAGACCTTCACGATCCTGATCCTTGATGCAACGGATTATACTGCTGTGATCGCCTCTGGTACGGTCGAACAAACCCTGAAGCTTGTCAGGCAATGCGTCCTCTTCCATGTAGATATAGAAAGACAGCCGGCGCCCAAGATTATGAAGTTTTGTCGAATATTCGATGATATATTTATTGCGTGTTGCCAGCGCGAGGCGCGCATGAAACAGGGCGTTTTGTTGGGGGATTTCCAAAAGTTCGGCATCATGGCTGTATTTCAGATAGGCCTGATCGATTTCCAGAAGATCATCAACAAGGCCATCATCGAGCATGCGCAGATTATAGGACACCATTCTTTCACACAGGGTATAGGCATCGACCAGTTCCAGGGTGTTTACCAGATTGAACGGTGTTACGCGCAGTCCCCGGCTGGCACGTGTCTCCACCAGCCCTTCGGACACAAGACGCCCAAGCGCTTCACGTATGGGGGTGCGCCCGAACTCAAACTGGCTTTGCAGCATTCTTTCATCCAGTTGCGTCCCTGGCGTCAACGACAGATCAAGGATCTTGTTACGGAGAATTTCCGTAACCCTGTCTGTCAACGAGAGAGTTTCCATTTTGATTATGTTGTTTTTCATTTGTTCCAGAACACGATGGTGGACCTTGGTCTGACGCTTCCTATCTGTGATAGCTTCGGGTCATGAAATCCGAAGAAAACTTGCCGCTCTCGACATCTTCCCGAAGACTGGCCTCGGCACGTTCTGCGGGGTCGCCATAACCGCCGGCGCCTGCGGTAACAACACTTATGATTGCATTTTCATCCAACTTCAATGCTGCCGGCTTGTTGGCGAGACGCTTTTCCTCACCATTGTCATGGATCAGCGTAAACTTTCCGGCAGCACCGGCACCGCCGCCAAAAATACCCCAAGGCTGGTTCCTGAAGCGCTCCCCCTGACCAGAAAAGGTCATGGTATGACCGATTGGCCGGTAATCCCGGCGGATTCCGAGGCCACCACGATATTTCCCGCTGCCACCGGAATCCTGAACAAATTCGTAGCGTTCGATCATTAACGGATATTCGGTTTCTAGTGCCTCAATCGGAAGGTTGGACGTGTTGGTCATGTGAACCTGCACGCCGTCGGTTCCATCCTTGTATGCGCGCGCGCCGGCACCGCCGCCAAGTGTCTCAAGATACACATAATACTTGCCCGTCTGCGACTGGCCGAAAAAGGCTGCCGACGTGTTGGCACCGTTGCCGGCGGCAATGACCCTTTCGGGACAGGCATTGGCAAACGCACCCAGAACACAGTCAACAATGCGTTGCGCGGTCTGTGCCCGCGCAGCCGACGCAGCCGGGAAGACAGCATTTACCACGCTGCCTTCTGGAGCCTTGATGGTTATCGGATCAAGCATGCCATGGTTTTGCGGGCATTCAGGGTCAATCAGCACCTTGACACAGTAAAGGCAGCTGGCCTGAAGACCGGCCATGGTAACGTTGTTGTTTCCTTCAACCTGCGGGTCGGTGCCGGCAAAGTCGAACTCTATCTCATCGTCTGCGACTGTTATCCTTACCCTAATCCTGATGTCCATTCTCAAGAGGCCATCATCATCCACAATATCCTCAAATTCGTAAACGCCGTCCGGAAGGCCGCTTATACCTGCCCGGGTGCGCTTCTTGACCGCTGCGATAATGGCGTCACACCCCTCGGTTATCGTGTCGCCGCCCCATTTTTCTATCAGAGCCTTGCAACGTCTGATGCCAAGTTGGTTGGAAGCGATCTGGGCGTTGTAGTCACCGATACGTTCTTCCGGAACGCGCACGTTAAGAAGAATCATATCCATCAAATCCTGCTTCAGCTCATGATTCTCGAAAAGCTTTATTGGCGGAATACGCAAGCCTTCCTGATAAATCTCGGTCATGCCACCTGCCATCGAACCCGGTGCCATGCCCCCCATATCCGCATGATGCGCAATATTGCAGACAAACATGAGCAGTTTTCCGCTGGAGAAAACCGGCGCGGCTATGGCGACATCCGGAAGATGCGAGCCGCGCCCGACATAAGGATCATTCGACAAAAACATGTCGCCGTCGCAAATTCCATCGACACCATATTTTTCCAGAATAATCTCTACGAGGCCAAGCATGGATGCAAGATGAAGCGGCATGCTCTCGCCCTGCACGACAACACGCCCGGTGTGATCAAACAATGCTGTTGAATGGTCCTTGCGCTCCTTGATGTTTGTAGAATAGGCGCTTTTCATCAGGGCGACATACATCTCATCGGCAATGCTTGCCATGTGGTTGCGCAAAAGTTCGGCATCTATCGGGTTTATCGCCATTTCTAGTCCTCCAGCCTGATGATCAGGTTGCCCCATTCGTCTACATGGCAGGTGTCGTTTGGAAAGATAATCACTGTTGAGTCCAGCTGTTCAATAATCGCCGGCCCGGGGATTTCCTGGCCGGCATGAAGGTCTACCCGCCGCAGAACCGGGGTGCGCTGACGAACGCCACTTTTGAACAGGCTGTTGCGATATTCCAAAGGTTCAGAATCAGACTGGGTCTGGATCAATGGCAACTGGCCCTGTTGTAATTCACCGACTGCCTTGGCCATGACATTTACGATCTGCACTGGCTCATCCTCGGAAGCAAAGCCATATAGCGCTACATGGGCGTCCTGAAAGTCCTGTCTTGTTCTGGCAACAAACTCGGCCGCATCAAGATCCATATCGACATTCAGCGTCAGTTCATAATTCTGGCCGAAATACCGGGCACCAACCGACCAGACAAGGAGCCTTTGTTGCGGTGTTACAGCTTCATTTTCAAACCAGTGTTCAACCTTTTTGGCCAACGTTCCGGCAATCGCCTGGATGGCAGGCACATTGTCCTCGGTAAGCTCGCAAAAGGCGGTGTTGACAAAATCGGCAGTAATGTCCGCATTCATTGCACCTTCAGCGCATAGAATGCCGGGGTTCGGCGGGATCAGAATGGTATTCATACCAAGCTCGCGGGCAACATCGACAGCATGCAGGGCGCCAGCACCACCAAAGGCAAGAAGTGCAAAATCCTTGGGATCATACCCGCGCTCGATGGATATCGAACGGATTGCCTTTACCATGCGTGAACAGGCAACCTGAATGATGCCAAGAGCGACATTATCACTGTCCATCTGCAAATTTTCGGCAAGATCATTAATTGTCGCTACTGACCGCGCCTTGTTGATTGGCATCCTGCCATCAAGCAACGCCTCGCTGTTGAGCCGGTCCAGAACAATATTGGCATCTGTGACCGTGGCCTGTGTGCCGCCAAGATCGTAGCAGGCAGGACCCGGAACAGCACCGGCACTCTGCGGGCCGACCTTTAGCAAACCATCTGTGTCAATCCACGCAATCGAACCGCCGCCGGCGCCCACCGAGTTCACATCCATGCATGGTATTCTGACAGGAAAACCGCCAATTGTCCTTTCGTTGACTTCTGATGGTGTCAGGTCCTTCAGCAACGCCACATCGGCGCTGGTGCCTCCAACATCCAATGTGATGATGTCCTGAAACCCGGCGACACGCGCCCGGTAAAGCGCGCCCTGAACGCCCGCGGCAGGGCCTGAGAGCGATGCCCTGACCGGGAATTCGCGCGCCGTACGAACCGACATAAGCCCGCCTGAGCTTTGTGAGATTTTCACATCGGTCGGCAATCCAAGCCTGCCTGCCTCGTCAGTCAACCGGTCGAGATATGAACCCACCACCGAAAGCAACGCACCATTGAGAACGGCGGTTGAGAACCTCTCAAACTCCCTGAATTCGGGATAGACCGATGATGAGGTGATCACCTTGATCGTATCCGGAACATGCTTGCGCATGATTTCTGCCGCGCGCTCCTCATCTTCAGGGAACGCATAGGAATGCAGGAAACAAATGACAATACAGTTAAGACAGGCATCGTCGAACTGACCAGCCAGTTCTTCAACCGCCGTTTCATCCAGCGGCACATGAATACGGCCATCGGCAAGCCGGCGTTGCGGGACTTCAAACCGCATGCCGCGCTCAACCAAAACCGGCGGGTGGTCAAGATGCATGTCATAGACGGTCGGTCTTGTTTGCCTGCCAATCTCTATCAGGTCACGAAACCCCTGCGACGTAACCAGCGCAACATTGCCGCCCTTGCGCTGAATGATGGCATTGGTGCCGACCGTAGTGCCGTGGGCAAGGCGTTCGGTATCTGTGAAATTCAGATCATGCTGCGCGAACAGAGAATGCAGACCCTGCAGAATGGCCTCTTCCGGTGCTGCCGGCGTTGACGAAAGCTTGTGAAGCAAGAGAGTCGTTCCGTCATCCCGATTCACGGCTATATCAGTGAATGTTCCGCCAACATCTACCCCAATATACATAACCGTAATTCCTTGTCCCTATTCACAACTTGGTTCCCAGCCTGTTCACTGCCAGCCTTCGCCACAGCGTGCCGGCTAGACAGCCTCAAGCAATTTTGAGGCGACGATTTCTGCATCTTCACCCACACCATAAATGATCCCGGATTTGCGTTTGCGCATCCAGTTGAGGCCGCAAAAATAGAGGTTCTCCATTGAGCTTTCGCCGTCATGGGTCACTGGATAACCGGCGGCGTCGGTTTCAAGGCCTTCAATCCAGGAAAAATCAAAGCTAAAGCCTGTTGCCCAGATTACTGTCTTGATGTTTTGCGCATCCATATCAAGCTCCACCGGCGCTTCAATCGCCTCCTCGCCGGGACCATCAACTGACAGAATGCCCTGATCCCGGAGCGAGGCTTTTGTCTCGGTCGGGGCATCGACGCCATGCGCCTCGATATGGGTGTCAACCTTCATCAGGAAATCCGCGGCATAATCGTCAGCCATCTTCAAGCTGTCAGCCAGATCCGGCTTGAAACGGGCCAGGTTTCCTGACACCGATGCCAGACGCCCGGTAAGAACACACCCTCTGGCCGCAAATGACCTGAGATTGATGGTTGTTCCCCGGTCACGCCCGGATACATGCGGATCACCCTTGAACCGGTCTCCTGGCGTGGCAAGCATATCGGGGGTGCGCTCGAGAAACTGCATCTGCTCTTGCCAATAAAGACAGTCCTGCCCGCGGTAATGGCGTGGCAGCCGCCCGTTGCTGCCAACTGCCAGAAATACTTTCCTGCCGGCGCGAAGAAGGTCTTCGACAATCTGACATCCTGTCTGGCCTGAACCGACCACAAGCGCCGCACCGTCACCGATCTGATCCGCATTCTTGTAATTTTCAGCATGTATATGGGTGATGTGTGCGGGCAGACTGGCGGCAAGGTCCGGAATGCGTGGTTTTTGATATGTCGCTGTTGCAACAACAACTTTCTTGGCTGCGATAACATCACCATTACGGGTTTCGGCACGAAACATTCCGTTATGTCTGGCAAGATGGCGGATCTCGACACCGCTTTCCACCGGGGCATCAAATGACCGCGCCCATTCTTCAAGATACGCAACAAATTCATCGCGTGGCATAAAACCGTCCGGATCGTCACCGGCATAGATTTTGCCAGGAAGCCTGATTGTCCAGTTTGGTGTTACAAGGCAAAACGAATCCCACCTGTGCTGCTTCCAGGCATTGCCAATGCCGCCCTTGTCAACAACCAGATGGTTCCTGTTATTCCTTGACAGGAAATAGCTCACCGACAACCCGGCTTGCCCAGCGCCGACGATCAAGATATCAGAAGTACGGGTTTCCATTATTAACGGTCAGACCAATCGTCAATATCGCCACGCTGGAACAGCACGACATCCACCGGTGGAGGCTCAATGCCCGTTTGACTGAGCATATTATGCACCTGGCCGCGATGATGAATCTGATGCTGGAACAGATTGGTCAGGCAAGTCCTGAGCGGCAGCGAAAACTTCTCGCTGTTATCAAGGCCGACGGGAGTGAACGACAATATGTCATCCAGCATTGCATCAGAGACATCGCGACAATAATAGACATACCAGCCATCATTGATGCGGTGCGCTTCTTCAAGCGCGGTGAAATCATCATAAAGAACGTCGTCGAGCCGAGTGAAAGTGGTCGGCTTCTTTTCCAGCCTTTCGCGATAAATCAGATCGGAAAGAAGAATATGATTCATTGTGTTGTGAATAGACCCGAAGAATGCCTGCCGGTCCTGTTTCAGTTGCGCCTCGGTAAGTTTCGATGCGGCGTTGTAAATACGTGAATTTGCCCACCGATTATAGTCAGCCGCAAGATTCAGATCAAAAAGAAGTGCCATGTCTCCATTCCCAATACGCTATTGATTTAACTCCTAGCTACTGGACCTTACCTCGTATGTCTGACCTTGTGGGAGTGAATCGTCGACATACATGGATGCGAACATCTCGGTGATGTCGCGAAATGCATCGCTGGCGAGAAAAGCTTCATAGGCCGTTTCGTTTTCCCAAACGGTAAACGCAATCCGGTCTGTATCATTTTTTTTGCCGAGCAGCTTCGCCTGAATGAAGCCTGGATGCGCCTGCATCAAGGGAACCGCAGAACTTTCAAACAGCTTTTTGTCGTTTCCCCACTGGGCTTGTTTGCACGCCCAGAATGCGAGTCTTACGATCATTTTTTTCAAATCCCCTTTGGTCCCGCAGTGGGCAACATATATCTCACATATATTTTTGTTGCAAGATTTGTCTGACTTACATAACGTGAAAAATACGAAATAAGATTGAACGCAAGTCGGCTGGCTTTATGGAGAGGCAAATTATGGGTGACGCGGTATACGCAGACTACACTCAGGACGCGCTGGACCTCCAATATGACATGCGCCGTCGCTGCCCTCATTTCGCCGAAACCTTCGCCGCAATGGAGGTTCATAACAAGCGGGTAGTCGATATATACGAATGCCAGCTTGACGTTCCGTTTGGCAAAACGAATGGCGAAAAGCTGGATATCTGGCCGGGAAGGGGCAATTCACCTATCCTGCTGTTTATTCATGGCGGCTACTGGAAAGCCTTCGACAAGGACATGTTTCGTTTTGTGGCTGAACGATTTGTCGAGGCCGGTGCTTGTGTTGTGCTGAACAACTATGATCTTTGCCCGTCTGTTACCATGGACGATATTACGCAGCAGAACCGAGTGGCGCTGCAGTGGATCTACCTCAACGCCAGTGCCATCGGCGGTGATGCGGGTCGTATCCATGTTACCGGACATTCGGCGGGCGGGCATCTAACAGCTATGTTGATGGCAACGAAATGGGCAGATTACGGCCTGCCGTTTGACGTCATAAACGGGGCTGTCCCGGTGAGTGGGCTTTTTGATCTGGAACCACTGCGCGTTTCCTATCTCAACGCCGACCTGCATATGAGCGAGGAGGTCTGCCGCCGAAACAGCCCCATTCACCTGCTGCCTGACTGGATGCCACCAACGACAATCGCAGTTGGCGGCGGTGAAACAGACGAATTCAAGAGACAAAGCAGAATTTACACCGATGCCTGCAGGGCTGCGGGGTTTGAAGTAAGTTACCTCGAGGTGGAAAATCACGACCATGTCCACTTGGCCGGAGCTTACCGAAATCGACTGAGCCCATTAACGGCATGCCTTTTCTCCCAGATGGACCTTTAACCACTTAACCAACAGAAGGAAGGTAACATGACTGATAATTTAACGGGCAAGAACATCAGCCGAAGAAAGGTGCTCCAGACAAGTCTTGTCGCTGGCGGGGCGCTGGCTACACCATATTTCTTCATGCGATCAGCAAAGGCTGACTCAAAACAGTTGAACATTTACAACTGGGACGGAAACCTTGGCGATTTCTATGTTGAACACTGGCACAAGCCGTTCGAGGAAGCTTTCGACGTCAAGCTGAATGTGATCAAGCTTGCCGGTAGCCGTGCGCCACTGGAAAAAGTGCAAGCGCAAATCAATGCCGAACGTCCAGAATCAGACTTTCTTCCGCTACACCCCGACCAGTACATCTACGCAAAGCGTAACGATCTGCTCATGGAAGTAGGGCCGGATATGGTCCCTGAAATGAACAACCTCTATTCCAGTTTCGTAACGCCCCATGGCCCAAAGCTAGTACTGTGGTGCTATGGGTTGGCTTACAACACAGAGTTGGTGACACCAGCTCCAACATCTTGGCGGGCATTATGGGACGAAAAATACGCTGGACGTGTTTGTATTAATGAAGCGCTCAAAGATCAAACCTTGCAAATGGTTAACCTAGCTTGGAAAGGTAAACCTCTGCCAGTTGACAAAGAAACCTTTTCTTATCTCGACAAACTCAAACCAAACCTTGTGGCGTTATGGACTTCTGGTTCACAGGCTGAACAACTCTTTAGAAATGGTGAAATAGTCATGACGCCATTCTGGAACGGGCGGGTTACTAAACTTCGTGGTGAGGGGCTGCCGCTGGAGTTTGTCGCTCCACAGGAAGGATTTATGGTTCGGTCATCGCTGTATGGCGTGGCAAAACACGCTAAAAATCCAGAGTTGATGGCACAATGGCTTGACTTCATTCTGAAACCGGAACAGCAGCTGAAGCTTGTCGAAATCTTTGGTTACGGCTCACCTTCAAAACTAATCAAGTATACACCGGAACAGGCCAAGGCTGTTGTGGTCGCAGATCCCGATGTAGTGAAGCTCGCTATCAACGAGGACTTCCAGACTATTCTTGATAAATCCGGAGATTGGAGCGACATGTGGACGGCTTGGAAGTCATCCTAAATCTGATTCACCACCATCCAGCTGATGGCGGCAACGCCATCAGCTAATTTAAATTATAGAGAAGAATGTTTTTCAGGCAGAGCAGCGATGACAGCCAATAAACGAAACATAACGTTATTGCTTCCCGCCCTTGTTCTTTATCTCATTACCTTTACCGCGCCATTGGTTGTCCTTCTGGTGTTGAGCTTCGGCAGGTTCGACAAGAGCATAACCACGCTTGGTTTCCATCTGGACGGCTATATCAAATTCTTTGAGCCTACTTATCTGCGCGTCTTTTTTGATACCTTTTTCATCTCGCTTTATATCACCTTCTTCTGCCTTATCCTGAGCTTTCCAGTCGCTATCCTGATGCACCGGGTACAACCCTTCATGAAGAATATTATTCTGTTCTGTGTGATATCACCCTTGCTGACAAGCATCATTGTACGTAATTCGGCTTGGATGCTGGTGCTTGGCAATCAGGGCATCATCAATCAGTTCGCTGATTATATCGGGTTGAATGATGTATTGCGCGATATGGGTCTTATCTCGCGCTTTGCCGGTCTGCCGCTGATGAATAATGTGTTTGGCGTTGTTCTCGGCACTGTCCACGTATATCTGCCATTCATGGTGCTGCCCATTTACGCATCACTTTCGGCAATCAATACCTCGATCGAGGAAAGCGCGCGAAATCTCGGCGCTTCCAGCATGCAGCTGTTTCGCAACATCACCTGGCCGCTCAGCCTGCCGGGCGTGATTGCAGGTTGCACGCTGGTCTTCATTCTGTCGATGGGGCTCTACGTCACTCCGGTTATCATGGGTGGTAACAAGGTTGTCACAATTCCCATGATCATTACCGGCCTGGTCCGTGACCGATATAACTGGCCGACGGCATCAGCGTTTTCGGTGATGCTTCTGATCACCATTCTGTTTACCGTTTATGTCTCACGTCTCCTGCAACGAAGTGTGAAAGTCTGAATGGCAGCAAGCCCTGGAAACCGAGCCTCTTCAAAGTTACTTTTCATTGTCAACGCATTGATATTCATCTTCATCTTTGCGCCACTGGTTATCGTGGTAATCCAGAGCTTTACCAACGAGAACCATATGGGCTTTCCCCCGGAATCCTATGGTGTCAGATGGTATGCCTACGTCATGACCGATGATGACTGGCAGAACTCATTCATGAACTCACTTATTGTTGCAAGTATCGTGGCCCCGCTTTCGATGATTGTTGGCGGCATGGCAGCACTTGGGCTGGATCGTAGCGATTTCAGGGGTAAGCAGGCTGTGTTTTCCTATTTGATCGCACCAATGGTCTTGCCGCATATCGTGCTTGGTATGGCGCTGTTCCGCATTGGACTGTTCCTTGACACATCCGAAGGTTTTGCGCTGAATGCCACGGACAGTCTTTGGTTCTATGTTGTGGCGCACACTACGATCACGATTCCCTATGCCATCATCACCATTGGCGCCAGCCTGCAAACCCTTGATCGCAATCTTGAAGAAGCTGCGCAAATCCTTGGTGCCAGCTATTTCAAGACGATTTTCTTCATCACCATCCCCTTGATCAAATCCGGCCTGATTGGTGCATTCATCTTCAGTTTCATCATCTCTTTTGATGAATTCATCGTCACTTATTTTCTGGCGACATTTAACCAGACACTTCCCATTCAGATATATTCGACGCTGATGTTTCAATTGGAGCCGTCGATTGCCTCGATCTCAACACTGATGCTAGCCCTGACGGCTCTGTTAACCTTGGTACTGATGTCGAGAGGCCAACTTGTGTCCTTTGGAAAAATCATAAAATGAGCAAACTTACTTTCGAGAATGTCTCGCGGTACTACGGTGACACCTGTGCTGTCGCCGACCTCAATCTGACGGTGAGTGATGGTGAATTTCTAACATTGCTTGGCCCGTCGGGTTGTGGAAAGACGACCAGCTTGCGCATGGTCAGTGGTTTTGTTGAACCGACTTCCGGGCGCATTTTCATCGGTGATACCGATATTACGGGTGTTCTTCCGGAAAAACGTTCCATTGGTTTGGTGTTCCAGAATTACGCATTGTTTCCTCATATGACTGTTGGCGAGAATGTCACCTTCGGCCTGAAAATGGCAAAAGTCGGCAAAGCTGAGCAGAAAACAAGACTGAAGGAAGCGCTGAAGCTGGTGCAGCTTGAGGGGCTTGTTGAAAGGATGCCGCGTGAACTGTCAGGCGGCCAGCAGCAACGTGTTGCGCTGGCACGATCACTGATCCTGCGGCCAAATGTTCTGCTTCTTGATGAGCCGTTTGGCGCACTCGACAAGCAGCTTCGTGACTATATGCGGGCCGAGCTGAGGGCGCTGCAAATCGAGCTTGGCATCACCACAATATTTGTGACCCACGATCAGGATGAGGCCATGAGCATGTCAGACCGTATCTGCATCATGAACCATGGCCACGTTAACCAGATTGGTACGCCCGAGGAAGTCTACCGGACGCCGGCAAACAAATTCATTGCTGAGTTCATGGGCCAGTCTAACATTCTGCCAGCCAGCGTTGTTAAGTCAGGCGGCAAGACGGTGACAATCCAGGTTGCAGGTGCAACGCTGGAGATCGATGCACCATCACATATGGACAGTAAACAGCCAGAAGTCCTGATACGCCCCGAGCGCATCAGCCTACAGCCACCCAAAGGCACCGGATCAAAGGCCAAGGTCATCGACAAACAATATTTTGGCAGCCTGATCGAATATACGGTTGAAAGTCAGGATGGCAGCACACTGAGCGTTGCGGCGGCAACGAACAAAAGCAATCACGAGCCATCTGAAGGCGACATGGTGATGTTGGACATAGATGCAAGCGCTGTCTTTGTCCTGCCACAGTGTGAAGCTGAAAACCAGTCATAGGCAGGCACCGCCGGCTCCGATACAGGGACACCGGGACGCACTGGGTCATCGGGTTATTCGGTTACTGGCACATGTCAGGAGGTAGCAGATGAAATCAGCTTGCCTGGCCTTCAAGAAAGCCCGCTAGTTCATCGCTAAAGCGGATATCCGCAACATACTGACCAAGGTTGACAAGCGTTGAGTTATGCTCCTGCGCGCTTCTTGTTGCCGTTGCATCGGCAGCGAACATAACGCGGTAATTCAGGGCTGCAGCATCGCGTGCCGAGGATTCGCAGCAGGCATTTGTAAGCGTGCCTGTGATGATCACCGTGTCGATGCCCTTGCTTTTTAACACCGCATCCATGTCCGATGATCCCTGAATAAAGGCGCTTGGTCGTGTTTTGACGACCATGATGTCATTATCCGCAACGTCAAGTTCCGGCCATAATGCATGACCGTGCGTACCCACCTGCGTTTTCTCGATGACCTCATCATGAAACGCCTGATTAGAAAACATCTCAAAAAATTCAGGCCATTCACCCCAGCAGTGCTGGGTAAACACCACATGGCCGCCGATCGAGCGCATGACGTTTGACAGCCGGTTAATATTGGGAACGATATCCTTTGCAGCCTCGATATAGAGAGGACTGTATCCCGGCTCTACCCAGGCATTCTGAATATCGATAATGATCAGTGCCGTCTTTGCAGGCTCGATCGAAATCACAGCATGCTCACGGCCACGATTCCTGATATTCCGATCTATCGCCCATTGTGGGAACTCAACTTCATACATTTGCATACTCCCTGCTCATCAAGATGCCGTGATCACGCGGTTTCATCAATGGTGAATTCGGCAAGTTCGGCCTGCAGCATGTGCCAGAAATCTCTTTCATATGACTTTTCGCAGAAAAGCTTGAACTGGTTGCGTTCCGACCAGAGCATCGTTAGCCCTATACCATGCGAACTGCCAGTCTGCATTACGACTGGAGGTGCAGGCCTATCACCTGATAAATCGACCATGATAAGCTTTTGTGCAAGTCGCGTTGCCTTTTCGCCATGGATTTTGAACATCGCCATACCATTCGACAGGTCGGTGATGACAAATTTTTCAGACCCGTCTGCTGCCGGACCTGGGTCCAGACCATCGAAAAACCATCTTCCCGGCGCGACCCGCATAGCGCTGCCCTCAGCTGTGACAATGGCATCACCAACCTTTTCCGGCACCCCAAGCCCGAGGCGCGACAATGCCTTGCTGCATTGATCAAGACTATCAGGCCATGCGGTAATCACATGGAACCTGCCGGGTGGAAGCTGCATCGCCGCAATATCACTATTGCCGATCTGCTGCAGTTCCGCCTTGCCGGGCTCTGCTGTCAGATGTGTCACCGGCTTTATGGGTTCTGCTGCCGACATCGCCATCTCCTCACAGCCGCATGCGATGACCCTCAGGGTCAAGAAAATGATGCGACACTATCCGCACCTTGCGGTGAATTCCGGCAACCGGGTTTGCAGCATACATGCCGGTGTCTTTCTCAAGCGCCTGCTTCTTCACCAGCGCCAAGCCGATTTCCTCGTCAAGTGACGGGCTGTAGGTCACCGAAGACACCCAGCCTTGTGACGGGCCAGGGCTGGCCTTGTCCCCAAGAACCACATGAGCGCCGGCCTGAAGCGGCTGTTTGTCCTCACTGATCAGACCGACCAGTCGATATTGACCATCATCATAAAGCCCGTCCCGCTCCAGCAACGGCTTGCCAAAAAACCATTTCTTTTTCGACAGCATGCCGCCGAGGCGCAGGTTATAGGGCGATACTCGGCCATCAAGCTCACCGCCTGCGACATGCCCCTTTTCGATGCGAAGCGCACCAAGCGCTTCGGTGCCATAGGGCTGAATGCCAAAATCAGCACCATGCGATAACAAATCGCACCAGATTTCCGTACCCATGCAAGCTGGGCAGAAAACTTCATAGGCAAGCTCGCCGGAAAATGAAAGGCGCGCGACCAGTATGGTGCCGGATGCGGTCGTTATCGACATGACCCCCATGATTGGAAGGGTCGCATCGGAAAAGTCGGTGCCACTGAATGCTTTGCCAAGAACCTGGCGTGACTTTGGCCCGGCCACCGACATCCCAGCCCATTGCCCGGTCACCGACACGAAGCTGACCCGAAGATCAGGCCAATAAAGATTATGCAACCTTTCGAGATGCTGCATTACAGCACCAGCCCCGCCGGTTGTGGTGGTCATAAGATAGTCGTTTTCACCAAGCCGCCAGCTTGTACCATCATCAAGAACCATACCGTCATCGCGAAGCATCAGGCCGTAGCGTGCCTTTCCGACCGGCAGTGTGGCAAAATTGTTGGTATAGACGCGGTCCAGAAAAACCCCTGCGTCAGGTCCCTGCACGGCGATCTTGCCAAGCGTGGATACATCGCATATCCCCACATTTTCACGGACATTCCCTGCTTCCCTGATATAGGCCTCACGCAATGTCTCACCGAGTTTCAGATAGGCTCTCGGCCGCCACCACAAACCTACCGGAATCATCATGGCGCCCTGCGCCGCGTGCCAGTCATGCATCGGTGTCAGGCGTGTTGGCTGTGCGTGGTCACCAACATGGTGGCCGACAAGCGCGCCAAGCGTTATCGGTGTGAATGGCGGCCGAAATCTGGTGGGGCGTATGTTTTCTATCTGCTGACCGGTCAGTTGGGTGAGAAGCGATATGGCATTGATATTTGATGTGCGCCCCTGATCGGTTCCCATGCCAAGCGTCGTGTAACGCTTCAAATGCTCGGTAGCCGAATATCCCTCGACCACGGCAAGCTTGATGTCACCGAGGGTTACATCATTCTGAAAATCGAGCATGGCCTTTTCGGATAATGTTTCGACATCGGCTTTCATCGGCCAGCCACCGATAAAGCCATGCATGGCAGTTGCTTCAATAGGATCAGGCGGTGTTGACCCAAGCTGTCGTGCCACTTCCATGCCAGCAGCAAACCCACCATTGACACATGATGGCAGATCAAGAGTTCCGGCTACGGGGCCTGCCACATGGCAATGGGAAGGAAGGCTGTCCGGATCAACAATGAACGCCCCCATTGGTTCACTATAGACCGGCGCCATGCCCATATGGCTTGCCAGGTGCACAACCGGGTTCCAGCCGCCGGATATGGCAAGGCAATCACTGCTGATACGTCGTTTCTGACGCTGATCGTCAACCTTGCAGACGCTAACGGCCTTGACCCTATGACGTCCATGGGCCTTTTCCACCTGCCATCCGACAAGATGGGACGCGCCGATATGTTTGGCGAGTGATTGACACGCTGCCGATACCGACGGGCGCGTGTCAATCAGGGCCGCAACATTCAGCCCTGATTCTGCCAGCCTGCGGGCAGCGCCGTACGCACTGTCATTATTGGTATAAATTACAATCTGTTTGCCGCAGGCGACCGAAAACCGGTCCATGAAATGCCGCGCGGTATCAGCCAGCATCACACCGGGCAGCGAATTGTTCCGGAACAGCATCGGGTTTTCAAACGCGCCGGTCGCGAGGATCGAATGCTTTGCAACAATTTTGAGAAACCGCTGCAAGGGACGTCTGACGCCATCATGGCTGCTCACATCTGCCAGCCGCTGTACCGCGCCATGGACATGCCCGTCATACACACCGAACGCGGTGGTGCGGGAAAGCAGTTCCGCGCCAAGTTCCTGCAGTTCCCTGATGGAATGGCTGATCCATTGATTGAGCGGCTGCCCGGACAGATCGTCGTCAACACCGGCCATCTGGCCACCCCAGACATTGCGGTCATCAACAAGAATGACCCGCAACCCGGAACGCGCTGCGGCAAGGCCGGCGGCTATACCGGTTACACCGCCGCCGATTATCAGAACATCACAAAAGCGATGGTCCTTTTCATAGGCCTGATCAACAGGCGAGGTCGACACTGTGCCAAGACCGGCGGCGCGCCGGATGAACGGTTCGTACAACATCCATGATCTTTTTGTGGGGCCCATGAAAGTCTTGTAGTAAAAACCGGCTGACAGTAATGGTGCAGCCAGCTGGTTGATGGAAAGCAAATCGAGCTTGAGTGATGGCCACCGATTCTGGCTGAACACTTCCATACCTTCAGTAACCGGTATCGTGGTCGCTTGCAGGTTTGGCTCGGCATGCGCCCCCCGGCCAATAGTTATCAGCGCATTTGCCTCTTCAACATGCGCACCCATGACGCCTCTTGGTAGATGATATTTGAAGCTCCTGCCAAACAGATAAACACCATTTGCAAGTAACGCCGACGCCACCGTATCGCCAGCAAAGCCGCGATAGGAGCGACCGTCAAAAGTGAAGTTCACAGGTTTTTCGAAATCCACAACTGACGGCTTGTCGATGCGAAATGATGTCATTCGCCTTCTCCGCTTGCGTATACACCTACAAGTTCGACCGCGAATATTTCATGGGTGAGTGTATCGCGTTGTATCTTCAGGAACTGGCGACATCCATGAAGATGTTGCCAGTGTTCCAGATGCATGCCACGCGGGTTGGTGCGTGTGTAAACCGCTTTTACCCAGTCTGCTGCAGGAGCGTGCATATCGGGCTTTTCCGCCTCGGCATCACCGATATAGGAAAATTCACTCACCGGCCGGGGGCCACAGCATGGGCAGTCAATGATCATAGCCCAACTCCTAGTGGTGCCCGGGAAATGGTCCACGGCCTTTTTCATCAAGGACGTAACCGGTTTGAAAACGTGACAGGCTGAACGGAGCATTCAGTTCATGCGGCGCGTCATTTGCGATGGTCCAGGCAAAGGTGTGCCCGGATGCAGGGGTCGCCTTGAACCCCTCATAGCACCATCCGCAATTTATATAGAGACCCGGAACAGGCCCGATATCAATGATGGGCTGACCATCCATCGACATGTCCATGACACCACCCCAGCTGCGAAGCATACGGACCTTGGCGAAGGCTGGGAACATTGCCAGAAGCATGGTTGCCACATCCTCTGCAATTGGCAGGTTGCCTCTCTGTGCGTAGGAATTATAGCCATCAAGGTCACCGCCGAATACCAGCCCGCCCTTGTCGGATTGCGAGATGTAAAGGTGACCCGCACCAAAGGTTATGGCGACATCAAGAACAGGTTTAAGCCCCTCGCTGACGAAGGCCTGAAGGACATGGCTTTCAATTGGCAGATTGTTCAGGCCGGCTTGTTTCAGAACATGGCTTGAACTGCCAGCTACAACGATTGCGGTTTTCTTTGCTCTGATCTCACCTCTGGATGTGGACACACCGACAACCCGGCCATCCTTTTTCAAGAATCCTGTTACCTCGCATTGTTCGATGATATCAACGCCCCGGCGGTCAGCGCTTCTCGCAAAGCCCCAGGCAACAGCGTCATGCCTGGCGGTACCGCCTCTTGCCTGATAAAGCCCGCCAAGAATCGGGAACCGCGCCGCATTGCTGACATCGAGAGCGGGAACTTTTTCGGCTATCTGATCAGTGCCCAGAATCTTGGCTTTGACACCATTCAACAGCATCGAGTTGGCGCGGCGCCTGAATACATCCAGTTGGCCCGGTGAATGGGCAAGATTTATAATGCCGCGCGAGGAAAACATGACATTGTAGTTCAGGTCATGCGACAGGCCTTCCCACAGCTTGAGCGAATGCTCGTAGAATGGCAGTGTCCTGTCCAGCATGTAGTTGGAGCGAACCAGCGTTGTATTCCGGCCGACATTGCCGGAACCTATAAGGTTTTTCTCCAGCACCGCCACATTTGTGATGCCATGATGTTTGGCAAGATAATGTGCGGTTGCAAGCCCATGCCCGCCACCGCCGACAATGACAACGTCATATGCGGGTTTCGGATCCGGCTTTCGCCAGGCTGGAGCCCATCCGGCCTGCCCGTTCAGCGCATTTTTTGCCAGGCTCAGAATAGAATAATCAGTCATGGGAAACGGTCTCTGAAAAGCAGGGCAGCCATGCGAAAAACGTGACGCCAGTGGGATTTTTATTTGCCGCTTGCGTGTATTTGATTACTATTATATCCATTAAATATATTTACAATATATTTCGGGGTTGGACAACATGCCAGAAACATATGATGCAATTGTCATCGGCGCCGGCATCATTGGATGCGCCATTGCTTATGAGATGGCAAAATCCAAGAAAAAGGTTCTTTGTATAGACCGGAATGCCACTGCAGGCGCCGGATCGACGACGAATTCTTGCGCTATCATCAGGACCCATTACTCAACCTTGAATGGTGCTGCGCTGGCCAAGGCCAATTACCCATTCTGGGAAGACTGGACAGGTTATCTTGGCGCGGCCGCTGATGACAATCTGGCGAGTTACCGGGAAGTCGGATGCTGCTACACCTGTTTTGAGGACAATAAGTACGGGATCAAGTTGGAGGAGATTGCCAATGAAATCGGCATTCCTTACGAAGTTTGGACACCCTCCAAGTTTCGGGCTCAGCTCCCCATAGTGAATCCCGGTCATTTCCATCCGCCAAAGGCTCTCAGCGATGCCGGTTTCGGTAGCCAGAATGGTGAGTTGCGCTATGTCCTGTTTTTCCCGAAAGCCGGATTCATCAATGATCCGGGGCTGGCAACGCAGAACATTCAGGCAGCCGCGAAAAGGCATGGCGCAGAATTTCTGATGGGTGCATCGGTATCGCACATCACCACTGACGGAGACCGCGTCACGGGTATCGAGGTCGAAGGCAAGGGACAGTTCACGGCACCAGTTGTGGTCAATGCCGCCGGGCCTCACTCTTTCAAGATCAATCGCATGGCCGGTGTTGAGGACGAGATGAACATCAAGACCAAGGCGCTTCGTGTCGAGGTCGCGCATGTGCCGGCACCGGCAGATTTTGATTTTGAGAATAATGGCTATATCTGTTCGGATGCCGATATTGGCGGCTACTGGCGGCCAGAAATTGGCAATAAGGTTCTTATCGGCAGTGAGGAACCGTCTTGTGATCCGCTGGAATGGGTTGATCCCGACGACTATGAAACCTCGGTCACCGACCAGGCAAGGCTTCAGGCCCTTCGCGGTGCGCAGCGTTTCCCGTCAATGGGCATTCCCAACAATGTGCAGGGAATAGCTGACCTCTATGATGTTGCGGATGACTGGATACCCATTTACGATAAATCCAGCCTTGGCGGTTTCTACATGGCGATTGGCACAAGTGGCAATCAATTCAAGAATGCACCGGTTGTGGGCATGATGATGGCTGAACTTATCGACTATGTCGAAGACGGAAACGACCATGACGGCGATCCCATGCGCTTTGCATTGCCAAATATGGACTATGACTTGGATCTGCGCTTTTTCTCACGCAACCGGGAAATTAACCGTGAGAGCAGCTTCTCGGTCGTAGGATAGTCTGTTGCCGGATGCGCCTGCCTTTATCGACTGTTACGGGGTCCTGAGCGACCGACTGACACCGGCGATGGTCGATCTGTGCCCCGGCATGGAGGTGATCCATGGTGAAGTCCGGTCCGAGTGCGAGCTTATCAGCCGCATCGGTGATCGCCGACACGTGCTTGTCTATATGCGGTATATGTCCGCCCATGTGATGAAATCATGCCCGCAGCTGAAATCGATCGCATATCTTTCAACGGGAATTGCCACGCATGGCGACCTTGATCATGCGCGTGAGGCAGGCATTCCCTTTGAAGGTGTGTCAGGCTATTGCGACCATGCTGTTGCCGAACATACGATTGCACTTGCCATATCGGGGTTGAAAGCATTGCCCGCGATGGACAGGGCTGTGCGCAGCGGGCAATGGCAGCTAACCCGCACCAAGGAATTTCGTGGCTCTGTTTTTGGCATTGTCGGACTTGGCGGCATCGGGCTTGAGACTGCCCGTATCGCGCATGCGCTTGGGGCCCGGGTCATCGGCTGGAACCGAAGTCGGATCGCGCCTGCCTCGTTTGTTGAACAATTGCCACTTGATGAGGTTTTGCGTCAGTCGGACATGCTTTCGACAAGTCTGGCGCTTAACGATGAAACCCAGAACTTCATCACCACTGAACATATCCGGAAGATTAAACCCGGGGTTGTGATGGTCAATTGCAGTCGTGGCGGCATCATTGATCAGGATGCGCTGCTGCAGGGGCTGCAATCCGGGCATATAGGTGTTGCCTGCCTTGATGTATTCCATCATGAGCCGCCGCGCGTTGATGATCCGTTGCTGTCACTTGCCAATGTCATCGCAACACCGCATTCAGCATGGTACACGGATCAGTCAATCGACAATCTGATGATGGCCGGTATCAGGTTGCTGAAAGATCACATCAGCCGTTTCAGCCATGTCTGAACGCGCTGTCGACATGCTTTCGCGGTTTCTTGTCACCACCACCCCAGATGATATCCCAGAGCGTTTATATGCGCGGGCAATGGATTGCGTGCTTGATGTGCTTGGCGCCGCTATAGCCGGTCTTCACACCACCAGTTATCAAGCAATGCGCCGAGCCCTGATGCAGTTTGCCGGCCCCGGCAAGGCTGGCATCTGGTTTGCCCATGAACATACCAATCCGGTCACCGCGGCAACCGTGAATGCAATGGCGGCAACCGCGCTGGATATTGACGACGGGCACCGCATGGCAGCCGGGCATCCGGGTGTTGCTGTGATTAGTGCGGCGATTGCTGCCGCAGAGGCTGAAAATGCAGATTTCAGAACATTTCTTACCAGCATAATTCTTGGCTATGAAGCTGCCGTCCGCATCGCATTGGCGCGTAAACCTGAACACCACAAGTCCACGGTCAGCGGACGTTGGAGCGGCACGGGATCAGCCGCAGCATTTGCCAGAATAAATGGTTTCGGCGCTGCCGGAACAACGCAGGCAATCCTGATCGCCGAACAGCATGCCCCCAGAAACGGCTCGGCCATTTTCCACGGTTTTGCCGGCTCAGACGTCAAGGAAAGCATTGCCTGGTCGACCTATACCGGTATCACAGGGGCATTGCTGGCGCGCGAAGGTTTCCAGGGTTATCCAGCCACGTTTGACAACGGCATTCTTTATGATGCCACCATGCTGGTTGAGGACCTTGGACGTTCATGGGCAATTGACGGCCTGTTCTTCAAACCCTATGCATGCTGCCGTTGGATACATGCAGCAATCGAAGGTGCCCTGAGGCTGCAGGCAGAAAACACAATATCCGCGAGCCGGATAAGCAGCATTACGGTCGCCACCTTTTTGCGTGCATTTGAGCTTGATAACAAGGTCACCCCGTATTCGCAGGCCGAAGCACAATTCTCGGTACCTTTTTGCATCGCCGCAGCGCTGGTTCACGGTCCCAAAGCGCTGATGCCTATCGCCGATGAGCTTTTTGACGACCCGGCAGTGAAGGAACTTGCCGCCAGAATCAAAGTCAGGCATAAGCCTGATTTCACGGCCATGTTTCCCAAAAAAGCGCCCTCGGATGTCACGATCAAAACACCTGAAGGCACATATGAAACACGCATCATCGATGCGCATGGCGATCCTTTGAATCCGATGTCACGATCAGACCTGCAGGACAAGTTCCGTATCTTCGCCGGTGATATCGTCACGCCTGACCTGGCCGAGCGCATCATCGCGGTTTTTGACAGTGACAGGGCGATGTATGAACGCGCCATTCCGGAAGTGCTGGATTTCCTGTATCCTGGCGGCGCGGGCCAGTTCCGGATACCGGGCATGACCACAGACTGATCACCGGAAAGGCTTGTAATTCCTGTCAGGGCGTAAAACAGATGATCATTTATGACGCAGACAACGCAATTTATCGGTTCGATGGTCGGTGTATGGATCTGGCGCGCGAATACAAGATGAACCCGCGCGGCCCATACAGTGCCAAATTACAGCAGATTCTCGACAGAATGCGCTGCACGCCCATGCAGGGCCGCTATGCTCTTCTGGTGGAAAAACCGTTTGAATCCTTTCGCCTGTGCCGCCTGAGTGGCAAACGCGGCATTCCCCCAACCATTGTCGATGGCATAGTCTATTCATCCATGGCCGAGGCTGAGTGGGATATTTTCAAACGCCGGTGGAAGGATCTGACCGGCCACGACGTCATTCTGGACAGCAACCATGATGCGTAGACCCACCGACATTCTCGGTTATTGCCAGCCGCTTGCAGTTCATCCCGGCGGAACAACCGAGCTCAAGATATCGAGTAACGGACCGGCCACCTGCGATATCGGAATTTTCCGTGTGATCTGCGCTGACATAGACCCCAATGGCCCCGGTGCCGAATTTGAACAGCAGGAATGGTGCGCCCACCCGGATGTTGACATCTTCCACCAGCCCATCAATGCAGGCTCCTATGCCTTGAGCCTGAAAACACCGGAAATTGACTGGTCTGTCCCCTTCGAATTTACCGCCTATCTGTGGCCAACTTGTGTGGATGGCGGGCTGCAAGCAGTCCTGTCGTGGGGTGGCCTTGAAGTCGGAATCAACCGGCAAGGCAGACTGTATGCGAAATATGGAAGTGATGAAGTCTGCTGTAGCACCGCACTTCTCGAGCGCCGATGGATTAAAATCTGTCTGTCCGTGAACCCGCAGACACAACGGATGTTCCTGTCATATGAAAGACAGACAAAACCCGGCATGTTGAGTGAGGCCGACAGGGCGGTGAGTGACCTGGACAAGAAACACCTGATTCCCGGCGATAATGCACCGCTGATTTTTGCTGCCAGCGCAACCGGGGACAAAGCCGCAACCGGTACCCGCCTTTCCAGCACCAGACATCATTTCAATGGCAAGATTGACAGCCCCGCAATCTGGCAGCAGAAAACGGCGATCTGCGAATGGGATTTCAGCCGGAACCAATCCGGCAATACAGCTTGCGATACTGGCATGCAGGGCTGCGACCTGATTCTCGTAAATGGCCCGATGCGTGCTGCGACAGGCCATCGGTGGAAGGGCGATACGGAAAGCTGGGTTCATCATCCTGACCAGTATTCGGCGATCCATTTTCATGATGATGACCTAACCGACTGCCACTGGAAGACCACAAGGAAGATCGATATCCCAGCGGATGCCAGATCGGGATATTACATTGCCCGCATGACCACATCACAATGCACCAGTGATGTTGCGTTTTTCGTATCGGAAAGGGCTGAGCAAAACACTGACAAGAAAACCGCCGGCAAGACGGAGGCGGCCGATATTCTTTTCATCGCGCCGACCGCAACCTATCTGTCCTATGCCAACACCCATATCAAATTCGACAGTCACAACACCGAAAACCTCTATGAAGCGCCGATGGTCATCAGCGAAGAGGAAATGTACCTCAACGAACATCGCGAGCTTGGCCTGTCACATTATGACACGCACAGCGATAATTCGGGAGTTGTCCATGTTAGTGAACGGCGCCCGATGCTGAACATGAAACCGGGCCTGTATACCTTCAATTATGTGAATGACACGCACATCATCAAATGGTTGGAAGCAAAGAATTTCAGATATGAAGTTGCCACCGACAAAGAGCTTCATGAACATGGCGCTGCATTGCTGTCACGCTATCGTGTGATCATCACGGCTTCGCATCCTGAATATTATTCAACACCGATGTGGGATGCGGTTCATGAATTTCAGGAACAAGGTGGCCGGCATCTTTATCTTGGTGGCAACGGGTTTTACTGGCGCATCGGCTGGTCGGAAAATATGCCTGGCGTCATGGAAAACCGACGCGGTAATTCCGGTGTCCGCACCTGGGAGGGAGAGCCGGGGGAACATTATCTGGCAAGCACAGGTGAGCCCGGTGGTCTGTGGCGCAGCAGTGGTCGGGCCCCGCAAAGTCTTGTTGGGGTCGGCTTCAGCTCAACCGTGTTTGTGAGGTCGACCTACTATAAGCGAACGCCAGCTTCATTTGACAAAAGGGTTAGCTTTATTTTCGACGGTGTCGAGGATGAAAAGATCGGTGACTTCGGGTATCGTGGAGGAGGTGCCGTGGGTCTGGAAATCGACAGGTTTGATGTTCATCTCGGCTCTCAGCATGATGCTATTGTGGTTGCCACAAGCCATGGAATAGATAAAGGAGGCCTTTTAAGCGGTGAGGAATTCATCACCACTACCAGAGCGCTGGATGGCGACCAGAATGGACTTGTACGGGCGGATATGGTGATTTTTGCCACGCAGGGAAATGGCGCTGTCTGGTCTGTTGGGTCCATTGCATGGCCGACATCCATGACCTGGAACGATTGTGAGAACAATGTTTCGAAAATCACCGAAAATGTTCTCAAACGGTTTTGCGATCCGGCGCCTGTCTAACTAGATGCGATCAATATCCGCGTTGATCTGCGACCTCGCAACTTCAGCTGGTTCCAAAGCGTTAGCTATATCTGACCTGACGATGAAATGGTCGAAATCTGGCGGCGCTATACCCGCTGTAGGCAATTGGAAGTAATTTTGTTTTTGCATGCAGCGAGGTTCAAATCCTAGCCATACATCGATTCATACCCACATTTGAATGGTAGGGTCTTGAGTTAATCCTGCCCCCGCAACCATGAAGACACTACACACTTGCAAAGTCTAGGTGC
>MDSV01042624.1_pt1 | contig 27074 bp, 21 predicted proteins | sample 810851 | NCBI WGS metagenome assembly MDSV01 (sample SAMN05326640, study PRJNA326480) | marine metagenome | isolation source: seawater | place: Atlantic Ocean: North East | collected 2012 | reverse complement strand
ATATACAAAGGTAGTAGTCATATCATTTGCAGCAGGATTTACTATTTGCCACATATCCCATCCTACAATGTCACCGTTCTTGATCCTTTCCTTGTGGTACTTTGAGAAAAATTTTTCTTCTAATTCCAAATGTTTTTCAACATTTTCATTTTTTACCTTTCCATACCAAAGGTTTACATATAATTTGTCTTGTGCATTTGTAGAAATCACAAAACAAAATGTCATAATTAGTAATAAATAGTTTTTCATAATTTAGATATTTAATTGGTTAAAATTTAATCTTTTGATAAGTTGACCCATACGCCAGCAACAACCATAACCGCAAAAGTTATTATAAAAACAAGCGCTGCTGGTTCAGGCATGAAGGCTGGAGGCCAACTGTCTGCTACTGAATATCCAGTAAAATCGATATAGCTTTTCGTGACTTCAGATAATTCTGCACCATTGGATAGTAATTCGGACAACCTGTATGATTGTGCAAGTTGTGAGTTATATAAATAAGAAAAAACGTTGTATCCAAAAAAAACAGTGCAAAGCCCAAAAATCGTTACAAGCACCTTCCCTAAGGTGTTTGCATTGTTTTCTCTTTGAAATCTAATGAGTCTAAATGTTATAAAAATCAGAGCAGCAAAGGTTAAACAATAAATTGCATTCGCAACAAATGCTAATTGATAATAATTTAAAATTTCTATTTCGTTCATAATTTATATTTTATTTATTCTTTATTTAAAAAAATGAATTTTCTAAAAACAACTCTATGACTTAAATCACGAAGATTCATAAATTTTTTCCCTTGAGAAGATGCACCCCAATCTACCGAAGGTCCAGAACTTGTCTTCAAAAAGTCTTGATATGAATCAAACCAATCTACGGTAAAATGTGTCCATGAAACATCGGTTCCAGGATTATCAATTCTTTTTGCTAAAGACCATCCTTTTCGAAGTGAGTTAGAAGATATTGATTTAGTATTTAACTTTTCATAGTCTTCATAAGACTTGTAATATCCATGTTTAGCTTTCATAAAATTACAAACAGCAATGTCTGGATAAGTTGTAACACCTTTTTGAAGCACTTCAGCAACATTTTTTACTTGAGTTGTAAAAACAATTTTTCTGTTTTCAGCATTATTTTTTCCCCATTCTTCTAATTCCTCCTCAGTTAAATCAGGAAATAAATCAGTCCATTTTGGAGCCTCAAAATCCTCATCTGAATTTTCTAAATCGTATATAGCTACAGCTAAGTGCGTATAAGGAAATTGTGGCCCATTTACCACTTTCCAAACATGCCATCCCAAAATTTGGCCTGCATCAATATATGCCTGATTCACCTTTTGGAATTTAGATTTTAAATTTCGGTCGTATGTTCCTATATCTTCAGCTTTTATAAAAGAAAAATCGAAGGCAATGTTTTGCCCGTAAGATGTAGTTATAAAAATAAAGCAAAGGAAAAGTATAAGTTTTTTCATAGTTTAATTCTTTTTTGATTTAGATAAATCTATAAAAATTAGTTTTAATTTAAAAGTAAATTTCTAATTATTAATTGTAATCTAATAATTTATATACCACATAATTTTTCCTCCTATCCCCCTTCTTGATAAACCTAATTCATATCCGAATCTTCCAAACCTATAAAAGGCTGCAATTTTGTAATTAAATAAAGTTGATTTTTTATTTCTGTCGATAAAAAACTCTACTTGGTCCATAATTATTGGGGATTTGTAAGAGGCAAAACGGCTTAAACTTTCAATTCCTACAGAACCTATTAAATGAAATTTTTGACCAAATAAACGTCCTAGTCTTAAAGAAATTACATTGTGGTTGTATACGTAACCCTGTAAAACACTAAATTGATTAATATTAGCACTTGGTTCTTCATTTAATTTTGGGAGATTTGTAATATATTCAATACCGATTAGTAAATCTTTATCAGTTAATAGGTAGTCTGCAGATAAAAGAATAGAACCATTTTTCACTTCATTTTTTGTAAGCGTATTGTACTGATAACCAAATCCAAAAATCAAATCAGGCAATCTAGCAGATCTAGCGAAGGGATCATGATTTTTTTGACCATTTAAATTTATAATACAAATAAGTCCCAAAAAAACTGATTTAATGATAGCATTGAGATTTACCATGTGAAAAAATATTTGCAAATATACATTTAGAGAAATTAAAATAACATCAAGGCTAAGCTTAAAGTAATTATAAAAAAAATTGTCCATATTTTAAATAAAACATAACTTTAAAGAAAAAAAAATGGGGGTTGGTGGTATTGTTTTAGGTTCTTTTTTCCTTTGTGTTGCATTATTTATTCTGGCAGAAATTAAAGAAAGATTTTTATAAATAATTATAAAATTTTTACAGTTTACTTAAGACCCAACTTTAAATTGTTTATTTATGGATTGGTATTTTAAAAATAGATGGTGGATATGGTCGGTCGCTGGAGTTTACATTGCCTACAGAATTTTAGTTTCAATTTATTTTTAGAAGATTGATAATTAAGAATTTAATATTTTGAAGAGACTTTTCTTTTTCCTTGTATCAGCTCATATTGTATACTGTCAAATTAACCCCTTAGATGTTGAAATAGTAAGGGATAAATTTGGAGTGCCTCATATTTTTGGTAAAACCGATGCAGATGTAGCTTATGGGCTTGCTTGGGCTAATGCAGAAGATGACTTTGAAACCATTCAAAGTGTCTATCTTGCTGGTAGCTCTATTTTAAGTAAAAGAATCGGAAACAAAGGAATCGGAGCAGATTTTTTAAGCCAGTTTATTGGTTCCAGTGAACTATTCGATTCACTTTATGAGAAAAAAATTAGCCAAGAATATAAAAAGATAATTGAAGCTTACGCAGATGGGATCAATAGTTATGCAAAAAAATATCCTGAAGAAATTTTAATCAGTGAACTTTTCCCAATTACCCCTAAAAAGATGATGCTTTATGCACAACTGCAACTATTCATTTCCTCGGGAGGAGACTATTGGATAAAAAAAATATTGAATGATGATATTCGATATGAGGTAAACTTTTCAAATGATCGTGGTTCGAATGCATTTGCATTTAATAGTTCAAAAACAAAAGATGGGAAGACATATTTGGCAATAAACACTCACCAACCACTTGAAGGACCGGTATCATGGTATGAAGCTCATTTATGCAGCCAAGAAGGAACAAATATTATAGGTGCATTGTTCCCAGGTTCACCTAATATTTTAATTGGTGCAAATAAATATTTAGGTTGGGCTCATACCGTAAATTACCCAGATAAAACTGATATTTTCAAATTGGAGATGGAAGATGAAAAAAAGGGATATTACAAATTTGACAACGAAGTTTTAAAATTAAACACCTACAGGGCAAAACTTAATTATAAGTTATTGGGTCTTTTCAAGATTAAAATAAAAAAGAAGTTTTACAAAAGTATATATGGTCCAACTTTGAAAAATAAAAATGGGTTTTACTCAATTAGAACACCTTCTTTATTCAATATTGGAGCTCTAGAACAGTGGTGGAGAATGGGAAAATCAGAAACTTTTACTGAGTTTTATAATGTTTTAAAATCAAAGCAAATTCCAGGATACAATATCGTCTATGCAGATAAAAATGATACCATTTTTTATATTTCTAACGGTCTCATACCAAAAAGACCCGAAGGTTTTGAATGGAAAGAAGCTGTTCCAGGAAATACCAGCAAAACATTATGGAATGAAACATATGATATTGATGAATTACCCCAGGTCATACAACCATCATCCGGATATGTTTACAATGCCAACCACAGCCCATTTCTATCCACTGATGAACAAAATAATCCAAATAAAAATGAGTTTTCAGATGAAATGAATTTTGAAACTTATGATAATAACAGGTCTAAAAGAATAAAAAAACTAATTGACTCTTTTGATAAAATTTCTTTTGATGATTTTAAAAAAATAAAATATGATAATCAATATCCCAAACCTTATCATTTTTCGTGGATGGATATTAATCATTTGGATAAATTGGATAGTAAGAGTTTTCCAGATATTGCCACTCTAATTGAAAATCTACAAAATTGGGACAGGAAAGGCAATAGTAAATCAATTGGAGCTGGGACTTTTCTTATGCTTTATCACAGGCTTTACCCATACTATAATGAAATTCCAGAACCTAAAATTATTCCACCATCTACTTTAATTCAAGCTCTTAAGGATACAAAGGAATATATGATAAAATACTTTGGAAAATTAAATGTGCAACTAGGTGAGTATCAAAAATTAGTTCGAGGAAACAAAGAACTCCCTTCTTTTGGATTGCCAGATGTTGTTACAGCTATGCATTCAAAAAATTATAAAGACGGAAAAGTTAAAGTAGTTGCTGGAGAGTCATATATTGAGTTAGTTAAATTTTCAAAAAATGGAGTTGAAATTGAGTCAATTATATCTTACGGAAATTCGGAAAAGAAAGAATCAACACATTTTGATGACCAAATGGAAATGTATTTAAATTATAAAACAAAAAAAATGACTTTTGATAAGGATAAGATTTATAATGACTCAGAAAAAATATATAATCCGGGGTGATTATTTTGAAAATAGTTTATATACTTTCTCGTATTGAGGTATGATCTTTTTGATATCATATTTCTTGGCTGTATTATGGGCACCATCTTTCATTTTTTTTAGTAAAATGTCATCTTTTAAAACCTCAATTGCTTTCAATGACATTTTTTGAATATCTCCTAGGTTAAAGAGAAATCCTGAAACACCTTCCACATTAACCTCAGGAAGACCTCCTACGTTGGTTGAAATAATTGGTACTTTTAGCATCATTGCCTCAAGTGCTGAAAGTCCAAAACTTTCAATTTCAGATGGTAATAGGAACAAATCCGAATAACACAAAATTTCATAGACTTGATTGCTATTACCAAGAAATTTTACTTTCTCAATTATACCCAGTTCTTTACATTTTTTCATGCATTTTAACCTGTCAGGGCCGTCACCAACCATAATTAATTTTGAATTGACCTCTTTTTGAATATTATAAAATATATCGATAACATCTAAAGTTCTTTTCACTTTTCTGAAATTACTCACATGAGAAATTATTTTCTCATCATCACGAGCAATAAATCTTCTATCACAATCTTTATTATGGTGCATATGCTTCGAAAAATCAACAAAATTTGGAATTACCTTAATATTCTTTTTAACATCAAAAAGCTTTATTGTTTCTTTTTTCAAATCTTCAGAGACAGATGTTACAAAATCCGAGTTATTAATACTAAACCTTACTGCAGGCTTATAAAAGGGATGCTTCCCAACAAGAGTTATGTCTGTTCCATGAAGAGTAGTAACAATTGGTATATTTATATTTTCAGATTGTAATATTTGCTTGGTCATGTATGCCGCATAAGCATGGGGAATTGCATAATGAACATGTAAAAGCTCAATATTATATTTTTTAACCGTATCGACCAATTTACTTGACAAAGCAAGTTCATAGGGTTGGTAATGAAAGAGTGGATAATCTGGAACATTTACCTCATGAAAAAATAAGCTGCTATTTATTATTTCTAATCTAACTGGTTGTTTGTAGGTTATAAAATGAACTTCATATTTGGATTTAGATAATTGCAAACCTAATTCAGTAGCAACCACGCCACTTCCTCCAAAAGTTGGATAACAAACAATACCTATCTTCATTTAATAAATAATTGATTCATAAAGTAGTTTCTGCATTCTTGTTCTTATATTTTGTTCAATTAGTTTCCTATTCTCCATTGATGGATATGTTCTATTAGACAAAAAAACAAAAATTATTTCTGTTTCAGGGTCAGCCCAGGCGTAGGTCCCGGTAAAACCTGAATGACCAAAGCTGTCCTCAGATATACCTTCAAAAGTCATTCCTCCACCTTTAGGATTTGGTTTATCAAAACCAACTCCTCTTCTATTACCTTCTTCTTTAAAATAAGTTTGATTAAACTTATCAAAAGTTTGTCTTGAAAAAAAGTTTATCCCAGAATATTCTCCTTTTTGAAGAAACATTTGCATTATTTTGGCAACATCAAGAGCATTAGAGAATAATCCAGCATGACCACTGACACCACCTTTAACGGAAGCTGTCATGTCATGTACATATCCTGTAAGTTTGTTTTGTCTAAAATAGGTGTCTATTTCGGAGGGAACGATTTCACTTTCATTTTTATATTTAAGTGGTAAATAAAATGTAGATTGAAGTTTTAAGGGTTTAGATATCCTCTCAATAAACAAATTCTCAAGGTTAGTATTATATTTCTCTTCAAGTATGTATTGCATAAATATTGTCGGTAAATCAGAATAGTTTTCACCTTTGTTAAGAAGCTTCGAATCAATAAGGCTTTCAAACTGCAGTTTTTCTATGTTGTATTTTCCATATAATTTGTCTGAAACCTTAATATTATACTTCTTTGATTTTTTATATCTATAATATTTTCTTAAAGGTTTTTGGTCTTTCTTCCTGAGAGTCTTTTTATAAAATGGCACCCATGGAATAATTCCAGAATGATAAGACATAACCTCCAAAAAAGTTAAATTTTCCTTATTAGTATTTTTAAATTTTGATGACAACGATCCTAAAGTATCGTCAAAGAAAATCTCTCCTTTGTCAAATTCCTGGATTAATATAGGTAAAGTGGATAAGATTTTGGTCAATGAGGCAACATCATAAATATCTGATAACTTAACCTCTCTTTCTTTGTCATATGTGTGATATCCAAAGGCTTTATGATAAAAAATTTTACCATGTCTGGATGCGAGAATTTGCATACCAGGTGTTATCATAGAGTCAATGGCAACTTTAGCTAAATTATCTATTTCTTTTAATTTCATTTTGTTTATTCCAACATCAAATGGATTTACATTTGGAAATAAACTGTCCGTTATTAAAGTTATCCCTGATCCATATTTGTATTTTGAGGAAATACTTACAGGAAGTTTTCCATCAATTTTATTCTTTCCAACAATTGCTTTAGAAGCTAAAAATTTAGCGTCTATATTGTTTTGATATGCTAATAGAATAGCTGAAATTTTGTCCAAATTAATTTTTGAGAGATTATAAGGTTTGGTAAAAGTAACTAGGATAACTTTTTTTTTCGATGACAATGTTTCTATAAGTTCTAGATCACTTTTTAAAAATTCAGAATTCACCCAGGGAGATTTGTTAGATTTTAAAAATGATACTATGATATATTCATAGTTGTTCACATCGACTTGAGAAAAATTCTTGCTTTTATTAATCTTAGAGATATTTAATTCTCTTGTAAGTAAATTGTAAAAGTCATTATCGCTATCTCCTAGACTTAAAAAGGCTACCTTTTTTTGTTTACTTAATGGGATTGTGTTATCATTTTTCAGCAATGTAATTGCATCCTGCATTGATTTTCTTATCAAATAGTCATTTGATAATGAATTTATTTTTGATACCAAATCACCCTCATCTAAAGGTTTATAATTATTTAATCCTAATTTATACTTCGCTTTAAGTATTTTTTTTACAGATAAAGAAAGTCTTTCTTCTGTAATAATTTTTTTATTATATGCTCTTTTAAATACTTTTAAATCTTTTTCAAGATTTTCTGGGATTAACAATATGTCATTTCCAGCTAAAAATGCACTTAGTGAAATATTTTTATGTTTCTTAAATTCTGATCCCCCTTTCATTTCTAGAGCATCCGTAAAAATCAAGCCCTTAAAATCTAATTTTTTTATTAGTAAACTATCTACAATCTTTTTTGACAATGAGGAAGGTATTCCATTATCTAATGCTATATAATTTAAATGTCCAACCATTATAGAACTAATACCTTGAGGAATCAACATTTTGTAGGGATAAAGTTCAACTGAATCAATTCGGTTCTTATCAAAGTTAACTACAGGAAGGTCGTAATGAGAATCTTTTATCGTTTCACCATGACCCGGAAAATGCTTAGCACAGGTTAAAATACCAGCTCTATGCATTCCCTTCATCATTTCTAATGATTTTCGGGAAACATTAACCTTATCTTGGCCAAATGAACGATTGCCAATAATTGGATTTAAGGGATTGGTGTTTATATCAACTACAGGTGAGAAATTTATATTTATACCGAGTGATTTTAACTGAGTTCCAATTTTATATCCAATTTCTTCGATTAATTGATTATCTTCAATAGCACCCAACGTCATATTCCAAGGAAATTTTTTTATTGAATCATACCTCATACTCGCCCCCCATTCTGCATCCATACCTGTTAGGAGAGGTAACCTTGATTTTTTTTGTAGAGCATTAATCCAGCGATTAGATATTGCAGGTGAGCCTTTAGAGAAAATTAATCCACCTATATGATTTCGAGAAATATTTTCTTCTGCTTTGTCAAACGATTTCTGACCAGTGGCTGAAGAAATTCTAACCATAAATAATTGACCAATTTTTTCGTCTATATTCATGCCATTATAAATACTATCAACCCATCTTAATTGTCCTTTGTAATTTTTATCTAGCAAAGGATCCTTCGGATTTTGTCCATTTACAGTAGATAAAATAAAAATAAAAACAGAAAAAAAACGCATCTATTTTTTAATTTTAAAATATCTAGAATGCCAACTATCTATTGCTGGGACTTCCCATGAATTCATATATTCTTCCTTGTTTATTACTAAATTATTAAATACTGTAGTATTTGAGTTGATGGATTTAGATTTTACCATTTTAACAAAATCTTTTAAATTTAAATAATCTATGTTTTTAGATTTATCTCTGTATAAAACATTCATTCTATCTAATAAAATTAAATCAAACTCCTTTTCAAAAATTTGAATAAGATTCATAAGAGCATCAATAGAGCAACCAGAAGCACTTTGAATATTTTGGTTAAGTGCAACAACAATAAATCTATTGTAAGGTAACTCGAAACTTGCTTGAATATTTTTATTGTGCGAGGTCCAATCTGAAATAAATTTAGCGAGTCTTTCTTTTATTTTTGATTCTTTATTAATGTCTATCTCACGAGAAGATGGGAATATCCATATTCTAGAGTTATTTGGTAAAGATTTAAAAGGAACTAACATTATAATCCTTTTGCTTTTTCAATTATTTGAGATATATCCAAGACTGAGGTGCTATCGTCTGAAACTTTATCTTTTAATCCATCTGACAACATAGTATTACAAAATGGACAAGCTGCAGCAATAATATCAGGATTGGTTTCAAGAGCTTGTTTAATTCTTATATCTTTTACATCTTCATTACCTTTCTCGGGTTCTTTAAACATTTGTGCTCCTCCAGCACCACAGCATAAGCCTTTTGACTTGCAGCTTTTCATTTCAACCAATTCTGCATCAAGTTTTTTTAGAATATCTCTGGGAATCTCATAAATATTATTTGCACGTCCTAGGTAGCAGGGGTCATGATAGGTTATTTTTTTTCCTTTAAAACTACCGTTTGGGATTTTTAATTTTCCTTTTTCAATTAAATTTTTTAAAAACTCTGTATGATGTAAAACCTCGTATTTTCCACCTAGCCCTGGATATTCATTTTTAATTGTATTGAAACAATGAGGGCAAGCAGTGACGATTTTTTTTATGTTATAAGAATTAATAACTTCTATATTTCCAAGTGCTTGCATTTGAAACAAAAATTCATTACCGGATCTTTTTGCTGGGTCTCCAGAACAACTTTCTTCATTACCCAAAATAGCAAAATCTATTTTTGCATCATTCAAAATTTTAACAAAAGCTTTTGTTATTTTTTTTGCTCGCTCATCAAAACTACCTGAACAACCAACCCAGAAAAGAATTTCTGGATTTTTACCATCTCTTACACAGTCAGAAAAAACTTGGACCTTCATACAAATTAGTTATCACTATCATCAAAAACTTCAATTTTAACCTCTTTTTCAATCAAGTCAGTAAATTTTCCATTATACCTAGTAGCTTTAACGAGATGATTATCTATCCAGTGATAGTTCCCTCCCCTTGGCTTGCCCATAAGAAGACTATGATATTTAAAACCATGTTTATTAAGCCAATCTTCAGTTACTTTTCTGTGACTTTCAAGTCTTGATGTAAAAAAACAAATAACATGACCCTCGTTATACCAATTGTTAATAGTTTTAAGTGCATCTGGATAATGTTTTGCTGTAACCATTCTCTCAGGTTCTTCGTTGGGTATATCATCACCAATTGTACCATCGATGTCTATTAAATAATTCTTAACACCCTTTGGTAAAACCGGACTAACGATCTTTCCATTTTCCACTTTTTTCTTTAAATCACTATCTTTTTCTTTCTTTGTCATTTGTTTTAATTTAGTTAATCCAATTGGTTCTATCTTGTTGATTAAAAGGCCAAGGAGCTCCATTGTTTTCAATATTGTTCATCATATTATTTAAGTCCGAGGGTGCTGCAGATTTTTCTAGTACTAAATATTGTCGCATACTCATAATAATTGACAATGGGTCAATATCAATCGGGCAAGCTTCAACACATGCGTTACAAGAAGTACAGGCCCAAATTTCTTCGTTTGAAATGTAATCACCCAATAATTTTTTGCCATCTCCTGAATATTTTTCTGAATTTACTTTTATATTTTTTGAAATTTCAGTTAAACGATCTCTTGTATCCATCATAATTTTTCTTGGGGAAAGTTTTTTTCCACTCAAATTTGCCGGACACTCACTTGTGCAACGTCCACATTCTGTGCAACTGTAAGCATTAAGTAACTGAATCCAAGAAAGTTCAGTAACATCGCTTGCTCCAAAAGTTTCTATTTCTGAACTATCATTGTCCGCATAATTATTAGTATCGTCCAACATTAATTTAACTTCTGAGGTAATGCTATCAATGTTTTTGAATTTTCCTTTCGATTCAAGATTTGCATAATATGTATTAGGAAAAGCTAACAAAATATGAAGATGTTTAGAATAATAAAGGTAGTTTAAGAAAATAAAAATACCTAAAATATGAAACCACCAAGTCAATCTTTCTAGTAGTATTAAATCTTCAAGATTTAAATCTTGAAAAAATGGAACCAAAAATTGGCTTACTGGATAACTACCAGCTCTAACATAAATTTCATTTTCGGGATAATTCAATTGGATAGTATAATCCGCTCCATTCATAGTTAGAAATAATATCATCAAAATGATTTCAAAATATAAAATAAGATCAGCGTCTAGTTTTGGCCATCCTTTCATCTCATCTTTAAGGAACCTTTTGATTTTTAAAATATTTCGTCTAATCCAAAAAATAATAACTGAAATCAAGACTAAAAGGGCTAAAATTTCAAAACTACCAATAAGGATATTGTAAAGTCTAGGAAAATATGAAGAAAAAATTCTATGAGATCCAAAAATACCATCAATTATAATCTCAAGAAGCTCAATATTTATAATTATAAATCCAATATAAACGATTAAATGAAGAATTCCAGCAATTGGACGACGAATCATTTTGCCCTGACCAAAAGCAACTCTTAGCATATTTTTTAATCTATACATAGGTTTATCCGAACGATTTTCATCTCTTCCTAACTTTATATTGTAATATATTTTTTTAAAATTGAATGAAAATAAGGAGACTGATAATATAAGTACTATTATAAATAAAATATTGTCTATGTAACCTATCATTATATACAAATATACTAATTGTGCTATGCAAGAATAATAAACTTTATTCTATTTATAAAAATTGTTGATTTTATTTTTCCTTTTTACCAAACAAAGAAAAATGAACGTATCTTTTTGGGTTGGATTTCAAATCTTTTATTAGTATTTCAATTGCTTTCGAACTATTTTTTAAGTTTTGATATAAACTATCCTGATATATAAGCTTATTTATGGTTCCCTTTCCATTTTGAATTTCTGTGAGAACATCAATAAAATTTGAAGATAATTTTTCAAAGTTGTAAATAGTTTGTTTTAAGTTGGACTTAGATAACGAGTCTGATATTTTATTTAAACTTTCACTTATCATTGAAAGGTTTTCAATAGTTCTGTTTATGTTTTTATTTTGATTTTTAGAAATGGAATTAAATCTAGAAACAAGTTCATCCGTATTTTTAACTGCTGATGATAAATTTTCTAGAGTAGTTGATAGATTATTTTTCCCTTCACTATTTAAAACATTGTTAACCCCTGAAAATAGGGAATCTGCATTGGTAAGAACTTTCTCCAATTTTTGTTGTAGGGGAGCAATTTGCTGATTTACGACATCAGTTAAACCTGGTTTAACAGAAGATTTTAAAGTATCTCCTGATTTAAATTTTGTATAATTATCATAAACTGGGTGTATAGCTATCGACTTCCCCCCGATTAATCCGGCTTCGTAAAGTTCAGCAACACTATTTTTCGAAAAAACAACATCATTTCTAATAGTAAAAGAAACAAGTATTTGAGTAGTATTAGGTAAAAAATCAATCTTAGCTACTTTACCAACAGAAAGCCCATTGACTGTTACTTTAGTTCCAACTTGTAAACCCTCAACATTGTCATATAAGGCAAATAAGCTATTTTCTTTTTTAAAAAGAGAGGTGCCATTAAGAAAATTATATCCTAGTAAAAATAGAAAGACTCCAGATAATATGATAAGTACAGCTTTTATTTCTTTTGAAAACTTCAAATCATTAATTTGGATTAAAATTAAGTATTATTTTATTTAAAACTTAATTATTACTATTAATAACTTCTGATATATTAATTTTTTTTTGATTTTTAAAAACTACGATAAAAGCATCATTAAAGCCAGCTTTTTCTGCTATCTTTTTAAGAGTTTGAGCTTCATTATAAGTTTTAACATTTCCAAAATAATATCTGTAAATTTTACCATCCTTATGTTTTGAAATATTATTAAGATTTTTAAAATTGCTCTTTTTAATTGATTTTGAACTCGCCAATAATTGTATTTTAAAAACTATATCCGTATACTTTTTGTTGGTATCATTTTTTTTCTTTTGGTCAAATTCAGCTATCTTTTTTTCATTTTTAAAAACCGATGAAACTAAATTATTTCTATAATTTATAATTCCTTTTGCTATAGTTTCACTCATTTCTTTTTGACCCTTTTTGGAGTTAAGGTAAGCTCCTTCTTTCTTATTAGTTAAGAAACCAAGTTCCACAAGAACACTAGGCATATAAGTTTCTCTTAGAACCTGAAATCCAGCCTGTTTTACAGTACGATCTTTACGATTTAAATTTGTAACAAAACTTTTTTGAATAGTATTCGCTGCTTCTATGCTTTGCTCGAGATAAGTTTCTTGCATTAAAACTAAACTTATCACCGACTCTGGGTTATTAGGATCAAATCCTTCATAATTTGATTGGTAATTCTCCTCTAAAAATATTACCGAGTTTTCTTTTTGAGCTATCCTTAAATTGTCAGCATTTCTGTGCAAACCAAGAACAAAAGTCCCTGCACCGTATACTTTCGGCGAAGTGAAGGCATCGCAGTGGATAGAAATAAATAAGTCAGCATCAGAACGATTAGCTATTCGGGCTCTCTCATTAAGTTTAACAAATCTATCTTTAATTCTTGTATAAATTACCTTAATATTTGAATTGTTCTTAATATAGTTTCCTATTTGTATTGAAGTTTGCAAAGCTATTTTTTTTTCTAAAAATCCATTTCCTGTGTTACCTGAATCATTTCCTCCATGGCCAGCATCAATGACAACAACAAAATCAGATGCATTTCCTTGAGAATAATTTCTCTTTGAAAAAAGGGAAAGGGTTGTAAAAAAAACTGTAAAAATTATTTTTTTATTGATTTTAAACATTTATAAATAAAAGTTAAAAGACATAATTTACATTAAAAATATAGTAATTTTAGAATTCAGATAAACAAAGTATTTATCAATTTGCAAACAAATCACAATTATTTCTCATTCAATCTCCTAATATTTCTTACAGCTTTTTTTACTGTGCATTCTCAAAATAACGAGAATAAAACAATTATAGAAAAAAAAAGTGAAAATGTAGGCGATACTATTTCTAAAAGTAAAGATTCGATAGCAGATAAAAAGACATTGATTCTTGATTTGATTAAATATTCAGCAAAGGATTCTGTAAAAATCAATAAACTGAAAAATGAAATTTTTCTTTATAACGAAGCAGTATTGGAATATCAAGATATGACACTAAATTCAGGAGTTATTCTTTTAAATTATCTTGATAATGAGGTATATGCAGGAAGAATTCCTCATCCAGATAGTGTTGGCTTACTAATCCAAAAACCTGTTTTCATTCAAGGTCGAGATGAAATTAATCCCGACTCAATTAGATTTAACTTTGATACCAAAAAAGCTCTAATTTGGAATTCAAAAACTCAACAAAGTGATATGAATATTTTTTCAAATTACACTAAAAAAGAAAATGATTCTCTCTACTATATTAAAGATGCCAAAGTCACAACATCATCAAACCCAGATAATCCAGAATATTATATAAGAATAAGAAAAGGTAAACTTGTTCCAGGAAGTAAAATTATTGCAAGTCTTAGTAATCTTTATGTAGCCAACGTACCAACTCCTGTGTTTGTACCTTTTGCATATTTTCCAGCTGGAGAAAGTAAGGAGTCAGGATTTATTTTTCCAACTTTTGGAGAAAGTAACCAAAGGGGTTATTACTTGCAGAATATGGGTTATTATTTACCATTTGGAGATTTTTTAGATGTTAATCTAACAGGAGACTATTATACAAATGGGAGTTATGGATTTAGATGGGACAGTAATTACAAACTTAGATACAAGTTCTCAGGTAGTTTTAGTTTTAGATATGAAAAGATCGTAAATGGAGAAAGAGGATTTGATGATTTTTCTAAATCAACAGTTTTCAATGCAAGATGGTCACACAGACAAGATTCAAAGTCGAATCCATACTCTAATTTTTCTGCATCAGTAAATATTGGAAGTAGTGATTATTTTAGACAATCAATTAATCAGCTAAATAATTCTAATTTTTTAAATAATAATATGAGCTCCTCCATATCATATCAAAAAACATTTCCAAAATATCCAAGAGTAAATATTTCATTTACAAGTTCGCTTTCTCAAAATAATAATACAAAAACTGCGAACCTTACTCTTCCTACTTTTCAAGGAAATATGGAGCGTGTTTTTCCATTTGGCAAGAGAGATGGTCCAAAAAAAGGGATTATTCAAAATATAAATTTTCAGATTACCACCTTAGCCGAAAATAGAATTCAAACCACTGAGGATAAACTATTTAAAAAAGAAATGTTCAAAGATGCAGTTGCAGGAGTAAGACACAATATCCCAATATCAACAAATTTTAAAGTTGCAAAATATTTTAGTATTAGTGCTGGTGGGAACTATCAAGAAATTTGGACACCATATACAATTAAATATAATGATTACGCAAATGGGATTGAAGCATCAAAAGATACGATTAGAAAATTTGATGCTTTTAGAACCTATAACTATAGTGCAAGTGCTGGAACAACTCTTTATGGTATTGTTAATTTTAAAAAAGGGAAAAAAATTGAATCAATTAGACATACAGTTAGACCCTCGATAAGTTATAATAATCAACCTAGTTTCGAAAGGTACTATGATACCTATATCATAGATGCTAGGGGAAATACAGCAGAGTATACTAGGTTTGAAAACGCACTTTTTGGAATACCAAGTAAAGGTTATTCAAGTGGAATAGGAATTAATATTAATAATTCCCTAGAAGCAAAAGTAAAAAGTAAAGATTCTACCTCTTCAGAACCTAAAAAAATTACAATTTTCAGCAATTTAAATATTTCCACTGGATATAGTATTTCTGCAGAAGAGTTTAAGTGGTCTCCAGTAAGAATGAGTACAGCTTTGAATTTTTTCGAAAATAAATTAGCTACGAACCTAAACGCTACATTTGATCCTTACGGATTAGATGAAAATCAAACTCGTATAAATGTTCTAAATATCAAAAATGGGGCTGGATTGTTAAGACTCACGAGTGCAAATATGAATATGAATTTTAGGTTGGATAATGATACATTCAAAAAAGCAAGTAAAAAAAGTGATAAGAAAAAAAATGAAGAAGAAGAAGAACAAGGTATATTAGATTTGTCGGAAATAGAAAGACTCTCCGGGGGAGGAAGAGACGATGACTTATTTGGTAGATCAAACGATTTTTCAAATTCAAGAATAAATAAAAGTAAGGAAAACAAAACTGTAAATGATAAATTGTATTTCACCAAAATTGACTGGAGTATGAAGTTGGCTTACCAATTGACCTATAATAATTCAAGGGGTCAAAATGACTTTAGTAACAATTCTTTAATGGTTTCAGGAGATGTTGACCTTACACCAAAATGGAAGGTGGGTGTATCTACAGGATATGATTTCAAAGGAAAAGGTGTAACTTATACTCAATTTGTTATTGACAGGGATTTAAATAGTTGGAAATTAAATTTTAGTTGGGTGCCTTTCGGACAAAGAGCATCTTGGTATTTTTTTATAGGCATAAAATCTGGACTCTTGAGCGATCTTAAATATGATAAAAGAAGAGAACCCGACAGAAATTTTAAATAGAATGAAAAAAGAAATTATATACACTAAAAATGCTCCTGAACCAATTGGGCCCTATAACCAAGCTATTAAAATAGAAAGAACACTATATGTATCGGGACAAATTCCTTTGGTACCTGGAGAAATGAAAATGGTTAAAAATGATCTTGAAAAAGAGACCAATCAAGTAATGAAAAATATAGAAGCTATTCTTTCAGAAGCAAACATGACGTTTGATAATGTAGTAAAAACAACAATATTTTTGTCTGATATGAGAAATTTTGAAATAGTTAATAAAATCTATGGTAGATATTTTAAACCAGAAAAAGCTCCAGCTAGAGAAACTGTTGAAGTGAGTAATTTGCCTAAGTACGTAAGATTAGAAATTTCAGTAATTGCAAACGAAATTGACTAAAATATTTTATTTTCAGAATGAAATTGAACTAATTTATCAATAGGCCTCTTAACAACATTACCTAGTTTTAATCCATAACTTTCTAGCTTAGCATTTATTTCATCTTTTAGAAAATAAGAAATAGAACCAACAAAATGAACAGGGATTTCTTTTGCTTCCTTAAATTGAAGAATTTGATGATTGATAAACCTATCCAGCCCATTATCAATTAGAGTTTTCATATAGTCATTATTTTTATTATCTATCAAAAATTGAGCAAACTTTGCCAAATAAGCATTTGGCGACTCTTTTTTATATAAAAACTCTTTAACGTGATCAGGATCTAAATTGTAAATATTTTCAAATTTTTTTGATAATTCAGAAGGCATCTCATGAAAGTAATATCCTCTTAGCAATTGTTTTCCAAAAAAATTTCCACTTGCTTCATCCATTAATATGTATCCCAATGATATTATGTACTGCTTGGCATTTTTTCCATCAAAAAAAGTACAATTTGAGCCTGTTCCAAGGATACAAACAATTGATTTTTCTCCGATCGCAGCTGAAGCATAAACTGCTGCGTAAGTATCTTCTTTTATGATAAATTTACAGTTTTCGAAAATATCATCGAAAACCTTATACATCCTATCAATTGAAGTTTTTACACCACAACCAGCTCCGTAAAAATAAATGTTTTTAAAGTTCTTCTTATTTTTAAAAATCTCAAAATTATTTATTATTCTTTCCCTTAAGATAGATGTTGTTAAGACATGGGGATTCAAACCCAAGGTTTGAGTAGAGAAAGCTATTTTACCATTATTATCTAATGCAATCCAGTCAGCTTTTGTAGCTCCACTATCAACAATTAAATCCATTTTAAGTGTTATTAATGAGCTGTGCTAATGAAATTAACTTTGATGAATATCCACATTCATTATCATACCAGCTAATTATTTTAAAAAAATTATCATTTAGTTTTATACCTGCATTAGCATCAAAAATTGAAGTTCTTTCATCTCCAATAAAATCTTGAGAAACAACTGGTTCGTCCTCATAACCCAAAACATTCTTCATAGAAGTTTCACTTGCATTTTTCATAACCTTTTTAATACCCTCGTAATCTGTTGATTTTTCCAATTCAACAGTAAGATCAACTACAGATACATTAGCTGTAGGAATTCGAAATGCCATCCCAGTTAATTTTCCCTCTAGACTTGGAATAACCTTTGTAACTGCTTTGGCTGCTCCAGTAGATGCGGGAATTATATTCAATAGTGCACTTCTACCTCCTCTAAAATCTTTTTTTGAAGGTCCATCGACAGTAAACTGGGTTGCTGTGGTTGCGTGAACTGTAGTCATTAAAGCTTGCTTTATAGTAAAATTGTCATTTAAAACCTTAGCTATAGGAGCAAGGCAATTGGTTGTACAAGAAGCATTAGATACAATTGTATCACTTGCTTTTAAATCCATTTGATTTACACCTACAACAAACATAGGGGCATCTGGAGAAGGTGCTGATATAACGACTTTTTTTGCTCCTCCATTAATATGGAGCATTGCTTTATCTTTTGATGTAAAAAAACCTGTACATTCAGCAACGACATCAGCATTTGATTTATCCCAACCAATCTTTTCGGGATTTGACTCACTTGTTATTATAATCTTTTTGCCACCAACAATAAGAAAATCATTTTCAATATTTATTTCCTCTTTAAAAAGTCCATGTACAGAATCATATTTTAGCAAATAGGCTAAATGTTTTACATCAAGTAAATCATTAATTGCAACAACTTCAACATCAGGTTTTTGCATTGCTAATCGAAAAACCATTCTTCCAATTCTTCCAAAACCGTTAATTCCTATTTTTAATGACATTTTTTTAATTTTAAATTGATAATATATCTGTCAAACGAAGCAGATCCTTGTTCGTTGCAGACTTGATTTTAGTTACATTTTCAAGGGGGGTGAGTTTTAACTGATTATTTTCAATTCCAACCATAACAGACGACTTACCTGCTATCAAAGATTCAACAGCGAAAACACCCATTCTTGAAGCTAAAACACGATCAAAGCAAGTTGGAGCTCCTCCCCTTTGCATATGACCTAATACAGAAACTCTTACCTCATAATCTGGTAGATTTTTTTCAACATAAGAAGCAAGTTCAAAAACATTTTTCCCAGTTTTATCACCTTCAGCGACAACAACAATACTTGATGCCTTTCCGGTTTTTTCACTTTTTTTAAGTGAATTTAAAAGTTTTTTTAGTCCTCTATCTTCTTCGGGTATCAAGATTTCTTCAGCTCCGGCTCCAATTCCAGAATGTAAGGCAATATGTCCAGCATCCCTCCCCATAACTTCAATAAAAAAAAGTCTATTATGAGAAATTGCTGTATCTCTTATTTTGTCAATTACTTGTATAACAGTGTTTATGGCAGTATCATAACCTATAGTATATTGTGTACCTGAAATATCGTTATCTATTGTTCCCGGTATACCTATTACAGGGAAATTAAATTCCTTTTGAAATATTCTTGCTCCATTAAAAGAACCATCTCCCCCAATTACTACTAAAGATTTGATTTTATTTTTTGTTAAATTATTATATGCTTTTTTTCTCCCTGAAGAAGTTCTAAAGTCGGAGGATCTAGCCGATTTAAGAATTGTACCCCCCTTATTGATAATATTATTAACTCTTCTTGCATTTGCTTTATCTATTGAGTTTTCAATTAAACCTTGATATCCTTTATATACAATAAAACACTCTAAATTGTAAAAAGCGCAAGCCCTAACAACTGCTCTAACAGCCGCATTCATACCAGGAGCGTCACCGCCAGAAGTAAGAACAGCAATTCTTTTCATATTTTTAGATAGAAAAAATAATTTTAGGTTGACTAAAATAAAGATTTAATGGAATATAACATATTATTTCGATTTCAAAGATTCTGATTTTATTTTATTAATCAAATTTTTAAAAGTATTAAAATCCACTTGATAAGATAATCCCATTCCTTGTGTATAACCAAATTCATCTCCTAAGTATCTAAAATCATTTTCTCTGTTAAAAATTTTGGCTCTTAAATTTCCATTTTCATTTAAAATGAAATCTATTTGTACATCTCCTACAATAACTGTTTGCTGCATTCCATCAATAGGAACCCCGATTTTTCCGTTAATTAAAATTTTATCACTTAACTGAGTACTTAAAGAAAGGCCTATTCTGTCTTCGGTTTGCAGATCATATAAAGGATTATTTTCTCCCTGTAGATAATTTAAACCAACATTTAATTTTGACTCTCCTGATCCTCCTATTAACGTGCTTAATACATCCGAGGCTTTTTCATATAAATTATTTGTAATTCCCTGAAAAGAAACTGACACTTGACTAATAAAAATACCTTGTGATAATAAGGAAAGAGCTTGAGTTTGTCTTATTTCTTGATCTGACAAACGATAATTTATTTCAGATGAAATAACACCGGTTGTATTTGGAAATGTTATATCAAAAATAGGATCATTCGGTTTTAGCAAATTACCAATTAACTGAATTGAAACATTTGTGGGGATTTTTCTGTTAAAATTCGGGTTATCAACTAATAAGGCCGGGTTTGCTCCCCCAGGGACCTCGTAAGTAGCTAATATATTTAGTTGAGCATCTGTAGGGTCTCCGTTCCATATTATTGATCCACCAGGTTTTACAATAAATTTTTTATCAATTAAACCTAAATTTTTAAAATTGTAGGTTCCATCATAAGTTATATAGTCACCAAAAATATTAAACTTTCCATCCGTATTGGTTTCAATTAAAATTTTCCCATTTCCTTTTCCAGACAAAGTGCTACCAGATTTTTGATCTACGACTATCTCTAATTCCGCATCTCTTGTGATATCAAGGTCAAATATCATTTCAAATCCACGAAGTTGTTCATCAAAAGATGATACTCCATTTGCAGATTCATTCTCTTTATTTTGAGATTTTGGAACAAAATCAATGAAAGATGTATCTGACAAACCTTTATTTTCTTGCCAGGGTATAACTATATTTGTTCCGTTAGCAGTAACACCTGAAACGGATAAATTTAGTGATTTGAATAATCCCTTAAATGAGGCTTCTCCATTTAGAAAACCTTTTCCATAAAAACGAGATTCTAAATTTTTTGTTTTGTTAAATACTAATAATCTTTGAGAAGTTACATCTAAATCAATACCCCATTCCTTAAAATTTTTATGGAAAAGATTTCCACTCGCAGTAGCAAAAGTATTTTCATAACTATCAACTATCTCTGTGTTAACAAACTTTATAGATTGGTCTTGAAAGTATATTGGAGTTCTATCTTTAATCTTATACTCTGTATTTGTTATTGGTAAATACAGATTTCCTTTATTAATAAATGTTTGCCCTTTTAGTTTAATTTCAGACAATGATCCCCATAAGTTAAGATTACCGGTTACAAATCCATTTATTTTGTTTACTTTATTTTTACCGAACGACGACAAAAAGGATAAATCAAAATTATCAAGATCAAAGTCAATATCAAGATTTATGTTTTTATCAACTATAAAAATATTCCCAAGTCCTTGAATGCTTCTTTTACTATCGTTTACAACTGAAGTAGTAATTTTATAGGTTTTATAAATAGGGCTACCACTGAGACCAAAATCAAAATCACCAATTAGATTTTGATTTAAAACAAGATTTTTGGTTATTATATTTGCAGTAGCACTTTGGAGTTCTGCATTTTGATTTATAATTATTTCCGAAGACAAAAAACCACTCAAATCAAATTTTTCATTTTTTGATAAAAATTGATTGATTTTTAAATCTTTTGTAATCAATTTTAAATCGAAATCGTCAGTAGATTTGTATCTAATACTTGAATTAATAGATTGATTTTTACTCTCTAGCAAAAGATTTATCAATTTTAATTCTTTTGTGTTTTGGTTGTATGTGATTGAAGAAGTTGAATCTTTTAATTTCCAAAGTTCTCTATCCAAATAAAAAGAAATATCATTAAGGTTAAAGGTGATTTTATTATTTAAAATTTTATTATCAAAAATAATTTCAAATTTCTCTTCTTTTTCTCCATACAAACCATTTAGGAAGGTCCTATTTATCTTATCAATGTTTGTAATTAATTTTAATTTTTTGAATAAAAAATTATTGTTTTTGAAAGTCCCAATATCGAATTTGAACAGTTCTCTATTTCTATCAAGTTTTAGAGATAAAGATTCGATTTTATATGTTTTAGTGGATAAAAATGGTACATCCAATTCAATATAAGAATTATTGAATTTGTCTCTTAATCCTAATTCAAATTTTATTGCGGACGGATTGTTAAGTTCTGGGTACAATGCCTTTATGAACTTTTCTTTTAAGAAAACACTTAAACTTAGAAATGAATTTGATTGTTTTGGTTGGTTTTGATTAAAAAAGAGTTCAAAATTTTCTAAAAGAAAACTGTATAGGTTACTGTATTTAACATTAGAAGATAGAGAGAGGTTAAAAACCTCGTTATTAGAAAATATTTGATTCTCTTTATTTGATAATTTTTTGAAATTTAAAACAAATGGACTAAATGAAGTTTCGTTAAAACTTATATTATTTAGAAAAATATAACCTGGACTTTTAGAACTATTATAATCAATATCAAAAAATATATTTTTTTCATTTTTATCAGAAGGATTTAAGAAGTATAAAAAATCTGAAACAAATAATGAAGATTTAAGGTTTAGAATTTTATCAAACTGATTAGAAAATGAAGAGGTTAAGAGTAATTTTAATTTTTTGTCATTAATATTTGTAGTCAAATTATATGTGTCATTGAAATTTTTATTCAATGAAATATTTATATCATTTAATATTCGGTTATTAAAGTCAAATGAGTCTAGAGAAGTCTTTAAATTTAAAGATTCAATACTCTTCAAATCTTTAAGCACGGTACTTAAACTGGAAACGCCACTAAATTTGATTTTACCTGACTTTTGATAAAAATTATAAAAGTAAAAATCATTAAAAGAGGTTGAATTATTTACTCTCCATTTATTTTCTTTCTTTTCTAAGTCAATATTTGACCGAATAAAGCCATTATCAACACTGAGTTTTGATTCAATTTCAATAAAAGAGTTTAATTGAGATTTAAAATCTGTGGTTAGTTCGAGATTGTTTAAAAGTTTAAACTCTCCAGATAAAAAATCAGGCGCATTTGTTTTAACAAACTTGTTTACATCATCCTTCTGAAAAATAGTATAAATTTTTTCACCTTCAATGCTTACATCATCACTAGAATTAAATTTCATAGTAAAAAAGCCCTCAGAATATGATTTATCTGAAACACTAATTTTAAACTTTGAAAATAGGTTATTTATCGAACCAGAAAATCTATTTTTGATTTTAATATCTTGAAGAAATTCATATTTGGAAAAAGACTTTTTTGGAATAGTAGCTTCAAGTGAAAAGTCGCTAAAAACAAAGTTTTCAAGGTTTTTAGAGAGATTATCTAAGCAGTAAAATAAGTCTCCCTTTCCGTTGATAGAATATTCATTATAAATTAAATCTAATTGGTCAATGTATATGTTATCATAGACCTTATTTAATTTTAAACTTGCATTCTTTAAATTTCCGAATTCATTTGATTCAAAGCTGGAAGATTTGAGACTTATATTTAGTGAATCTGAATTGATTGCAATTTCATCAAATATGAGATTAAGGTTTTTAACTATTGAATTTTGATTTTTATTATCTAGTCTGTAATCTATACTCGAATTTGAGATAATTAAATTTTGAATTTTTAATTTTTCTAGAAGTCCTTTTATTTTAATTGATTCTAAAAATAATTCAAGATTTGTGATCTTACTATCAGAATACTTCTCTAAATATAATTTTGGATTTACTAGTTCGATTGAATTTATATTTAGGTTTTTAGATTTCAATTGGCTGTAACCTTCAAGCTTTATTTTTAAATTGTTTACAAATAGAAGGTCATTTCCTTTTAAATCTAAAATCTTAACACCATAAAAATTTAGGGTTTGGTCATTTATGTTTAAATCATCAAAAAATAATTTATTGTCAAGAAAAGTTAATTTAGATTCAAGGATATTTTTAACTAATTTTACTTTGATTTCTTTTCTTTGAAAGAATAGATAGAAGGAAATTAAAAAAATAGTAATTCCTGAAAAAACAAAAAACAATATCTTTAAAGGTCTCTTAATAATCGATTAATTTTAATTGTTAAAAATAACAAATGATATGCAAAAACCATGCTACATTTTAGGAATTGAGTCATCATGTGATGATACTGCAGCCGCAATTTTAGAAAATGACGTTGTACTATCAAATGTAATTGCTAAACAAGAAATACATATAGAATACGGAGGTGTTGTTCCTGAACTTGCTTCACGTGCTCATCAAATTAATATTATTCCTGTTGTAGAAATGGCTTTGAAAAAAGCTGGGATTGAAAAAAAACAACTAAATGCTATAGCTTATACAAGAGGTCCTGGCCTTTTAGGTTCATTATTAATTGGTTCATCATTTTCTAAATCACTAAGTATGGGTCTAAAAATTCCATTAATTGAAGTAAACCATATGCACGGACACATACTTTGTCATTTTATTGATAACAAGCAAAATAAACCAGAATTTCCATTCCTAGGAATAACAGTATCAGGAGGTCATACTCAAATTGTAATGGTAGAAGATTATTTTACAATGAATGAAATAGGAGGATCACTTGATGATGCAATCGGTGAAGCTTTTGATAAATGTGGTAAAGCAATGGGGTTTGATTATCCGGCAGGACCAATAATAGATAAATATTCGAAGAATGGAAATCCAAAAAAATTTAAATTCCCTATACCTAATGTTAAAGATTTAGACTTTAGTTTTAGTGGATTCAAAACATCCGTTTTAAATTTTATAAATAAAAATGTAATTCTAGACCAAAATTTTATTGAAAAAAATGTTGAAGATTTATGTGCTTCTATCCAATACACTTTAATTGAAATACTAATGTTAAAAATTGAATTAGCTACTAAAAAAACAGGAATTACTCAAATTGCTATTGGAGGTGGAGTTGCAGCAAATTCTGAACTGAGAAAAAGATTAAATCATGAAGGGAAAAAAAATAATTGGAAAACTTATATCCCAAATATTAATTATACTACTGATAATGCTGCAATGATTGCTCTTGTTGGATATTTAAAGTACAAAAATTCGCATTTAGGGAATTTAAAACAAAAGGCTTTATCAAATTATAAAATATGAGCTATGAATCTTTTTTTTGATCCAAATTTAAATGCAGATTCAAGTGAAGTTTTTATTGATAAAAGTGAAATTAAACACATTGAAAAAGTTTTAAGAAAAAAAAAGGGTGATTTTTTGAATTTTACAAATGGGAAAGGTCTAGAGGCTATAGTAGAAATATGCACTAAACAAAATGATCTTTGCTTTAAAGTAAGAGATATCATTCATCACACAATTAAAGACCAAAGCACTCACATAGCTCTTTCACCTTTAAAAAAGTCCAATTTTTTTGAATTGGTAGTTAGTAAAGCAACTGAATTAGGGATTAGAGAAATTACCCCTTTAATATGTGAAAACTCTTTGAAAAAATCTATAAATTATGACAGATGTAATAAAATTATAATTTCCTCTTTAAAACAATCACTTCAATATCATTTACCTAAGTTAAATAAAGCAACTAGTTTTAAAGATTTTATTTTAAAGAACAAGTATGGTATGATTGCACACTGCAATGAAGGAAAAAAAACAACAATTCCAAAAGCTCTGAAAAAAGTTAAAAATAAGGTAATTATTATTGGTCCAGAAGGCGATTTTAGTTTGGATGAAATAAATTTTGCAAGAGAAAACAATTATAATGAAGTAACATTTGGATCAAATAGGTTAAGAGCTGAAACAGCAGCAATAGTTGCGTGTTCGTTAATGCTAGCAAGTGAATAATGATTAATTTATATCTTTGAACAATGAATGAAAAAATAGTAGCCAAAGGAGTTTTAAAAGGAGCTTTGTATGTTTTGTTGCTCTCATTGCTTTTGTATTCAATTTATCTTTTGAAATCTATTATTTTATATATTTTTTTAGCAGCTGTTGTGTCATTAATCGGAAGACCATTTGTGATATTTTTTGTTAAAAAATTAAAATTTAATAAAAATATAGCCTCAATTTTTACTATATCATTTATCATTCTTTTAATATTAGGTTTTTTTTCTTTATTAGTCCCACTTATCATTCAACAAACTGAAAATCTATCGCTTCTTGATATAAATTTATTAGAAAAAAGAATAAACAGATTATTTAACGAAATTGCCATTTATATTGATTTAAATAAATCTAACATTAATGATTTATTCACTAATCTTAATTTTTTTGAATTTTTGAATTTATCTTCTATCCCAATTTTTTTAAATCACTTCGTTGACATTCTAGGCGGGTTTACAATTGGGTTATTTTCAATTATATTTATATCCTTTTTCTTCTTAAAAGACTCTGATTTACTTGAGAATAGCATTTTCTTTTTCTTTAATAAGAAAACGCATTCTAGGTTAAAAAAGTCGTTTGAGGAAATTAAAGATTTACTTTCAAGATATTTCATTGGTTTAATAATTCAAATATCTATTCTATTTTTTATCTACAGTACATTTTTGTTAATATTTCAAATTAAAAATGCTTTGATAATAGCTTTTTTATGTGCAATCTTAAATTTGATTCCATACATAGGTCCTTTGATTAGCGGATTTTTAATGTTAATATTATGTATGACTTCAAATCTTGACCAAGATTTTAGCTCTGTTGTTGTCCCAAATACAATATATGTAATGATTGGTTTTGTAGTTGGCCAATTAATTGATAATTTTTTCAGCCAACCTTTTATATTTTCGAAATCGGTAAAGTCCCATCCTCTTGAAATATTTATCGTAATAATAATTTCTGGAACCCTATTTGGCTTAATGGGATTGGTTTTTGCAATACCCTTCTATACTTCGCTTAAAGTTATATTTAGAGAATTTTATTCAAAAAATATTTCTTTGAAATGACTAACTGCGTAATTTAAATTGAATTATTTTTTGAGTAGAATTGACCAGTTAAACTTAAATTTAGAAACCTCCTGTCCACTTTCGTCAACACCTATAGAATCAATCCACATTGTCCTT
>MDSV01249443.1_pt1 | contig 27077 bp, 27 predicted proteins | sample 810851 | NCBI WGS metagenome assembly MDSV01 (sample SAMN05326640, study PRJNA326480) | marine metagenome | isolation source: seawater | place: Atlantic Ocean: North East | collected 2012 | reverse complement strand
TATCAACAATCCAATTTTCTCTAACATTATTTAGATAAATCAAAAATTCGTAATTATTATTCATTATTTATATATCTACCTTTATATCTTAAGTATTTTATATAGTAAAACTTAAACTAATTCTTAAAGTAGAATAATAACCTACCAACATAACTCATGATGAAGAAGAAAGCTTTAATTACTGGAATAACTGGACAAAGTGGTTTATTTCTTACAAGAGAATTATTAAAAGATAAAGATTATGAGATAGTTGGTACCTCTAGAAACAAAATTACAAAAATTTTCTATGAAAAATTAAACTATCTTAATGTTAACGCTGATGAATTAACCAGATTAAACACTATAGAATGTAATCTTTCAGATCCTAAAGATATTTCATCTGTAATTAATAGTTTCAAACCAAATTATGTATATAATCTTATTGGTCCAGGATCTGTTTCAGAATCAATAAAATTTCCAAATGAGTCATCAGCTGCTATAACTAATTCCTTTAATAATCTAGTTAACGGCTTAATTGAGAATAAGAATTTCTCTTCTTTTTTTCAATCTTCAAGTTCTGAAATGTTTGCAGATGGGAAAGGGAAAACATTAGATGAACAGTCAGACTTCTCACCTTTAACACCTTATGCTGAGTCAAAAATGTACTGTCACAATTTAAGTAGAGAATTAAGAAAAAAGTTTGAATGGAAAATAACTTGTGGTATTTTATTTAACCACGAGTCAGAATTTAGACCTGATAACTATTTAATTATGAAAATAATAAATACTGCAATTGATATTAAAAATGGTAATTCTAAATCTTTGACTGTTGGCTCCCTTGATCTTATAAGAGATTGGGGTTATGTAGGTGATGTTGCCTCAGCCATGAAGAAAATAAATGAAAACAACTTGTCTACTGATTATGTAGTAGGAACAGGCATAGGAAGAAGTATTGAGGATATAATAAATCTTGTATTTGAATATTTAAATATGGACTACAAAAATTATATTTCCGTTAATTCGAGCATACTGAGAGATAACGAACCTCTAGAAATTATTTCCAACCCAAAAAAAATTAAAAAAGAACAAAATTGGGAAAGTAATACAAGATTTGAAGACATCATAAAGCGCTCTATAAAATATAAGGCAATTAAAGTTTAGGGTCTATATCTTTTTTGACACAATCGGAATAATATTTCTGTTCGTCCTTAAATTTATTTGATATATTATTTTCCATGTTTAATTGATATAGAGTTTCATTTATTGTCATAACTTTATAACTTGAAAGCACAAGGTTTTTCATTAATCTATAATCTTGAGAATAAATAAATCTTTCATCATAGTTCCCTAATTTATTCAAAGTAGATTTCTTTATTAAAAGAGTTCCATGTATAAATGGGTTTTTTATGTTAATAATCATTTTTATTGGTATATAGAAAGAAAGACCTGGAATAATTTTTTTTGTATTCATAATATTTGCCCTTGTACAACAAGCATCGAGGTTATTGGTGTGTAAAAATTTTAATTGCTTTTCAATTCTTTTTAAATTACTTATGTCATCAGCATCCTGTCTTGCAATATATTCACCAGTCGTAAAATTAATTAGCTTATTTAGTGATTTGGTTAAGCCTATATTTGTCTTATTTTCATACAATTTTATATTTTTATGCTGCTTTGCATACTCTTTGCAAATTTTTAATGTACTGTCTTTAGACCCATCATCAACTACGAGAAGCTCTATATTTTTATAGGTTTGATTGATTATGCTTTCTATAGAATCTGAAACATCAGCTTCGTTATTATAGACACTCATAATTACGGAAACTTTATCATTAATATTATTCATTAATTATCTTCTCAAATTTACCTAATAATTTTTCTTCACTTAAATAATCTTTAATAAAATTACGATTCTGTTCTCCTTCTAGAGCTGTTTCTATAGAATCAACTAATAAGGATAATTTATTTTCTAAATCTTTATAATCAAATTGTTTATATGAGTATTTATATCCATTGGGGAAAAATTCTTCTAAACCTCCCGTTCTAGGAAATATTGAAGGTATGCCCATAGATGATGCTTCGCAAAGAAGGGTTGGCTGTCCTTCTAGTAGCTTCGTAGCTGTTACAACACCTTTAGAGTTCTTAATTATTTTTAAAACTTCTTTATTAGGGAGTTCTCCTAAAAATTCAATTTTTGAATTACTATGCTCTTTTAATTCATTAAGCAAGGGGCCATTCCCAATAATTTTTAACATTACATCTTTTGAATCTATTTTACTAAACGTAGATATAAGTTCTTTGAGACCTTTTTCTTCTGAGATTCTACCGGCATAAACAATATAATCCTCTTTTCGCTCATTTACTTTTTCTTCATTAACTTCTATGAAATTTGGAAATACTTGAACCTTGCTTTCTTCAATTCCTAAATCAGTTATAAAGTTTTTATGAAATTCAGTCAAAACAAGTATTTTCACTTTGTTGTTCTTTAGTATGTTAAAATATTTTTTTCCGTATCTATTAACTAAAAAAGATTTTAGAAATGAATCTTGAAAATATTTGTTAAGAGTACCGAGAGATTTTGAGTCTAGCCCACAAGCATTACACCTAATATTATCTTTTAAATGATTCGAGGTTAAATACGATCTTGTACAAAAATATCTAAAATTATGAAGTTTTAAAATAGTTTTTATTTGTTTTTTCTCTAAAATATCAAACACACCTAATGAAGCACTAAACCAAGTATTGTGAACATATACATAATCTGGTTTATATTCCTCAATGGCCTTTGATAAAATTTTATTACTTTTTGTATTTTTGTTAAATATAAACCATACAAGCTGGTAAAAATAACTAGTTATATCGTTACTGAAATATAAAGTTTTAATCTGAAATCTTTTTTTTAAAAACTCAACTTCATTTTCGACTGCTATATCCTCTCCTCCTGTGAGACGATACTTGTTATGTATAATTAATATTTTCTTCATTTTAAATTCATTACATATAGAATAATATTAATTCGATGAATGTTGCCTTATTTTTTACTTATGGTGTGTCGCTAAAAAATTGGCTTGAATCTGGTTTGCTAGATCGAGAAATTGAAATATATGAAAAGATTTCACAAGGCTCTGATATTAGATTTACATTTATTACCTATGGAAGTGAAGATGACTTAGAAATAATAAATGACAATAATAGCATTCATGTCTTACCTATAGGTAAGTATTTAAATAGTTCAAACAGAGTTTTTTATTTTTTAAAATCTTTAATAGTGCCATTTAAAATAAAAAATAAATTAAACAACATTGACTTGATCAAAACAAACCAACTAATGGGTAGTTGGGTAGCAATTATTTTAAAGTTCATAATAAAGAAGCCTCTAATAGTTAGAACAGGTTATGATTTACTTGAATTTTCAATAAAAGAAAATAAATCATTTATAAAGAAAACATTTTATTATATCTTAACTTACAAATCATTACTTTTTTGTGATAAGTATTTTGTTTCATCGAATATTGACGTTGAAAATATTAAGAAAAGATTTAAGTTTATAAATGATAACAAATTAGAACTTAGACCAAATTGGGTTAATATTAAAAAAGTAAATAAAGAATTTAATGATAGAAATGGGCATAAATTATTAACAATTGGAAGGCTAGAGAAACAAAAAAACTATATAAGCCTCATTCAGTCATTAGAGAAAACAAATCTAGAACTTGATATAGTCGGAGATGGTTCTCTTAAAGATGAAATTAAAGATGCTGCTGAAAAACACAATGTAAAGATAAACTTCCTTGGTGTAATAAAAAATAAAGAAATCCTTGAATTAATAGAAAATTATAAATACTTTATTCTATATTCTAAATATGAAGGTCATCCGAAATCACTAATCGAAGCTATGTCAAAGGGTTGCATAGCTCTAGTCTTGAAAAATAAAAATATAGAAGAAATTATCGATCATCAAAAAAATGGAATAATCATAAAAGATGAAAATGAATCTATAGTGAAGTGGTTAGAGCATTTTAAAAATAACAAAAATGAAGCTCTAAATATATCTTTAGAGGCACAAAATTTTGTAGCAAGTAAATTTTCTTTAGATAATTATATAGTTGGAGAAATAAATGATTATAAAGAATTGCTTTCCGACTGATTTGATTTATAAATAACTTTTTTAATATAAATATGAATCTTATCAAATATCTTTATAAAAAAATTACTATCATACTCGATGATTGACTCTAGAGTCTCCTCGTCAATTGGTTTGAACACAGTTTTCTTCTCTTTAAGTAAGGAAACTGAGGAATTATGATTAAATTTAAATTCAATTTTTTTTCTAATTCTTTTGGACCACTCAACGTCCTCTCCCTCATTCCAAAGTAAATCTTCATTCAAGGGATAATCTGTCATAAATTTCTTTTTTGACACCCAGTAAGCCCCTGAAATATACATATATTTAGATAAACTATCAATTTCATAAGGTAATAAACATTTCCTACTCTTGTTGAGATATTTATCATATTTATTATTATTCAAGGGCCACAAAGTCCAATCCCTATATCTCTCTTTGTCTTTAGTTAATATTTGATTAATACAAACTTGAAAATTATTTCCAAAGTCTAAATATCCTTCATACCACTTTTCATCAAGTATCAAATAATCATGCATAAAAACAATATTTTCATAAGTTGCATTTTGTGTAATCAAATTTTTTTTTCTTGTAATCCATCCTTCTCTAAGGGTTTCATCAAAAGCAATGTGTTTAACTTTTTCATTTAAGAATGATTTAGAACTATCACCAATTAAAATAACTTCAAAATTTGGTATTTTTTGAGAGACTATACTTTCTATTATTTTGTCTAAAAAGATATCGGAATCCTTCGAAGTTAATATTCCAAAAGTAAAATCCATTTTTATTTTAAATGTTTTGTGTGTCGTACTTAGAAAAGAAGTAGTTTAAATCTTCTGGAGTTCCTAAACCCCACATCTTTTCAACATTTTTAATTAATATTTTTTTATTATCTTGAATTGCTTCATTAAAAACAGGACAAACGTAAAACTCATTATTTACTCTATTGTCATTTTCAATCATTTGATTTGCATACTTCACGTAATCTTTGCCGTGTTTCCAAAAATAAACACCTACTGTTGCGTTTTTACTAATTGGTTCTTTTTCAGCAACCATGTCAACAGTTCCTGAATCATCTAATCTAGCGTAAGACCATTTCGGGTGTGAACTTTCAAAAGTTAGTATTCCCCCATCTGCTTCTGTAGAAATAAAATAGTACATTGCCTCATTTTGATCCCATTCAATAAATTGATCTGAATTTGCAATAAGTAGTGGCTTATCATTATCTATATATTCTTCTGCTAATAGTGTTGTACAAGCAGCACCTTCTGTCAATCCCTGAGCATAAACAACTTTGCAATTAGGTTTAATTATCTCTAATACTTTTTTTAAATTATATTTTTCATCATGTTCTTTTTGGATTATAAATATATAATTTGCATCAATATTTAAATTCTCAATTACAACTTGGATCATCGGTTTTCCATTTATTTCAATTAATGGCTTTGGAAAAATATATCCAGCATCTGTAAATCTGCTGCCTAAGCCCGCAAGAGGAATTAAAACATTGAGATCTTTGTTCTCATACACACTTCTAGAATAATCTATATCTTTGAAATTAAGAATGCTGTCAAAGAATTCCTGATTAAGGTCTGTGCTTTTGTTAACAAACATTGTGTTTGCACCACTCATTACAGCACCCTTTCTTCCTACTGGTGAATCTTCAATAATTACGGTTTCACTAGGTAGAGCATTGAATTCCATCATTGACTTCCAATACATTTCTGGATGAGGCTTGGAACTTTTTACATCTTCATTTGATAAGACTAGATCAAAACAATCTAATACTCCAAGATTAGTTAATACTTCAATAACTGTTTTATTTATACTGTTGCTCGCACAAACAACCTTCATACTTTTTCTTAAATTATTTAAATTGTTTTTAAGAAATTTATTTTCTTTTATCTCTCCTAACAATTCACTAGTAAATTGTTGTTTCTTTTTCCAAATTTCATCATGCAAAGATGCCTCAAGCCCTTTTGTTTTTGTTAATAGATCAAGTTTTTTTTGTGTTGGTAGCCCATCAAAGGTTTTTAAATGTTCACTTTCAGAGATTACATACTCGTCACCATACTCTTCAAGCGCTTTATTAAATGACAAAAAGTGAATTTCCTTAGAGTCATAAAGGACTCCATCTAAGTCAAAAATTACTAACTTTAACATTACTATTATGATAAAGAGAAGAAAAAAATATGGAAATAAAACATTTTATATCTCATAGAGGAAATCTTAACGGTGAAGAACCTGAATATGAGAATACTACTGATTATATAAATAATGCTCTCTCAAAGGGTTTTGAGTGTGAAATAGATGTATGGTTTGTAAAAAATGAATTTTATCTAGGCCACGATACACCAGAAGAAAAAATTGATATTGAATTTATATTAAATAATGAAAAAAATCTATGGATACACTGTAAAAATTTAGAATGCTTAGAAAAATTTAATGACATCAAAACACCAAATTATTTTTGGCATGAAAATGACAAATATACTCTAACTAGTAAAAATTATATCTGGACTTACCCAAACGAAGAAACCGATAGAAATTCTATAATAGTAAGCTTGGGGGCTGATTTACCAAAAGGTAGTTATATAGGTATTTGTTCAGACTACATAGTTAAAGTTAAAAAAGAATATTTAGCAAATTTATGAAATTTTCATTTCTCTTCCTAATTTTTAAAAATATTTAATATGTGTGGAATCTTAATTACAAATAGTGACATAACTGGCTTAGACAATACACTTTTAGATTTTAGAGGGCCCGATTATTCACAAACGTTAAATAAAGAGGGGGTAACATTTCTTCAAACACTTTTGAGCATAACTGGAGAATTTACCAAACAGCCAATAGAAAAAGATGGGGTAGTATTTTTATTTAATGGAGAGGTTTACAACTATAATTTAGTTAAAAATTACCCATCTGATATTTATTTCATTATTGATATGTATTTTAAATATGGTGAAGATTATGTAAAGCATCTCGATGGTGAGTTTGCGATTGTGATTGCAGATTATAAAAAAAATATATTGTATTTTGCAAGTGATATTTTTGGAACAAAGCCTATACACTATTCAATAAAGGGTGGTTCTTTTGGCATAAGTAGCTACAGAGAGCCTTTAAATGATCTTAAATTCAGCGAAATAAAGAGAGCCGAACCTAGTACTTTATATAAAGTTGATTTGAAAACAAACCAATTAATTGAAAAGAAAAGATATTTCAACTTTAAGCTGGAACAAACTAAAACTGATTTTAATGACTGGGAAGATTCATTCTTAGAAGCAATTAAAAAAAGGTTTAAAAATATAGATAAAGAAGTGATACTCCCTTTAAGTAGTGGTTTCGATAGTGGTGCTATTTTATGTGCATTTAACATCTTGGATATAAAATTTCATAGTTTTTCTTTTTATAATTACGAACATAAAAAGGTACTCGATAAAAGAATTCAAAGAGTAGCACCACCAAATAAATCTTACAGAAAAGAAAAGCTAACTCCTGAAGAGAGAGATTATGCAAAAAATTTAATTAAATCACGATGTTCTGATTTCTTTTATGGTCCCGACTTAAATGATAAGAACTACACTTTTAACGGTTTAAATGATGCAGGAAGTCATGGTTTAGCTTATTTATTAGATTATATAAAAAAAGAAAATCCTGGAATAAAAATCATGGCATCAGGACATGGGGCTGATGAAATTATGTCTAACATACAAACATATACTTTTGGAAAACCCAACCCTGAAAATTTTCCAAAAAACCTAGAAGAGGTTTTTCCATGGGAAAATTTTTATATTGGAACACAATCTAGTTATTTATATAAAGAAGAATCTATATCAGGAGGTTTTGGAATAGAAGGAAGGTATCCTTTTCTAGATAAAGATGTAGTGCAGGAGTATTTATTTTTAGATAGTAAATTAAAAAATTCTACATTTAAGTCACCGATTGTAAATTTCTTAAAAAGGAACAAATTTCCATACAGAAAAAAAAGTTTCAGATTTCCTAACAATGAAAATCTTAAGTCAGGTTTTAATGCTTAAAACTGGCTATCGTAGCTCTGATATTTGAACTTTTTTTGAGACCATAAGATTTTTTTGCTCTTCTGAATTAGTCCATCTAGTACCTAATTCAATATAATTATTAAATTTATACTGATTATGTACTACGTTTTTAACCATTGTTGGATTTAAATGATGTTTAAAAAATATATTAGAATAATGAAAATTCTTTAATTTTTTTGATCCTAGGGCTGCAGCTACAGCAAAAGTTCCAACTCCGGATGTTGCAAGATTTTGAGCACCTAAAAGTAAACTGAAATCTGTTTTAATGTCCGATGAAATTACTTCTAGGTTTTTCTTATTACTTAGATTTGAAATAACAGGGTTGTTAAAAGGCTTACCTGTAATAATAATTGTTTTTTTATACTGTTTAATTAAATTTTCATAATAAACAAGTGGGTTTTGTAAATAGTAGGGATGTAGCTTATCTTTAGAATAAATATCACCACTTCTTATATGGATTAATAATGTCTCACTATCAAATTCATAATCTTCATTTTTAATTAGATTTGGTTCAATATATTTCTGAAAAGTATCGTAGAAATTATAATTATAATATTTTTGATCTTTTCTATTTAGCGGATAATCTTCCTCTGGGTTGTTTAAAAATAAATCAACTTCAGAATCAAAATAATAAAATTGCGATGAATGCCTATAGTTATGAAGAAAATTAGAAAATTTATTATTTATTATAGAAAATTCATTTATCTGAAAATGTTTCTTAATATAAAAATTTTTATTATATAAATTTGCATACATGCAACCTAAAGCAATCTGCTGAAGATTATTTCCTAAACCTCCAATATAATTATTAATCGTAAAATTATTAATAACTTTATTTTTAATATAATTTCTCACTAACAGATATATTACTGATTTTTTAGTTGAAATACATATATGTAGTTAACATATAAACCTGTCTCCGGTATTTATTGTTATGATTGTTAAATGAACAATTTAAAAATTCTTGTTGCTCTTTATGCTTATGATGAGCTTTCTAATTTGAAATTGTTACTACCTAAACTCAAAAAATTAATTAATGAAAAATATTCATCAATTGAAATAAAAGTAATTGGGAAAATAAATAATGATGACCAAACAGTAAAATTTTGTAATTCTTTAGGAATTGAGGTTATTAGTAGAAAAAACAGTAACTCTTTTGGAGATGCTACAAGAACAGCTTTTGATCATGCGTTTAAAGACAATTACGATTGGGTAATTACTATGGATTCTGATGGTCAACATAACATCAGCTATATTAAAGATTTTTATAATCTTATGATTAAAAATAATCATGACTTAATAATAGGTTCAAGGTACATCCAAGGAGGCAACTCAAATGCAACAACTATGTCAATAGCAATGAGTAAATTATTGAACCTTGTATATAGAACTGTTCTGGGCTTAAACATCAAAGATTTATCAAATAATTTTAGATGTTACAGGGTTTCAACACTCAGAAATATTAGCTTTGAAGAGCATAATTTTGAAATTCTTGAAGAAGTTGTTGTGAAGTTATTTAATAAAAACCCTGATTTAAAAGTCTTTGAATTACCAATCACTCTTGAAAAAAGAATATCTGGTGACAGTAAAAGAGATTACTTTTCTTTTCTACAATCCTTCATAAGAACACTTATAAAGTTGAAAATTAAATATTAACTATCAAATAATATTATATTTTTTTAAATATGAATTTGTAATTTGCTCCAATTGATCTTCAAGCTTTTTATTATCTAATGAAAAATCATCTACAAATTTATCATCCCAACTTGTTTTTACTTTCAATGAATACTTTGAAATAAGAATATCTGATATGTAATTTATAATCTCAAAAGGCATAACTTTGTAGGATTCAAGAAAAAAAGAGTTATTATTAAGTTTCTCATACAAATAAATGTTTAGATCATTGACTAAAGAAATTTTCATATGCTCCTCACCACTTGATTTAAATTCTACGAATTGATTTTTTGAAATTTTTTTAAAAAAAAAGGGTATTAACCTATTGTTGTTAAAATCTCCATAACCGAGGATGCTATCGAATCTGAGTATATTTATATTTTTAAGTTTTTTAGTACTTTTATAAAGGTCTTCATGCTTCTTTTTAAGTTCTATGTAATTATTTTTTATTGTTTTTCTATCAATTAGATTTGTTGAAATTATAAATAATTTGGGGTTGATTTTTAGCTTCTCCAATACATTAATTAAATTTAATTGGGGTGAAAAAATATATTCGTAGCTTAAATCTTTATAGAAATCATCTGATGCGCCAACATCAAGAAATTTATAATCTATAATTACATCGGGTTTATATTTTGATAACAAATTTGTTAAATTTTCTATAGAATATGCATTTTTTTGTTTTAATGAGGAAATGTTTAACACTGAATGTTCATTATTTATTTTCAAATAATTTAAGAATGATGACCCTAAAAAGCTTCCACCACCGAATATAACGATATTCAACTACTGAACCTACTAAGATATTCTGTTATTTGTCTATTAGTTTCAGAAATAATACTGCCTGAAATTTTTGAATTTTCCCACAAGTATATATTTTCAACAATATCGTCAATTGAGTAAAATGTTTTCCACCCTAATTCTTTTTGTGCTTTGCTTGAGTCTATTCTTAATATGTCTGATTCTTTGTATTTATTTGAATTGTGAAAAGAAATTTCAACACCTGAATCAAATCTTTTGATTAATTTTTCAGAAAGAATTTCAACTGTAACTTCGTTGATCTCTGGTGAATTTAAATTATATACCATGGACTGATTATTTTGATAATTCTCCTGAGCAGTTAATAGATATCCCCCTACTGAGTCAAGAACAAACTGCCACGGCCTAATAGAGGAAGGATTTCTCAACACTAATTCTTTTTTATTATTTATGGAATAAAGAATATCAGTCAATATTCTATTATGTCCTCCGTCTCCACCTCCTAAAACATTACCAGACCTGACAATTGTTACTTTGTTTATAGAGTTGATATCGTTGTTGTATGAGTTAACAACATGTTCCACAGATACTTTTGATGCGCCATAATATTCAAATGAGCCAAGTTCGTCACTCTCTTTATTAAGCTTGCCAGGATTTTTATAAACTTTATCTGTAGTTGCTACTATACAAGCAACCCTTTTAGAAATTGAATTTAGACTATTTAGAACATTAAAAGTACCGAGAATATTAGTTTCTAAAGTTTCTTTTGGATTCTTTTGGCTTGATATAACTAAAGATTGTGCAGCAAAATGAAAGATTACATCGGGCTCTATATTTTTTATTTCGATATTAACTTTTTCACTATTTACAATGTCTAAATTTTTATTCTTAGAATCAGTTTTAATTCCATTTAAAATTGTAAATATTTCACTGCTAGTTCCATCTTTTGATATGCCTAAAACATTCGAACCTAATTGATTTAAAAGTAGTGATAACCAATAACCCTTAAATCCGCTGTATCCAGTTATCAGGACTTTCTTGTTATTCCAAAAATTTATATCAATCATCTACCAAGGAAGCTTTCCATTGTTATTAGCTATAAATTCTTCTAAAATTTGCTTCTCTCTTAAAGTATCTAATGGATACCAAAATCCTTCGTGACAGAAAGCTGCCAAATTTCCTGTTTTTGTTAGTTTCTCTAAAGGCTTTTTTTCAAATATAACTGTTTCACCATCTTCTATATAGTCAAAAACTTCCTTATTAAGAATGAAAAATCCTCCATTTATCCAACCTTCATTTGATTGTATTTTTTCGCCGAAGTTAACGACTGTTTTGTCAACAATAGTCAAACTTCCAAACCTTGCAGGAGGTCTAACAGCTGTAACAGTAGCGATTTTTTTGTTTGATTTATGAAAATCAATCAGATTTGTAATATTTACATTTGATATCCCATCTCCGTATGTCAGGAGGAAGGTGCTTTCATGAATTAAGTTTTTTGCTTTTTTAATTCTTGCGCCTGTTTGAGTTTCTATTCCTGTATCAAATATCTGTATTTTTGCTCCATCAGAATCAATATATAGCTCACCATCTTTTTGATAACCACTCTCCGAAAAGTATTCGGAAAAACTCTCTACTTTGTATCCAGCTAAAATTATAAAATCATTAATTCCAAAATTTTTATAATGGTTGATTATGTGAAGAATTATTGGTTTGCCATTTATTTCAATCATTGGTTTTGGGCGAATATTTGTTTCTTCCATAAATCTTGTGCCTTTACCTCCAGCAAGAATTAAAGCTTTCATTTTCAACTGTTCTCTTCTATAAAATGTTTTGTTTCGTTAAATATAAATTCAAGCATTTCTTCACTTAGACCTGGATATACTCCTAGCCAAAAAGTATTTTCCATAACATAATCAGCAACTGGCAAGTTATCATCAGATTTTACATCCACATCTAGATATGCTGGTTGTTTGGTAATGTTGCCAGCAAACAATAGGCGTGTTCCAATATTTCTTTCATCGTAAAACTTTAATAATTCAGCCCTTTCAAATTTTGCTTTAGAATTTAAACTCAAAGGAAACCCAAACCAACTAGGATCACTTAACTTGTTCCAAGTAGGTAAATCAAAAACATCAAATTCTTTAAATTTTTCGTATAAATAGGAAAAGTTTTCTTTCCTTTTTTCTATATATAAGTCAACTTTTTCTAATTGCGAAATACCTATTGCTGCTTGCATATCAGTTGCTTTTAAATTGTATCCAATATGAGAATAGATATATTTATGATCATAACCTTTTGGTAAATTTCCTAGTTCCCATTCGTATCTCTTCTTGCATGTATTGTCTTTTCCTGGTTCACAGTAGCAATCTCTTCCCCAGTCTCTTAACGATTCAATAATTTTCTTTAGCTTTGGATTATTTGTTAATACTGCACCTCCTTCACCAGTTGTCATATGGTGTGCAGGATAAAAAGACAAGGTTGCCACATCTCCACAGCTCCCTACAAGTTCCCCATTAAATTTTGAACCGAAAGCATCGCACATATCTTCCATTAAAAATAAATCATGCTTTTTACATATTTTTTCTATTTCATTTAAATCAAAAGGGTTTCCTAATGTATGAGCTAAAACTATCCCTTTAGTTTTTTCAGAAATATTTCTCTCTATCAAGTTTGAGTCAATATTGTAAGTACCTACTTCAGCATCAACTAAAACAGGTTTTAAATTGTTCTGAATTATCGGGTTTAAAGTAGTTGGGAAATTTACTGCAGAAGTTATTACTTCATCACCATCTTTTAATTTATAAAATATTTTTAATGCTGACAATGCAAGTAAATTAGCAGACGAACCACTATTAACAAAAAGTGCGTGTTTGTGGTTTGTTTTCTTTCTTAAATTTTTTTCAAATGTGTTAGTAAACTCACCGCTTGTCAGCCATAAGTCCAAGCTAGATTTAATTAGAAACTCTAGATCTTTTTCATCCAAAACCTTCCCTGACACAGGTACCTGTGAAATATAAGGAACAAATGTTTCTTTATTAAAATTTTTTTTAAAGTATAAATTGGACAATTTTAAAATTTCATCTGTTAAATCATAATTATTCATAATATGATTCTAAATAAGTAAATTAGTAAATAGTTAGAACTTTTAAAGAATCGAGTGAAGCATATTGAAGAATAATTTAAAAACAAATCTTTTAATTGTCTTAATTTATTCATTTATTTTCATAGAATTCGATATGTTTGGACTAATACTTATTCCATTAATTTTATTTCTAGATTTAGATTATAAATTATCAAAAAATCAAAAATTTTTACTAATATTTGGACCTATTTTGATGTACCTTAAAATATTTATTTCAGCTACTTCAGAAAATTTTAATAACATGTGGTTGAGCGCTGCAGCCTCTTCATTTAAAGGAGGGGTAAGGTTTGGTGACTTGCAATTAATTTTAACAAAACTAAGATGTAATTTTTTTGGAGAAGGATCTACGTATGTTCTAAATTACACAGAATTTATTGGCTCTTGCCCTTTTGGTATTGGCTATGGACCTTTTTTTTCATATATTAAAGTTAATGCAAATATATGGAATTTAACACTGGTTTTATCAGCACTCTTCTTTTTGCTATTCATTTACAGCCTCTCTTTAATAAATTTTGATGATAATAATTTTTTATTGTATTCAGTACTAATTATTTCACCACCTGTAGTTTTCTTAGTAATGAGAATGAACTTAGATATTTTTATTTTTGCTTCCATTTTTGTTTTTATTCATAAGTTTGGAGAAAATGATTTTAAGACTTTGACATTGTTAATTTTTTTATCTTTAGCAAAAATATATCCAGTATTTTTAATGTTTATTATTTTAATTCTTAAGCTTTTAACAAAAAGATTTAAATTCTTTTATTGGTATTTAATTTCTTCACTATTATCTCTCTCATTTATTTTTTATGACGGTGCTTTATTTACTGAAAGATCTGTAAGACCAAGTATTTCTAATATGTCATTTGGAATCCTCACATACAGTCAAAATATATGGGTTAATTTTTTTGACCGTTACGGCGGATTTAGATATGTACTAATTATTTTCTTTATTCTTACTTTAATTATTTTGTTTATTTCTTATAAAATTTCTAATAAGAAAAATTTAATTGTAAAACTTAATAAAGAAGAATTTTTAATGATGTCTTTTTTCTTAAGTATCTTTATGTACGCAAATTATGACTATAGGTTAACATTATTGATTTTTGTTATTACTCCATTAATGAATCATGGTCCTGATTCTATAAAAAAGATAATAACAGTGCTTTTTTTGCTTTCCCCGTTGCCATTAATTGAAGTTGATTTAATTTATAATTTACTAATCTTTATAAAAGTACTTATATCTTATTTAGTTGCAGGATTATTAATTACAAATATATATCTTTATTTATTTAAAAGCCATGTTGAATAAAATAAGAAGAAAATTAAAGTATAGAAAATCTGTATCAGATAATTTCACATATCCTAATTTTTGTCTTGAAGCAAGTCAGGATGAGAAGATATTTAAAACATTCAGAAGCAACTCCATATATCAAAATATCTTAGAACATATAAATTTTGATATAGCTATTAAATATTTTTCACTACTCCAATCTAAGTACGATTTAAAAGATGTAGAAATTTACAACAAAATAGAAAAATTAAATAAAATTGGTTCACCGGAACTAGTAAAAGTTAGTAAAGAAATACCAAAAGTTTCTTCTACTGGACTAAGATATCTTTTCACAGGTTTGGAAATAAAAACATTTTTGGAAAAAAATAGACTCGATTCAAAAAAAATTGTTGAGTTAGGTTGTGGATATGGAGGTCAATCAATAATACTGGGAGATTTATTAGAAATTGAAGAATATACATATATTGATTTAAAGGAGGTTAATGAGTTGATTAAAAAATTTGTTTCAAATTTTAAAATTAATTTTTCTACAGAGTTTAAAACATTAAACTCGAACAGCTTTGGAGAAAGTGATTTATTTATTTCTAACTATTCATTTAGTGAGCTACCTAAAAACTTACAAATAAAAGGAATAAATAAAGTTATTAAATTTAGCAAATCAGGTTTTATGATAATTAACTCAGAAAATTTTTCTAAAGAATATAAATTTATGACAAAAGAGGAGTATAAAAATCTCTTTGAGACTTACGAGATAACTGAAGAGGAGCCCCAAACAAGTAGTGAAAATTTAAACTACTTATATAAATTTATTAATATTTAAGTAGGTTAGAAAATTTTTAAATTATTAATTTATTTTTTTTCATCAAAATAATATACACTGTATGAATTGATTATATTCTCTTTTATTTTTTGATAATCTTTATTTTTTATACAAGTCACTGCAATAAAACATTTTGAATTTTTGAACTGGATGTCAACTTCATTTTTTAGACTATCTGATTGCAAGTATTCTTGGGTGCTATCTATTGGTTCATATAATTCAAAAGGTGATTTTATAAATTCTTGATATGAATATATTCTTGGAGTAAGCAACACACTTATTAAAATAAAAATAACATAAAAAGATTCCAACTTTTTTGATAGATTTTTGTATTTATAATCAAATCTTTTAAGACTTATAACTCCAATTATTGCTATAAATAATCCATAGCCATAACGAACAGTTGGTCCAGTAACGAAAAAGGCTGCTATCAAAAATAAACAGTAGGTGTAAACAAAAGTTGCCTTATTTCTACTAATCGAAGAACGTTGAACAAAAAAGACTCTATTGAATAACAATATTATTGAAAAAGAAAGTAAAAAATTTGTAAACACTTGAAAATTGTATGCATGGTTTATCCATGAGTTAAACCAAATATTGATATCTTGAAAACTAGTAAGAGCAAAATTTCCATTGGAAACCCCAGATGAAAAACTTGAAACAGTAAATTTATCTGTCCAATAAAAAGTTTCGAAACATGTAAAAGATACTGGGAAAATTATACAGCCACTAATAATTATATTTTTTATTAAATAAATCAAAAAAAATAAAAAAAGTAAACCCAGTTTTCTAATGACCAAACTTAATTTATATATTGGAAGAATCTTATATAGATAAATAATCAATAAAACAACTAAACTTGCACTTACAATTTTTATTTGGAAAGCAAAAAGAGACAAAGCTGATAGAAAAATAAAGTTACTAATTTTATATTCATCCTTTACATAGTCATTTAAAAATAATACAAAACAAATAAAAAATAAGACACCAGTTGATAAATCAGGTTTACTAATCATTTGAATATTTAAAAATCCATTGGCTCCCCCGCCAATACCAAAATTATCAAGAAGACCAAAGATTGTTAGATTCATTGATATAATTTTTAAAAATTGATTTTCTGAAAAAATTAAATTATAAATTAAAAAGCTATAGAAAAGACTGAAAAATATTAGGTTAACAAAATGCAAGAAGATAAAGTTATCTGCTAGCCAGAAATTTGATAAGATATAATCATAAATTGTTGACCAACCATATCCAATATATAAGTTTGAAAGACCAAACACAGCTTTGCTTTCTCTAATCCAATATTGAAAATTTAAATGATAATCAATTGCATCAAAATGAAGTTTTAAACCATATGAACTTACAGATAATATGGCTGGAACAATAATTAATGAGATGAATAAAAAGTATGGATCTTTAAAATTAAACTTTTCAAATGAATTAAAAAATACTATTACGATGACTAAAGCAAAATAGAAAGCTTGAAGATTTTTTAATGGAAAAAAGAAATTTAAAAATATTGTTAAATTCCCAATGATAAACAAGGCAAGTACTTGATAAAAAATATATAAAGGTATATTAAAAATCTTTAATTCGTCTACTACAAAATTTTTTTTATTATAAAGTTTATATATGACTATCAATCCTCTGAAAAACATAAATAAAATAAAGCTAAAAGAGATGTATGTTATTAGAGTCATAATAGCTCCATGTACTTGGTTGCTCTATTCATTTCTTTACATTGTAATTTAATGAATTATTTTTTATCTTTTAATAATATAAACAAACATATTTTTCGTCTAATTAGACTATTAGAAAGACAATATCATTAAATTATATGAAGCATATTAGAAAAATTATAAACGATGTTTTGTATGTGTCGCGAATGACAGGAACATACAATAAAAAAAAGATAGTATTTTCTGCTGTAGTGTTATCACAAATTACAGCAATAGCTGATATCGCACTAATTATACTTTTTGCTGCTCTTATTACTGGAGAATTTGATCAAACTAATATTTTTAGTCCATTTACAGAAATTGTAATGGAGAGAAGAATAATATTGCCAATAATTATATTTTTTAGATTCCTTTTTATATATCTTCAAAATATAAGTTTAAAAAAATTAGAACTAAATGTTAGACAAAATCTAAATGTGTTTCTTCTTAGGGAGGTTTTTGATAAAAGAAATTATTCAGTTGCGGATGCATATTTTTATTTGAATAATTTATCAGGACATATCTCATATTTTTATTCAAATTTAACTGGTTTTATAAATAATTTATTACAGATTGCTGCCTACTCGACTTATTTATTTATTACAGATAGTCGAACTGTTCTAACATTTGCTTTAGGTGCGGCAGTTTTAGCTTTTCCAACAAAATACTTATTAAAAAAGTCTAGAGAGTTTATGCATCGATCTTACGAATTTGCACAACAATCCAATGTAGAGGTTCAAAGAATAGTTGACAATATGTTTTTAATTAAATTATTAAAAAAAGATGAAGAAGAGATACAAAAATATAAACATACTTTTGAAGAATATAATGCCACAACATTGAATAACCACAGATACGGTGCAGTAAATGCAATACTGCCCTCTTTTACTACTATGTTTGTTTTTTCAATTTTATTAGCAATAAAAACTGTTGCAGAAAATATTACATTAGATTTTATTGGTGTAACCTTAAGGCTCTTTCAATCTTTAGGTTCTTTGACTAATTCATCTAATCAAATAGTTAACGCTCACGTGCATATGGAAAAATTCTATGAAATGGAAAAAAATAAAATTGCTGTTAATAAAGGAAACTATATAAATAAAGATTCTGAAAATTCAAATATTATAGAATTAAAAAATGTATCTTTCACTTACTTCAATAGTGAAGAAAAAATATTTGAAGATTTAAATATTAGTATTGAAAGAAATACTCATACAATTTTAACTGGTCCAAATGGTTCAGGTAAAAGTACTCTTTTAGGATTAATAGCAGGGGTGTTTTATTCTCAAGAAGGAAAAGTTCTAACATATAACAAAAAATTTGGATACATAGGAGCAACGCCTTTGATATTCTCTGGAACGTTAAGAGAGAATTTAATGTACGGTAATGATGCTTCGGTCCAAGATGATGCGATATTAAAGTATCTAAAAGATTTTGATACATTTAAGGAGGAAAATAATTACAACTTAGAAAAAATAATAGACAATAAGAGTTTATCTTCTGGACAAATGCAAAAAATTGCATTCATCAGAGCTCTTTTGGGTGATATTGATGTCTTGTTACTCGATGAGTCAACTGCAAATTTAGATGACAAATCTAGAGATTTAATTTTTAACATATTAAGTGACAGACAAATTACAATTATAAATTCTACACATGACCCTGAAAATTTTAAAGGTGTAGATAGTCATTTAAAAATTGAAATAAAAGACGAAAAAAGAGTTTTGACTCTTAGTTAATTTAAAATAAAGAAACTATTGAAGTAATTTTTTTATATGTGTATTCATCATTGAAGTATTTTTCTAAACAATGTTGACCATATTCTTGCATGAAGATATACCTATCAGTTTGTAAGATTTTTTCAATTTGCTTTGGTATTGTCTTAATTTTATCTAAGTCAACAAAGAGGCAGAGATCATTCCAATTTATTTCTTCACTATAAGGTTTTAAGAAATAATCAGAAACATATATAGGAATAGAATCTAATTGAAAACTCTCAACGAGTCTATAAGAAGTAGGGCCAAACCCTCTTGGACATAAATTAAAGTATGATTGTGAAACTAAATCTACATATTTAGAATTATTTTCATAGATAGAGCTGGTATCCATAGTCTTTAAATTTTTAACGTAATAGTCTGATTTAAATTTAAATTTTTTTTCAAGTTTTACCCTTACAGGGTGAGTGTTCCTACCCAAATATACAGCTTTATACTTTTTTTGTTTATTAAGAGTTTCTTCATAATTGTCTGCTAATAGAGGTATAAAATAAGAACTTAAATTTTTTGCCAAAGGTGTTTCTAATTGAATATTTGAGTTTGAATTATTTAAAATATTATTAATTCCTGATGGAGTAAATATTAGACAATTATCAATATTTACTAAAGGACCACCAGTATGCCTGCAGATAGTAAAGTATTTCTTATTTTTATCCAAATTATCAATAAATTGTTGCAATATGCTTAAATCTTCTCTGTTATCAATAATGTATTTTTCCCATTGAATTGGGATGTAGGTCAAATTACTAGAAGTTTTATTATTTTCATTTATATAGTGTAGAAACTTTGCTTCAATATTTTTTGATTTATTTTGAGGAGGATATCCTATCTCATTTTCAATTAGAAACTCTTTTGGAACATCTAAAATTTCGATCATCTAAAATAATTTTAATAATTTTGTTAATATAATTCATCGTATTTTTTTTTAACTAAAATTTAATTATGAAAATAGCGCTCTGTTTATCAGGACATGTTAGAACATATAAAAAATGTGAAAAATCTCTTTTTGAAAAAATAATAGAACCATATAATCCTGATATTTTTATACATACTTGGAATGATGTTGGGTATGGACTCAATGGTGTTAAAAGTAAGTTTATAAATAAAAAAACTAGAAAAATTATAGAAAGCAATGCTAAATATGGGCGATCGGAAATTGAATTCTTAAGAACAAATAAAAAAGTAACGCTAGATTACTTTAGTAATTTAAATTCAAAAAAAATTGAAATAGAAGACTACCAAGATGTTGAAAAAGAAATACTTGATTTAGCTTCAACTGTTGTACACAAAGGCCCAGAAGACCATCCTCCAAATATTGTCTCCCTTTATAGAAAAATTTATTTATGTAATAAATTAAAAACTGAATACGAAGATAAAAATAATTTTAAGTACGATGTTGTTATTAGATCAAGACCAGATATTTATTACAATAATTCAATAGATTTTATAAATCTTGATGCATTAAATACCGTAAAGCAGTCTTCTTTTGGTATGTTAAGTGATATATTTTATTTCTCAAATTCAAAAAATATGGATATACTTTCGAATTTATATAAATGCATGCCTGAATATATTGAGAATAAAGTAAGATTTAATCCTCATTTTTTAATGCAATATCATTTAATTGAAGAAAAAATTCCATTTTATATAAATACATTATTAGATTTATTTGTTATCAAAACTGATAAAAGTCCCCCTAATAAATTTAAAAATACTGTAAAAAAAGTTTTAAATTTTAATTAAAGGCATTTAATTATACCCAGTCTGGATCTTGTCCTGACAATATTTTATCAAGATTCAATAGACCAAAATAAAATAAAAATCTTGAATAAGGGTGATGATGTAATGGAGCAATGTTAATTAATATTAATGAACACATTATATTTACTTTATCAACGTCATAATTATTATCTTTTAACCATTTTGTGAAAACATTAACTAAGTTTGAATAGTTACTGTTGATTTCAATTTCAACGTTGATTTTATTCTCACTTTCTGAAATTTTATAATTGCCCTTTAGAACTTGAGAATGTGAGATAACAATTCCATGAAGAAGTTTTCCGAAATCATAATATATATCACCATAATCTATTAGATTGTTAAAACTTTGTCTCCAATCAAGTAATGTGAACTTATCTTCGTTTAATAATATATTTTCAAAATGCAGATCACCATGAATATTCGAAGGTAAGCCCTGGCTTAATTTATTCCAATCTATTTTCTTTAAAAGATCGTAGGGATCTATTTTTTTATTATTGTTAATAATTACTTCTTTGTCACCGTCTGGGTATTGACTTAAAAATAAATCATATCTTTCATAAGTCTTGTCTTTATAAAATTCGTAACAATTATTTTGAAAATCTTTTTCTAATTTATTATCTAATGATTTAAGTTCCCACAAATTTTCTAAAGTTTTTAACAATTTGTAAAATATCTTATCGTCAACTTTCTTACTTAGTACTTCACCATTTTGAAAAGCATATGAGTAAAAATTATCTTTTTGGCAAATTATTTGAGGTACGAAACGTTCTAATTTTTTAGCTCTTTTACAGCGATTATTAATAAAATCTGTGTCCGCAGAAAATTTAATTACTTTATTGTTTACGAACCAAATTTTTTCACTTTCTTTTTCTAAAATATTAAAGTTATTATCTTTATATAGACTTTTTCTAGTTTCTTTAAGGTTTGATAAGTTGCCCGTGTCATACCATGTAAATTCAACTGGTTTAAATGATTCTATCATTTCCCTAATAGAAAAAGACTCGCCTATTTTTTGAAATTCCTCTGAATTATTAATAGCTATATTTTTAAAATTCTCATAGTCTTTAATCCCAGATAACCCAATATAGGCAGATTTATTTTTTGTAATATTTTTTTCATTTAATTTTATAGCATTTTTATCTTCTAAAGAAATTGTTCTGTAATCCGATGCATCTTCTACAAAAGAATACCCTATCCAGTTCTCATTTGGATTTGGAATTTTTTGTTTAACTAATGTATCACATGATGAAAATATGAATTCTGAATCAAGATATTTAAAAATTTGCATTAATGTTGTTCCTAATCCTGATCCATCACCTTCAAAAGGTTCTATAGTTTCAGTTATAATATTTAAATCAGAATGGGCAATTTCAAGATAGTCTTTTAAATCTTTTCCCTTATATCCTAAAGGTATAATAAATTCTGAATCCTTTGAAAACTTTTCTAACATATGAGAAATAACAGGTTTATTATTTATTTCTATTAATGCCTTGTTTATAAACTTTGTATTATTCCCCAACCTTGAGCCAGTGCCTGCACATGGTATTATTACCTGATAACTCAACTACTTCTTCCAAAGTCATCTTCGAGTCTTACAACATCATCCATTTCAGGAGTACTGGCTTCAAGATAGTATGTGTCTTCAAGGCCAATCATTCTATGAACTACATTGGGAGGGATAACTACAGATTCATTTTCTTCTAATATTCTCTCTTCAAGGCTTTCAGTATTTTCACCTATCAATAACTTCAACCTGCCGCTCAATACATAAACTGTTTCATGTTTGTACTCATGATATTGCAAACTACATCTTGCATCTTTTTTCATATATAATTTTTTGACTAAGTAGTTTTCATTAATTTCAATTACTTCTTCGTATCCCCAGGGTTTTTCAATCTTATTTTTCATAATCTCATTTCACTTATTAGCATTTGAACGCATGTATTTTAATTATTTTATTATTTTTAAATTCTAATTTATCAACGACTTCTAATTTGTCTTCATTAACTTCAATTAATAAGTGAGCAAAAATTATATTTTCTGCTTCTGCTATTTCAACTACATCAAGACTTATTTCATTTTCACTGAAAAATTTCTTATTAAGCTTAATAATTTCATCAAGCCCACTAATTTTTATTTCCCAATCCTGTAAAATACAGTCCTCGCTTAGTAATTCTTCTAAAGACTCTATATCTTTATTCTCCCAAGAGGAAAAATATTTTTTAGCTATTTCTAAATTCATTAGTTAATAAATTATACTTTAAAATTATTATTTTTTTGAGGCAAGATCGTATTTTTAAAATTTCCAATTCCTCTTCTTAAGGATAAGTAAACATAATTAATATATATAGCTCTTAAGTGTATTAAAGACTTTATTATGCCATTTAATTTTTTATAATTTTTTACTGCGGCTATAAACTCATCCGGATACTTTATTTCCAATCCAGAATAAAAATAAACTTTATATTCAGGCACTCTCCAATTTGTTGAATCATTCTTTATTGCGGAAGTAAATTGATTCCTTTTGTACCTAGAAACTAACTTTATTAAATTGTTTGATTCTAGTTGATGCATGTATGCAGCTTCACAATTAAGATGCTCTGGTGTATTTTTTAGAGAGCTAGGTGAGTCTATGAAAGAGCATATGTCTAGATATTTTTCAATATACTCTGATGGAAGAACTGTATGGCGATCACAAATGCCATAATAATCTTCACCTTCAGGAATCCAGATTTTATTACTATCTAAATTTGGATGCTTATCAATATAGAACTGATCAAATCTTGTATAAATTATTGTATCGTATTCCTTAAAAACTTTTGAATGATTCCTCAATATTATATCTTTCAAAGCAAAGTGAATTGATCCTGAGTTGTATAAGCCAGTACTTTTCCCCAAATTAAAATATTCTTCCCAATTTCCTTGAAAATTTTCTCTATAATATTCGAACCAGTCTTCTGGTTCTTCAAAGTTCCACAAATATTTTGCTCTTTTTATAAAGGACTGGTTGTTAAGCCACTTATTACCTGTACATATTGCCAAATCTGAATTTAAATGATTTAAAACATTAATGTATAAAGATTGCCAAGTTAGCTCTCCTCCTCTTGGGCTTCCTGCTAAAACTGTTAAGTACCTTTTAGACATATTTTTTTATTTTTAACCATTGCAACCTTTATCAAGAATTAAAAACTTTTTCATTTAATTCTTTAATTACTTGATTAAGATTTTTATGCAGAACAATCCCTTCTTTCTTAAAGTATTCTTTTTCTGAAAACTTACTTTCTACTATAAAGCTTTTTGAGTTATATTTATTTGCGACTTTATGATCAAGTGAAGTATCTCCAATAAAAAAGAAATTTTTATTTTTTATATTTAACTCTTTTATTGCTTTTTCTATCATCCCTTTTTTTGGCTTTCTACATTTACATATTATTTTTAAATCTTTTACTTCACCCTTAAATCCAGAATCTGGATGATGAGGACAAAAATATATAGCTTCTAATGGTTTTAACTTATTCTCTATTAATAAATGTTGCATATGGGAATGAAATCTTTCTACATCCTCATTGGAACAAAATCCTTTTGCAATACCTGGTTGATTAGTTAACAAAATTAAAATAGAATTGTTTTTTTGTAAAAAACTTATAAATTTTAATGCGCTATCTTTAAATTCTAATTCTCTCCAATTATTGTTTTTTCCTGCATCTTTAATGAGAGTTTCATCTCTATCAATAAAAAAGACGTTTTCTTTTTCTTGTAGTTTTATATTGATATCTTTCTGAGCCTCTTTATATCTCTTTGTAGTTCCAACATCTTTAATATAATTAGTGGAAAGAACAGTTTTAATATTTAATAAGCTTAAATTGTTAGTTAAATAATCTTTAAATATATCTGACTCTTTTAATGTTGGTTCAAAAAGTTTCTTTTTTCTGATAAAAAATAAGGCCGTGTTTCCTAATGGTTTATAAGGATAATTTAATTCATTATGTCTTTTAAACTCTTTAAAATTATTTTTATCCTCAACAACAATATCGCTATCTTTTGGATGATCAGTGTATCTAGTTACTAAAAGAACATCTGACTTAAAATTTTTAAAACCATTTTCGATATTAAAATTAAAAACTATATCACCAAACAGAACAAAGATTTTATCTTCAAGGAAATCTTTTGCATTATACAATGCCCCATATGTGCCAATAGGTGTGTCCTCGATTGTATATGATATGTTGAAATGATTAGCGTATTTTTTATTTATTAATTTAATAATTTCTTTATGTCCTACTCCAAGACATAAATGTATATTTAAAAAACCTTGTTTTTTTAATTCATCTAACTGATATTCAAGTAAGGTTTTATTTTTAATTTTTGCTAGTGATTTTGGGACTTCTCCGATACTTTTTTTTAACCTTGTACCTTTTCCTCCAGCAATAATAACAACATTCTTTTTCATAGTTTATAATTCAATTGTGGAAACATACCCAAATTTTTCAAGTTACTTAGATATTATCATCGAAATATCAAAAAGTATAGATGGTAAAAAGTTAGCAACTCTTTATGACAGAATCGATAATAGTTTTAACGAAAAATCAAGAATATTTATTGCAGGAAATGGTGGTAGCGCAGCAGTTGCTTCACATGCAGTAACTGACCTTAATAACTTAAATAAAAATAATAAAATTTTAAATGCTATTTCATTAAGCACAAACATACCTCAGCTGTTAGCTAACAGTAATGATTATGGGTATGAGAATATATTTGTAAATCAAATTAAAAATTATAAACCAAATGAAAATGACACTTTAGTTGCAATTTCATCTTCAGGAAATAGTCAAAATATTTTGAAACTAATTGAGTATTGTAAAAAAATGAATACCCCAACATTTGCTTTATTAGGCTTCAGTGGTGGAGAAGCATTAAACAAGTCTGACTATTCATTAGTTGTAAAATCACCAAAAAATTACTACGGGCCTGTTGAAGATACACACATGATGATATTCCATTTATATGCTCACCTTATTAAAGGTGATATGCAGGAATTAAATTAAAATAATTATTAGATGGGAAACTACAAGATAGATTTGGTCTTTAATGCTTACAACGAAATAGACTCTATAGAGATAGATATAAAAAATATATTAAAGATAAAAGAAACCAACCATCAAATTAATAAAATTTTTGTAATCGAAGATGGAAGCACCGATGGAACGAGTGAAAAATTAAAAGAGCTTTCAAAAGTATATGAAATAACTTTATCTCAGTCTGAATCAAGAAGAGGGTACTCAAAAGCATTGCTAAAAGGAATTTCAATGTGTGAAGCTGAATTTGTATTTTTTTCTGACCTAGGTGGAAAATTTAATTGGGATGATATTAATAAGCTAATTAAAAAAATACCTGCTAATGATTTAGTTATTGGAAAAAGAGAAGATAGAAATGACCAAATTTATAGAAGATTATTAACTTTCTTCTATTCAAAATATATTTTATTTTTTTATGGTATAAAATCTGGTGATCCTGATAGTGGATTTAGAATCTATAGAAAAGAGCTCATTCTTGAAATTCTTAAAAATGAATTATTTAATAAACATCTATTAAATTCAGAACTTACAATTAAATGTATTAGTAAAAATTGTGCATATGTCGAGGTGCCTATTAAATATTTTAAACGAAAAGGATCTTCAAGAGGGCTTCCTTTAAAAACTATTCCAAATGTAATTATTTCAACTATAAAAAATTCATTTAAAATAAGAAGGCAAATAAATGGCTAATAAAAGTAAAACTGGAGTATTAGGGGGTGGAATTTCTGCTCTTTCTTTTGCTTATTTTTATGAGGAAGAGCTTGACATTTTTGAAAAAGAAAACTCTTTAGGGGGTTTGTGTAGATCATTTCAGGATGAGGATGGTGTTGCTTGGGACATAGGTCCACATATAACCTTTTCAAAAAATAAAGAAATATTAGATTTTATAACTTCAATAG
>MDSV01002123.1_pt1 | contig 27086 bp, 28 predicted proteins | sample 810851 | NCBI WGS metagenome assembly MDSV01 (sample SAMN05326640, study PRJNA326480) | marine metagenome | isolation source: seawater | place: Atlantic Ocean: North East | collected 2012 | reverse complement strand
ATGCTATGGAAGAATACTTTCCAATGTCTATGCCAGATGAAAAAGCAAGTGCAGAAGGTAACGCATATAACTATAGAGGTATTATGCAAAAACCTACAAATTTCTTCGTTAAAAAACATGGCAATGCACTAGAACAAATGTATTTTGGTACTTATTCTCATAGAAGTTTAAATATTGATTCAACAAATAAAACAGCAGATCTTTTAGAATATACTGAAGAGTATAATAAAAAACCAAGATTAAATGACTTTTCTCCAGTTAATGAAAAGAAAACATATAACGGTGAAAATATTTTAAAACAATTTAAAACAAAACAAGCAATAGCATATCACCAAGGATATTCTTTTGGAAACGATTTTGAAAGTTATAATAGTGATGTGAATTCAATTGCTCCTTTTAGAAATAATTATGCTCATCTTTTATCAACATACCAATATGATTTAACTGTTCACGGTAGGTTTGATATAAGTGTTGGATCTATTGTTGAAATTACATTTCCCAATAATAAAATAGCAAATGAGTTGGAACCAGCAGAGGATATAGATAATAAAAGAAGTGGACGGCATTTGGTAACTGCAGCTGCACACACTTTTAGAGGAAACAAATATATGATAAACATCGAGTGTTCCACCGATGGATTTGGAGAAGAAGCCAGTGTTGAATAATATGATTTTTTTTATGGGTGTGGTTGAGGATCGAAAAGATCCTAAAAACCTAGGACGTGTAAAAGTACGTATCTATGGTGACCATGATGCCGACAAAACTAAAATTCCTACAGCGTCTTTACCTTGGGCTCAAGTTATGATGCCAGTGACATCAGCTGCTTGTGGCGGTATTGGCGAAAGCGCAACTGGTATTGTACAAGGTTCATGGGTTGTTGGATTTTATACCGATGGACAAAATAAACAAGCACCATTAGTAATGGGAACATTAGTTGGTATGGCTGGATCTGATAGTTTACCAGACCAAGGATTTGCAGATCCAAGTGGAAGACATCCACTAAGAAGTGAAGGACCTGATACTTCATATAGTGCTATTGGTGCGATGTATGAAACCACTGGTCCATTTATTATTAAAAATGATTTAAGAGTAGAAAGAATAGAAACTGGTGCACCAGCAAAAGTATCAAGTATTGTACAAGATGAACCTGATGCTTATTATGAAAGACAAACATGGAATATGCCACATATCGCTTTGGCAACTACTCCATCATATCCTTTTAATAAAGTTATTGAAACAGAAGGTGGCCACTTATTTGAAATTGATGATACACCTGGCAATGAAAGATTTTCAAGGTTTCATGTATCAGGTAGTAATGAAGAGTTCCAACAAACTGGAGATAAAACTCTTACAGTAAACGGAGATAACTATACAGTTGTTTTTGGTACAGACCATATTTATGTTAAAGGAAACGCAAATTTAACTGTTGATGGTGATTTAAGACATCTTGTAAAAGGTAACTATCACCTAGAAGTAAATGGTAATAAAACAGAAGTTATTCGTGGTACAAGGCAAAGTAAAATTGGTGGATCAGAACATTTGGAAATTGATAACGATTTTGCTTCAAATGTTGCAGGAAATTATTTACAAAAAACATTACTTAATGAAACAAGACTCGTAGATGGTACAAGAAATACTACAATTGGTAAAACAGAAGATCTTACGGTAACTGGTGAGACAAGTATTACCACAATGGATAAACTAAATGTGTTTGCTCAAAAAGATTATTCAATGACAACTGTTGGTAAACTTACAATCACTTCAAAAGGTGATATAAAATTAGAAACACCAGCAAATATGAATACAACTGTAACAACAAATGTTACAAATACTATTGGTGGTACATTAACAGATGCAGTTACAGGTGTTGTAACTGAAAATTATAGTGCTGCTCAGAATACTACTGCCGGTGGTGATATTACAATTGTCGGCGGACCAAATATTAACTTGAACCCATAGGAGGGGGTGATGCTTTGGCATATACTTTTAACAATTTGTGCAGGAAGTACCTGCCTTTCACAAGACGTACAATGGTTTGAAAATAAAAAAGAATGTGAGATTATGTTAGTTCAATATGCAGAAATCCCAGCAGATGGTGAATGGGATTCAGTAGAATATATTTGTAAACCGGTAGGGAGTACAGGAACTTAATGCCAGGAATAACAAGAGTTGGAATAGATAGCCATGCAGGTCACGCAAGTCCTACACCAAACCCATTCCATCAAACATCATATGCATCAGGTTCTCCTAACGTAAATGTTAATGGAGCAGCCGCAGTTCGTATTGGAGATGCTACTAGTTGTGGTGATCCTGCTGTAGGCGGAAGTGGTAGTGTAATTATTAATGGTCAAGGTGTGCATAGATTAGGAGATGGAACTGGTGGACATGGGTCATGGGTACCTAATGCATCTGCTGGTGGTTCTTCTAATGTGATAGCTGGAGGTTAAAATGAGTCTTTGTGGAAATAATCCGGCCCTTGACGATATCATGGGCAAAGTTGATGAGATCAAAGGTAAACTTGCTGAAGGTATGGGAGCTTTAGGAGACCTTGAAGCAAAAGCAAATGAAGCTTTAGCTGGTTTACAAGCTGAATTACCAGAACTTCCAAGTGTAACATCATTGCAAGGTGATTTAGCAGCTGCACTTGGATCAGCACAGTCAGACTTTGCTGGAGCTTTGGCTAGCTTCCAATCAACTTGGGGTGATAAACTTCCTATGTCTGAAATTCAAGGTTATTTTGATCAAATATCTTCGGCAATTAGTGATCCCACATCGCTTCTTAGTTTTGATCCATGTAAAGCTTTTCCAAATAAAGAAATCGATTCATCAACAGGTGAAGTAGTTGTAAAACCAAAAGTAATTGAAACACCTACAAAGAAACCTGAAAAAACAGTTGACTTCAGTCAAATTACCACAATGGTAGCAGGATTTAAAGACGCTTTAGGACAAGACATTCCAGCAACATCTGTAACAGGTCCATCCACAATAGATCTTTCTCAGTTAACATCAGCATTTTCTCCAGCAGGTACTTCCTTTGGAGGATCTGGTTATAGTGAAGCAATGAAAGTAAGAAGTAAAGTATTAAAGACTGTTACTGATCATTTTACTCCAATTGTAAGACAAGCTAGGCTAGCATATGAAAAAGAAAAGAAAAAACCAGAATATAATCAAACAGGTGGAACTGGTATTAATGGCCAAGGCGCTGCAAAAAGAGATAGGTTATATAAAAAAGGTAAAATGACTGCTAAACAAGTTACTTGGTATGAAAGTTTTTTGGATTTGGAAATAGTTTATCAACAAGTACAAGAAAGAAGAGATCTTATTAAAGATCAACTATTAGTTTATATTGAATTTTTAACTGGTCGTGTTTCACAAGAAAATTTGGATAAAGGTGAAAAAACATTTAAAGAAGATCCAAGACTTGTAGATTCTGATATAGAAATGTATGAAACAGGAAAAGCTGAACTGGATAAAGATAAAGATAAATTTGGTTCTGTTGGAGCACATACTAATCAAGTAGTATCCAGTGCAGTGCAATAAAGTGTATAAATAGATTTAACAACAGCAATAGAAGTGGAGTAAATTATGAAAATTGGTGAACAAATTATTCAAGCAGCTAAAAAACAAGCTGAAGGTGAAATTGAAGTACATAAAACAAACATTGCGGTATATCAAACAATGCCAGCTGGTATTGGAGAACATAGTGATGTTGTAGAAGCAGTTATGGCAGAACTGGATAAAATGGCTGCCGCACACGATCGTTTAGAAATGATAGAAAAGTATTTAACGTAAAATGGCAAGAACACAAACAAGATCAGATGCATCAGGTAAAGCTGTTATTACTAGCAGAAAAGTCCTGTATTCTGATTTTGACTTATCTTTTATAAAACATCCAAACACAAAAGATGTTACAATTTTAAAAGATATTGATGCAGTAAAACAATCAGTAAAAAATTTAATACTTACTGCTCAGGGAGAAAGACCATTTAACCCATTACTTGGTTCAAATATTAGAGCACTTTTATTTGAACCAGTTGATGATTTTACAGCTTTTGATATTGATGAACAAGTTAGGCAAACAATTAAAAATCATGAGCCAAGAGTAAGAATTTTAGATGTTGATGTTATAGCTGAAGCTGATAATAATAGATTTAAACTTTCAATAGACTTTCAAATGATTACCAATCTTGACACTGGGAATGTGTCTTTTTACTTAGAGAGAATTCGATAATGGCAGTTACTGTATCAAAAGAAAGATTGAATGTCACATCACTTGACTTCGATCAAATTAAAAATAATCTAAAAACATTTCTCCAGTCTCAACCAGATTTGGCAGATTATAATTTTGAAGGTTCAGCACTTAGTACTATTATTGATGTCTTAGCTTATAATACCTTCTATAATTCATTCAATGCAAATGTTAATATGAATGAAATTTTTTTAGATACCGCACAAATTCGAAATAACGTAGTATCACATGCTAAATCGCTTGGATATGTACCTAGGTCAATTACAAGTGCATTTGCCGAAATTGACGTAATAGTAAATGCACCAGCGGGAACACCATCATCTTTAAATATGCCAAGAGGTACTTCATTTTCAACTACCCTTGATGGAAAAAACTACTCGTTTGTTAACCTTGAAGCTGTTACAATTGTTCCATCTGGTGGAATATATAAATTTCCGTCAGTTAAAGTTAATCAAGGAACAATTCGTACTCAATCATATATTGTTGATGATACATCAACTGCTCAAAAATATGAAATACCAGATAGCAATATTGATACAGCAACTCTTATTGTACGAGTAAAAACAAATGCAGCATCTACAGACTTTGAAATTTATACTCTTGTAACAAATATTGTAGATGTTACGAGTACTACAAATGCATATTTCTTACAAGAAGGTATTGATAAACAATATGAAATTTATTTTGGTGATGATGTATTTGGAAGAAAATTAGTTGCTGGTAACATTGTTGAATTGGAATATCTAGTAACTGATGGCGCTACTTCAAATGATGCTACTGTTTTTAAACTTACAGGAAACGTATCAGGAAATACAAATGCCACTGTTAATTTAGTATCAAAGGCTGGCGGTGGATCGGCTGCTGAAACTACTGATTCAATTAAGTTTAATGCGCCACTTTCATTCCTTTCACAAAATAGAGTTGTGACAGCTGATGACTATAAAGCTATTGTAAAAAATAACTATACAAACACCGAATCTATTTCGGTATGGGGTGGAGAAGAACAAGCAGTTCCAGAATACGGAAAAGTTTTCTTGTCCATTAAACCAAAAAATGCCGAAACTCTTACAGAATCTCAAAAACAGTTTATTAAGGATAGTATTCTTAAATCTAAAAACCTGGTATCAATTACACCAGAAATTGTAGACCCAGACTTTACATTTATTAAGTTGGAAGCATTTTTTAAGTATGATCCAAACCTTACATCACTTACTGCAGGTGAGCTTAAAAATGCAGTCATTGCTACAATTACAAACTATAATGATACAAACCTTAAAAAATTCGATGGTGTATTTAGAGCATCACAAGTAACAAGTGCAATTGATGCCACTAATGCAGCTATTCTAAATACTATTATGCGAGTGAATATGCAAAAGAGATTAACACCTACAATTGGTACTGCTCTTAAATACGAATTAGCATTTTCATCTTCGTTTTCAACTAACTTTCCTGCTGGTGGATCAATTATTGATTCAACCGAATTTGTGATGAATGGATTTAATCATAAGATGCAGGATATTGCAACAACAGATGCTAATATTAGAAAAATTCAACTTTATCGTATTTCAAATAATCAAAAAATTATTACAACTGAAGATGCCGGTACAGTTGATATTAATAAAGGATTAGTCACACTTACAAACTTTAACCCAGCTTCTGTGGTTGGAGATAATGCATATATAACTATAACAGCCACTCCAAGCTCTAGTGATTTGGCACCAAAAAGAAATCAGTTACTACAAATTGATTTACTCCAGACCACTGTTACTCCTCAAATTGATGAGATTGCTACTGGATCGGTTATTGCAGGTATCGGTTACACAACAACACCAAATAGCGTATAATGTCACATAAAGTAACATCCATAGTACCAGAACATATCCAACTGGAACGTCCCGAACTTATGAAGTTTATGGAGGCATACTATGACTTTTTACAAGAACCAGATCAACCTGGTACATTTCTTAAAAACTTACCAGTTCATAGAAATATTGATGATACCGCTACTATTTTTTTGGAATTACTACAAAGAGAATTGGCAACACCAATTCCTGAAACAGTTGTAGCCGATAAAAGAAAACTTTATAAAAATATTACAGACATTTATTTGTCAAAGGGTGCGCAACCTTCATATGTCGCTTTGTTCAAACTTATCTTTAATGATGTAATTGAACTATACTTTCCAAGAGTAGACATTTTAAAGCCATCCGATGCTAAGTGGGATACTGTAAACCAAAGATGGTTAAGTGATGATGGTAAACTTTCAGTAAAGAAATTTATTCAAGACTCACGGTTTTATCAGTCATTTTCATATGTTATTAGAACTGGACAAACCATTGACAACTGGAGAGATGTAGTTAAAAAATTATTGCATCCAGCTGGATTTGCTTTCTTTGGTGAGGTAACTATCTTTTCACAAGCTACTGGTGTTAATTCAGCTAAAGTAAGACAAGCATTTCCTGCTGACTTTAGTGTACCATCTCAAGGTACACCAATTGTGCCTGATCCAGTTGTGGTTGATGTTACCATTCCAAATGTTGGTGGATCACAAGTTGGTCTTGCACTTACATTTATCCTTCAACCAATTCCTCAACATGCAGTAGGACCTACGTTCTTACATGTTGAAAAATACAAATTCTTGCCAGATATTGGTCCTATGAGTAATTATGCCGATTTTACTATAGCGCAGGCAAGTGCAGGAGAAAAGATAAATATTTCTTTCGAATCGGTTATAAATATTACGTAGAACACGTATAAATAGTTTAAACTTAAAGAGGTAAGGTTATAACATGGTAGCCATCATTTCAAAACAAATTAGGGTCAATAACGCGGGTAATTTCCGTGATGACATCGGTACCAATAGTACATATTTGTACATTGGACGATCTCAACAATGGCCATCTTCAGACACCGCAATTGCTACACCAGTAGATACAGTATTTGATAAGAATAATGTTCATCAAAATATGATTGCCTTGAAAAAGGTAGCACAATCTGATGTTACACATTCTATTACTCGATATAACTGGTTGTCAGGTACGACTTATACGCCGTATGATGATCAACTATCTACATTGAGTACATCTCAATACTATGTAATCACAGACGAACTTAACATTTATAAATGTCTGGAAGCTGGAGCTGGAGCATCAACGGTTAAACCCACAGGACAAACTGTAAACGCAGCCAATAGTGCCACAGGTGATGGATACGTTTGGAAGTTTATGTACGCACTTTCTGGTACTCAGGCAACTAAGTTCCTGACAAACTCATTTATTCCAATTAATGTACTTACCTCGAATGATGGCTCACTTCAGTATCAAGTACAAACAAATGCACAAGCAGGGTCAATTCATAGAATTAAAGTTTCAGCTGGCGGATCGGGTTATACATCTACGCCAACAGTAACAATTACTGGTAACGGTTCAAGTGCCACGGCAGCGGCTACTGTCGTAGGTGGAGCAGTTACAGAAATTACAATGAGTAATATTGGATCAGGTTATGATGAAGCTGCAGTAGCTATTACTGGTGGAAGTGGAACAGGAGCCACAGCAAGAGCTATTATTTCTCCTCCAGGTGGTCATGGCGCAAATGCAGCCGATGAACTTGGTGGATTCTTTATTATGGCAAACGTTCAATTGGATTCGGCTGAAGGTTCAGGTGACTTCCCAATTGATAATGACTTCCGTCAACTTGGTCTATTACGTAACCCATTCAATCATGGAACAACTACAGTATCTTCTGCCTCTACACTTCAAGCTACAAGATCAATTACAACTGGAGCACCTGCTGGTGGAACATTTGCAGTTGATGAAATTATTACTGGAGGTACCTCTGGAGCTCAGGCCTATATAACATCATATGATAGTTCTGGTAATGTTATCAGATATCATCAAGATGCAACTACAGGGTTTGGTGTATTTCAATCTTCAGAAACAATAACTAATGCTGGCTCAGTATCAGCAACTATTAGTTCTCTTGGAGATCCAGAAGTTGAAAAATTTTCGGGTGAAGTTATCTATATAGAAAATAGAAGTGCCGTAGCAAGAGCAAATTCACAGATTGAAGATATCAAACTTGTACTAGAGTTTTAAGGTAAAAAATAATGACACTCGATTTTAACATTTCCCCATATTACGACGACTTTGAGACTAATGCAAAACAACAATATTATCGCATTCTCTTTCGTCCTTCAGTTGCCCTTCAAGCTAGAGAGCTAACACAACTCCAATCAACTCTTCAAAACCAGATCAAAAGCTTTGCTGATCATACTTTTGAAGATGGTGCCATGGTTATTCCTGGTGCAACTGCTCTTGATAAAGATTACGGGTTTATTAAAGTCGGTTCAACGTTTTCATCAGCTGATGTAGAATTATATCGAGCTGAATTTCTCAATACAGTAATTACTGGACAAACTACTGGTGTTACAGCAAAAGTTGTAGGTACCGTAGCAGTAAGTGGTTCAGACCCAATTACGCTTTTTGTAAAATATACAGGTTCAGGTACTAATAAAACTACAAAGACTTTTGCACAAAACGAAGTTGTAGTATCTAATGCTTCCACACCAAGATCAGCTCAAATTGAAAATGTATCTGGCAGTGTAGGATTTGGATCAGCCGCAAATATTCAACCAGGTATCTATTATGTGAGTGGAACATTTGCTTTTGTCACAAGCCAAACACTTGTTCTTGATAAGTATACAAACACACCATCATATAGAGTTGGTCTTACTGTAAATGCAACAATTGTTTCATCTACCACAGATTCAAACCTAAATGATAATGCGACAGGATCTCCAAACTTTGCTGCACCTGGCGCTAACAGATATAAGATAGAACTTACACTTACTAAAAAAGGTTTGACTGCTACTGATGATCAAAACTTTATTGAACTCTTAAGAGTAGAAAATGGTGTAATTGCTAATCAAATTAGATCAACTCAATACTCAGTCCTTGAAGATACCTTTGCTCGTAGAACTTATGATGAATCAGGCGATTATGCAGTACGTCCATTTGGTATTGATGTAAGAGAACATTTACAAGTTAATAATAACCGTGGTATTTACCCATCTGCTAGTGGTGGTACTGATACTAAACTTGCTGTGGGTATTGAGCCAGGAAAAGCATATGTCCGTGGTTATGAAATTGAAACACTATCAACTACCTTCCTTGATGTAAATAAAGCAAGAGATACACAACAAATTCAGAACTCAATTGTTGCCTTTCAATTAGGTAACTTTACATTAGTCAATACCACTACTAATTTACCTGATGTAAGTAATTATGAAAAATTAGATCTTATTAGTTCGGCCAGTACTGTGATTGGTACTGCCAGAGCAAGAGCATATGAACTTCATTCTGGTACACCAGGCAACTCTGCTGCAGTCTATAAACTATACCTTTTTGATATTCAAATGTCAGGGTCAAACCTATTTTCAGCAGTTAACACTATCAATACAGTAGGTTCTACAAGTGGTAAATTTGCATCAACCACAGTTAAAACAGGTGGTTTGGCTACACTTAATCAAATTCAAAATAACGACTTATTGTTTCCATTGCCTTATCAGACAGTACAAACAATTAGAGATGCTAGTAATGCAATTGATACCACAATCACAATAAGAAGAGTTTATACTAAAACACTTTCATCTGGACTTGGTACTATTACAGCTGGATCTGATGAATCATTTCAAACACCATATTCAGGTGTTGACTTTCTAGTCGCAAATGCAAGTACCGGTGCAATATATAATATGGCACTATCTGATGGTACAGGCGGTGCATCAAGACTTTCTATCTCAGGTACAAACAATGTTAACTTAAATATTGATCTTACTGGCGCAAGTCTTACAAATGAAACACTTATTGTTATTGCAACAGTAGTAAAAAGAGTTGCACAAGAAAAACAAAAGACATTAGTACAAAATCATAATTTAGCAATTGCTTCACCAAATACTACAGTAAATGCTACTGATTCTCTACTTAAGTCTGATATTTTTAAACTAGTGGCAGTTCATGATTCACAAGTATCTGGAACAAATGCTACTACCTCAGATCTAAATATTACAAATAGATACGAACTAGACGATGGTCAAAGAGATAACTTTTATGCTGTTGGATCAATTAAACTTAAACCAGGTATGCCACCACCTAGTGGTAGAATCCTAATTATTTTTGACTATTTTACACATGGTGCCGGTGATTATTTCTCAGTTGATTCATATACAGGTCAGGTTACTTACGCTGAAATTCCTTCTTATGCCTCGGCAAATACAACATATGAATTAAGAGATGTATTAGACTTCCGTCCACGTGTACGTGACGATGGAACATCATTTACAAATGCTGGTGGTACTAATCAATCTGGTGCTGCACTTACTGAAATTGGTAAGATTGCATCAAATATGATTATGGACTTTAGATATTTCTTACCACGTACAGATAAAGTTTATGTAGATCCAAAGGGCAACTTTAAAGTCCTTGAAGGTGTATCTGCAGCTAATCCTGCTACACCAAGTGATCCCGATGATGGAATGGTTCTTTACACACTAAGACTTAATCCATATACATTTGATGTAAATGATATTGTACCAGAAAGAAAAGACAATAAACGCTTTACCATGCGTGATATTGGTAGACTAGAACATAGAATTAACAACCTTGAATACTATACATCACTTTCACTTCTTGAAAAAGAAACAGCCGACGCTCAGATTCTAAACTCATCAAATGTAGATAGATTTAAATCTGGCTTTATTGTAGATCCTTTTTATGGCCACAATATTGGTAATCCAAAAGATCCAGATTATCATGTATCTATTGATGCCGATGCTGGTGAAGCAAGGCCACAATTTTATGAAGGTAATGTAAGAATTCAACAAAGTAGTACTGCAGCAAGTGGTACTTATCAGCAAACTGGTGATATTATTTCACTACCATATACTGAAAGTACTATTATCGATCAGCCATTTGCATCAGGCACAGAAAATGTTAACCCATATGACATCTTTCAATTTATTGGTCAAATTGACCTATCACCAACAAGTGATGAATGGAAAGAAACAGATGTAAGACCAGAACTTATTATTGATAACGAAGGTCTATTTGATGTGGTTAATACCTTGGCTAATGAAGATGGTGTACTTGGTACAGTCTGGAATGAGTGGGAAACTCAGTGGGCTGGTAGAGAAATGCAAATTGGTGAAGATGGCCAGCATCAAAGATCAGGCCGAAGACTTTTTGTAGATACCTTAATTGCGCGTCAAGAAACTCAAACAAGAACTGGTGTTCGTACATCGGTTGCACCTGATACTATTCAAACATCATTTGGTGAAAGAGTTGTAGACGTAAGAATGGTACCATTTATTAGATCAAGAAGAGTTAAATTTAAGGCTACAAGATTTAAGCCTAATACAAGATTGTATCCTTTCTTTGAAGATATTTCTGTAAGTGACTTCACTAATGATATTACAGCAGCTCAGTTTATTAGACATTCAACTACACCTGTAGATCCAGAACCAAACTTTAGTGCGGTACGTCACCCTGATCTTTCTGCTTCGAATATTTCAGCTGGAGATAATGCACTTGTTACAGATGCAACAGGAACTATACATGGTGAATTCTATATTCCAAATACTGCAGCAATTAGATTCAGAACTGGTGAAAGACTCTTTACACTAGTTGATGACCCTAACAATAATAATGCAAATATTACTACTTCTGGTAGAGCAACATATGCCGCTTCTGGTATCATTAACTCTACACAAGAGGTAAGCTTACGTTCACCTACACTTACGCAAGAGTCAGTAAACGATCAAAGAAGTACAGTTGTTACTCGTCAGTCTACACGTACAGTTGGCTGGGTTGATCCTCTTGCTCAAACCTTCTTGGTTGATAATCCTGAAGGTGCATTTATGACAAGTGTAGATTTATTCTTTAGTGAAAAGGATCTTAATATTCCTCTTACACTTCAAATTCGTGGAGTAGTAAATGGTTATCCTTCTCCAGAAATTATGGCCTTTGGTGAAGTTGTAAAACCTGCAGTTGATATTAATACATCAGCTGATGCTACAACTGCAACTACGTTTACTTTTCCAGGCCCAGTCTATCTAAGACCTAATCAGGAATATGCACTTTGTCTCTTGGCTAACTCAAATGCTTATAGAGTATATACTGCTGAAATTGGTCAAAACTCTCTTGGAACTACAAGACGTATTTCTACACAACCATATGCCGGTGTATTCTTTAAATCTCAAAATGGTTCAACTTGGTCAGCTGATCAAACTAAAGATCTTATGTTTAAGATCAAAAGAGCTAACTTTGATACTACTGCAACTGGTGTAGTAGACTTTAGTAATGCCGCTATTATAGCTAAACCATTAAGTGCAAATCCATTTCAAACAACAAATGCCCAAACTAAAGTTATTGTTAAACATAGAAACCACGGTATGCCCGCTGGTTCTACAGTAACTATAGCTGGAGTTGTGGCTGATGTTGGTGGAATCGCATTTAGCCAATTTAATGCTAACCATGTCATTTCACAAGTAGAACAAGATCAATATGCCATTACCACAGCTTCATCTGCTACCTCAACTACAACAGGTGGTGGAACTGCAGTAACGGCTACTGAAAATAAACATATTGATGTTCTTTATCCTAGTATGCAAGAAGTAATACTTCCAGAAACATCTATTGCGTATGCATTAAGGACTACTTCTTCACAATCACTAGCTGGTACTGAAAATACATATCAAAAACCAACTTCATATACAGCAATTATTTCAAATCAAAGTTATTATCCAGATGCTCCTCAACAAGTTGCTTCGGCAATCAATGAAACTACCTCTATGGCTGGAGCTAAATCATTTGATCTAAGAGCTACGTTAGCATCTACTAACTCTTTCCTTAGTCCAATGATTGACCTTGAAAGAACTTCAGTTCATACAATTGCAAATAGGATTGATAATCCTCAACTATTAAGTGGAACTGATAGTGGTAAAAATAATGTTGCTGACTTCTTGGCTGAAACAGCACCTACTGGTGGATCAGCCTTGGCCAAATATATTACAAGAAAAGTAACCTTGGCTCAAAGTTCTATTGGACTTAGAGTTATATTTGCTGCTAATAGACCTGATGGATCAGATATCGAAGTATATCATAAGACTCAAGAGGCTGGTGCAGATGCTCCATTTGCAGGACTTAATTGGGTACAAGCCACGCTTGATAATGCAGTAGCAAGTACTGATGATCCAAGAGAATTTAGGGATTATGAATATACAGTTGATCTAAGTTCATCACCATTCCAGATTGTAGCAATCAAAGTAGTATTTAAATCTCAATCTTCGGTAGCTACACCAAGAATTAAAGATTTTAGAGTTATTGCGTTAGGTACATAATGAGAGTAAATATAAAAGACAAGCCAGGCCTACAAAGAGATTTAACAAGTGGTGCTGTAATAAATACTGATAATAATGCTTTTTTGAAAGCAGTAAAAGCAAATGAAATGGCAATGGCAAAAGAACAAGAGTTACTTGATATTAAAAATGATGTCAAAGAACTAAAACAACTAATGCAAACAATTATTGAGAGGCTTAACTAATGGCTGCAATTAATGTACCAACAACTGATACCTTCGAACAGTGGAGGACAAAAACTAATAATCTGTCCAACCTAGTTGGAGATGGAGCCACACTCACAAGCCAATATACTGGAAGTGATGTTATAACTGTTCTAAATGAAATTAAATCATCTTCCACATTTGATAATATTGTAACTATTAATGATCAAGCAACTGATGGAACTACTGAATTAGCTGGCAATGCTGCTAATTTAATTATTAGTGCTGGTTCACAAACTGTTCTTACACTAAATCAAACAGGTGATCTTGCAGTACATGCCGATTTAACTACTGGAGCATCTGCAAGTATAGGTACAACACTTGGTGTAACTGGTGCAACAACAGTTGGTGGTACTACTACCTCTCAAGGTCAAGTAATTGCAAACGCTGGAATCGATTGTAATGGAAATCAAGACATTTCAGGAACTTTAGATGTTGGTGGTGCTACAACTTTATCTAGTTCTCTTACTGCAACAATAGGCACTACTACTCTTGGAACACTAATTGCAGCTGGTACTACGTTAGGTGGTACTCTTAATATGCAAAATAATAATGTTAGTAATGTTGGAACTCTTGGGCTAAATGGAGGCCTAACTGTACCTGGAAATGTTAGCATAAACGGTAACACTTCACTTGGTAATTCAACTGCCGCTGATCTAGTTACATTTGGATCAAGAATTAATAGCGCAATTGTTCCATCTTCAGATAATGGATATAACTTAGGTACTTCATCTCTAAGATGGTCAACGGTTAATGGTGTTATTTTCTCGGGTACAGCAACTACCGCAAACTACGCTGACTTGGCTGAGCTTTATCTTTCTGATTTTGCATATGAAGCTGGTACAGTAGTAAGAGTTGGTGGTGAATTCGAAGTTACAGCTACCGATGGTGATCACAATCATTCAGTACTTGGAGTTATTTCTGCTTATCCAGCATATCTCATGAATAACCAATTAGAAAACGGTATCCCAGTTGCATTGAAGGGAAGAGTTCCAGTTAAAGTTAAAGGCTCAGTAAATAAAGGCGACCGATTAGTTGGTGGTAAAGATGGGCATGGAATTGCCGATAATGACTCACCTCACGGGTTTGCGGTTGCGCTTGAATCTTTTGAGGCTAAAAAATCTGGAAAGGGTCAATACGGCATAATAGAAGCCGTAGTGCTCTGAGTTAAATATCATTGTACAAATATAAATCAAATGCAGCACTTAATCTTAGCTGCTTAGTTGGCCTGACTGAATGATAAAGAAAGCTTGGAAAGATGAGTACATCACCTTGCTCTGGCTGATAAACGGTTGGCTCAAACATAGGCCTAAACCTTAAATCATATCCCCTTGAAGCAAATCCTCTTGGATCATAAAATACTATTTCTCCACCTTCACCAGCTTCTAATATTACAATAGCCGAAAGGTGAGAACCAGCATGAGTATGAGCTTCCATTCCTGAATGTCCATGCTCATATTTATTGACCCATGATTTTAATTGATAATGACCCCAGTCATCAAGATTCATTCCTTGATTGGTTAGGTAGTCATCAAACTCCATTTCCATTATTTCTTTCAGTGTATCAGTTATTTCATTTTTTTCTATAGCTGGCATTAGAACTTTATCATCATCCAGTATAACTTTGGACTTACTAATTACCGTCGGGTAAAGTAGATTTAAGCCCACATTCAGCGTCATAGTATTTTCTGACATCGGGTACCATTCCTTCTAGTTTTAAGTGGCCTTTATTATTATTGCAAACCACTTCAATTATTCTATCATATGTTTTTTTGTCTTTGCTATATGGAACAAAGTAGGGATCCATTGGAAGTAATTCTGGATCTTTTAATACATTATAAAAATTTTCATTATAGTCTTCCATTATCCAAAATGCATAACAAATAGCAACCATATAAGATTTTGCTGGATATATCCAACCAACATTTGTTTCTCTAAAATATTTTATTGCATCATTGACTGTATCGTTTGAAAGAATAATTTCAACATCAGTTAAATCATCCTCAAATTCTGTATTAAGCTTGTGATATAACTTCTGTTTTACTTTCCAGTCCTGCATACCAATCAATAAGTCCTCTGTATCCATTGCAAGAGTTTTTTAGATCTCTAACATATCTATAATGTTCAGTTAGACAATGTCCAAAATAAGTACAACTATGACAAATTGGTGATTGTGATCTTTTTTCTGTCCAAGCCCACATTTGATATGAAATATAGTTTGGTAATTCTAAAAAATATTCATTATCATTTTTATCAAATTCTAATACTCCAAACTTTCCATTGGGTGTAATATATACATGGTCATCACTCCAAGCATTATATCTTTTGTTATAACTATCAACTATATTGTCATAATTGATAAATTGAAAGTTTTTTTGTATCGGAGATTCTAGCCATTTGATAACAAAGTTTTCATAATCTTTATGAGTTATTTCAAATGTATTAGCTTGATTAGTAGAATATGGTTTTATTTCAACAGATATAATAGAATTAATCAGATTTAAGTTCTGAACCATCTCGTCCACATCCATTGTGATAACCCTTGGTGAGGCCAAGATCAGCAAGGATATTGGCTTAGGGCTATATAACATATTATGGAATACTATTTCATGTTTTTCTCTCGCCTCAAAATCATATGATACTGATAATGATACATCATCTGCAAAAAACCTATCATCTAACATAGAAAAATTTGTATTGATATTGATTATACCATCATAATGTTTTTTTATAACTTCTTTTATTTCTTCGTAATATGATCTTTTAATTGCACCAATCTCTCCACCATATAAATCAATATGGTCAATAGGATCTTCAATTTGTGATAAAAGCTCATCTAGCTTTTCTGGTTCTATCTTTTTTTGATCACCTAATTGTTCTGGTGTAAGATAGCAGAAGTCACATCTAAAATTACAAAAATATGTTGGATTGATTGATATATTCATATTGACTCATTTACGTATGGTGTCATTTGTGTATCTAACCCATTTGCTTCTAAAATATCAGGACCAAGTTGTTTCATATGATAGCAATGATCTTCTACCATATTATGTTCTTTAAGGTCCTTGATTGTTTTCTTACAGCCATTACAAATACTAAACATTGGACAAGAATAGCATCCCATTTTAAGACTATTTAATTCTGGTGAATTAGCTAAAGGTGTAACAAAGCCACCTTTCATTTCAAAGTCAAAGTCAATAGCTTTATCTTTATCATCGCCAAAAGCTCCACAAGAATAATAATCACCTTCTGGTTGTATGGTTCTAATATTACTGTCACACGTACGCGTGAGTGGACAAATGGTTTGCTCACCACGAATACGTTTCATCATTTGTTGAGTATTATGTTCCCAAGGTGCTAAACCAGCTTTCCATATACTAATATAATGTTCATATATTTTAGAAAGTCTATATGGAGCATCTTGTTCTCCAGAGGCCATTGCATAGTTTACTTTACAAACCACACCCATTTCTTTTGCTAACTCTACAGTTTTTATTACACTCCATTCATTTTCTTCAGTAATAACTGCAATAAACTCTGGACGATATCCAACATAGTATAGCATATAGTCTGAGCACATAGTAAAGTCTTCTTCAGTAAATACTGAATAGTCACCTTTTAATCTACCATTTCCATATTGAAAAGAAGTACATATACCTACTCTTTTATTTTTGAAAAGTGGTAACCATTTATCTTTATTTTTATAGAAAGGCCAAAGATTAGTAGTAAGAGATATATTGGCAGGGAAATCTTTTTCATCTAGGTAGTTAATAATTTCCCAGTAATACTTGGGATCCATCATCAAAGGGTCACCACCATTTACAATAATAGTGTTGGTCTCTGGATACCTATCCAAAAACTGAAAGATCTTCATCAAATCTAATTTTGATGCTTTATCTTCTACTAATTTTGTGCTTGAACAGAATGTGCATTTAAAGTTACACAACTCTGTCGGCTTAATTATCAAATCCATACTACAATAACGCGGGAATCATGTACTCAAAACTTAGTACTCGTCTTACTCCACTTTTATGCGTTGCCCTATGTTGAAAACATTTCTTTTGGTTTAGCCATACAAACTCTCTTCTCTTTGGATAAATGATATTGATATAATCTCCACTTGCTACTTGAATATTATTACCATTTTCTTCAGTGTTATTATCCATATAGACTAAGATATTAGAATTGAAGGCATCACCGTCTTCAAAATCATTATGCCATTCTCTTGAGCCCTCATCGACTCCAGACCACATGGCACAGTCTTTCATTTCAAAATTGTCAAACATTTTTGCGATATAGTTATCGGCAAACCATTTATGAAGTTTTTTTAGATCCTTCATAGCATTTTGGTCTAGCCAAGTTTCTTCTGGTTGTGTACAATCTTTAAATTCAAATCTATCAAATACATCGATATTGACGTTATTAGGTAATTTGTCTAACCAATAACCATCAATGAAAAATGTTTGTTCATTCGTCATTTGAGGCTGATCTTTTTCGGTATCGATACATACTATACTTTTAGGATTCTTCATTTGGTTTTTCGTATCCATATTTATACTCGCACTCATGTGAGTATTTGGTTTCGCTTATAGATTCTACACCTTCGATCTCACAAATTTGTCTATTACAAACTCTAATCTCTTCCTTAATCGTGTTCGAATATGGCTCAAGGTTAGCTATTTGTTTCATGTACATATCATACTTTGCTTTTTCGTCTTGAAAGTCATGCAATTTAGTAATCCATACATTGTATAGTTCTGCACAAAGGTCTCTTTCTTTACAAAGCTCAGCCTTTTTATTCAGGACGTCCTGTAGAATAGTCAAAGGAACAAACCCTCCTCGTTATTTTTGTACTATCGGCTTTATGCCAGAATCCTCTAATATTTGAAATCATAAACAATTCACCAGCTGCTGGTTGGTATGATTCTGTTTTATCTCCATCCCATTTAAAATTAATAGCACCACCTGTTTCTCTATATGTATGGTCTAAGTAGTATAGAAAAAAGACATCATAGTCTTCAAACATATCAGTATGCCAACCTTGGTTATCCTTATCAACTCCATCCCATATAAGATATTTGTTAAAGATAGCCTCTGGCCATTCTGGTAAAATATATGTTTGATAAAGATGTTGACCAAATAAATTTAATTTGTTTGCCAAGAGGTGATCAATATCTTCTTTACCATTATCCCTTGCTCTTTCTTCTGTATTTAAAAGTTTATGTTCATTAATTTGTATTAAATCTAACCCTTGTGGTTCATAAAGTTTTACATATCCTTTTGTGTAGATATCTGATATCATGCTAGCCTCTTAAATAACTCACTTACAATTAGAGTTCGATTATACTTTAAGAACTCTTCGATTGTTTCTACTCTAAATTTACCACCAAGTTGTCTTATAGATTTAGGTGGAGTTGATGGATCGAAAATGTCCTTTATTTCTTTATATATCTCTTCCCATCCATCCATATATATTATAACACAAAAACACTGCTTTGTAAATAGGGAAGGTGAACAAACATCACTAAAAATTGGATAAAGATTGCGCAACAACCAATTTGATGCATTATTCATAAACCACATTTCCATCATATCTTCTCTGGTAAAAGAGTTACATGATAGTATTGTTTTGAAATATGTTTTCTTTTGTTTATATAAACTATGCCAGTTATCACTACCATCTTCATCTACAATATCAGTATAGACTTCCACTGTCTGGATGTTATGCAGCTTTTTGTAAGATTCTGAATTTAATCGTGAATCAGGTAAAAACATATAATCATGTCTAAATGAACTCCATGCTTGAAAATTCCATATCACTTCCATTTCGTCATAAAAATCTTGTATTGTAGAACCTGGCATTGCTAATATAAGTTCAAGAGCTGGTATAGGAAATCCTTCTTCATTACATCTTTGATTGATATATCTACTCAGTTCTAGTTTATCATTATTTGATAAATCAATTCTATCAGCTAACTTCATGGCTTTATCACTAATACTTTGTATAGACACTGTTGGTACTACTGAAACGTATTCAGTCTCTCCCCACATATCAGTACCACCTTGAGCTTTTGAATGTTTTTCCGGACCCGTGCCTACAATATTAAACCAACGATCAATAAGACGTTTTCGCCTTTTTAAATCTTTTGACTTCATAGTAGAAATATCAGTAAGGTTAAATTTATTGATCCAAGCAAATTCAAATATTTCTAGATCCCTATCTTCAAAGGCACCAAAATTAGCATCAGTTAAATAGGCATCTCGGTATCCAGCTTTTTTCAAAGCCATGACATCACGTTTTACTATTGACACATCTTTTTTATAGATCTTAGTATTAATACCTCCACCCCACTCGCAAAAAACACATTTATATGGACAACCTCTTGTAGTTTCAAGAACTATAAAAGGTTCCATTTTGTTTTCCCATGCATAATTAACTGATTCTTTTAAATAATCAAAGTGCTCTTCATATACAGAATAATCTTCTGTAGACAAATCATGAATACGACCTTTGCCATTACGAAGTTCCCATGCTATATTTTGTGGATTTAATCTATCTTCAATATAGCAATCAATAAGGTCTTCCATAAAAGGTTCACCTGGTTTTGTAGGCTCACAAATATAATCATAAAACCAGCGGTCTTTCAATAACTCAGGTTCGTTTGTTCCAATATGTGGACCACCAAGTACTAAAATTTTGTCAGGATATTCTTTTTTTATTTGTTTTGCGATGCCATCCACAATTGTATAGTTCCAGGCGTAGGAGCTAAACATGATGACATCAGCAGGCATAATCTCTCTGATGACTTCATTGTGTGATTCGTACTTATTCCATTTGTATGGGGCTGGAAGAAACTTAACTTGATCTGCATAACGGCCTCGGTGCTTATAGTGACTCTGTATTAAAAGGTAGGTCACATTATTCGCTAGTGACCAGTCAGCGTGTGGTGGATTTATAAATGCTATCTGCATATCTAAAAGTCGCCTTAAAAACGCATTCACTCATATCTTGTTCTATATGTTTATAGTCTTCTTTAATAAAACAAGATAAAGGACAACGTTGAAAAAATTCACATTCAAAACAATTATACTTATCTAAAAAATTCTCAACAATTACAGGTCCACCTAATTCTGGTGTTTGAGCCTCTTTCAAAAAAACAGCACCAGAACATCCTTCTGGCTTAGCACCATCAGGCATAATAGTTAAAGAGTTACCTCTTGTACATATCATTTTGTTTGCTGGTTTGTCATTAACAAAATGATCAATATTCAAACACCTAGGATATTTATTCACTAACACCTTATAAAACTCAAATAAATCTTTTTCACTTGGCATTAAAATTCTTGAGGTAGCTACACTTGGTAGAAAGTGATCAAAGTCACAAGTATAGTTAGTATAAAGAGCTTCAAATATTTGGTCGCCTTCAATAATCTTATCTATGTTTTGTTTGGTTGCTACAAGAGAAACCATTTGAATATAGTCTTGAAAATATCTTATATTGCGTGTAAACTTATCTAAATCACTTTTACTAAATCGGCCTGCAGGGTCATAACTTATAGAAAATTTTAGATCATTACGAGCTAAAAAATACATAACCTCGGTGACATTATCAAAACATAAGTTAGTAATAAAATTAAAATATATGTCTGCTTCAGTTTGTTTATCAATGGCGTTTATAAAATCTTCATAGGTATCTATGAAGCCATCATCAATCCATCTATCTTGAAATAGCTCACCACCCATAATATGGATTTTGTAAGATTGTTTTCTTGGATTATTATTAATCCATTCGACAATAGGTTTAACCTTAGTCATTATTTCATCATGACTAGCACCAAGTATAGATTTATGATCTTGTGGACAAAAGACACACTTAAGATTACAGTGCTCAAATAGACAAACAACTATTTCACCATAACGAACTACTTTTGCATCAATAATATCATATATGTTCATTACATTATAGCGTATTGTTCTCTAAAGTTTTTATTACCGTCTAATAGTGCTTGTATAAAATAATGATTTACAGTCTCTAAATCAATAGAGAAGAATGAACCTGCTGCATGCTCATAAGTAGCTTCGGTTTCAATAATCATATCAAGCTGTTTATCAGTCATTTCAGAACCAGTAATACACTCAATAAAATCTAGCTTGCTAACATCTGATTTGATAAACTCATATACACCTTCTTCGTTCCAACAAGTACCAGACAATTTAGTAAATTTTGCAAAAGATTTTTTGTGCTTTTCAGTAATAGCATCAAAATTAATATTCTTACCAGATGAAGCTGAACTCATACCAATATGGTTCCAAATATTCTTATTAAAGAATAGTGTTGGAAACTCTGACTTGTCTTTTTGAATCTCATCATAGTTTGTAAAGTCATAAGTCTGATCAAGACTTAATGTATCCATAAATCTTTTAGTAAGAATGTGGACCAAAAAGATCTCTTTGAGTTCAAACAAATATTTTTCTAGATCTTTTTTCAGCAAGATTCTAAGTACAGTTTTAAGTTCTTTTTTGCATTTACCACTAGCAAGATATGTTGCCAATAGATATTCTAAACTTATGGATGATTTATTTTCTGTCAAAAACTTTTTTCTACGTTCGGCTGATGGCTTTTGTGCACCATCAAAAATCTTACCAAAGCCTTCAATATTAATTTCATATGGTTCATCTGTGTTACCATTATTTGTAGCAAACCTTGATTGACCAAATAACTTATGTTTGAATACCATTGACTCCAAAAGATCTACTGCAGCAGTTTTATTAGTTTTCTTGAATATCATTCTAAACCATAATGCCATAACCTTCATAAATGCTTGATGGTCACAGTAAATAACAATCCTTTTACCGTACTTATCAGTATGATCTCCTAACTTATCAAACATATCTACTGTGTCTACGTATGGTAAATTTTTTGATCCTATTAGGTTTTTAACCTCTTTAGCAAAAGCTAAAAGTGCACCTGGTTGTGAAGCCTTAAGTGAGTCTAAAAGGTCAACGCCATGTTCTTTCGAAATTACTACTCGATCAAATGATACATCAATATTGTTATCTGGTGCTACGTAGACCTTTTTAAATAGATGTAGCATTCTTGTTCTCCTGTAATGTTCCGGCAGCGATACCGTGTGTTAATAGAAACATGGGGTTATTTTCATTTGCCCAGTAACTATATAAGTTGTTTCCCTTAAACATATATTCATTAAAATATGATTTGTAAAAAGTTTTATGTTCATCAATTACATTTCCGAAAAACATAAAAAATCTTTCATGGTTTAAAAGAGATACCCAATTAATTCCAGTTAGTTCTTTTGTATCATCTTCTGGAAACGATTCAACGTAATCTTTAAACTCATTTGAATTAATAGTATAAAGGTTATAAAGAGAAAGTGAGTCAAGTTTCTTTGCCCAAGATTTAAGTATATCTACATTAGCATCAATAAATTCTTTTTCGGTTGGTTCAATTAAACCTTTCATTTGAAGTAAAAGATCAGTAACTCTTTCTTTTAGAATTGGTACGTCTACAATAAAATTTGCTTCAAGGTAGTGTTTAGTCATTTCATCAAAACCCTCTTGAGTAGTAAACCCAATATCACATGGAATTTCTAAATTACCAAGATAAGTAAGCAGTTTTGGTCCTTGAAGAGTAGAATCCTCATAATGGATCATATAAAAAGTTTCTTTATTACTAAAAAATAATTTAAGCTCCGATATATCGATAGGAGCAGTTGTCTCAACAATATTCATTATCTTCTTCCTCTAGAGCTATGACATGAACTATGGCATGATGCATGGCACACATCAATTTGAATAGTTACTTCTGTATTTCTTGCTGTGTTATACAAATTTCTTAAATCATTAAATTTTTGTTCAAGTACAGAATCGTCAATAAGATTACCTGTTTGAAGGTTTACTGAGCGAGATCCAAGAGTCGATCTATAACCTGTATTTAGATAAGCAATACCAGTATTTGTTTGAATGATACCCGCTGTTGGTCTTGTACCAGTATTACCACCACCGCCTGTGACGTTAAGATGAGCTCTTAAACTACGAATTGAAGTATAGTTAAATGTTTCGTTTTCTAAAGCGTCTTGAATACCAGATGCATCAATAAGCTCACCGTTGTTTTTAATACTTGCTCCACTGATACCAATTGATCTTCCACCCGATCCTCCACCAAAATAGCTTGTTGCCATCTCAGAAAATGGTACTGAACCAGTGTGATATGAAATTCCAGTATTTGCAGCAGGTGGTACATAGTCTGCAAATCGGTTTACTATATTTTGTTCCTCTACGGGACTAGTTAATGTTGCCATGTTTTTTATCCAATTCCTTCATTAAAAACCTAGGTGCGCCACAAATATCGCCTTCCCAAGCTAATTGGTGACAGTCACCTTTACAGTATTTATACACTTTGCACTCATAACATCGTGGATCTCTTGATAATTCTTCCATGATTACATCGCATCGTTTAGGTGAGTCAATTACCATTTGAGGTGTTTCAATAATATGACCAAAAGCTGAGGTAGGTGCTGAGTTAGGACAACCAGCAATAGATCCATCGGCATTAATTGTAAATAATTTTTGTTCACAATCTCTGCAAAATGTACCAGCTCCACTAAATCCAGTTTCAAATTTAGTGTATATGTTTTCCATAAACCCATTATGAAACCAATTACGTGCTCCTGTTGATTCCATAAATTTATGCATATTAAGAAAATAATATTGCAGGTCTATATTACTTGGAAATACTGGATTCCTTGTAGCATTGCCGTCATGTGTAATACGTTCAAGTTCCATTTCTTGTACACCAAGATCTCTTACATATTTTAAAAGTTTTTCAGGACCCATTTCAATAGTGTCATTTGTAAGTGATACAAAAAGCTTTATGGTATAACCACGGTCTAATAATAATTTAACATTTGATTCAAATAATTCTCTTTGCTTTTCATTATCAAATCGTATTGTTGGGTCCCATGATGTACCAATTCGTTTATTACATACTACATCTAAAAATTCTAATCTTTTGTCGGTAAGTTTAATTACAAGATTAGTTGTAATACCATAAGTTGCTGAACCATTCCACTTTTCTTGTGTCAACTCGTAAAATTTCCACAAGTCTTCTACAGGTGCGAGAAATGGTTCTCCACCGTGATATTCAAAGTGTGTGTTCATTTGTGGCCTAAGTTCTTTTAATTCATTACACCATTTAGCTACAGCTTCTGGATTAAAATAAATTTTAGCTCCATTTATTCCGCTTGTAAAACAATGATCACAATTTAGGTTACATGTTTCCGTCGTTTTGACGTAAATCAACGTATCGTCTTTTATCATTCTATTCCAATTGATAACATAATTGATGGTTCAACATTTGTAGCTCGGTGTGGCGTGCCAGCTGGAATAAAAATATGATGTCCCTCTTCAATAATAAAAAGTTCTTCTTTGACCATCATAGTTTTAGTTCCCTGCATAACATATATAAATACATCTATAGGATCTGAATGTTCAGGAAATGATATACCAAACGGAGGCGAAACATAACAATGAATGCTGTGATTATCCTTTATTCCGAGTTTTTTCGCAACATCTTCAAAGCAATCTTCCAACCCTTCAACTTTGACAACATGTCGCTCTTCAGCAATATGTTTGCCAATAGAAAAAATAGGAATTAGATGATCTCGTCCTTGATCATCTATATAATAAGCCTTTGAACCTTTATGTAAAGTCTCTAACATTTCTAATTCTTAATCTATATAAATAACTCAGTAATATTATATATCATTTTACGGGAATTGTAAATGGCTATTTATGCAAACTTAGTAGTGGACCAAGGGACAGACTTTTCGTCGTTTATAACCCTTGAAGATACCGCTGGAGCTACTGTTAATCTTACAGGATACACAGCTGCCGGTATGGTAAGAAGAACTTATAAATCAACAACAAAAATAGATTTTACAACATCTATTCCCGATCCATCATCTGGTGAGATTAAAATTCAGCTAGACTCTACTACTACAACTGCGATGAAAGCTGGACGATATGTATATGATATAGAAATTACTTCATCGGGTGGTGCGGTTTCAAGAGTGGTTGAGGGCCAACTTGAAGTTAATCCAGGCGTTACTTACTAGGAGAGATAAATGCCAGCTACTAATATAAAAGCTGTTGTAAGTTCAGGAACAAATCTTAGAGCTAAAACAGTTGCTATTGCCCCTCGTCAAAGTCTACTTGATTTGACTGACGTAAACCCAACGGGTCTTACGGATGGAGCCGTCTTACTTTACGACTCTGCAAGTCAACAATTCCTAGTAAAAAATGAGATGGATAAAGCCACAACCAAAATAATTGGAGGAAATTACTAATGGCTACTATAATTAAGATTAAAAACTCCGGTACCTCCGGCGCACCCTCTGCTGTAGCTACTGGTGAATTTGCGTATTCATTCCAAAATGGATCGCAAGCAAACGGGGGTGACCGACTTTATATAGGTACTGGTACAGAAACAGCAGGCGCTGCAGCCAATATTGAAGTTATTGGCGGTAAATATTTTACCTCTATGTTGGACCATGTTCATGGTACTAACACTGCATCTTCTGCTGTTATTTTGGATTCAAATCAGAAAATCGATATATGGAATGTCGATAATCTGACTATGAATGGAAATACACTTTCAAGTACAGATACAAATGGTGATATTACAGTTGATCCAAATGGAACTGGTAATATTGTACTTCAAGGTCCTACAAATGCAAATGGTAACGTTGCAGTTACTGGTCAGCTAACTATTAACGGTGCACTTGCACAAACAGGTACAAGTAGCGTTACTGGTATCCTAAACGTTGATAATTTGCGCCTTGATGGTAATACCATATCTTCAACAGATACCAACGGTAATATACTAGTTGCACCAAATGGAACTGGTGAAACAATTGTTAGTTCTACAACTTCTATTAAGATTCCAGTTGGTACAACAGCACAAAGACCTTCAAACTCTACTGGTCAAATTCGATTCAATACTACCGATGGTAGATTTGAAGGATATGACGGTAATGCTTGGGCCGGTCTTGGTGGTGTAGTTGACGTTGACCAAGATACATTTATTAGAGCTGAAACTGCTCCAACAAACGATAATGATGATCTTGAGTTTTTTACCGGTGGTACTAAAAGAGCTACAATGTCTACAACTGGCATGATCTTTGATGATGCTACTATGACATT
>MDSV01134542.1_pt1 | contig 27101 bp, 24 predicted proteins | sample 810851 | NCBI WGS metagenome assembly MDSV01 (sample SAMN05326640, study PRJNA326480) | marine metagenome | isolation source: seawater | place: Atlantic Ocean: North East | collected 2012 | reverse complement strand
TGTGGAAGTGCGGTAACGCATGTAGCTGACCAGTACTAATAGCTCAATTGGCTTGATTTATGCACTGAAAAAAATTTTGTTTAATTTTTTTTATAGATATTTCCGTATTTAAAATTATTACAATCAAATCTAGATATTTCTTGTCTATTATGAGCTAAATCATAATTAGTAATTTTTTTATTTGTTACGGTTACAGAGAAAGAAACTTTTTTTTTCTTAAGATAGTTTTTTATACTTTCATTATATGACATTTTGGACCCAAAAGGATAACAAAAAGTTTTATAATTTGTAAATTGATCAAGATAATCTAAACTTTGGTTAATTTCTTTTTTAGCTTCATTAAATTTTAAATTCGATAGTATTTGGTGACTGACTGTATGAGATCCAAGTATCATCCCTCCATTTACTAAGCTTTTTAATTCTTTCTCGTTCATATAGTATTTTTTGACAAATCTTTTTTCTGAAACCATTGGAAAAAAGTTCTTAAACATTCTATTTGTAAATTCTGCTCTATGCTCTTTTTTAATTGAATAATTAAGTATTTTTTTTATTTTGACGTTTTGATCTAAATTTTTTTGAGTTTTGTAAACTAACTTTTCGAATATTTTTAAATTTTGACTGTCAATTAATTTACCGGTCAAATTTTTATTTATATATTTCATGATTTGATCATTCTTTATTTTAGATAGGATAATATGATTTTTATGAACTGGAAGAATTTTTTGGTCAGAATAAGGAAGTGTTGATAGGTAAAAAATTCCATTTATTTTATTTTTTTTTAAAATTGGATAAACGTATTTGTAATGAATTTTTAAACCATCATCGAAAGTTAAAAATATGTTATTTTTTTTAAATTTATTATGTTCATCAAATAAATTTTTACAATCAAAGAAATTATACTTTTTTTTAAAAAAATTTATTTGTTTTTTAAAATCTTTTACATGTAAAAATTTATCAAATTGAAAATTTTTATCATATTTTTTTATTTTATGATAAACTATGGAAATCATATTTTCATTTCTATGATTGGATACTTTTTATCAATTTTATTTTTATTTTTAATGTATTTTTGAATAATATTGTTGTTTAAATTTTTTTTTAATTTAAATAGTACCTTTTGATTATAATCTTTTTTTCTAAAAATCCTTTCAGTCAAATTTTTTTTTTGCTTAAAAGGTTTTATTTTTTTATAATTTTTTATTATTTTTTCAATTTCATCTACCATTTTAATTATAAGTTTATTTCCAACATCGTGTACTGTATCATTTTTTTTTAGATCCGGTCTCATTTGATGTAAAATTGGTCCAGTGTCTATTCCACTATCAATTTTCATAAAAGTTACTCCAAGAAATTGAAGTTTATTATATACAAAAGGCCAAAAATTTGTAGCTGATCCTCTATAATAAGGAGATAAACCAAGATGAATATTGATTATTTTATTTTTGAAAATTGAAATCAGTGGCTCTTTTATTATTGAACACCCATAAGAAATTATAAGATCAGGTTTGGTCTTTATTATTTTTTTTATAATTTTTTTATTATAATTAAATTCACCTCTCTCTATCAAATTTAAGTTTTTAACTTCTTTATTTTTTTTTATAAATTTAGAAAAATATTTTTTTTCATATAATTCTCTTTTTTTAAAATGTTCTTTTTCTGTTTTAGTGTAATCTGATGATTTATAAACTTGGTAATATTGTCTTGAACTATTTTTTTCCGCAAGACATAATTTTAAGTCTATTGATTTGTAATTTGAAATTTTTTTTCTAAAAAATTTATGCCGAATTTCGTTTGCTGTGATTACAATTAATTTAATTCCCATCAATAATTTTTTTACTCAATTTTGATTTAAGTTCCCAGGCATTTGATCTTCTTTCCCAAATTTCATTATTTCGGTGTTTATCAACAATCTCTGTGAACTCACCAGTAGATATACTTATATAATCACAAAAACTTAATATATCATCAGTTGTTATTTCATGATCATATTTTTTAATGTAATTGAAATATTGATTTTTTGATATCAAGTTATTCTGTAACTGCCTTGATCCATCTCTAGAGGCTCTTCCAAATCCAAATTTTATGAATTGTAAATGATAGTAAACTTGATCTATATGGTCATCTAAACTGTCAAAATTAGTAAATGTGCCTGGTGTTCTGCCTTTTGGATGAGTATGAAATTTAATTTTTGTTTTAATATATTCAAAATTTTTATAAACATTCCACTTATCAAAAAAAGCAAAAAAGTAAGGTTCAATTTTATTTTCTTTAAGTTCCTGCTCACTAGGCATAGTGTAAGGATAAATGTCGTTTTCCGTTATCTCCTCGTCTACCCAATTTTTCGGATCGTCTCCTACATTATTTTCATAAATTTCGTTTAAATCTAAAATTTTAGAGGATTTATTGTTAAGAGGATTTCCTCCATAATGACTCTCGCCATGTTCTGCATAAAATATTAATGGTATTTTTTTTTCTATCGATACTCTTAGAGGAATTGATTTAATACCAGCATCCCAATGCACTTTAGGATTTCCTCTTTCAAGAAAGAACCTTTTTGAAAGAAGTTTAGAAACATTTTGATTTGGTCTAAAATAATGATGATCAAAACCAAGGCTTATTAAATTTTCTCTATTTTTGTAACCTTCTTCTGTTGGAATTAGAGGTGCAAATGTCACTAGTAAAGGGTTCATCCCAAATTCAAATTTAAGTCTATGAGCTATGTAACTACTATCTTTGCCACCTGACCATGGAACTATACAATCGTAATATCCTCTTTTAGATTTGTATTTTTTAAGTATTTCTTTAAGTTCATTTAATCTTTCTTTATAGTCAATTTTATTTTGATCTGACAAATAGTTGCAAGCATTGCATATACCCTTTTTATCAAATCTAATTCTAGGTCTTGTATTTGACATCATACATTTTTTGCAAAATTTTACATTTATAGAATTATTCTGATCTGACATGAATTTTTTTTTTTAATAGGGGGTTTTTTATCAATTTTAAACTTTTTTCACTAAAGTGATATATATTATTAGTACATAATCCATCAACCTTTGATTTTTTAAAGGCATCCACAAAATGATCCCAATTTCCAGCTCCGCCACAAGCTATTACAGGAATATTTGTATTTTTTTTTACATAATTATTTAATTTATTATCAAATCCTCTTAAAGATCCATCTCTCTCTATTGATTGAACTAAAACCTCACCTATTTTACATTTATCAAATTTTTTTAAACAGCGCTTGATATTCATATCAATTTTTTTCCCCCCATGATTAATATAGATTTTATAAATTCCATTTTCTAAAAAACAGTCAATACCACCTATAACAAATTGACTTCCAAAATAATCAGTGATTTTTAAAACTAATTTTTCATTTGTATGAATAATTGAGTTAATTAGTATTCTGTCTGCTCCTAAATCTTGTAAATTATTGATTTCCTCGAATGAATTAATGTGACCTCCAACAACAATTGGGACAAAACATGATTTAGAAATTTTTTGTATTGCCTTATAAAATAAATTTCTATTATTTTTATTACGACTTACATCAATTAAAACTATTTCATCAACATCTTTATTTCCCACAAAATTATCAGTATACCTGTAATCTGGATTAAATTGCTTGGTCCTAAATAAAATTCCATCCTGAAAAGTTAGAACTATAATAACTCTTTTAGATATCATGTTTTATAAAGTTTTCTAAAAAAATAATTCCAAATTTTTGACTTTTTTCTGGATGAGGTTGAATACCATAAATATTTTTTTTTTTAAATATACTTACAAATTTATTTGAGTAATTTGTTTTACCTATTGCACAATTTTTCTCTTTAATTTTTGGAAAGTATGAATGATTAAAATACATATAAAATTTTTTTGGCATATTTTTAAATATAGGATCATCTTTAGTTAACACTTCATTCCAACCCACATGCGTTGATGGGAATTTTTTTAAATTTTTAAATTTTTTTACTTCTCCTTCAATCCACCCAAAACCATTAATGTCTTTGTTTTCCTCACTACTATTCAATAACAATTGACAGCCTAAGCAAATACCCAAAACAGGTTTTTTTTTTACCAAAACTTGTTCATTTAATGTTTCAATAAGGTTTAATTTTTTTAAATTTTGCATTGCATATTTAAAACTACCAACTCCAGGGATAATAATCTTTGAAGATTTTTTTATATCTTCGGGTTTATTAGTTATTACCACATCTTTTCTTAAATATTCTATAACCGAAATTACTGATCGAAAATTTCCTAAACCATGGTTAACAATAGTTATCATAATTTGTTTGTTTATTTGTTCATTATAAACTAAATATCAAAATAAAATGAATTTATTTAATCAAATTAAATCAAAAATAAATAACAGTAAATTGGAAATTTCAATAATCGGTCTTGGGTATGTAGGACTTCCTGTTGCTTATTGTTTTTCTAAGAAATTTAAAGTTATTGGATTTGATATAAATACTAATAGGATAAGTGATTTAAAAAAAGGCTATGATAGAAATCAATCTATATCTCAAAAAAAACTAAAAAAATCAAATATTAGATTCTCTTCAAATTTTAGAGATATGAAAAACTCTGAAATTTATATAATCACAACACCAACACCAATAACTGCCTCAAAAAACCCTGATTTAAAATTCATTTTTAAAGCATTAGGATTTATAGCTAAATTGGGAATTAGAAATAAATTTATAATTCTCGAAAGCACTGTATATCCGGGAGCATCTGAAAATAAATTCATAAAATTTTTAGAAAAATATAGTGGTCTTCTAGTGAATAAAGATTTTTTTTATGGCTATTCACCAGAACGAATTAACCCTGGTGACAAAATTCATACATTTAATAATATTTCTAAAATTGTTTCAGGCTCAGATAAAAAAACATGTGAAATAATCTATCAACTATATAAAAAAGTAGTCCAAAAAGTATATAAAGCAAGCACTATTTTATCCGCAGAAGCTTCTAAATTAATTGAGAATAGCCAAAGAGATTTGAATGTAGCATTTGTAAATGAAATTTCAATTATTTGTAATAAATTAAACATTCAATCTTCAGAAACACTCAATCTTGCATCAACTAAATGGAATTTTTTAAATTTTTCCCCTGGGTTAGTTGGTGGTCATTGTATCGGTGTTGATCCTTATTATTTATTTTATTCATCTAAAAAGCTTGGTTATAAACCACAAACTCTTTTAGCAGGTAGAACTTTAAATGAAAATTATACTAAATTTTTAGTTAAAAAATTCTTAAGTTTTTTTAATAAAAAAAAAATTAATGTTCTCTTGATGGGAGCAACATATAAAGAGAATTGCAATGATTTAAGAAATAGTAAGTCATTGGAGATTTTTAAAATCTTAAAAAAAAAAAAACATGAGGTACATTTTTTTGATCCTAATGTAAATCAAAAAAAACTCGGTAAAATTGTATTTACTAAAAAACCAAGAAAAAATTTTTATGATGGTATAATAATATCTGTAGGTCATACGGTATTTAAAAAAATGGGATTAAATAAAATATTAAAGTATGGAAAAAAAAATTGTAAAGTTTTTGATATAAAAAACTTATTTCCAAATCAAAAAGGTATAATTAATTTATAATGAAAACTATTTTAGTTACTGGATCAGCAGGTTTTATTGGTTTCCATTATTCAAAATTTTTATTAGATAAAAATTTTAAGGTAATAGGTATTGATAATATAAACAATTATTACGATAAAAAAATAAAATACGACCGATTAAAAATTCTAAAAAAATTTAATAATTTTAAATTTTTCAAAATTGATATATCAAATCTTAAATTAAATAAGTTAGTAAGAAAATATAAAATACAAATCATTGTGCATTTGGCAGCCCAAGCTGGAGTAAGATTTTCTATATCAAATCCTAAAAGTTATATTTCTAATAATATAAATGGTTTTCTTAATATTTTAGAAGTTTCAAAAAAAAATAAAATTAAACATTTAGTTTATGCATCATCGAGCTCAATTTATGGAATGAATAAAAAAATACCTTTTAGCGAAAAGCATAGTGCCTCGCACCCCATATCTATATATGCTGCATCTAAAAGATCAAATGAGTTAATGGCTCATGTCTATTCAGCACTCTTTAACTTGCCGACTACAGGATTAAGGTTCTTTACTGTATATGGACCCTGGGGAAGACCTGACATGTCTTTATTTAAATTTATACATTTAAATTCTCAAAATAAAAAAATTGATTTATATAATTATGGAAATCATACAAGAGATTTTACATACATAGATGATGTAGTAAATATTGTATTTAAATTAATGAACAAAATACCAAAGAAATTAGCTACTAAAAAACCATCTGAGTATGAGAGTAAAGTTCCTTGGAGGATATATAATGTATCTAGCTCACGACCTCAAAAACTCAAATTGTTTATAAATGAGATTGAGAAACAACTAGGTAAAAAATTTCGTTATAATAAATTACCACTTCAGAAAGGTGATGTAGAAAAAACAAGTGGATCAATGAGTTTGACTGTAAAAAAAATTGGTTTTAAACCAAAACGTAAGTTAAAATATGGGATAAAACAGTTTATAAATTGGTATAAATCTTATTATAAAAAATGATTATCGCTGAAATCGGATCTGTTCATGATGGCTCACTTGGAAATGCAAAAAAATTAATTGAAGTTGCAAAAAACTCAGGAGCAGATTTTGTAAAATTTCAAATGCACATTGCTGATGCTGAAACTTCAAAGGACGCATACAATCCATCTTATTTTAAGGATGAGGGTAGATTTGAATACTTCAAAAGAACATCTTTTAATTTGAAACAATGGAAGTCGCTATTTAATTTTGCTAAATCAAAAAAAATTTCTTTCATGTGTTCAGTTTTTAGCGAAAAAGCTTTTGATATCTTGATTAAGTTAGGTGTTAGGAATATTAAAATACCCTCTGGAGAGGCAAACAATCTACCACTACTTGAACATATTAGTAAAAGAAAAAAAATTAAAATTTTTTTGTCTACAGGTATGAGTTCTTGGAAAGAAATTAATAAGGCAGTAAAAATACTGAAAAAAAATAAATTAATTTTAATGCAATGTACATCAATGTATCCATGTCCTGATAATTATGTTGGCTTAAATGTTTTAAATGAGATGAAAAAGAGATTTGGTAATAATTATTCCTATGGCTTTTCTGATCATACGGAGGGCCCTGAGGCAGCTATAGGAGCTGTAATACATGGAGCAGAATATGTAGAAAAACATATAACTTTTTCTAAAAAAATGTATGGATCTGATGCCCAGTTCGCAATGGAACCAGAAGAATTTTTAAAATTTTGTAAATCTTTAAGAAAAATTAAAAAAATAATTTCTACGTCAGTAAATAAAAATAACCTTAAACCATTTAAAAAAATGAAAAAAATTTTTGAAAAAAACATAATTGCAAAAAAAGCTATAAAAAAAGGTAAAAAAATTAAACTGTCTGATTTGGATTTCAAAAAAACAAAAAACGGGATTAAAGCATTTAATTATAAGGAAATATTAGGCTTAGTTATAAAAAAAAATATCTCTAAAGGAAACGTAATTAAAATGCAATATTTTTAAAAATTGTTCAACCATAAATCTAAATTAATTAACTTCCATATAAAAAAAGAATTTTTTAATTTACCCTTTTTAAATAACTCGTAATTTTTGAAAAAATTTGTTTTATCTACTAATTTGTAGTCCCATATATTTGAGTTGTGTAAAAAATTACTAACCCATTTATCCAAACTGCCATTGAACCAAGTTGTCTGAGGAGTTTGAATATTTCTTTTTTTTGTAAAAGCGATTTTTTTTCCTATATCATTTTGATATATCTCTCTTAAAATATATTTTCCCAATCCATTTTTCACTTGATATTTTTTTTCTAGTTTAAAAAAAGATAATATTAAATCATCATTTAAAAAAGATGGTCTTATTTCTTTACCAATTGACATACTGATTTTATCTCTAAATCTCAAAGCTCTTGGCAATTTCAAGTAAAAAAAATCTAAATATTTTGAATTATTAAATGAATTATTAAATGGATGCTCAATTTCATTTTCAATATTAATAAATTCTTTATTTAATCTTTTATGAATAATGTTACTAATAACGCTTTTGGACCCATCTTGTCCTCGAATAAAATTAGATTTAAAATTGAATTTTGAATTAAAATATTTCTCGTAACCTGATAAAGCTTCATCTAAACCGCTACCATCTAAAATAACTTTAGTTTTACAAGCATTCTTAAGACATAGGTAATACGCTATTACAGGCAAGCCAGAGAATGGTTCTTCACTAAGTTTAACAACATTTTCCAAATTTTTTAAAAAATCTGCTTCTTTAATACAGTATTTGTTGCTTTTAATTTTAGTTTTTTTTTGAATTTCTTCTATGAATCCTTGTTCAGAGAATTTGGAATCTTGAAATATCCATGAAACTAAATTTATCTTTGAATTTTTTTGCTTAGCTAAAACTTGTAATATTGATGAATCGAGTCCACCACTAGATGCAACTGATATCGGAACATCGCTTATCATACTCTTTTCAACTGACTGATTTATCAAAAATTTTATATATTCTTTTTTGTCTTCATAATTATTTGGAAGAGATATATTTTTTATTTTATCCTCAAAGTTCCAGAATTTTTTTTCTATTACTTTTCCTTTTTTCACCTTCAGATAATGACCAGGTTTTATTTTATAAATATCCTTATAAAAAGTTTCCTTAATGTGCTCGTGATATTCTGAATTAAGATATCTAAAAATTGCTTTATTATTTTCAGAAATATTTTTATTTTTAACAAAAAATGTTTTTATTTCAGAACTAAACCAAAACTGATCCATATATTTATAATAATAAAATGGTTTAATCCCGAACTGATCTCGTGCACAAAATAGCTCTTCTTTTTTTTTATCATATATAGCGAAAGAGAACATCCCTTCCAACATACTCAAACATTTAGATTTAAATTTTATATACAAATAAAGTAAAACCTCTGTATCAGTATCGCTCTTAAACTCAAATTCCTTGAGGTTTTTTTTTAAATCTCTAAAGTTATAGATCTCACCATTAAATACTGCCACGTATCTTTTATCCTTTGAATAAAATGGTTGATTTCCATTTTTTGTTAAATCTAAAATTGATAGCCTTGTGTTTATCATTAGCACTGATTGATTTTTTGATAACCACCAATCATCATGATCTGGTCCTCTATGTTTAATAGATTTTATGAGATTAGGTATTAATTTTTTTTCAATTTTTATTTTATCGAAACTAATAGCTCCAGCTATTCCACACATAAATTTTCATTTAATCTTTTTAATAAGATACAGATCATATGCACCAGGTAAATTTTTTTTATATATATCGACCATCTCTTGTGAGACTAATTTTGTTACATATGGCATTAGCCTTCTGATTGTAGCATTTTTTAAATTTAGTCTTTTTTTTTTACTTATTTCATAGTTGCTATGATTGCTATATACAGGAAATAAAATTCTATTCCCTATATCCCAAAATTTTAAACTATTATTGCTCAATATAGATTTTTTCTTAATAACTTTTAAATTTTTATTCTTTTTTATAATACTATCAAAAGATCCATTATTATTAAAAAATTTATAATGCTTTCTCCTTCCAAAATTAATAAAATTTAAAAATTTATTATTTGATTTAAAAGTTTCACTGTATTTGAAAAAATTCTGATTTGGTATCGTGAGCATTATATGACCATTAATATAAAGCACTTCTTCAAAATTTTTTATACTTTTGATAGGATTTTTTAACCAATAAATAATATTTGAATAGATAAAGTCAAATTTACCAAATTTATCAAAACTTTTATTGCAATCGTACAATATATATTTCTTAGAAATACCTAAATTTTCTGCGTTTTTAAGAAGATTTTTTTTATGATCTAGCGCTATATCAAATCTTCCATTTGCACTTTTATAAATTGGATTTCTTTTTCTTTTAAATGTATTCCAGTAATCCTTATTAGATGTACTCAGTAGAGATAGATTAGAAAAATGATCTTCGTTTTTTTTTAGACTTCCACCTAAATTAAGCAAAGTATTAATTCCATTTCCAACTCCTACCTCTAAACTTCTTTTAATTTTCTTTGGTTTATATTTTTGAAAAAACATAGCTACTTGAATATCCCAGGGTAAATTTTCAAATCTTAGCCAGTGAGCATTTAAGAAATTTTTAATTAGTGATTTAGTTGGTTTCATTTTAAATAATTTAATTAACGATTAAAGTACAACTTTTTGCCTCTACTTCAACTGTCATTATTAAATTTATATCGACAAATTTTACCATATCTGTTATACAGCGCGTGATTACTAATCTCTTAAAAACAAATTATTACTTAATGTCAAAAAAACAAAAAAAAGTTTGCGTAGCAATTTTTTCAAGAGCTAATTATGGAAGTATTAAAAAGGTTTTAGAGCAATTAAAAAAAAGCAAAAGAATTGATTTGCAAATATTAAGTGGTGGATCAGCCAATATAGAGAAATATGGGCGAGTTTCTGAATTAATTAAAAAAGACAAATTTAAAATTGATGAAGAAATATACTTTCTTGTTGATGGGGATAAACCAATTACCATGGCAAAAACCGCAGGATTAGGCACAGTGGAAGTTTCAACAGCTCTAGAAAGATTAAAGCCAGATATAGTTCTTACTGTCGGGGATAGGTACGAAACTTTATCCACAGTAATAGCGGCTGCTTATATGAATATCCCTATAGCTCACACTATGGGTGGCGAAGTTACAGGTACGATTGATGAGAGTATTAGACATGCCATTACTAAATTTTCTCATATTCACTTTCCAGCGAACAAGAAAGCGAAAAAAAATATAATTAATATGGGTGAAGATCCTAGATATGTTTTTGATGTTGGATGTCCAAGAATTGATTTGGTAAAATATTCATTGCAAAAAAAAATTAAAAATCTTGATAATTTATTCTTTAAAAATGGAGTTGGAAAAAGGTTTGATCTAAAAAAAGATTTTATTACAGTCATGCAATATCCAGTCACAACAGAGTACGGGCAAAATCACAAAAATATGAGGGAAATTTTAAATGCTGTATCTAAAATAAATTGTCCTAAATTAATATTTTGGCCCAACTCTGATGCAGGATCAGAGGAGATATCAGGAGCTATTCGGGAATATAGAGAAAAAAAACTAATAAATGACGCATGGTTCGTAAAAAATTTAAATCACGAAATGTTTTTTTATGTTCTAAATAACACAAAGTGTTTAGTTGGAAACACCTCCGCTGCCATTAGAGAAGGAAGTTATATTGGTGTGCCCTCAGTGTCAGTAGGGACAAGACAAAACGGTCGTGAAAGATCTAAAAATGTTATTAATTCGAAGCCATATACAAACGAAATATATAAAAAAATTATTAAACAAATGAAGGTGAATAAAAAAAATTCAAAAAGTAAAATGTATGGAGATGGATATGCTTCAAAAAGAATAGTTAAAATATTAGAAAATGTTAATGTGAAAATACAAAAAAAGTTAATGTATTGATGAAGTTTTTAGCCATTATACCTGCAAGAAAAGGTTCAAAAACATTAAAAAATAAAAATTTTAGAAAATTTAACAAAAAACCTCTTATACATTGGACAATAAAAGCTGCAAAAAATTCAAAATGTTTTGACAAAATTATAGTCAGTACTGACTCAACCAAGATTCAAAACTACTCTAAAAAAATGAAAGTTGATTGTCCTTTTTTAAGAAAAAAAAAGCTTTCGGGCGATAAATCATCAATGCATGACGTAGTATTAGATGTGCTAAAATACTGTGAAAAAAAAAATTATCACCCAAATGTGGTTGTTTTACTTCAACCAACTTCACCACTAAGGGACGTGGACGATATTAAAAAAAGCTGTAATATATTTAAAAAACTTAAGCCAGATAGTTTGGTCACAATAACTAAAATATCCCATAATTTTAATCCTGAAAATCTTTATCTAATCAAAAAAAGATTTTTGATAAATTTAGATAAAAAAAATAAAAGATTAAAACAGAGACAAGATTTAAAAACATTATATGCTAGAAATGGAGCTAGTATTTATATGACAAGTATAAGAAAAATAAAAAAATATATATTAGGTGGTAAAATTGCTTATCACATAATGCACATTCTAAAATCAGTAGATATTAACAACAAAGAAGAATTTAAACTTGCAGAACTGATACAAAAAAAATTTAAGTATAACCTATAAAATGAAAAAACTTTTTAAAATTTTATAAAAAATATTTTGGAGATCACATTAATGAATTACAGATTGTTTTAGATAAAAAAAATATGCTGTAAAGTGTATATGTTTTTAAAAATTTAATTATTGTGTCATATCTGTTAAAATCTTAATAAAATCTTTTTCATCTCCAAAATTATTTCTTTTAAACTTACTAATAGAATTTTTTATTTTTATAGAATCCCACCAATCTATATGTTTGCCATAAATTTTATTTAAAAATTTTGAAGCGCTTTTTTCACTTAGGTGGACAATTTTATTTCTCACTAATTCTTTAAAGAAAGGATTTTTTAATTTTGATAAGTATATATATTTATTGTCCAATAAAACAATAAAGGGAATACCAAGTTTTATAACCTCCAAAAACGCTGTCGAATAATGATCAAGAATTACAAACTCACTCTCTCTCATAATTTTTTGAGCATTTTCTTTATTGTTGATAATTTTATATTTTTTTATTTTATCATAATAATATTGAAATCCTAAGTAATCGAATGAGTTTGGATGAAGTTTAATTATTAAATCACTCTGAACTTTCTTTTTCAAACTTTTTAAAAAATTTAATGATGATTGATAGTATCTGTAACCAGTATAGCCAGATACGTAATTTGCAAAATACGGTTTCCTAGAAAAAGAAAAACTTGGAAGTAATAGAATTTTATATTTTTTCTGCTTTACATTATTAACAGGTAAAATACTTAAGTTAGCTCCTCTTTTGATTAGTGGGAATTTATTATTTTTCCATCCAATGGAAAAATAATGATCAACATTACCTGCAAATTCATTAACTCTATTTGCAAAGAGTATATAATTTAGATAGTTATGTTCATTGTATATGTGTTTTACATCAAAAAACTCTTTTCCTATTGCTAGGTTTAGATTAGACCAATCATCCGATAAAAAACTTTCATTTATAATATATTTTAAATTATTATGATTTTTAAAAAATTTAAATGAATTTTCTTTGTTATTTTTGAAATCTTCTAGAAGGATTTTGGGAAAGAAAAATTTAATTGATTTCTTAAAAAAAAAATCAAATTTATCATTTACTTTTATAAATGATGAAAGTTTATCTCTAGCAAAATAATTTACTTGAGAGCTGTTATCAATTTTAGGAAAGTTCATCGTTCTAATTTTTAAATCAGAATCATTTTCTAAAATTAATCTATATTTTATGTGGAAATAAGATTTTATAATTGCTAATTGAATTGGAGATTTATTAAATAATTTCTTTATTTTATTTTTTAAGATTAATTTTAAAATATTAAAATCTTTCAAATAGTCATAATATAGATCAATTTTTTTTTTTTTAAAAAAGTCTTCTTTTTTTTTTAAAACTTCATTTTGATTTTTAATTAAAATATTATTAATTTTTTTTTTATCGAAATTAATAAGAAAAATTTTTAGAAGTTGATCTCTATATTCATTCCTACATTCAAGATTTTCAAAAATTTCAGAAAAAACGTTAGGAACATTAAAATTATCATTTGAGTAAATATTTGATTTAAATTTTTCATTTTTTAATGACTTAAATTCAATATAAAAATCATAAATGCAAAGTGTAAGTCTATATAACTGTTCACTAAGCAACTTATTCCAAAAAAGGTTTGAGTAATTATTTTTATGATATTTCTTTAAAAAAGTAAGTATATTTTTTGAGTAATTTAAGCTTTTTTTTTTAATGAGATTATAATCTTTTTTATAATTACTAAAATTATTTCGTTGATTTGTACTTTTAAAAAAAATTTTATTATTTTTTTTTAAATGATTAAATAAATGAATATCTGTTGTAAAATTTTCTGCTTTATCAATTTTCAAACTTTTATTATTTGATATTAAATAGTTTTTTAATTTCATTATTTTTGCTGAATTTATTTTTAATTAAATAATATGTTAAAAATATGTTGATAAATAAATTTAAAAATATATGCTAACTGATAATTAATTTCAAAATCTATTAAATGTATAAAATCTTAAAAAATGCAATACCTAAGGATTTAATGGTAAATTGTCAAAATTATGTTGTAGAACAATCAAAAAAATTAAAAATAGAGGAACACAAAGATGAACATGGGACATATCACATTAAAAGAATTTATAATGACGACCTTTTGAGGTCCGAAGAAGTAAAAAAATTAATATTTTACGAACCATTTTTAAAACGATTAAAAAATGAAATTGGTGAATTTTCTATTATAAATTATTTTTCATGTATGGTGAATTCTTTTGGTACAGCAGTACATAGAGATGGGCAATCTTTTGGGTACAATCTAGACTCTAAAAAGAAAAGTAAAAAAATATTTAAAATAATGTTCTATTTAGATACCACTAAAGATAAAAATATTAATTCCCTAGATGTAAATTTTTTTGATTTTGAGTGGCCAAATTTTTTAATCAATTCTAGAATCTTTATGAAGTTAAACTTTTTTTACGAATTCTATTTTAGGAAGAGAATTATGAAATCTCTTAATTTAAATATTGGTGATATAGTAATAATGGATAGTAATACTTGGCATTCTGGCTCTTTTGTAAAAGAAAGATCAAATTTAATGGATACAAATTTTAAATGTTTAAAAACACTTTTAAGTTTTGAGGTAGTAACCGATAAAAATTTTGCTAAAGATTATGCTTCGCATGTTAAAGAAACTTATACAAAGTCTTATAAAAATAATAGCTATGTAAGTATAAATCCTAATTTAATTGAAGATAAGTATAATCAAGTACTAACGAGAAACAACATAAATACTATAAATTTATAAAAATGGAATGTGTTCATTGTGGTTCTTCAAATTTAAAGGAGGAGTTTTCCTATACAAATTTTGATGAACAGACTCCAAATAACTTGAAGATCAAAGAAAAAAAAATTTTTACTTGTGAAAAGTGTAATTTGATTTTCTGTGCAAATGTTTCTCCACAAGAATTAGACAACTATTATAAAATATATGAAAATTTAAATAATGATGAAAAAAAAAAACAACTAAATACAGACTTAAATTGGGCTCCATTTAATTCTCGTTTTTTTTCACAATTTCTTTACTTTTTACAATACGCTAACAGGGATAAAATAAATTCAGTTTTAGAAATAGGACCAAATTGGCAAGGAATTTTACCAACAATTAAGTTTTTTAAAAATGATATTAAATATTTTTTCTTTGATCAAATTAATTCAGAATCAATGAAAAAAAATGGAGGAATACAATTGGGAACTTATTTTGATCCTTATTTAAAAGATTTACCAAAAATTGATTTAGTATGGATGAGTCACTCTTTAGAGCATATCCAGCCTGAGCTTTTAAAACCAACACTTAAAAAAATATATGAATCTTTAAATCCAGGTGGCTACCTTTTTATTGAGATTCCAGATAATGTAAAAGAGAAAGTATTTAACTTTCCACACACACTTTTTTTTAAAGAAGATACACTTATAAAAATTCTTAAAAAACACGATTTTAACATAATATGTTCACAATCAATTGCAAAGAATCCTGTTGAGACTCCAATAAAACTACATTCGAATGAAAAACCACAAATAAAAAAAAATTTATTTTTAAAAATGCTTAAAGATATAATTAAATCTTTTTTAACAAAAAAATTTAAACAAAAAATGCTAGTAAATTATGCAGTAAAAAATATTAATGGCCCTTACTCTGATAGACCTAACATTAGAATTATCGTTCAAAAATAGACTCATTAAATGCATAAAATTAATCAACCTAAAATTTTTAATTTATTTAAAATTTTAAATTCAAGAGAAAGAATATCCCTCTTACTTTTGTTTATTCTATCAATTATTATAATATTTATAGAACTTATTACAATATCAAGTATTCCAGTTTTATTTTCTCAATTATTAAACTTTAAAACCAATAATGAAATTATTGATCAAATAATAAATTATATATCATACAATTCTAACGATAGTTTTTATTTCATTATAGTAGCAATAATAATAATTTTCTTTTTAAGATCACTTTTTCTATATGTAGCTAAAATTTTTGAGTTTATAGTTTTTAAAAGAATAAGATTGAGACTATCAGAATATCTATTAGGAAATTTTTTAAGTTCAAATTTAATAATAATTCAAAAGGATACCCCCGCAAATAAAATATGGAAAATGGAAATTATTAATAACCTAGCTGGGGTAATTGATGATATTATAACATTATTAAAAAATTTTGGCTTTATCTTTGTAATTTTTTTATTTTTTTTATCATATGTAGGAGTACAGATAATTTATTTTTTTGGGGCCTTAATTTTTTTTACTTTAATTTTTTATTTATTTTTTTCAAATTTAATAAAAAAAATAGGAGCCCTTACAGATATCGCGAGTAAAAATAAAATTAATGTTATTCAAAATATCATGAATGGAATCAAAGATATTTTTATTTTAAATAAATTTAATTTTTTTAAAAATCAATTTAAAAAGTTTAATTTGGAATACGAAAAAAATACTCAAAAAAGTGTCATTATTCATAACATTCCTATTTATTTTTTAGAATTTATTGGAATATTATTTATTTGTCTGTTTACATTAAAGTTATATATCGGTGATGTACAAGTAGAAAAAATTATTTCAATCATTAGTGTACTGGCTTATGGAGGGATTAGATTAGTTGGAGTATTAAAGATGTGTATTGTACGTATAAATAGTTATAAAAAAAATTCTTTTGTTATAAACGTAATTCTTGAAGAGCTTAAAAAAAGAAATAACAACAATTATACAAGTAATATTTCATATCAAAAATTACAAAATCAAGAAAACTTTATTGAAATTAAAAAGTTATCTTTTGCATACGATAAAAATAACTTACTTATAAATAATGTTAGTTTTGACTTTAAAAAAAATAAAATTTACGCTCTTTTGGGAGAAAGTGGCAGTGGTAAGTCAACTTTTCTTGATTTGCTTCTTGGCATATATGAATCTAATAAAGATAATATAAAAATAAATTGTCTTAAGGAAGAAGTTGGTTATGTTCCTCAAGAATCATATTTAAGTAGTGGTACCATAAAAGAAAACGTTGCTTTTGGTCAAAATTCAGATCAGATAGATTTAGAAAAAATTAATTCTTGCTTAAAAAAGGCAGAAATTTATGATTTTGTTTATTCTCTACCGAATAAAATTGATTCTCATTTATCAATTTTTGGTTCAAACATTTCTGTTGGCCAAAAACAACGAATTGGAATTGCTAGAGCGTTATATAATGATCCCAAAATTATCTTATTAGATGAACCTACTAGTGCACTAGATAATAATACTGAAAAGGACTTTATTAATACACTTCAAGATTTAAAAAAAGATAGGCTTATTATTATGACTACACACAAAAAGAGTTTTATTGATAAATTTGACATTGTATTAAATTTAAAAGATAAAACTTTGCAAGATACAAAAAATATATAATTTCTTAATTAAAAGTAAATTACTTTGAAAAAAATATTAAAAAATAAAAATAAAAAATATCAGATTTCTGCTTATTTCGGGTATTCATCTAAGAATAATCTCACAATGCTTATTATGTATTATTTGTCATATCCTCTAGTGCTTTTTTTTGAAAACATAAAGATTAAACCAAATACTGTCACTTTCTTATCAGTGATATTTTCATTTTTAAGTTTGGTTTATCTTATTTATTTTAAAAATTTAGAATTGTTTGTATTAACTTTTTTCATTTCGCAGTTATTGGATTATTGTGATGGAACGCTTGCAAGAAAAACCAACCAAGTAAGCACCGCAATTATTAATCCAGATAAGATTTCTGATTTAATAAAAGTTTTTTTTATACATATTTCGTTAGCTATTTATTTTAAAGATCTAGAAATTTGGGTTTTATCTTTTATATCTTTGTTCTTGTTTTTATTTTACGTGATAATAGAACTTTTGGCTGAGAAAAAAAATATCTATAATAAAAAAAATCAAAAAAATATTTTATTAAGAAATAGATTTTCAGTAATTTCAAAAATTTACAATTTATTCTTATTTGGTCCAATCATAAAGTTCATTTATAGATTTTGCACAACAATGCAAGGACAGTCAGTGTTGATTTTTATTATAGCTCCATTCAATGATCTAATATGTAGATATGTTTTGTTTTATTTTATTTTTGTAACATCATTTAATTTAGTTAAAACATTTAAAAGAGTAGGTTAAAATTTATAGAAATGCTTGACTTTAATTAAAATCTAAATGATAAAAACTAAAATCTAGAATGAATAAATTTATTTTTAAAAAAACTAAAATAAAGGATCTTTATTTATTAAAACCTAAAACTTTCACAGATCATAGAGGTAATTTTTTTAGATATTTTTGTTCAGAAGAATATAAAAAAGTTTTTTTTAAGAATAAAATTGTTCAAACGAATATATGTTCAAATAAAAAAATAGGTATTTTAAGAGGTTTGCACTATCAAATTAAACCTCACGAGGAGACAAAAATTATTACTTGTGTATCAGGGGAAGTATATGATGTTGCTGTAGATTTGAGAAGAGGATCAAAAACATTTATGAAGTATTATGGAGTAAAACTTTCGGAAAAAAATAAATATATTTTTTTTGTTCCAAAAGGTTTTGCACATGGTTACATAACTTTAAAAAAAAATAGTACTGTAATATATTTAGTTGATAAAAAATATAATCCAAAATTTGAAAAAGGAATTAAGTATAATAATAATAAAATTAAAATTAGATGGCCAATGAAACCCAAATATATTTCCAAAAAGGACAATAATTTAGATTAATGAAAAAGATAAGATTATTTAAACCAGATTTAACTGATCAGGAATTGAAGTCTGTTAAAAAAGTTTTTAATAAAAGTTGGATAGGCCAAGGTCCAGAAGTAGTTAAATTTGAAAATGAATTTAAAAAATTTGTTAAATCAAAAAATGCGATTGCAACAAATTCAGGTTCAGCGGCACTTCATTTAGCTGTATCAGTATTTAATTTTAAAAAAGGTAAGAATATTTTGGTTAATAACTTAACATTCGTATCTTCCGCTAATGGCATTCTATTTAATAACCTAAAACCTATTTTAATAGATAGCAATATTTCTACTCTTGGTTTTGATTTAGATGATGCAAAAAAAAAGATAAATAAAGATACTGTTGCAATGATTGTGGTTCACTACGGGGGGCAACCAGCTGAGATGGAAAAAATTATGAAGTTTGCAAAAAAACATAAAATTAAAGTGATAGAAGATTGCGCACATTGCATAGGTGGTATTTATAAAGGAAGAAAATTAGGAACTTGGGGGGATATAGGATGTTTTTCTTTTGAGGAAAAAAAAGGTTTAACAACAGGTGATGGAGGAATGATAGTAACAAACCATGACAATTTAGTTAAATCCCTTAAGCAATTAAGATGGTGCGGCATAGAAAAAGATACTTGGAAAAGGTCAAAAAATATTTTTATAAATAAAAAATTAAAATACGAATGGTATTATGAAGTATCAAAAGAAGGATACAAATTTAATATGAACGATCTATCAGCTTCAATAGGTAGAGTACAATTAAAGAGATTTAGCGTAATGTTAAAAAAAAAGAATATTTTAATTAATTATTATGTAAAAAAAATAAACAATATAAAATTTAATTTGTTATTGCCATATAATACAAAAGAGAATTCTTACTGGATAATGGGTTTGAGACATGAAAAGAGAGATCTTCTTATAAATCACCTTAATAAAAATAACATATCCACTGGAGTTCATTATTTACCATTAAGTAAACACCCTCTTTATAGGAATTACGATAAAAGACTTGGTGTTTCAAATAAAATATGGAGGAATATTATTACTTTGCCACTCCATACTGGGATGACTAAGAAAGATATTGATAAAATAGTAAATTGCTTAGATAAATTTTAAATAATCTTACAGTTTTTTTATTACCAGCTATTTTAAAATTAAGCTTAATATATCTTTATCGAAAATTTTTATTGGATTATTACCTAATCTTAGCAAATTTATACCATTTATTATTTTTTCTGTGTCTGTTTTAATATTTACTTTAAGTTTTTTTAAATCATCCTCTAGGTTCGCTTGTTTTTTTAAAATATTTATTTTTGAACTAAATTCATTAATATTTTTTACATCTAATAACTTAAATATTAGATCAAATCTCTTTTTTAAATCAAAAGATGTTTCTGATTTATGTAAGTTATCATAATTAAATTTAAAAAACTTCTCAAAAAATAATCCAACTGCATGTCCATGACTAATATTATATAAAGACGTAAATGGATAGGAAACTGCATGAGGTGCAGTTGTTTTTGAAATACTTATAGCTTTCCCAGCTAAATTTGATGCCAAAATCATTTCAGACGCATTTTTTATATTTGGATTATTTAAAAATGAAATATAATTTTTAATAGAAATTTTTAAAGACCTAGTAGCATAATCAACACTTTGTTCATTTGATTTCATTGATACTAGGGATTCTAGTGCTTGGGCTATGGCATCGAAACCTGCTGATGCTTTTATATTATTTGGCGCAGATATTAAAAATTCAGGAATTAGAAAAAATACATCAGGTTTTAAGAGTTCACTTTCAAAAGAATGTTTTATTCCATCAACATAAATAACTGCATTTGAGGTTACTTCTGCTCCTGAACCTGCAGTAGTAGGTATTACTGCGAGCTGTTTGAATTTATTTTTAAATGGATATTTATAATTTATAATCAAATCCTTTAGGTTATCTTTAATGATAACTACATTTGAAATTTTTGCATAATCAATTACTGCTCCACCCCCAACTGCTAAAATTAAATCTGGTTCAAAATTTCTTAATTCAAAAATAATTTTAATAAGCTCTTCAAGAATAGGAAATTCTGAACTTTTATAGAATACTTTAATTTCTTTATTTTTGAGGGACTTTTCTAAAAATAATTTTGCTCCAGATGTAACGTAAGATTTTTTCCCACATAGTAAAAATATTTTTTTAAAATTTTTATCCTCAATATATTTTTTAATGTCTTCTTTTGTACTGAGCATTTATTTAATAAATAAATTTTTAATTTTAATTAAATCATAAGGTCTTGGTAATTTATTAATTTTATTATTTGAAATCTTTACTTCTAAAAAGCTTAATTTCTTATCAGCTAAAAAGTTTAAAATATTTTTTTTCAAATTCTTACTATCTTTTATAGAATAGAATTTCTTAAATCCTAAGCTTAAAGAAAGCTTTTTAAAATCTATACTATTAGCATACGTATTTTGTCCACCAACAGAATCATGCGTATTATTATTCATTAAAATATATTTAAAATTACTTTCCGCAAAGGTGGCGACTGTTTTAATTGAACCAAGGTGCATTAAAAGAGATCCATCACCATCTAAGCATATTGTAATCTTTTTTTTTGATAAAGAATAACCAAGTGCAACAGACGATGCATGTCCCATTCCACCAACCATATAAAAATCCTTACCATTTTTAATATTATATCTTTTTCTTAAATATATTAATTCTCTTGAATTATAGCCAGTACTCGAAATAATCCTAACGTTTTTATTAATTGCTCTTAAAAAAGTTTTTAAAAATTCCTTTTTATCAAGTTTGTAAAAATCTTTTTTTTTAAAAATTTTTTTACTTTTTTCTAAAGTTCCTCTTTCTATTAAGCATGCCACTATTCTTTTATTTTTTTTTGCGTATTTTATTTGTTTATTAAATTTTTTTAAATCATTATTAGATTTAATAATTATATATTTTATATTTAGTAATTTTAATATTTTTTCTGTTATTTTTCCTTTAACATTATGTTGTGGTTCATCTTTTAATTTTGGCGATCCTCTCCATCCAATTATTAAAATAAGTGGTATTGAGTATACTTTCTTATCTGCTATGGAAATTAATGGGTTTAATGCATTAGATAAACCAGAATTCTGCATATATATACAAGGCAATTTTTTAGTAGCGAGATGATAACCAATTCCGATAGATACCGCCGCTCCTTCGTTAGCTGCAATAATATGGTTTTTTTTGTTTTTAGTCTGTAAATATTTAGATAGTTCTTTTAATACACTATCTGGGACTCCTGTGTAAAAGTTTATATTATTTTTTTTTAGTAAATTGATTAAAGAATCAATTTTAATCATTTTTTATTAAATTAATTATTTTATTAATTGGTATAATTTTATTTTCAATATCAAAAGATCTCCCATTTTCTAAAATTTTCTTTGCTGCAAATTCCATAGCAGGATAAGCTGCTCTAAGCAAATGATTTGCATAGATTACAATTTTAAAACCGTTTTTGATTAGGTCTTTTTCATGGACTTTTGAATATGTAGAAGGAACCGACACCAAGGGAATAAAATTTTTGCTTTTTTTAAACCTTTTTGCAAAAGAAAATATTTCTTTTGGCGTTTTTTCCTTGCTATGTATTAAAATACCATCTGCTCCTGCTTTAGAGTAAATCTCAGCTCTTTTTAATGCATCATTTATCCCTTTTCCTAAAATAAAACTTTCAATTCTTGCTATTACTAAAAAATCTTTGGAGCTTCTGGATTTACAAATTTTATTAATTTTTTTTGAAAATAATTCAGGCTTATCTTGTTTAGTATTCGTTTGATTTTTAAACAAAGAATTTTTTTTTAAACCAACCTTATCTTCCATAATTATTGCTGATACGCCAGATCTTTCTAAGGATCTTATTAAAAAGGGCAGGTGTTCTAATTGACCACCGTTGTCAGCATCAAATATCAATAATTTTGTAGTTACATCCATCATGTCATTTAGAGAAGATATTCTTGATGAGAAATCTACTGAAGAATTATCTGGCTTACCTTTTGTAGCTGAGTCGGTAAGACTTGATGACCACATACCATCAAATTCTAAAACATTTTTTTTTTTTAATAATTTTTAAGTTTTCTACAATTAATCCGGTCAAGGAGTTGTGAGATTCAAGTACTCTCACTATATCTTTTGTTCTCATTAATCTTCTAAGCCGAGATACCCTATTTTGAGGTGAAGATGCTAATTCAGAAATCTTATTTTTAATTAAAGTTGAAGAGATATTTTTAGTATATTTTGGTTCAACTAATTTTCCAGACCAGCCTTTCAGTACTTTAATTACTCTTGCTCTAGTTTTCCTCTGAACGCCTTTTTTCCAGTCATCTCCATGCACCACATAGTTTGGCTTTAAGGCTTTTAAATTTTCTACATAGTCTAATGTTTTCTGCGGTATGACCTTTTTTACATATCTTATGTTTTGTAAAATTATTAATCGCTGTTTAAAATCTAAATAGGGAATATTTTTGTAACTAGAAATTGCTTCATCTGTTAATAAACCAACAGTCACATCACCTAATTTACTTGCAGTTTTTAGAATATTAATGTGCCCTTCATGTAATATATCCGCAGATAAACCTACATAAACTATTTTTTTTTTCATAAAGTTAGCTAACCAAAAACTTGTTTAGATAATTACAACTTAAATTGCAATAAATAAAATTTACAAATATTATCGACAAAAACTAACACAACTGTTATATAATTTCTATTTTATAAAATTAGAATATATACTTTTCTGAACAAAAATTGATCATATTAAATTAAATTAATGATAATTTTATCAATTACAAATCATAGTGAGTCTTCAGCTTCAATATATAATTCAAAAAATAAAAAATTAATTGCTGCATCAGAAGAAAGATTTTCTAGAATAAAGAATTCTTCAGGTATTCCTTACAAAACTATTAATTTTTTATTAAATGAATTAAAAATAAGTTTAAGCAAAGTAGATAAAATAATTTATTGCAGTCATGAATCTGCATACCCCTCTAAACAGTTACAAAAACAAATAAATAATGAGTCTAGACTTCTGAATGATTATGATAAAAAAGTTTTCTGGCATAGATATAACACTGAAGTAAAATTTAATAAAAAATCAATAAAAAAGTTTGAAAATTGGTATAAAAAAAATAAGATAAAAAAAAATAAAGTGTATTATCTTGACCATCATGAGGCTCATGCAAGATCAGCAATTATAACACAAAGAAAAAAAAATGGTTATATCTTAACTTGTGATGGAAAAGGAGGTTTTACATCTAGCTCTATTTGGTATTTTAATAAAAAAAAATTAAAGTGCTTAAGCAGAAATACATCATTTAATTCATTAGGATATTTATATGGAAATGTAACTATTGGTTTAGGTTATCAAGCAGAAAGACATGAGGGAAAGTTGACTGGTTTATCAGCACGCGGAAAACCTGTAAGTAAAATTGGATTTACTAAGGTTTTTAAGGTTAAAGATGATAAAATAATTGCAAGAAATATAAAAAATAATTTTATCCCCTTTTTTTTAAAGGGAAAAAACTATTGGGATATGGAAAATTTTTTCAAAGATATGAAAAAATACTCTAAAGAAAATATCTCTGCTACTGTACAAAATGTAATTGAAAAAATAATAGTTAAATATGTAAAAAAAAATATTCCTAAAAATTCAAATTTACTTCTCAGTGGCGGTATATTTGCAAATGTTAAATTAAATCAAAAGGTAAAAGAAATTAATTCAAATAGATATTTATTTGTTACACCCCCAATGAGTGATTTTGGTTTATGCCTAGGAGGTATACATAAATACTCAAACGACAACAGTACTGAAGTTAAAAATATGTACTTAGGTCCAAAATTTTCTAATGAATTTATTTTAAAAATTTTAAAAAGGAATAAAAAAATATCATATTTGTTTGCAGACAGTAATAGAATGTTAACTCAATTTATAGTCAATAATTTTAAAAATAAAAAAATCTTTGCAATATTTAATGATAGAATGGAGTTTGGTCCAAGATCTCTCTGTAATAGATCTATTGTATTTCCAGCTACAAAGAAAGATATTAATGATAAAGTTAATAAAAGGCTAAATAGGTCAGATTTTATGCCTTTTGCTCCCGTGATGTTAGACAAGTATACAAAAAATAATTTAGTAAATTATAAAAATCATGATGAACTATCAAGATTTATGACAGTAACTTATAAATGCAAAAATAGATTTGTAAAAAAATACCCGGCAGCAATCCACGTTGATAAAACTATACGTCCTCAAATTTTATTTAGAAAAGATAATAAGTGGTTTTATGATATTTTAGAAAATTATAAAAAAATTACTAAAGAAGAATGTCTTATGAATACCTCTTTTAATAGCCATGAGGAACCAATCATATGCAATCCTCAAGAAGCAATAAATTCATTATTAAAAAATAAAGTAGATTTCGTAATTTTTAATAGATCAATTATTGTAAAAAAAAAAATGGTTAAATATTCAATATTAATTCCAAGCAGTAATGGTGGCAAATATCTTTATTATGCCGTAAAAAGTGTTCTTAACAATGATTATAAAAATTGCGAAATAATTGTTAGTCTAAATCATACTTCTGATGGAAGTGATAAAAAAATTAAAAAAATTAAAGATAAAAGATTAAAAATTATCAAAACACCAAAATATTTTTCGATGGTTAGACATTATGAATGGTTAATTAAAAAGTCAAAAGGAGAATGGATATCTATAATAGGTGACGATGACGGAGTAGTAAATAATTTTTTTGATAAAATTGATGAAATTTTAAATAAATTTAAACATAAAAATATAGAAGCAATTTCAAGCGCTAGAGCATTTTATTTTTGGGAAGGAATTGAACATATATATGGTAAAACTGTTGTTCGATATCTTGATACCCAGAAAACAAAAATCAAAAATAGTAAAGTTGAGTTGTTTAAAACTTTATTTGGTTTTTCCCCTTATCAAAATTTACCATTATTATATACTTCAGGAATTGTTAAAAAAAAAATTATAAACCAAATAATTAAAAAATCTAAAAGTAGATTTTATAACGAACCAAATCCAGATGTTTATTCGGCTTTAGTAATAACATTATTTATAAAAAATTTTTTGCGAGTTGAAAAACCTTTATTCTGGATGGGCACAAGCATAAAGAGTAATGCCGTAAACTTAATAAATGATTTGTCAGAAAAAAAATTAGATATCAAAAAGAATAATTTCTTAAACCATTCAAAAAAAGATGGTTATCATTTGTCTAAAAGAATAGATCCTTATTTTTGGCAGCTAAGGTTAAGATCTGGTTTTTTATTTTCTGCGTTTTACAAGGTTCCAAAAATGATTAATAAATATCACAATAATTCTTTTATTAATTTTATGTTATGCATTTTTACAATTACAGATTTCAAAATGAGAAGAATTCCTTTAAATAATTACGAAAAAAAATTTTTGAAAAAAAGAATTAAAAATTTTGTATATAAAAATAAATTTAATTATTTTATAATATTACTACTTTCTGAGTTTTATATATTGTTGAATAAATTTTTTAACTTTTTTAAAAATTTAAATTTTAGAATTCAAAATTATATATATAAATTGTTTTTCAAAAAAAACTTTTTATATTCAAAAGACAGAAAAAAATTTCCAAATCTTTTGAGTGCAAATAAGCATATTTAAAATAATTACTTTTTTTCTTAATTAGAATAGTATATTTAACTATTATGAAAAATAATCCTAAAAAACTTTTAACAAAAGAGATCGATGATTTTGAAAAAGTATTGAAAAGAATTAATAAAATTACTAATTTTGAAAAACTCTGCATAACATGTTTAAAAGCCATAAAAAATAAAAAAAAAATAATTTTTTTTGGTAATGGTGGGAGCGCCTCAGATTCACAACATTTAGCTACAGAGCTGACTGTAAGATATAAAAAAAAAAGAAAAGCAATTGCAGCAATTGCACTATCTACAGATAATTCAGCTATTACTGCAATTGGCAATGATATTGATTTCAAATTTATTTTTTCAAGACAATTAGAGGCCATAGGTAATTCA
>MDSV01008810.1_pt1 | contig 27105 bp, 25 predicted proteins | sample 810851 | NCBI WGS metagenome assembly MDSV01 (sample SAMN05326640, study PRJNA326480) | marine metagenome | isolation source: seawater | place: Atlantic Ocean: North East | collected 2012 | reverse complement strand
TGTGTGGCGTTATTCGAGGTGCTCGGGCGATGGTGAGTCATGCGTATTACGAACCCTTTGGGCTCACTCCAATCGAGGCGATGGCAATAGGAACTCCAGCGTTAATGGTCGACGAAGGTGGATTCAGGTGCACGCTGTCTCTCGTTGAGTCCGGTCGCCTGCTCCCTCGCAACGACACTGCCGCGTGGAAAAACGCCTATCTTGACGCAAAGGATCCCGTACTTCGTGAAGCGTGGGCAAAAGCCGGGCGAACATACGTAGAGGAATATTTCACGGTCAATGTGCAAATTGAAGCGATCGAACGAATGCTCTCTGCGTGAAGTATATATTGAGTCGAATGCTTTGTTTTCCGTGGAAGAAGACTTGCTGCAAAAATCACTGCTGATCATCGGTGCCGGCGGCATCGGAACAACCGTCGTTGACTTGCTCGTTCCCGCACTTGCTCGAATACAACTTGGTGCTGAGATTACCCTGATGGATGGCGATACCGTTGAAGCCTCAAACCTGGGCCACCAGAACTACAGCAAAGCGGATATTGGGACATTCAAGGTGGATGCTCTTGCAAGAAAATGGTCCAATGCTGAAGGTGTACAGGTGCATTCGGTTGCAGAGAACTTGAGAAATTTAGAGCAACTTGATGATTTTGATTTGGTTGTCGTTTGCGTCGACAGACCCGAGCCTCGGCGCTTGGTTCATTCCCTTGATGTGCCGTGGGTTGACTTACGATGTTCAGGTGATGGATGGATGGTCTTCACTTCAGATTCCGATTCAAACTTAGTGGATCAAATGACGCCTGACCACGAACCGAAGAGTTGCCAAGTGGAAGGGGCGCTCGATGCAGGGAATCTCGAATTTGGGTTTTCCATCGCTGGGACATTCGGTGCGCAGTGGGTGGTGCAGCACCTCCGTGGCAACACAGCCCCCGTTCAATCGATGGGATCCTTGACCTATGGCACGTTAAATTTTCCAACTTTGGAGGTGAAGGCATGATACTGGTTCCAAATTTGGATGAACTCGGGCTTGATAGTGACCAGTGGGAGCGCCTTTGTCTTCTTGCACAAGCCAGAGAGGTGGACAATCAAGTGTTGATTGAAGTTCAATCAAACGCAGCCCTTCTTGGTCGATGGGACGTGGTCTATGCCTTCTCTTTGCTTGCTGGCCTCGAAACGTCGGTGTTGATCGATGCGAACGATGTGGTTTCAGTCGATTGGGGCAGTCCGGGTCGTGTGGCCCTTGCACCACCCGTTGGGTGCGTGGCACCGTTCAAGGTCTGGACGCACACCCACCCGGGGTTCGATGCCTACTGGAGCGGAACAGATACCAACAGCCTCGCTATTGGCAGCAGCATCGTCTCAACAGCTTTGGTGCTTGGAGCGCCCGGGATCAAACAAGCCCGAAATCAAAAGTTCAGCGACAAGCCGCTGGCAACCCCACGAATCCAAGAAAATGGGGCATTGAATGAATGGACCAATGAAGCGATCAAACCATGGGCAAGCTTCTACGAAGAACTCGGATTCATACCAGCTGATGAGGTGATTGCATGACCAACATACGTGGCCCAAAAGATGAGGATGAATTTCGCAAGGCTCGGCTTGCTGTGGCAATGGGCATGGGCAGAACACTCGAAGATGTGGTTGGTGAATTGCTGGGCTATGCCCCTGATGAAGCGTTCATCGATGCGGTCAGGAATCGGATCAAATACGCCCAGGAATGTGAAGAAGAATTCGACTTCTCAGAACTGATTGAGCACATGGCGAAATTGCAAAACGACAAGGCATAGGTGATGAAGATGGCAGTGGACGTAAGCAATTGTGTGGCTAACGATTGCATCCTGTGTCAGGCTTGGACCCCGCGAAAAGAAAAACCGGAACGGTTGAGGCGCGGATGGATCAAAAATTTAGGAGCGGTCGATGACAACCCCGGTGAGATCACTGAGTGCCTCACAATGGATGAACTGCTCAACATCATTCAACCTAGTGAGAAGGCAAATTGTAATCTAATTCCATTACCGGTCGAGGTTGGACCACTCATGATGCACTGCATGGGTTACAACGATTCGAATTTGGTGCACCAACTTGAGGCGAGGGCGATTAAAGAAGGGGCGAGTCTCACAATGGAACAGTGGTTGGCTCTTTCTCCATACGTGATTCTGGACCCCGAAGGGTACATTTCATTTGAACGCCGAGGCGTGTTAGAAGGGCGAATTGATTACGAAACGACCAGGTTCTTTCTTGAAATTTGGCACGGCTACTACGGCATCAAGAACAGCCTTCGATTGAGGCAACGCTTGTACAATCTCCATTCTAACGTAAAGTCAATTTTGCCGAGCAGAGAAAAACGAGCTCTTGGATTCCTCCATTCTGTGGTCAAATCCTTGGGGCACAGGGTTGTCGTTCAAGAGGACGGAAACTTGCTTGTTCGAGGGGATTCTGGACTGCATTGGATCCTCCAACCGCCGGAAAGTGGAGCCATCCCCCGAGTTGTTTGCAGAGAGACTGGGAAATCGTATTGCATTCAACCGGATCATCGAAATGTCAGATGCCCGGCAGGAGACTACCCTGCAACCTACGCGTTGGCTATGGCCAATGATGTGGCAACTTCGTATATGGTGACAACGCTCTCAAGCGGCCTGGTCAAGGAACTCAGTGAAGCAAAATCAGGCGTTGGTATAGGTGGGCTTCCGACCCTCAATCAACGCGGAGAGCCCCTCGAGGGAATCTTTGGTTGAGAAAATTTCAGTCAACTGGTCAAGTTCCATTTGAAGCCCATCACTAAGTGAAGTGTTTGCAGTTGCATCGATGAGACCACTCGCCATCGACAAGGCAATCGGTGCAGTTCTAGACAGCGATTTGAGTTGACGAGCAACGTTGCGATCTTCGGCGTCAAAGCCTTCGGGGCAAGCCCCGCTCATGAGCAAATTCATGTTCTTATCGCTGTAAAACGAAGTTGCAAATTGAGCAACCTTGCTGTCTGACTTGGCCGGTTGTCCCGGGTATTTGTCGCTTGGCTTGCCGCTAGAGGCGAGTTGTGAAACACAATCATCGACGCTTGCAACATCAACAAGGTGGGTCAGGAGGCCCAGATCGTGACCTGTTTGCGCATCCATAAAGTTGCCAGCGAGAACTGCCCAGCGTGCTGCTGGGATGCCACAAATCCGTGCTGGGCGTTGTGAACCGCCCAGTCCAGGGTAGATTCCTATCGATGTTTCAGGGAAGCGGAATTGTGTGCGTCGGGTTCCAATTCGGTAATCACAAGCCAACGCCAGTTCAAGGCCCCCGCCAAGCGCAAGCCCTGTTGTCAGGGCGATCGTGGTTTTCTTTGAAGACTCCAATTTGTCGAGCATGACGTGCCCATCAGCGGTGAAGGTCACAATATCGGGGATTGAATCCGCTCTTATTTTATCGACGAAAAATTTCACATCTGCCCCTGCAACAAATGCTTTCCCAGCACCGTCGAGCACAATGGTGTGGACTTCGGTGTTAGCATTCACGGCATCGAGCGCAGTGCTGAGTTGCCCGACAACGGTTTCATTGAGCGCGTTCATTGCCTCTGGACGATTGATGGTCAATGTCGCAACTCCTGATTCAATAGAGGTGTCAACATAGGAGAACGCCCAACTTTGGTTTTGGCTTGCTTGTTGAGCGAAAAATGCTGGCACCTTCCATGCTTCTTGTGGATCGCTTTGGGCGCTTAATTCAGCGTAAGCGGCCGCCATGCGGTGAGCGTTTTCAATACCGACGCGGTTCATCATCTCGAATGGACCTCTGGCCCATCGCAATCCAACCTTGGCCCCACGGTCGACGTCTTCCATCGAGCACACGCCTTCTTCGACAATCTGTGCAGCAACACCGAAGACAACACCGTACAAGCGTTCTGAAACAGTTGCGTATTGTTCATCAGAATAAGTTTCGTCACCAGAGACATCCCAGTGCTCATTGGCTTCAATGAGGTCGCGGAGGTTTTGGGCTCCTGTGTACCGTGGAGTGTGAAGTTGTTCTGCAAGGTAGTCGGTCGAATGGAGCGCAATCGGCGGACCTGTGAGGTTCATCAAACCAAACGGACCCAAGCCAATTCGGAACGCTTTGCACGCTGCAGCATCGATTTGAGCTGCAGTGGCCACACCTTCTTCGAGAAGCAAACATGCTTCGTTGAGCCAAGGCACAAAGAACCGATTGACGACAAAGCCTGGTCGATCGCCACAGACAATGACGACTTTACCGAGCATTTTGCAGTACTGAACGACTTTTTCAATCGTTTCAGGACTGGAAGACACCGCTGGAATCACTTCGACCAAGCGATTCTTCGCCGGATGATAGAAGAAATGCAAACCTACGAACCTGTCTGCTCGGCCGGTGGCTTCGGCAAGAGCATTGACCGAGAGACAAGACGTGTTGGATGCAAGGATTGTATCCGGACCGCAGGCTGCGTCAAGCGTGGTGAAGACTGCAGTTTTCACATCAAAATCTTCGAACACCGCTTCGATCACAAGGTCGGTGTCTGCCGCAGTGTTTTCCACGCCAACAACGCCGGTAATTCGTCCTTGGATAGCTTCGACTTGTGCTGAGGAGAAAATTCGTCGCTCGACAGCCTCGGAAAGAAAATCTGCGATAATTCCTTGACCGCGATCAACCCATTGTTGCTCTCTGTCCACCATTTGGACGTCAAATTCTTCTTGAGCGGTCTTCTGTGCAATTCCGGAACCCATGTTCCCTGCACCAACAATTGCCACACGCTGAATAGGTTGCATGGCCTTGCGAATGGAACATCGCACATGAACAATGCGGCCCTACGCTCCGCTCAAAACAAGTCAGAATATGCTGTAGAAGTTCGTTCTTGATAGGCGCGTAAGCTGAATGAATGTGCGTGCTCAATCAATGCTTCATCGGGTGAAGGCCATACGTGTACTTCATGGTCCCTTGTTCGTTCTTTCCATGCTGCGTGAAGGTGTTCGATTGCTGCCACCCAAGCTTGTTTATCGCTGCCGGAAAGGCAAGCACCTTCCGGCATCAATTCGTTGTGAGAAGCAAAGTCTGCGCACAACACCGCCGTGCCCGTCGCCATAGCCTCGAGAGGAGGATAGCCAAAACCTTCGCTCATGCTCGGGAAAAGCAGTGCTTCAGATGCATGGCGTAATTCCATCAAGGCCTCATCTGAAAGATCACCTCCGTGAGCGGTAAAATGCTCAACACCGTACTTGTGTGCCAGTTCGAGAACGCTCGCTTCGTGGACTGGCGATGTGGGATTTCCGACATGATGAACATGGCATTCCGCTTTTACCTCTGGATTCAATTCACCGAGTATTTCGAACAGGAACTTCATCCGTTTTCGGGGATCATGGCTCCCGACAATCAACAAATGGCAGGCTTTTTTGAGACTTGATGAAGGTGTTGTGCGAGCGGGCATTTGGGTCTGTTGTGGTGAGAATTTCGTCATCTTCAATCCAAGAGGCAACCACACCGATTTGACATGAGGAAAGTGGGTCTTGCACGCATTTAGCGTTGCATAAGAATCACAGAAAAGCACGTCGGCACGAGCTAACCCCTTGCGAAGTTTTGTCAAGTCCTTGCGACGAATAAACGATGGATTTGCGTCGCCAACTTCGACCTCGGCACCCCCCACAGATTTCGTTTCTGGGAAGGTGTGAAACAAATCATGAACGGTGACTGCAACAGGAATTTGTGAGTTCTTGGGCACCAAATGCGCCTGTTCTTGATCGGTGATGTGGATGAGGTCAACGCCCTCAATTGCCGTAAGGTTCTGAACGGTTCGTGGATGCTTGAACCAACGATGATAGATGCGTTTCAAGCCACTCGGTCGCTGGCCAAGATCGTACTCTGCGACGCCATGCAGGTCCCATCCAGAGACACCCCCAGATTCGAGGGTCTGCTTGAGTGTATGATGAGCCCCCCCAATTCCAGTGTTGGCCCCGAGCATGCCGCCTCTGACGAGCACCACCTTCCGAGCCATAGTGCAACCAAAGGATGGCCCCTCTTGAAGATGAGTTGTTACGAAGGCGTTCTGGAGTAAAAAAACACCATGAATGATACTTTGGAATATGATTTGCAAATCCAGTGTAAAAATGACATTAAGTAGGAGGGAGGATTCGGTCAAAAAGAGGAACGAACATGTCGACACCACCACTCAAAATTCCACGAACTGAATACCAGGCTGTTCGCGCATCAATCGAATCAACCATCAACAATGGTGGCGATATTCGAAGCATACTCGGCAACCAAACTGGGGGCGGTGAAGCCAACACCCTCCATTGGGAAGTTCGCCGAGCGGAAGAGGCATTGCACGTGTTCGGGTCCCGATGGACCACCGAAATTCTCACCGCACTCTACATTGCAGGACCACGTCGTTTCAATCAAATGAAAAACCTCCTCCAAGGCATTTCCTCTCGTACCCTCTCTGACAAGTTGCGTTTCCTCGTCGATGAAGGGCTTGTGCACCGCCAAGTCGATGAGGGGCCCCCGGTCAGGGTGGCCTACGTGCTCAGCGATCACGGCAGGACATGCGGTCGACTTCTTTCACCGCTTGTCGCCCATTTGAAAATCCACTCGGGCATGCTGTTGTCAGAGGATTGACCTGCTCGACTCAGGCATGGGATGCATTAACAAACGATGAGGCGGACCTCGGTTCATGCCTTTGCTTGCTCAGTGGGTTCGTCAGCGTCCATGGTTGGCCGCTGGACTCGCTTCTGCAGCTGGGGGCGTCACGGGGCTAGCCGGCGGTGTTGCTGCTGCTGCAAGCGCCGTTGGAGGCATGGCGATTGGGAGCGTTTCAACCAAAGCACGAGCGCTTGAACACCCGCTGCGTCGTCGAATCCTGTCCACGCTTGAACAGCACCCTGGGCTTTGCTACCGTGAATTACAATCAACACTGAGCGCCGCTAATGGGACCCTTCGTCATCATTTAGACGTGCTTCAAACTCGGCGAAGTGTCACGGTTCTCCCTGTCAACGGGCGCACTTGCTACTTTGCCGGAGCACCAACTCAAGTGGAGATCCTTCGAGGCATCAATGTCAGTGAGGAACGAGCAGCATCGGCCCTCCCAATCGGACTTTCCCTTGTTCAACGGTTGATCGTCGAAGACATCGTCAAAGAGGGAGTCCCTCGCAGTCAGGCTGCTCTTGCGCGACGGATTGGGCGCTCTAGAGCCACCACGCATTCTGCTGTCAAAGTTCTGCGACGCCGGGGGATCCTTCGCGAAGACCGAATTGAACTGATGCCCCACATCGATATGGACATCGAATGGCACGGCACAAAGGGCGTCGATTATGACTGGAACGACGAGCGACGCTGACCGTTAACGAATCGCCATTCATTTTTCGCTTCTCAAGCGCCATTTACTGCACAGTCTTCAAAGACCCTCGTCAAGGCACAGGGGGTATGTTCAGTGTCCGCATCCAAGAGGTCCCTCTCCCGACCACCGAGCGAGATATGGATGGGCTCGTGGCTTGGTTTATCGAAAGCCTGTCGCTGGTGAGGAAACGAGGCGAGGCCACTGCTGATTCTGGTCGAGCTGGCCCCGTGCACCGACTGTTACGCGAATTCCTGTTTGCACAGCCAACATCAAGTTGGGACGCCCAAATGCTTGCTGATGAACTCGCTTTGACCCCTGCCTCATTGAATCATCACCTCTCACGTTTGGTTGAATCGGGCATTGTTGGCTACACCAATGAAGGAAAGGGCTGGCGTAGGTACTACCTCAGAGGAGGGTCCCTTTCGAACGCCATCGAGTTTTTTACCGTTCAAACGCAAACGATCGTCAAACAACGACTCGCACTTATTGGTGAGCATTGGGGCCGAGAAGCGATGCGAATGGCTCTGGAACTTCCAGAGAATGACACGCCCCCTCTTACCCTCGGCGTGGTCGAGTCACGCCCGGTGCGTGAAGGAGAAGACATGAGTGAACTGTCACAATGGATGGGCGATTTCGGTTTGCTTGGCGAGCGCCCAGGTAAAGAGGCATCAGCAGATTCGATTTCAGTGCAATTGTTCCAACTCCTCCTCAACCGTGCAGCACCACTGTCTTTGGACGAGGCGGCAGAGTTGATTGACGGGCCCAAGGCAAGGCTTGGACGCATCTTAGAACGGTTTAGATCAAGTGGTGCGGTTGAACGAGTCCCCCGAATTGACCGACTCAACGTTGCTCTTTGGACCGCAATGCTTGCCCAACATCAACGCAGAGGCGAGGATTGGATGTTGAAAAAGGGGGGCTTCCAACGGTTGCTCAACAGCAAACAGCAGTCGGCTCTTCTTTCAAAACTAAAGCGAGGAAAACTCACCATCGAAGATGTTGCTTCATCTGTAAGTGGTATCGACGCAACCGAACAAATGCTGCTGCTCAACCTCTTAGGCGGGCGACTGCCGATGGGGCATCGCATGGCTGGTGAAACTCCTGAAGAGGTCTCAAGACGGGTTGCTGAACGATTGGACCGAGTGCTGCGGCGAATGCGGCGTGTGGCCGAGCTGGTTGAACAACTGGACGCTTGAGGGAGAGGCATGTCTGGACACATCGCTCCAAAACCTGGTGCTTGGGAAGGGGAGGCGAGGCCTCTGTTTCTGGCACCCATGGCAGGAGTTTCAGACCTCCCTTTTCGCCTGCTGGCAAAAGCGTGCGGTGCGGATGTGACGATCACTGAATTCACTAACAGCACGGCGCTCTCGCGTGAAGCGGCAGTCTCGTGGCGCAAAATGGAATCTCACGAAACTGAAGTGCCTTTCATTCCTCAAATTTTTGGCGGAGATCCAGGAGACATGGCTACCGCAGCAGAAATGCTAGCGGAAACTGCCGATATTATCGACCTCAATTTCGGTTGCCCCGCACCAAAAGTTACCAAAATTTGCGCTGGGGCGGCTTTGATGGGGGAGCCCGAGAACCTGGTCTCGATGGTGGATGGCATCATCCAACGGGTTGATGTCCCAATCACTGCTAAGATGCGTTTAGGAACCGGGCAAGGGGCCAATAACGCTCTTGATATTTGCAAATCATTGGAAGATATTGGCACTTCACGCCTCTGCGTTCATGGAAGAACACTGCGGCAACGTTACTCGGGTGAAGCCGATTGGAATTCGATCAAAGCGATCGTCGATGGTGTTGAAACGCCCGTCGTAGCAAACGGTGATGTCGTTGATGCAGCGAGTGCAAAAGACTGCTTCGAAGTGACCGGGGCTGCTGGCTTAATGATCGGTCGCGGTGCGATTGGCAGGCCTTCGATTTTTGGTGAGATCAAAGTTGGACTCGGTTGGATGACCGAAGAGGATTTGCCTTGGGTGAAAGCGAACCAAGAAACTTGGTTTGAACGCTCGCCTGTGAGTCAATCTTTTGCCGCTCGCAGATGGTGTTGGGACAAGTACATCGAATTCTCACACCTCACCAGTGGATTGCAGCCGCGATGGATGCAACGTCACGCAGTGGCCTTCACCAAAGGATTACCAGGCGCAAAGAAAATTCGCGCTGTGATGCACGGTGCGCCAACGCCTGAGGCGTTTGCAGAAGGAATCAGTTCGTTTCTTGCAGGCACGAATGCCGAATGAAGGGTCGAGGCTTCAGAAGGTGGATTGCCACTCTTCGAGGTCTTCGGCAGCTGCCCAATCCTCGTCAGTGGTTGCGCCACGGACCTTGAGAACTTCACGGGCCAAAAGCCAGTACACCATAGCAAGTGAACGGCGACCCTTGTTGTTTGCAGGGAGTGCGATATCGACGTTACGAAGGTTGTTGTTTGCGTCGACGATACCGACGATTGGCAAACCGGAGTTGACTGCTTCTCGCAATGCTTGCTGATCCGCAGCCGGGTCTGTAACGAAAAGAATGTCAGGTTCGACATAGGAACGGAGCACTGGGTTGGTCAGGGATCCTGGAATGAAACGACCAACTGCAGCGTTTGCTCCAATTGATTCTGCGAATTTACGAGCTGGGCGTTGACCGTATTGACGGGCAGAAACGACCATGATGCGAGGAGCATCGTAGCGGTTGAGGAATTCTGCAATAGAACGGATACGGGAATCGGTCATGTTGACATCGAGGAGGTAGAGACCGTCTTCACGGACGGTGTCGATAAATCGGGCCATATCAGCACTCTTTTGTTGAGTACCGATGTTAACCGCGTTTTCCTCATAGGATTCAAAGGGCACGAGTAAAGTAGTTTCTTCGGACATTGCAAGACCTCAGCAATCGCCCGACTTGAACCCCATATTAAACCGCTTCGTAGCGAATGCAAACGAAGCCGTGCCCAAAACAGAGCGTTTTCACCGACTCAAGCCGTGGAAGAACTCAAGGCAGGGGCGCTCAACTGAGAGGCATGGCGGAGGAATCGTTGGTTGCGAACGACGCCGAAATCGTGACCTACGAAGCCAGTTTGCACAACGATGAAATTTGGCGTGATGAAAACAATGTCGCGCTTCCGTTAAGCGCCAGCGACCTTGAGCGACACGAATATTGCCCAATGTCGTGGTCGTTGTCCCGGCAAGGAAATTCTGGCCAAGGGGAAGCCATCGAGGCGGGGATTCGGAAGCATGCTGAGATTCACGAACAAATGGAAGCCTTCAAGGAGATGAAATTTCGATCACGCCGAGCAACAATCATCTGGACATGGTGGTTCTCTGTGACGGTCGCTTTTGTGATCGATGGAATTGCATTCAGTTACATCGATGATGTGGTCCGCACGCCGTTGGTGCTTGCCCGCTACCTCGCTCTTTGGGCATTGGTCCTGTTGATGGCGGGCCTCGTTGCGACCTATTTGCCATGGCGAAATTTGACCGGGTGGAACGAGACTGTTGCCCAAACTCGAACTCGGATCCTGAGGGAGCATCATGAAATTCAGCCTATTTTTGAACAACGAAATTTCATCGGTGGATGGTTTGAAGCCGGACGAACAGAAGTATCGCTGTTGTTTGGTTCAATCGTTCTGGGTCTTCACGCTATAGCACTCGCAGGAGCGGACAATCGGTCCCAGGCCACATTCATTCTTTTCCTCACCGCAATGGCTTGGACCTTGGCCGCCTCCTATCAACTGCAGAAAGTTTTGCTTTCAGAGAATGCCATTGAAAGTGCCCGTGTTGATATTGACTTAGATGATGGGGTTGATGTTGCCTATTCGGACGATGACACCTCCACGAACCTCTTGACTGATGACGTGACTGGTTTGAGAGGAAGACCTGATCAAATCGTGATTGTTGATGGCGAATTTATTCCTGTTGAACAGAAAACTGGGAAGGTTCCCAAGCACCCTCATGCATCCCACAGAATGCAGGTGCTCGCCTACCTGCACCTCGTTGAAGTCAGCACCAAGAAAAGTTCACCTTACGGAGTGATTCGATACGGAAAAGAAAATCTTCACCAAATCGATTGGACTGAAGCGACCAAAAAAGAGCTGTTCGATGCTATTTCTGAAGTGCAGCGCCTGATGGTTGAAGGCGGTGCAAAGAGAAATCACGAGCGGCCGGGTAAGTGCCAAAACTGTTCCAGAAGGTATGCTTGCACCGAATCTTTGGTGTGATCACTCGCACGTATCGCTTGGCGGATACACAATGCATGTGTTTGTGACGCTCACTGTGACAGTGAAGGTGTCTTGGGCAGCAGTACCCGGAATGCCGACGCCTCGTGCCTCAACCAATAGTTCCCATTCCCCCACTGCAAGGGCTGGCGGTGGTGTGATCGTGATCGTGATCGGTTGAACGTCTTCACATTCATCCAATTCCCATTGCACATCGCCGTTAGAATCGATCAAAGTGGCTTTCACGTACCTCGATAGCCCACCATCAGAGCATGAGATGACATCTGTTCCAATGAGGGTGACTTTTCGATAAATAACAACCTGAGTTGATTCTGCACTGACTTCAATGGTGCTGGAGTTGGTGTATGGCTCAATATCGATGGTGTCGAAAACATGGCTAATGCTAATGGAATCAACCGATATAGAAGATGTTGCTTCACCCCGCATTTGTTCGAGCCCTTCACGTGCTTGAATCAAACCAAGGCACCCAGCTGTGCTTGACAGCATGAGGGTGAGAACCAACGCCAAAGGGAGAAGGTACCGCTTCATCGATTACGCCAGCCGCACCTCGCATATCAATTCAATGCAAGTTCTTGCGAGGGTTGAAAGGACAGAACCCGTACCTGAGGATGCCCGAATGACGTCTGGACCTGCCGAGCGAAAGCTGTGACGTACCCTATGAAAGCCGACGGGCGCCTTCCATTCACCAAGTTCACTCGAACTTAGCACCGCAGGTGCCACATTCCTTTGCATCCATTGGGAGATCTGCACCACATGCACCACATTCAGAGAGGGCTGGTGCTGGGTCTTCTGCTGCTTTGCGCCTTGGGGCTCTGCGACGAGCAGGCTTTGGCTTGGAAGAATCTGGGTTGTCGGCCGTGAGTGGTTTCTCTTCCTCGTCGTTCACGGTAAAGTCGGCAGTGGTATCTGCAACTTCATTGCCTGCGAAAGCGGAGTCTGTTAGGTTCATGCCGACATGGACCTTGTCACCAGGCATGATGCCTTCCTCGCCCGTGATTTCGTAAAGGCGACCTCGAATATCTGCATCACTTGCGCTGAGTTCTGAGCCATCATCGCCCTCATCTTTGAGCGAAATAATATCGCCTTTCTCCTTGAGTAAAGCGTCAATGTCAACGCCGTCCTCACCGAGTTCATCCATGCCTTTTAGGGTCGTAGTGACCGTATTTTCATAGGCTTCTATTTCCTCTTCGGTCATGTTTTCACGGTCGACCCAGAACGCGTTTTTACGGTCGTATGCCGCTTCAACCTCGGCTTCTGCGCTGGCGATGTTTTCATCCCATTCCTCCTCGAGGTTGTCTTCGTCATAGCCGAAGTCCTTCACAGCTTGTGCGAAGTTCTCTGTTCCTGCAACGATTTCATTCTCATCTTCTTCAGGATCTGGCAGAGCAACGGTTTCCTTGGCCTCAGGTTCTCGGCGTTGTCGTTGTTCGAAGTACGATGCAACATCTTGTTCGGCACCACAATAAACGCAATTGTCAAGTAAATCAGGAATGGATTCGCCACATTCTTCACAATCGTGGAATTGTTTTCTGGCCTTTTTCAGGTTGAATGCGCAGTGTGGGCAACGGTCTTCGTCCCCTTCCAGTTCACCATCACAAGCAGGACAATAATCGAAAATATCGCGCTCAACTTCCTCTTCCCTGTCCCTTGTGAGCAAGATGGCGCCAATCAGTACGCCCAGCAGAATAAGCGCACCCAAGCCAATCAGACCAATGGTGCCCAATTCGGTGTTCTGATTGAGGTCGTCAATGGCATCGTCGGTGAGCACGGTGGTGAACGTACGAGTGAAGGTGGTGGTGATGGTCGAATCTGATGGGATCAAACGAACCGTCGAGATTGGGGCATAAGCCACGAAGTCGCACGACAAGGCAACACGGTCGCCCCGGTTTTCCACTGAAGCGCTCAGGTTGGCTAGCAGTTCATTATTGCCGTCGATGCAATCAAACCACAAATCCCCTGTTTCAGTGCTGGTGAGTTCGATGGACATGGTGTAAGTTTCACCTGCATCGAGCGGGGAGGAAGCAGGTTCTGCAGCATCGTTGGTGATGCTAAACGAGGAAAGCCACCATTCGAGGCGCAGTTCTGCCTCAACGGCCACAATTCCATTGGCTTCACTGTTCAAAGGGTTCGAATCCCAGCTTCCTGCCAATGGAACCCAACCTGCGACAAAATTGGCTTCGTGGGCGCCAAGGGACGTCGTCAATTCAACTTCCCAGGTCCGGCTTTGGCCCGGATCGAGGTAGATGACTGGGGATGTATCTTCGGTGCCCTCCCAGGTGTAGTGGAGTTTTCCTGAAACTTCGATGTCCCCATTGTTGCTCATGCTGACTCGCCATGTGACCTTCTCACCGGAGTTCACCGAGGGGCTCGAGGCGATAGCGATGGGGTCTACAAAGACGTCAGGGATTGGGAAAATCGACAGGGCCGCTGTGGCTCGGTCGTTGGTTGTGGATTCTTGAATAAATGGTGCATTGCCAAACGGATCGATTTGGGCGGTCACTTGATGCTGGCCGACCGCAAGGGAACTGAGGTCGCTCGAAGTCAGGGTGTGGGTCCATTCTTTCTCCGCATACCCTTCACCGGTCATCACCACGGTAAACGGCACAGAAGTGACGGTTCCACCATTGTCGTCTGGGATCTCGAGCCACATTGGTACTTCGGTTGTACCGCTGCCGTTGGTGCGGGCAAGACGCCCCGTAACGACCCACGGGCCTTCCAACGCCCCTTCTTCGATTTCAACAGTCATCTCTCCTTGATGGTAGACATCCATACGAGTTTCGACTGTGAATTCGATGCTCTGCTCTTTGTTCACTTCCGACGACTCCTGCACCGCTGATTCGTAATCTGGAGTGATGTAGACTGTGTGAACCCCGCTGGCTGGAGCGAGGAAGGTGGTGTTCACCCATGCGGAAGTCCCTGCATCCAATCCCGGCGTGGTCAGGTCTTGATCGGGAACGCCGGGCAAATCGACATGCAGCACGCTTGCACCAGCAGGCTCGCTTCCAGTGTTCCGGACCAGTGAGGAGAGGGTCACGGTGTCGCCGGCAAAAATGTCGGTTGTTGGAGCGATTTCGATCGTGGTAACCTTCAGATTCGGCAAGCCCGTTACGGTAAATGGTACGAAGAAATCAGTGGTGACTCCAGAGTTCCTTGGGTGTTCAATCTCGATGACGACTTCATGCTCGCCTTCGATGGCATTGATCCATTGGGTAGACACCTCTTGTGTGGATTCAGCAGCAATGTCAACTCGACCTTGTTCGATGATGTTTGGCGAGCCCAGATTCTCGCGATAGAACGTGTACTCAACGTCGGTTGCATAGGATTGGCCGCTGTTGTACATCGTCAAATAAATCGTCACCGTATCTCCTGCTTGCGGGGCAGAAGGGGAAAAGGCAACAGTCGCTGCCGAGGCCTGAATATCGCCCACTTGCTCAGCGCTGACGTTGAGGGGCATAGTGGCCAGACCAAGCAAGAGAATTGCAGCAAGTGCCTTCCATGAGTTCGCCATACAAAAGAGGTAGGCCCTGCAAAGCACTTGAACCCATCTCAAACAGACCCAAAAAATCGCTGTTCCTTCACCTTTGGGACCAGCGCCAAATCCATTGTTGGCCAACGCCATGAATACCGAAGAGCAAGTCGAAATGGCCGTCTTCTGGCCTCAAAGAAAGGGGAGCATTGAAGGACAACCTCAGCCGTCAAGGGTTCATGGGAAGGACGGCGGTAACAGCGTTCCTTGTTGTTCTCCTGTTGGGGATGGGTGCATCTCCACTCTTCAACGTTCACGATGCCGCACCTTCAGCGCTTGAAGAAACAACATCGCCCGCTTACACATCCAACCTTCAACTCGCTTTCTCAAACGGACCTGCAAGTGGAAGCTCAATCACTGGACAGTACCAACTCTCTTTCGCCCTCACAGGAAATGCGAACGTCTCATCTCTGCTCATAGAACTCTCCTCCGATGGGGCTTCATGGACGACCATAACCAACCTCACCAGCGTCCCTTGGCTGACTTATTTTGATTCGACTGCACACGCTAACGGTACCTACAATCTACGAGCAACCGCTTGGGACGACGACGTCAATGAGAGCGTGGTCGTGACTTCAAATTCTTTCTCAATTGCGAACCAAGTGCCTCTGATTACCATTTTCACTGCATTGAACGCGGATGTTGGCAGCGGTGACTCTGCTGGTGACCGAGCATGGTTTTCCATTGCTGCAACCGATGCCATTGCTTTCCGATGGGGAGCGAGTGATGACGATTTGACTTACGCTACGCTTGCCAATGCACCCGGTCCTGGCGCACCATCAAACGATGGCCCGAACAGCCTCAATTACGGTTGGGATTGGACAAGTGGAGCAATGAGTGAAGGCACCTACAACCCACTGCTTACCATCCACGATGATTCAGGGCTTTCAGCGAGTGACACCTTGTTCATTGGTATTGATCGAACGGGGCCCACGCTCGGAACCCTGACCGTTGGGTCGGGCAACGCTTGGCAAAATACAGGAGCAGTCGTCGTGTCTGGACTGATGACCTCTGCCGATGACGGTCAAGGAAGTGGGGTCGCCAGTTGCCAGTTCAGTTCGGACGGCACAACATGGTCAACCGTGACAACAGATTCTACGACCTTCGAATTCGAGGAAGGAAACCACACCGTCCAGTTCCGATCTTTAGATCGGGTTGGCAACATTGGTCCAATTTCCCAAGTGGAGATTCGAGTGGATGAAACTGCACCAGAACCAAGCGGCTGGGTTGTCGACGAACTCACCACCAGCCGTGTAGGTCCGGCGAATGTCAGTTTTAACGCTCAAGATGATGGTTCAGGGATTGATTCCACAGCCTCCTACATGCAATATGGATTTGATTCAAACGGCGTAGGGCAAACTCCAGATCTTTCTGGCCGATGGTTGAATTTTGGCGTGGATGGATTAGACGCAACAGTAGCACTCTCCAATTGGGCCACAAAATCCCGGCAACACCTCATGTTGCGGGCTGTTGTCGTCGATCAAGCTGGAAACGAATACACCTCCAATCCAAGTTCATTCCAAATCCTTCCCGGCCTTGATTTGTTCTGGAACGCAACGGAAACGAACCTTGACCGTTTGATTGTTCGACCCGGGGAAAACTCAGGCAACGTCACAATCACAAGCGTGTTAGAGAGCAATCAGGACTATGGGGGCAGCATCGTAGTTCGTTTGGAATCCGCACCGGCCGACCGCACAGCAGCCGTCAGTTGGACGGTGATGGAAGCCAGAACCCTCCCCTCTGGAACCCTCTCGGACAGCACTGAAACCCTCATTTGGAATTACACAGTTCCACAAACTGGCCAATACGACCTCCGCTTAGTCATCGATTACCTCAATGTCATCGATGAGTACGATGAAGGCAACAACAACAACCACATGGTTGTGACCGGGGCATCGATTGGCTCGCCTGGATTGGTACCCTCATTCGCACCCTCTCTGCTCATCGTTCTGTTCGTTGGCATCGCTATTGGCTTGCTCCAACGCCGTACAAGACTTTGAAAAGAGGTCGGCCGCACCCTCAACCATGCGACAACCATTGCCTCGTGTACCAATGGACCGAATTGCGGTCCTTATTGGAGCAAAAGGTGCAACTGCGAAATCGTTGCGCCATGCTGCAGGATGCAAATCCTTCAACATCGATTCCGAGACCGGGGATGTGGAAGTAGTATGGGGCGAACCGGGCACTTACGACCCGGTCAAGGCCATGAAATTCCCCGATGTCATCAAAGCAATTGGCCGAGGTATGGCTCCAAAAGCAGCGATCCGTCTGCTCGATGATGATCACTTCTTCGAACTGGTCGACATCCGGTCGTTTGTTGGCAAGCGCTCCAACCAGCAACGACGAATCCGAGGCCGCATTATTGGCAGCCAAGGAAAAATCCGTAAACTGATCGAAGGCTTGACTGATACTCAGATCACCATTTACAACTCGACGGTGGTGCTGGTTGGTGAAGAAGAGGGTTTGGCGGCTGCACGACAGGCTGTCGAGATGCTTGCTGGCGGTGCTGAACACGGCACGGTCCTCAATTTCCTAGAAAGAGACCGACGCCGTTCCCGTTTGGTCAACAGAAGCCTCGACACCATCGAAATCAAGGATCAACCCGCACCGAACGGCGGTGGTTTCGAAAACTTGGTTCCCGGTCTCGCTGACGTTTCAAACCGCAGAGGTCGCCGTATGCGAGCTGCTCAGGTGGATCCTGAAGACGAAGAAGCGGTTGAGTCCATGATGGAACTGGCTGAAGATGAGCAAGTCGATTGGGAAGAAGAGTGATCACTCTTCTTCATCGTCGAATTCAATTTGTTTCACATGATCTAGGTTCATGTTCAACACTTCATACATCGCTTCTGCAAGGGTGATCTCCAGCCCATTTTTGTTGGCCCATTCCACAAGGCGTGTCACGTCTCTAACCAGGAATTCTTCCGCTTTTGGATGGCCTTGGACAACCGCCTGACCAACATCGATGACAATCGCCCTGTCTTGGTGCCATAGAATGTTAAACGGTGAAAAATCGCCGTGGACAAGGTTGCTCTTTTGCCATGCAACGGCGAGGAAATTCAAGAGATCATCAAACACTTCTTCAGGATGTTCAACCTTAACTTCCCGAAGTTTAGGGGATGAACCTGTTTCATGGCCGAGGTAATCCATGACCAGGACGTTCTTGTGAATGCCCAGTGGTTTCGGGACGTTCAATCCCCAACGGGCTAAACGAGAGAGGTTACGATGTTCTTTGCGAACCCAGATATCGACCAAGTCGCGATGCCTGCGCCGAAGTCCGCCGAACCGCGGGTCGCCTTCGATGTACTGAACCAAATTCTTGAACACTGCGTTTGAAGTGTGAAAAATCTTCACTGCTACCGATTTTCCATCGATGTCAGTGCCGTGAAACACGTGCGCTTCCTTACCGCGAGCAATCGGGTAGTCAAGCGTATCAATAACGCCGGTTTTCATCAATTTGTAGAGCGACATCAAGGTCAAGCGGTCAAACACCTGATCGAAAACACGCCTGTCAACCCAATCGAAAGAACCAGTGCCCATAGCCCCCTGAATTTTTGTTTCTATGTCGCGGAACATTCGCTTGTAACGGTCTTCTTTCATCCAACCATAGGTGCCTTGCTTGGAAGCAAGGTTGCTCAAAAATTTGTCTTCTTCAGAAGAGGCATACTCTTCATCCAAGTCCCTTGATTTGGACGAAGTTCCACGTTTGGATTTCCGGCTCTTACGGTTGTAACGGTTGTGTTTACCAGAGTTCAACTCATCCCAGTTGTCTTTTACCACAACATCACCTTTGGGTCAGCATGGCAGGTTCCAATGGTTCAACCGAAGAGGTCTTCCAAATCCTCTTCATCATCGCCGTCATCAGAGCCATCGTCCTCAGCAGGGTATTCCTCTACAGCAACAAATGGTTCTTCAGCAGGCTCTTCAGCAGGTGCATCGGCCGGTTCTGAATCTTCGGGGGCGGCGTCTTCAGCGTCGGCCTCTCCAAACAGATCGTCATCATCATCGTCACCGAACAAGTCGTCATCGCCGTCATCGCTATCCGGTTCATCTGCTGAACCAAACAAGTCGTCATCTTCCTCATCGTCCATGGTGCCAAACAGATCATCGTGTTCGTCGTCATCATCAACTGCAGTGTTCATGCCGAAGATATCAACATCGGCCGGTAGAACGCCTTTTCTCGAGAGGTACATTGCTTGTGTCTTGGTATACCGGTGCTTTACATCCGCCTTAGCGTCTTGGAAATCCCACGGCCAAACGATGATCAAATCGCCTTCGCGCACCCATTGCCGGCGGCGCATCTTCCCTGGGATTCGAGCCATTCTGGTCTCGCCATCAGCGCAGAGGACGGTGACACGACGTCCACCAAGAATTTGTTCAGCCAGTGCAAACATTTCGTTGACACGAAGGTTTGGCATTTTGACACGGATTTTTCCACCCGAGGAACCCTCCGGTGATTCGAGACGAGCGAGTTCTTCCTCGTCCACTTTCTCTTCACGCCGACGACCCATGTGGTTGCACCTATCATGCCGTACCGTCGACCCTTCTTGAATACAGCACCTCAGAGGCACCTTGACGGGGAGTCAATCGGGCGCCTGCGGACTTCACCAATTCGTAGTGAGGCTTTCTGCAGCGGTGCGGCACATTTCCAACAACGAGTCACCAAAGACCCCGATGAGAACGGTTGCTAGCACGCAGATGAGGATCGAGGTTCGGACTTGCCATCCAGATGGCAATGGCCCTTCACGTCCTTCTTCGGGTTGCTCAAAGAACATGACCACTGCGATGCGGAGATAATAGAACACCGAGACGGCGGAATTCAACACCATGAGAAGAGCAAGCCACCAGACCCAGTGGAAGTCACCGAGTGAAGTTGCACCTGTTCCAACACCAACATTGACAATTCCCATGATGACCATCAGCTTCGAGAGGAAACCGGCCATTGGCGGGACACCTGCAAGTGAAATCATGAAGATGAACATGGCGAAAGCAAGCAATGGTTCACGCTTGGCGAGACCACCGAGTGAAGAAAGGCGAGACGCATCACCATCGGATTCGAGGATGGAGAGGACGAGGAACGCACCAAGTTTGAACGCCACCAGCACAAGCAAGTGGAACAACAAGGCGGTCATCACCAAGAGCGCAGCCTCCCCTTCAGAACCAGCGAACGATGGGTCCCAAGTCCATGCACCGATGGCTGTAAGTCCAGCGAGCATGTACCCTGCGTGAGCAACTGAGGAGTAAGCGAGCATCCGCTTTGGATTGGTGCTACCAAGAGCAGCGAGGTTCCCCCACGTCATGGTGAGTGCAGCTAATGCGCCCAAGCATACCAACCAAACTGCAGAGCCATCAGAAGCATCAGGTGCCGCTACAATGAGGAGCATGCGGATCAATCCAACCATACCCATGGCTTTGCTTGCGGTTGCCAAAACACCCGCTACGGGGCTGCTGGCTCCAGCGTAGGCATCAGGCGCTGCAAAGTGGAACGGCGCCGCACTGACCTTGAATCCGAAACCAACGAGCACGAAACCGATGCCGATCAACGGCAGCGGTTCAACGCCGGTGAGAGCGAATTCTGCTGCGAGGACGTCGAATTGAAGCGAGCCAGCCCAAAGGTACAGCATTGAGAGGCCATACAGGCCGACACCGGATGCAACTGAACCGACGATGAAATACTTCATTCCGGCTTCTGCTCCTGCTTTCGACTCCTTGAGGAAGGCCACGAGAACATAGGTTGAGAACGAGGCAAGTTCCAAACCAATGAACAGAACGAACAGGTCCTGAGCCAAAGCAACGACGGACATACCTAGACCGCAAGTGAGCATCAAGATGTAGAAGTCCGCTTGTCGGCGGTTGTTGTACAGTTGCTCAGCGTTGAGTTTACCGCCAACGCCTTCGACCTTCAGCCGATTCATACTGGCAAAAGAAGCGAGGGCAAGCGCACCAAAGAAGATCAATTCGAACACTCGGCTGAAGCCGTTGACCATCAGCAATTCCTTCGCAGTGTCAGCATCACTGCTGACCACGCTGATGGAATCCAGGCCGCCATTGAGCGAATCTGCTACGGCAATGAAAGCACCAGTGAGGGTGATGGTCGCAATCCAAGCAGGAAGGTGAGGGTTGCTGGTGAGGCTGTATCGTTGACCGCCCATGAACCAAGGCAAGCGAATCTGAGTCCCAGGGATTCTGAATGTCCCTTTCCCTAGGTTCGGCACGATGATGAGCGCTAGAAGACCGGCAAACAACAACAATTCAGGTCGAAGAGCAGTATAGAACTCGGTGCTGAATGCTTGTGTGGTTTCCATATCAAGCACCTCCCTTGAAGATGCCATTCGAAATCATGTGCTCGAAGAACGTTCGGCAGTAATCGTCCATCATGTCCAAGCCGATCCAAGGCAGGACACCGAACAAGATGGTGAAGCCAGCCAAAATCAGCATTGCGAGTTTCTCTTCATTGCTGATGTCTGGAATGACATCGCCGTGAAGTGTAGCAGGCGGTTGAGTTTCGTCGCCACCTTCGAAGATAGTGCGTTGCATCGACCACAGGTAGTAGGCAGCGGTGAGGGCCAACACAAGCGCTGGTCCAACCATCCAAAGAACACTCCAACCTTCGAGATCAATGAAGTACCACAAAGCGATGAGCATCATCAATTCTGCAACGAAACCTGCAAGCAAAGGAAGACCGAGTGAGGCCATCCAAGCGAACATCATTGAAGTTGCGAGCCAGGGAGAATGCTTGGCCATGCCGCGCATTGCTCCAATCTCCATGCTGTGATAGTGGTGCTTGAATGCGCCACAGACTGCGAAGAGCATTGGGCTGATGATACCGTGTGCGAACATCATGAACAAAGCCGCAGCCCAGCCCATTGGTTGCATGGTTGCAATTCCGATGAGGATCACACCCATGTGGGATACCGATGAATAAGCGACCATCTTCTTGAGGTTGGTTTGACCCAAACAAACAATCGCACCCCAAACAAGGGAAACCATACCGAAAATCATCAGTGCCAATTGGAAGTGTTGCAAAGCGTGCGGGAACATGCTGAGAGGCAAACGGAACATACCGTATGCACCCATCTTCAGCATCACACCAGCCAAGAGCATCGAACCTCCGGTTGGAGCCTGAACGTGAGCATCGGGCAGCCAAGTGTGGAACGGTACGGCAGGGAGTTTCACAAGGAAACCAAGCATCAGCATCACGAAGAGTACCTTCTGCATGCTTTCACCCATGAACCAGCCGTTTTGGTTGGCAGCAGTTGCGTGCTCAACAAGGGTTGGAATGTCGAAGGTGCGGCCCGTCATGGTGCCGTACTTTCCGCCCGTTCCAATCTGATCGGGCTGCATAAGGTACAGGGTCACAAGACCCAAGAGCATGACCACCGATGCGGTGAAGGTGTAGATGAAGAACTTCTGAGAAGCGTACTTGCGATCCTTACCGCCCCAGTTCAAGATCAAGAAGAACATCGGAATCAACGTCAATTCCCAGAACACATAGAACATGAACAAGTCCAGTGAAACGAAAACACCGATCAAAGCACCGCCCATCAACAGAAGGGTTGGGAAGTATGTCGCTCCGTTTTTCTCATGCCAGGTGGCGATGATGGTCACCGGCAAGAGGAAGGTTGTCAACCAAACCATTGGGAAGGAAAGGGCGTCCAATCCTACCGTCCAGTGAATGCCGAGGGCTGGGAACCATTCATACGAATCATGAAGTTTGTAATTGTTAAAGGCCAAACCGTCGCTTGTGATGTTCGCAAACACCTCGAAGAACATGGCAGTGGTGTAGGCAAACAAACCGAGAGAGAAGACCAAACTTGCCATCCGAATGGGATTGCTAAGCCTGTCGTGGGCGCTCTTGTTGGTGTTGGAAACAAACGCCAGCAAAACAATACCTGCAACGACAGGGAAACCAACAAGCTGCATTGAAATCCAATCAGTACCTGCTTCGAACAATCAAGCCACCCCCCATACGAGCATGAAAATCGCCAACATTCCAACGGCGACCATCAAAATGTAATCACGTGCAGACCCGGTCGTCAATGAACGAACGACTGTGGAAAGTGACTGTGAACCTGTTTCAATAGTTTTGATTGTTCCATCGATCACTTCTGAATCAGTTTGAGCTGCTTTGGTCGAGAAGCCAGCCACGATTTTGAGCATGGCCATGTCATAGTAGTGGTCGATGTAGAGGCGATTCTGAAGGGCCACCGCGAGTGTTGATTCTGCAAAGGCGCTGTTGTCGAAGTTAAATCGGTTCTTGACCCAAGCGTTGAGGGTGATGACGGGCGTCATCCAAGGTTTGGCAGTTTCGCCTTCTTCCAGCTTGCCACCATAGAGTGCCATAGCAAGTCCAGGGCCAGCTACAGCACCAAGAGCGATAGCAATGTAGGTGATGATGAAGAAGTAGGGGACTTCATTCAAGAACGCATGTTCCATCTCATAGATGAATCCATCAATAAGTGATTTCTCTCCTAAGAAGGCGTACCCTTCGTCTGGAGCCCAATGCGTGAAGCCCATAGCGGCGAAAATAATCGATGACAGACTCACGAAGGTCAGGATAAACAGAGGTGTCTTGATCCAGGTGTTGGTTGGGCCAACATGGGCTGCAATCTCGTTGTTTGGCTTGCCTGCAAAGGTCTTGAGCCACATTCGGGACATGTAGAACCCGGTCATTCCCGCACCGATGAGCACGCACATAGCGGGGAGGAGGAATTTGGGGTCGTCTTGGGCGACTCGCCAAGCGTTAGCGATGATACCTTCCTTCGACCAGAATCCGCCAATCAGAGGCAGACCCATGATGGAAGCAGAACCGACAAGCATTGCGGTTGCAGTGATGGGCATCTTGGAAGCAAGACCGCCCATGTTCTCCATGGATTGGGCGTCAAAGTGGTCATCATGATGATCATCACCATGGTCGTCATGATGCAAATGGTGGTGGGCATGATGAACTTCATGAATCACTGAGCCGCTGGCCATGAACAGCATACCTTTGGCCATGGCGTGATTGAACAAATGGAACAGAGCAGCACCGAACGCAACAATAACGATCTTATGATTTTCATAGTAATCGGGGTTCTCGAGACCATCGGGCAGAGTTTTGTGCCAATACAGCGTATTTGCAAGGTACATAGCACACCCAAGACCTGTGAAGATGTAGGCGAGTTGACTCATGGTTGAATACGCCAAGACCTTTTTGAGGTCCATCTGGACAAAGGCAATGGCCGCTGCCATGACGGCGGTTATACCACCGATGAGTGCAATGATGAAGGCAAGGTCAGCAAGGTCGCCGTGCAAGGCATCTGCACCGAAGAATGGGAACATTCGAGCAACGAGGTACAGACCTGCATTGACCATTGTTGCTGCGTGGATAAGGGCAGAAACTGGCGTTGGTCCTTCCATTGCGTCGGGCAACCAAACGTGGAGAGGGAACTGTGCGGATTTGCCAACGGCACCGATGAACATCAGGCCGAGCGCCCATTGAAGCGTGCTGGCAGAGTGCTCAGCTACGTGCTCAATGTTTGCAGCATCAAAGACGACAACATAGTCGAGGGAGCCAAACAGATCCCACAGCATAACCAATCCGATCATGAGGAACACGTCGCCAATACGGGTGGTCAAAAACGCCTTCTTTGCCGCGTATGCAGCACTTGGGCGCTCGTAGTAGAATCCAATGAGCAAGTAGGAACAAAGACCCATGATTTCCCAGAAGATGAACAACCAAAGGAACGAGTCCGCAAGGACCATTCCGAGCATACCTGAGCAGAACAAAGTGAATTCTGCATAGAACCGGTGGTTGCGGTTGTCGTTGATTGGATCGGTGTTCATGTAACCGATGCTGAAGGTGTTGATGAGCAAACAAAGGAATGCTGCAACAAATAACAACATCACCGTGATGTGATCAACATAAATTCCAAAGCCGAATTTGTCGGTGCTTACACCGGCTGACGTACCGTCCCAAACTCCGGATGTAAACCAGTGGAAGACGGAGTCATGTCCTGCCTGAACGGCGCCAATGAAATCCATAATGAGAAGCACCGAAAGCACAAGCACGGCGCTCATTACCCCGAGGGCGATGATGCCGCCTTCTTTGACGGAATTCTTCCAAGTTGGATTTCCGTTGAACACTCGTCCAAGGAAAAGAATGACCGCGAATGCAATCATAGGTAAAAGCACGATAAGCGGTGCAAATTCCGGAATTTCTGGGGCTACGATATCTTTGAGTTCTGAACCTGCCATCATCTCACCTCAGTTTTTTAGGACGTCAACGTCGTCCAACGAAATCGTATCGTGTTGACCATACATAGCAAGGAAAATCGCCAAACCAATAGCGACTTCACTTGCTGCAATGGCAATAGCAAAAATGGTGTAAACCCATCCGGTGGTGTCACCGTGATGGACTGCTGCGGCGGCGAATTGCATGTTTGCAGCGTTCAGCATCAATTCGATGCACATGAGGACAATGATGGCGTTCTTTCGTGTGAAAGCACCGCCGAGTCCAATGACGAACATAAGTGCAGAAAGGCCTGAAACCAATGCTGGATCAATCATTCTTCTTCACCTCCAAATTCCCACAAGAGATTCTCCATACGTTCGTCGCGAACAAGGTACGCTGCGCCAATCATAGCCATCGACATGAGCACACCAAGAATCAACAGAGGAAGGGCCCAATCCGTCAAAAGAGCGTCTGCAAGACCGCTGGTGCTCGGTTCATCTTCACTTGCATCTGCCCATACAGCATCAGCACTGAGGACAGAAACAAGGATCATTCCCAAAGCAAGCAAGCCCATACGGGTAGCGAGTGAAAGGACCTTCATTCGAAGTCCTCCTCAAGGATTTGGCGGCGGGTCAGCATGATACCAAACAGCACCACGAGGCCAACGCTCGCAAGATAGACCAAAATCTGGATGGCTGCCAAAAATTCAGCACCCAAGAGGATGAAAATTCCTGAGACCGCCATGAAACTGAAAATCAGTGAGAGCATGGAGTGGGCAACCCTCTGGGCGAGAATGAGACCCAATGCCCCACCGATTGCAATGGTTGCAAAGAGAAAGAATACGCCGAGTTCTGCTGCGCTTGCAACATCCATCTCAAGCATCCCCCTTCGCAGCCTTTGCTGCCTTTGCTGCCTTCTTTGCTCGCTTGTCTCGCTCCTTGTTGGCGCGCTTTGCGAGTTCGGTGTCAACTGCTTCTTGGTGGACGCCTGGCAACACTCGTGTGCGGCTGGCATCGAACCAGAGTTCTTGACGAGTGAATCCGGACATTCCATCGTATTCATTGGTCATAAAAAAGGAGGTGAAGCCACATGATTCCATGCATAAGCCGCAGAACATACAGCGTCCCAAGTCAATGCGACCCGATACGATTTGATCGTCGGCAACTCGCAAGTCAGTTTGTTCGACTTCCACTTCTTCGCCTGAATCGTTCCAACGAACGGTTGCAGTGCTTCCACTCAAGTCGAGCACTTCAGCAAAGCGCCATTCGTTTGGTGTGTCGGTGTGAGCCGTTGCGAGGTTGAAGTCGTCAAGTGTTGCGGCTACTTCTGGCTTGAGCATAGCGGCGTGGCCACCAACCTCGAGTTCAGCACCTAGGCCTTCATGCTCTCCATCTGCGTTGTCGAGCACGTCAACGCGCAATTCTGTGGTCATGTGGAGGCAGTCGTTCGGACAAATGTTCACGCACATCTTACATGCAGTGCAAGTTTCCCAAATGACGCCGATTCGCCCGTTGTAATTGCCAGGAACGAAGAGCCAAGGCTCCATTTCCTCGAGTCGCTCGTACGGGTATTGAACAGTTTGCGGCTTCCAAAGGGTTGGGAACAAATCCGATGTGACTCGGTCTGGGGCGAACTGTTGGACTTCGATGTTGTTGAACTCCGAAGTTTTTCCAGCGCGGACTTTATCGCCATCGCTGAGGAATTCCGGATGCTCTGTGTTGTGGTACCCCATAGCGAGTCGCTTTCCGAACAGCTTACCGAAAAACGGGAAAGTTCGCAGGGCGGTAATCAAAGTAATCTTGAACGGGTACCAGAATAGGTTTCAGAAATTTGGTCGTGCGTTTGGGT
>MDSV01184892.1_pt1 | contig 27111 bp, 26 predicted proteins | sample 810851 | NCBI WGS metagenome assembly MDSV01 (sample SAMN05326640, study PRJNA326480) | marine metagenome | isolation source: seawater | place: Atlantic Ocean: North East | collected 2012 | reverse complement strand
TCTTATATTAAAAGCAACTTAATTTGTATAACGTAAATCAAAATATTTGAATAAATTGACATGTTTGTGGCGATTTAGTATAAATCCGCCTAGCGCTGATTTAACCAAATTGCGAGCGCTGAGTAAATGCAGCTAAACAGGGATTTTTTTACCCAGTCTAGCTGGGTTTTTTTTTGGGAATAACAAAATGGAAATTATTAAAAAATTAAATATATCCAAATCTCTTTTGCTTGACTGTAAGCAAACCATAAAAGATTTTCCATTGGCATATGAAACATATGGAAAATTGAATGAAAACAAGGATAATGCTATTTTAGTTTTTCATGCTTTGACAGGCGATCAATTTGTAAGTGGATTAAACCCAATAACAAAAAAAGATGGTTGGTGGACAACGGCAGTGGGTCCAGGTAAAGCAATCGATACGGATAGGTATTTTGTAATTTGTGCAAATGTAATTGGGGGTTGCATGGGTTCGTGGGGGCCTAAAGAATTAGATAAAAAAACTAATGAACCTTATGGTCTAAATTTTCCAGTCATAACAATTAGAGATATTGTGAAGGCTCAAGAGACACTTTTAGATTATTTGGGTGTAAAAAAACTTCTTTGTGTTACGGGTGGTTCTATGGGAGGCATGCAATCTTTACAATTTTGTGCAACATTTCCTAATAAAACATTTTCTGCTATGCCAATTGCATGCAGCACAAGTCATAGTGCGCAAAATATTGCACTTAATGAATTAGCAAGGCAGGCTGTGATGGCTGATCCTGTTTGGGATAAAGGAAAATATATTAAAAAAAATGTTCAACCAAAAAATGGCTTGGCTGTTGCTAGAATGGTTGGACATATTAGCTATTTATCTGAAAAAGGAATGCAAGAAAAATTTGGAAGGAAGCTTCAAGAAAAGGGAGATTATGATTTTAGTTTTAATGCAGATTTTCAAGTTGAAAGTTATTTGAGACATCAGGGATTTGCTTTTGTTGAGAGATTTGATGCAAATTCAATATTATATATTACAAGAGCTATGGATTATTTTGACTTATCAAAACAGTTTAAAGGAGGATTGAACGAGGCATTTAAAAATCAAAAAACAAAATTTCTTGTAATATCATTCTCTTCAGACTGGCTTTATACAACTAAAGAAAATAAAGATACGGTAATTGCTCTTAATGCAGCAGGAGTAGATGTTTCCTTTGCAGAAATCAAAACTGATAAGGGACATGACTCTTTTTTAGTAAATGAACCAGATTTTTTAAAAACTATAAAAGGTTTTGTAGATTCAATGCATATAAAATTCAAAAATGAAAAAAGAATTTAAAGTAATATCTGAATTACTTCCAAATAATGTCAGGGTACTAGATGTTGGTTGTGGAGATGGCTCTTTAATGGATCATCTCATTAAGGAAAAAAATATAAAAGCTAGAGGGTTAGAAATAAAAGAGGAATATGTAAAAAAATGTATTTACAAAGGTCTTTCAGTAATTGAAGGTAATGCGGAAACAGAACTTCGCCAATTTCCCGATCAATCATTTGATTATGTTGTTTTAAGCCAAACACTTCAAGCCTTTTATAATCCAGAAAGAGTATTAAAAGATTTATTAAGAGTTGGAAAGTCAGCGATTGTATCTATACCAAACTTTGGTTATTGGAGAGTAAGAACAAGTTTGTTAATTTTTGGAAAAATGCCTGTGACAAAAACTTTACCTTACAATTGGCACAACACACCTAACCTTCATATGTGTACAATAAAAGATATGTTCAATTTTTGCCAAGAAAAAAGTATTAAAATGGATAAAATTTTAGGAGTAAATGGGGACAAAACCTCTCAAATAAAAAGAAATAATCTTGAAATAAAAAATTTATTTTCAAAAATAGGAATTTTTTTACTTAGTTAAATGCTAGAAATTTCAATAATAAAATGCTTAAAAGATAATTATAGTTATTTAATAAAAGACAAAAAAACAAATTTAATAGGTGTAATTGATCCTTCTGAATTTAAAGCTGTAGAAAAAGAAATAGATAAAAATTATAAAAAATTAGATTTTATTTTAAATACTCATCATCACTTTGATCATGTAGGTGGAAACTTAGATTTGAAAATGAAGTATAATTCACAGATTGTTTGTTCAGCATATGATCAAGATAAAGTTCCTGGAGCAGATATAAAAAAGAAAGATAATGAATATTTTATTTTTGGTGAAACTAAATTTAAAGTTATTCATGTACCAGGCCATACACTTGATCATATTATTTTTTTTTCAGAAATGGACAAGGTATTATTTTCAGGCGATACATTATTTTCTCTTGGGTGCGGTAGAGTCTTTGAGGGATCTTATGAACAAATGTTTGATTCATTAGAAAAAATTAAAAAACTGCCAAATAGTACAAAAATTTATTGTGGCCACGAGTATACAAATAATAATGGCAAATTCTGTATTGAAATAGATAAAGATAATTCAAAATTGCAAAAAAGAATTAAAGAAGTGAGAAATAAAATCGATTTGAACGAGCCAACTATTCCAGTAACTTTACAAGATGAAATTGAGACTAATATATTTTTTAGGTACGATAATGAAAAAATAAAAAAAAGTGTGGGAGCAGATAATGCTTCAAATATTGAAGTTTTTAAAAAATTGAGGAATTTAAAAGATCAGTTTTAACATCATTCAACTTGACTTGATAAGTTACAAGGTTATATTGCCTTTAAATTATAAAACTTATTTTATGTCTTTTGCAATAATAGAAACAGGTGGGAAACAATATAAAGTTTCTGCAAGTAATATTCTGAAAGTTGAAAAATTGAATATTCTAAAAGGGAAAAAAGTAGAATTCAAAAAAGTTCTTCTAGTTAATGATGACAAAAACACTGAGGTTGGTAATCCAACTATTGATGGTGCAATAGTTGAAGGTTTAGTGTTAGACAATATTAAAGACAGAAAAATTTTAGTATTTAAAAAGAGAAGAAGACAAAATTCTAGAAAAAAGTATGGGCATAGACAACAGCTTTCAAAAATTCAAATCACGAAAATTTTGTCTAAAGGTGGAAAGGTTGTTTCCGAAATAAAAGCAGATAAAATAAATTTGTCAAAAGTCGAAAAATCAGATAAAAAAATTATCAAAAAAAAAGAAATAATTAAAAATAAAAAATAAATCAAATGGCAACAAAAAAAGCAGGTGGATCATCAAAGAACGGCCGAGATAGTGCTGGACGTCGTTTAGGTGTTAAAAAATACGGAGAACAGTTGGTCAAGCCTGGAAATATAATAGTAAGACAAAGAGGTACAAAAATACACCCTGGAAACAATGTTGGCATGGGCAAAGATCATTCAATTTTTTCTCTTATTGCAGGAAAAGTTAAATTCAAAAAAACTAAGTCTAACAGAACTTTAGTTTCTGTAGTTCCTAAATAAATTCAGTAGTAAAATAACTACTTTTTAAAATGAAATTTTTAGATCAAGCAAAGATTTATATTAAAGCTGGTAATGGAGGCTCTGGCTCTGCAAGTTTCCGAAGAGAAAAATATATTGAATTTGGTGGCCCAGATGGAGGAGACGGTGGAGATGGAGGTTCTGTTATTTTAAATGCAGAAAGAAATCTTAATACTTTAATAGATTATAGATATAAACAACATTTCAAAGCCGAAGTTGGTCAATCAGGAAGTAAAAAAAATAAAACTGGTGCAGGTGGTAAAGATTTAATTTTAAAAGTTCCAGTTGGAACCCAGATATACGAAGAAGACAATAATACTTTGATTTATGATTTTACCAAAAATAATGAAAAATTTATTGTTGCTACCGGTGGTAAAGGAGGTTTGGGAAATACAAGATTTAAAAGTTCAACAAATCGTTCACCAAGAATCAAAACAAATGGAAAGAAAGGAGAAGAATTTTGGATATGGCTGCAATTAAAAGTTATTGCAGATGTTGGTATTATAGGATTACCTAATGCAGGAAAATCAAGTTTTTTGTCTAGATGTACTAGAGCAAAACCAAAAATAGGAAGCTATCCTTTTACTACTATTAATCCAAATTTAGGAGTGCTAAATATGAATCATAGAGAAATTATTTTGGCTGATATACCTGGTCTTATTGAAGGCTCCCATAAAGGTGTAGGATTAGGCGATAAATTTTTAAGACATATTGAAAGATGCAAGACTTTAATACATTTGATTGATATATCTGAAAAAGACATTTTAGATAATTACTTAAAAATTAGAAGTGAGTTGTCTAAATATGATAAAAAAATCTTGAAAAAAAAAGAGATAATTATTTTTAATAAGTCAGATTTGATTAATATGAATGATATAAAAAATAAATTAGATAATTTTAAAAAAAAGATAAAAAAAAATTATGAGATAATTTCCTTAATTTCTAATCAAAATTTTGAAAAAGTGAAAAAAATTATTTATAAAAAATGTTTATAGAAAAAGCAAAAACAATTGTCATCAAAATCGGCTCTTCAAATATTGTAAATAATAGTGGAAAACTAAAAGAAAATTGGCTGAGTAGCCTTGCAAGGGATTTGAAAGAATTGGCAAAAAAGAAGAAGAATGTTGTAATTGTTTCCTCGGGTGCAATAGCGTTAGGTATGAATTATCTAAAAATAAGCAAAAAAAAAATTAAGCTTGAAATGAGTCAAGCAATTGCATCAATTGGCCAAATACACCTAACTAATGTTTATAGAAAGATTTTTGAAAAGAACAAAATTAAAATCGGCCAAATTTTAATATCTTTAGATGATACGGAACAAAGAAGAAGAGCAATAAATGCAAAAAGAACTTTTGAAAATTTATTTAAGCTTAAAGCTATACCTGTAGTAAATGAAAATGATACTACTGCAACATCGGAAATAAAATATGGTGATAATGATCGTTTGGCTGCTCGAGTTGCTCAAATAATCAGCGCTGATGTATTAATAAATTTATCAAATGTAGACGGTTTATATAGTAATTCTTCAAATAAAAAAAATATTATTACAGAAGTCAAAAATATTGACAATAAAATTTATTCATTTGTTGAAAATAAAAAAAATAATTATGGTTCAGGGGGCATGCTGACTAAGTTGCAAGCTGCAAAAATTTGTATGAATTCTGGTTGTTACATGGCAATAGCTAATGGATCCATAAATAATCCAATAAAAATACTTATTAAAAATAATAAATGTACATGGTTTATTCCAAAGGTATCTAGTTTGCATGCTAGGGAAAAGTGGATTGTTAGCTCCATAAGTAGTGAAGGAAAAATTTTTATTGATGATGGTGCGATTAAAGCACTTAAGAATGGAAAAAGTCTTTTACCAGCTGGCATAATTAAAATTCAAGGTAATTTTATCAAAGGTGATAATATTCTTATTGTTGACAAAAAAGGATACGATTGTGCAAGAGGTTTGACCTCATTTTCTTCAAAAGAAATTGATAAGATTAAAGGATTAAAGACAGACCAAATAGAGAAAGTTCTTGGCTATGCAAGTAAGTCAGAAATTGTTCATAGAGATGATATGGTAAGGCTATAATGAATTATATAAAAAATATTGGTGAAAAATCTGTAAAAGCCTTTGAAAACTTAAAAAATGTAGAGCATTTTAAAATAAAAAAAGCTTTGAAAGAATATGGATTTCTTTTAAAGAAAAATAAATTGAAAATTTTAAAGGAAAATTCAAAAGATATCAAAAAAGCAAAAAGAAAAAACCTAGTAGATAGATTAATATTAAACAGTACTAAAATTAATCAGATTATAGCAGGAGTAAAAATAATAGAAAAATTTGAAAATCCAATTGGAAAGGTTTTGTCAAAATGGAAAAGATCGAATAAATTAAGTATTGAAAAAGTTTCAATTCCAATTGGTGTTATATGTGTAATTTATGAAAGTCGACCTAATGTTACAGCAGATGTTGCTGCTTTAAGTTTAAAATCTGGAAACAGTGTAATTTTAAGAGGTGGCTCAGAGGCTTTTTATACAAATAAAATTTTGGCAAACTTATTTAGAAAAGCTTTAAAAAAAAATAAAATTGATGAAAATTGCGTCCAATTTATTGAAAAAAAGGATAGAAGGATAGTTGACTTTATTCTTTCTAAAATGGGAAATTATCTTGATGTAGTGGTCCCACGGGGAGGTAAGAATTTAGTCAAAAAGGTTAATAAGTTGTCTAAAGTAAATGTAATTGGGCATCTTGAAGGATTGTGTCATATTTATTTAGATAAAGACTCAAATTTAAATATGGCGAAAAAAATTATAATAAATGCCAAGATGAGAAGAACAAGCATATGTGGAGCATTGGAAACACTTCTAGTAGATGAGGAAATTCTATTATCTCACGGTACTAAGATTATAGATAATCTTATTAAGGCGGGTTGTGAAGTAAGAGTTGATAACAAAATAAATAAATTATTTAAGTATAAATTGAAAAAAGCAAAAGAAGAAGATTGGAAAACAGAATACTTGGACTCAATAATTTCAATTAAATCAGTAAAAGGTGTTGATGAAGCTATATCTCATATCTTAAAGTATGGAACTATGCATACAGATAGTATTATTACTAATAATAATAAAACTGCAAAAAGTTTTTTAAAAGGAGTCAATAGTTCAATTGCTATGCATAATGCTTCTACACAATTTGCTGACGGCGGAGAATTTGGTTTTGGTGGTGAGATTGGAATTTCAACTAATAAAATGCCACCGCGAGGTCCTGTTGGTGTAAAGCAGTTAACTTCTTACAAGTACATAGTTAAAGGCAATGGTGCAATAAGATCGTAGCCAATGAGTGCACCAAAGAAAAATCTGAAAAGAATTGGGGTTTTAGGTGGAACTTTTGATCCACCGCATGAAGGACATTTGAAGATTTCTAAATTAGCTATTAAAAAATATAAGCTTAAGTTATTAATTTGGGCAGTAACTAAAAAAAACCCTCTTAAAAAGAAATCTTACTTTTCTATACTTAAAAGGGTAAATTTTTCAAAAAGTATCGTATCGAAAGTTAATAAAATTAAAGTCAAAAGTTTTGATGATATTATAAAGTCATCTAAAACAATCAAATTAATAAAGTACATAAATAATAGAAATAAAAAATCAGAAATATTTTTTTTAATGGGCTCAGATAATCTTGTAAAATTTCACAAATGGGATGATTGGAAGAAAATTCCAAATTTTTGCAGAATTATTATATTCCCAAGAACTGGATACATGAAACAAGCTCTTAAATGTAAAGCATACAATTATCTTGGAAAAGAAAAAATTGAATTTATTAAGACAAAAAGGATCAATATTTCTTCTTCAAAAATCCGAAAAAATTACTTAAACTATATTTAATGGAAGTTTTAAAACAAAAAAAAATAATAGAAAAAGTTTTAAGTGATAGTAAAGCTAAAAATATAATATCAATTAATTTAAAAGGTAAATCATCAATTGCAGATTATATGATTATAGCATCTGGAACTTCGTCTAGACATATACAGTCTTTATCCGAGATAATAATAAAAGAATTAGATAAAAGTGGTCTTGGAAAATACAATATTGAAGGCAAAACAAGTATGGATTGGAAATTAATAGATGCAATAGATATTATCGTTCACATATTTCATCCCGAAAAAAGAAAATTTTATGATTTAGAAAAAATGTGGTGTGATCCATCTGAAGTTAATGGGGCAATTACATGATTAAAATATTCCAAATATTCATTATATTTTTTATTTTAACGGGAAATCTTCAAAGTAATACAGATAAAAAACTTTATAAAAAAATCGATTTATTTGGTGAAGTTTTAGAAAAAATTAAAAAAGAATATGTAGAAGATGTAGATCAATCTGAAATGTTGGACTCTGCTATAAATGGTGCATTACAATCTTTGGACCCTTATTCTGCTTATATGAACCCTGAACTTTTTAAAAGTATGGAAACAGATACTAGGGGGGAGTTTGGTGGACTAGGAATTGAAGTTGGTATGGAGGCTGGAGTTGTAAAAGTGATTTCTCCAATTGATGATACCCCCGCATCTAAGGCAGGTATAAAGGCTGGAGATTACATTGTAAAAATTGATGACAAACAAGTTCAAGGTAAATCACTTATGGAAGCCGTTAAGATGATGAGGGGACCGATTGACTCTAAAATAAAACTTACAATTAGACGAAAAGGAGAGAAGAAGGCGATAGAGAAGATTTTAAAAAGAGAAATAATACAAATAAAATCGGTTGAAGCTAAAATCATTCAAAAAAATATTGCCTATGTAAAATTGAAAGCTTTTAATAGCAATAGCAGCAATCAACTTAATAAAAAAATAAATGATTTTGAAAAAAAGAACAGACCAATTGGCTATATTCTAGATCTTAGAAATAATCCTGGTGGACTTTTAACGCAAGCAGTAAGTATTACCGACTTTTTCCTGGATGATGGAGAGATTGTTTCAACAAAAGGAAGAAAAACAATCGAGAACAGAAGATTTTTTGCAAGAAAAGGAGACAAAGTTAATGGAAAACCATTAATAATTTTAATTAACAATGGATCAGCATCTGCATCCGAAATAGTTGCTGGTGCACTTAAAGACCACAAAAGAGCAATTATACTTGGAGAAAAAACATACGGAAAAGGATCGGTGCAATCTATTATTCCCCTTAGTGATGGAGGTGGAATAAGACTAACTGTATCTAAATATTATTTACCGTCGGGAAAATCAATTTCAGATGTTGGTGTTGTTCCTGATATTTTTGTTGAAGAAAAAGGTAAAAATTTTAAATCAAATAGTCCCACAGACAATCAATTAAATTATGCTTTAAAACTATTAACTTTGTGATGTCTACAAAAAAATTGCCTTTGAGATTGGGTGTTGGTGCAATAGTTTTAAATGAAAAAAATCAAGTTTTTGTTGGTAAAAGAAAAGATAATCCAATAGATAAATGGCAAATGCCACAGGGAGGTGTTAATGCAGGTGAAAATTTGGTTGATGCGATGAAAAGGGAGCTTCATGAAGAAACTGGAATACAAAATATAAAAATACTAAATGAAATTGACGGTTGGTTTGAATATGAATTACCAAACCACCTTTTAGGTAAAATTTGGAAAGGGAAATATAGGGGGCAAAAACAGAAATGGTTTGTTGTGAAATTTTTAGGAAATGACCGTGAAATAAACCTAGAAGTAGATAAACCTGAGTTTATTGAATGGCAATGGTTAGATGTTGAAAATTTACCAAATGTAATTGTTGATTTTAAAAAAAAGGTTTACGAGCAACTTTTGCCAAAAATAAGAAGTTTTATGAATTAATTTGAGATAGACAGTCTATTTTGTGTGAAATAATATAGCGCTTTTTATCATCTAAATTTTCCTGGCTTAACTCCTTTTTACTATCATTTAACATATTTGAAATAATATCTTTTGAGAGATTATCAATATCGATGATTGTAGAAGACAATACTGTTAAATTGTTTTTAGAAAATTCAACTGTTCCTTCCTCAACAAAATATTTCTTTTTATTCTCATTGATATTAATTATTCCAGGTCTTAAAAAAGTAATTATAGATATATGATCTGATAGTATAGTCATTTCTCCTTCAAATGAAGGTATAGTTATTGAGGTTCCTTTTTCTTCAAATATTTTTTTTTCTGGTGAAATAATCTCTATATTAAAATTTGCATCCATTTAAGCTGCTGCCTCTTTGGCCATTTTTTCTGCTTTTGTAATTGCTTCTTCAATTGTGCCTACCATATAAAAAGCCGCTTCGGGTAAGTGATCATATTCTCCTTTACAAATCGAATCGAAACCTTTGATTGTTGAGTCTAAACTTACAAGTTTCCCTGGGGTACCAGTAAATACCTCTGCAACAAAAAAAGGTTGTGATAAAAACCTCTGTATTTTTCTTGCTCTTGCAACAGTCAATTTATCCTCCTCTGAAAGCTCATCCATACCTAAAATCGCTATTATATCCTGAAGAGATTTATAAGATTGTAAAATTTTTTGGACTTGCCTTGCTACTCTATAATGTTCCTCTCCAAGAATTCTTGGATCTAAAATTCTAGATGTAGAATCAAGCGGGTCTACAGCTGGATAAATTCCAAGCTCTGCGATTTGTCTGGAAAGAACTGTGGTCGCATCTAAATGGGAGAATGATGTAGCTGGCGCAGGATCTGTTAAATCATCCGCAGGAACATAAATAGCCTGTACTGAAGTAATCGATCCTTTTCCTGTAGTGGTAATTCTCTCTTGCAAATTTCCCATATCTGTAGCAAGTGTTGGTTGATATCCAACAGCTGAGGGAATTCTTCCTAACAATGCTGAAACTTCTGAACCTGCTTGAGTAAATCTAAATATATTATCAACAAAAAATAAAACATCTTGTCCTTCCTTATCTCTGAAATATTCTGCGACTGTTAATCCGGTTAATCCAACTCTTGCTCTGGCGCCAGGAGGTTCATTCATCTGACCATAAACCAAAGCAGCCTTGGACCCTTTTCCCTCTGGTTTGATCACTCCCGACTCAATCATTTCATGATACAAATCATTTCCTTCTCTTGTTCGTTCACCGACTCCTGCAAATACTGAAAATCCCCCATGAGCCTTTGCAATATTATTTATTAACTCCATAATAATGACTGTTTTTCCAACACCTGCTCCACCAAATAAACCTATTTTTCCACCTTTGGAATAAGGTGCTAAAAGATCAATTACTTTTATTCCTGTTTCTAAAATTTCAGTTTCTGTAGACTGGTCAGTAAATTTTGGAGCCTCTCTGTGTATTGGCCATCTCTCTTTTGTTTTTACCTCACCTTTTTGATCAATAGGCTCTCCAATAACATTAATAATACGTCCGAGTGTTTCTGGACCTACGGGAACACTTATTGGTGCGCCTGTATTTTGAACTTGATCACCCCTCTTAAGACCTTCGGTACTATCCATTGCTATTGTTCTAACACTATTTTCTCCTAAATGTTGAGCCACTTCTAAAATCAACTTATTTCCTGAATTATCGACAACTAAAGCTGTTAAAATTTCAGGCAAATCCCCTTCAAATTGGACATCTACAACTGCTCCAATTACTTGAATAATTTTTCCACTTTTGCTCATTTATAAACTTTCTGCTCCTGATATTATCTCTATTAATTCTTTTGTAATAGCGGCTTGTCTACTTCTATTATAATTTATTGTCAATTTTTCAACTAAATCCCCAGCATTTCTTGTAGCATTATCCATGGCGGTCATTCGGGAACCTTGTTCGCTTGCTGAATTCTCTAAAAACCCCTTATAGATTTGTGTAGAAATATTTTTTGGAAGAAGATCTTCCAATATTTCATCTTCGTCTGGCTCAAAATCATAAGATGATTCTTGTTCTATTTTAGTCTCTTCTTCTTTTTTCGCAGGAATTAATTGTTGTGACTGGGGTATTTGCGTCATTACATTTTTAAACTTATTGTAAAAAATTACACATTTATCAAATTCATTATTTTTAAATAATTTTACAATTTCATCTCCAACTAATGAGGCATCTTCAAAAGATATTTTTTTCTTATTTTTGAAATTAATTTTTTTTACAATATATTTTCCATATTCTCTTTTTAATTGGTCCAAACCCTTTGTACCTACAGTAATTATTTTGAGATTTTTAGAATCTTTCAAAATTTTATTGAAATAATTCTTAGCTTGTTTGACAATATTAGTATTGAATCCACCACACAAACCACGATCGGCTGTCATTACTACACATAAATGAGTTTTATCCTCTCCTGATCCAATTAAAAGTTTAGGTGCATTAGATGGATCGCTTATAGCTTTACTTAAATTCTGAATAATCATATCCATTTTATCGCTATAGGGTCTTCCTTTTTCAGCCATTTCTTGAGCTTTACGAAGCTTTGCAGCAGCTACCATTTTCATAGCTTTTGTAATTTTTTGCGTAGATTTTACGCTTGAAATTCTTTTTCTTAAATCATCTAGGCTTGGCATTATTTTTTCTCAAAATTTATTTTTTTATAGTTTGTAATAACTTCTGCTAAAATCTTATCTGTATTTTCTTCGATTTTTCCACTTTTTTGTATTGAATCAATTATTTCAGATTTTTCACTTTTAACTAATTCTAAAAGACCTTTTTCAAATGAACGAATTTCACTAATATCAATACTGTCTAGATACCCTTTAACTCCGGCGTATATGATTACCACTTGTTCAGCGACTGTCATGGGGCTGTACTGATCTTGTTTTAATAATTCAGTTAGTTTTGATCCCCTATTTAAAAGTTGTTGGGTTGATGCGTCTAAATCTGATCCGAATTGTGCAAAAGCTGCCATTTCACGATATTGTGCTAATTCAAGTTTAATTGAGCCAGCTACTTTTTTCATAGCTTTTGTTTGAGCTGCTGATCCAACCCTTGAAACAGAAAGACCAACATTTACTGCTGGCCTGATACCTTGATTGAATAATTCAGTGCCTAAAAAAATTTGACCATCAGTAATCGAAATTACATTTGTAGGAATATATGCTGAAACGTCACCAGCTTGTGTTTCAATAATTGGTAGCGCAGTAAGTGAGCCACCACCATTATCATCATTTAGTTTAGCGGCACGCTCTAGCAATCTGCTATGTAAGTAAAATACATCACCAGGATAAGCTTCCCGTCCTGGAGGTCTGCGTAATAAAAGTGACATTTGTCTGTACGCAACAGCTTGTTTTGATAAATCATCATATATAATTAAAGCATGCATGCCATTATCTCTAAAAAATTCTCCGAAAGTGCAACCAGTATATGGTGCTAAAAATTGTAAAGGCGCTGAATCAGATGCCGTTGCAGAAACAATTGTTGTGTAATCCATAGCCCCAGCATCTTGTAGTGTTTTAAGAATTTGCGCTACAGTTGATCTTTTTTGACCGATCGCAACATAAATACAATAAAGCTTTTTTTTTTCATCACTAGATTCATTAATTTTTTTTTGATTAATTATTGTGTCTATTGCTACCGCAGTCTTGCCAGTTTGCCTATCTCCAATTATTAATTCTCTTTGTCCTCTACCAATTGGTATTAAACTATCAATCGCTTTTAAGCCTGTCTGCATTGGTTCATTAACTGATTTTCTTGGGATTATACCTGGTGCCTTTACCTCAACTCTTTTCCTTTTAATTCCTTTTTTGAGAGCTTCTTTCCCATCAATTGGATTTCCTAAAGCATCAACTACTCTTCCCAATAATTCTTTTCCTACAGGAACGTCAACTATGGTTCCGGTTCTTTTAACGGTATCTCCTTCTTTTATAGACCTATCATCACCAAAAATTACAATTCCAACATTGTCGCTTTCTAAATTTAATGCCATACCCTTGGAACCATCTTTGAATTCGACCATTTCTCCAGCTTGAACGTTGTCTAGGCCATATACTCTTGCGATACCATCTCCAACCGAAAGAACTTTTCCAATTTCGGAAACTTCAGTTTTCTCTCCAAGATTTTTTATCTGTTCTTTTAAAATTTTAGTTATTTCAGAAGGATTGATATCCATATTAGTTCTCCATCATAGATTTTTTGTATTTTTTAAGTTTATTTTTTATAGAAGTATCAATCATTAAACTTCCAATTTGTATTATTAAACCACCAATTAATGATTGGTCAATTTTACAATTTAGCTTAATTTTACTTTTTACATTAGATGAAATTTCATTTTCTAGGTTTAAAATTTCTTTATGTTCAAGTTTATTAGCAGATATAATATTTGCAGATATTTCACCTTTTTTAATAGAGATCAAATTAAGAAACTGCTCAACAATTTGGTCTACAAAGAAAATTCTTTTTTTAATTATAAGTATTGAAAAGAAATTTTTTATTAATTTGTTAACGTTTATTTGAGTTAGAATTTTATCAAATACAGATTTTTGATCTTCAACTGAGTATGTTGGATTTTTGATAAAAAGTCTTAAATTTTCGTTTGAATTAAAAGCTTTCTTAAATTCTTTTATGTTAGATGCAAATTCCTCGGTTTGATTATTCTCTTTTGAAAGATCGTATAAAGCCAGGGCATACCTTCTTGAGATTTCTGATGAAAAAGTATTCATTCTACTTAATTATATATTTTTTGATGATTTTGTTCATTAATTTAGGGGATTTCGTATCATAGGCAAATGCACTGTTCAAGTGTGTTCAAAACGCATTTTAGCTAAAGTTTAGAGGGTCAACATCAACTGTAAGTTTTATTTTTTTTGAAACTTTTAGTAATTTCAAAACTTGGCTAATTTTTTTTTGAGGGAATAGATTTATTGGTGACCTCAATAATAGCCTTGTTCTATAATTGTTTTTAATTTTGAATATTGGTGAGGTTACAGGGCCAAGTATATCGATATTTTTAATATTTGATAAAATTTTTTTAATTTTTTTTGCTTCAACGAAACCGTCTCTCTCGTTTTTAGATGAAACGATGAAAGCTATAAGCCTTGTGAAAGGTGGAAGATTTTTTTGCTTCCTTAGTAAAAATTCTTCTTCTAGAAATTCATCTTGTTTATTTTTTTGAATATTTTTTAAAGTTTCATCTTGTGGATTAAATGTTTGGTAAATTATAATTGAGTCTTTACTAAACCTCCCTGCTCTTCCACTAAGCTGATTATAAAGTTGTATATTTTTTTCTGTTGATCTTAAATCAAATCCCATGCCCGAAAAGTCAGCATCAACAACTACGATACAATTTAAATTTGGGAAATTAAAACCTTTTGAAATAAGCTGAGTACCAACCAATATATTTATTTTATTTTTTTCTATATCACTTAATAAATTAAAAGTTTCTTTTTTTTTATTTAGAAAATCACTAGATAATATCTTTATTTTTTTTTTTAGGAAAAATTTCTTTAAGTTCTGAATAAATTTTTTCTACACCAGGCCCATACATTTGGAAATCACAATTTGATTCAGAGTTTTTACATTTATTTTTTATTTCTGTTTTATATCCACAATGATGACACATGGCTCTATTTAAATATTTGTGAAAAGTTAAAAATATAGAGCAGTTCGGGCATTCAAGTTTGTAACCGCAAATTTTACAAATCATAAATGGTGCATATCCTCTCCTGTTTAAGAAAAATAGAACCTGTTCATTTTTATCTAAATATTTTTTTACTAAATTTAATGTTTTGATATCTAACCAAATATTTTTATTTTTTTTGGTCAAATTCAGATTTATAATTTCTGCATGCGGAAGTGAAAAATTTTTATATCTTTTATTTAATTTAGTTAAATTGTATTTTTTACTTTTAACATTTTTATAAGTTTCTAGAGATGGAATTGATGTAGATAGAATAACTGGGACGTTCTCAAAAGATGCACGAGAAATAGCCATATCTCTTGCGTTGTATCTTATTCCTTCGTCTTGTTTGTACGAATTATCATGTTCTTCATCCACTACTATGAGTCCAAGATTTTTAAAAGGTAAAAATAAAGATGATCTTGCTCCTACTACTAAACTAATTTTACCATTATTAATATTTTGCCATATAATTCTTTTATTTTTTTTTGTTATTTTAGAATGCCAAATAGAAGGTTCGAAACCGAAATAATCTTCAAATCTTTTGTTAAATTGACTAGTTAGAAAAATTTCTGGTAACAAAACTAAAACTTGTTTATTTTTATTTAAATTCTCTTTTATTTTTTCGAAATAAACTAAAGTTTTGCCAGATCCAGTGATACCTTGCAACAAAGTAACGTTAAAATTATCTCCAAAACTTTGAATATCTCGAAAACATTTTTTTTGGTCATCATTTAATTTGAAAGTAATTTTTTCATTACTTTTATTTTTAATTTTAAAATCTGAATTTTCAGATAATAATGACTCATTTCCTAAAAACATTTTTAAAACCATTCCCTTTGGGACTAGGTTATAAATGGAAAACCAATTTATAAATTGGATTAATTTTTCACTAAAAGAAAATGGTTTGATTTCTAAAATAGTTTTAAGTTTAAAATTTTTTTTGGTTTCTTCAACATTGTCCCATACCACTCCTATTTCTTTTTCTTTACCAAAGGGAACTTGAACTATAGAACCTGATTTTACTTTGCCAAATCTTCCAGATAAGTAAGTGTGTGGATGATCAAATATTCTAGGAATTAGAACTGGTACTTTCATGAATTAAATAAATCTTTTAAAAATGAATAGGTCTCTTATCAACTGCTAGAGCTGCTTCTTTAATTGCCTCTGTGTGTGTTGGATGAGCATGGCATGTTCTAGCAATATCCTCTGAACTTGCACCAAATTCCATTGCTAAAGCCATTTCAGCAATCATATCTCCACAATGTGGTCCAATAATATGAACACCTAAAACCTTATCTGTTTTTGCATCAGCTAAAATTTTTACAAATCCATCTGACTCATTATTAACTTTAGCTCTTGAATTAGCAAGAAATGGGAATTTACCAACTTTATAATCTATTTTTAAATTTTTTAAATCTTCCTCAGTTTTGCCTACTGCTGCTACTTCAGGAGCGGTGTATATTACGCCTGGAACAACATCATAATTTACATGGCCAGACTGTCCAGCCAAAATTTCTGCAACAGCTATGCCTTCTTCTTCGGCCTTATGTGCTAACATTGGGCCTTTAATAACATCTCCAATTGCAAAGATATTTTCTAATGAGGTTTGAAAATTTTTATTAACTTCTATTCTTCCATCTTTGTCTTTTTTTATACCTAGTTTTGTAAGATTTAAACCTTCTGTGTAAGGCTTTCTACCAACTGACACCAGAACTTTATCGCACTCTAAACTAGATTTTTTATTTGTTTTATTATCTACAAAATCTACAATTACTTTGTTGTTTGAATTTTTTACAGATGTTACTTTATTTTGTAGCAAGAATTTAATTCCTTGTTTTGTTAAAATTTTTTGAAATTCTTTGGAAATTTCTCTATCCATTCCTGGGGTTATGTGATCTAAATATTCAATTACAGTCACATTTGAACCTAGTCTTGACCAAACTGAGCCCATTTCCAATCCGATATAACCACCGCCAATTATTACTAAATTTGTTGGTACTTTCTCCAATGAAAGTGCGCCGGTTGATGATACTATATTTTTTTCATCAATATTTATGCCGGTCAGTGAAACTGAAGACGAACCAGTAGCAATTACAATATTTTTAGACTTATATGAATTTTTTTTACCATCCTGGTATACAACTACATCGTTTTTCGAAAAAAGAACTCCTTTTCCCTTTATATAAGTAACCTTATTTTTCTTGAACAAGAATTCAACTCCCTTAGTTAAAATTTGGACTGACTTACTTTTGTTTGTCATCATCTTGTTTAGATTTAATTTTATATGTCCTGTTTCTATGCCAATATTACTAAAATGATTTTTTGCTTTTGAAAAAAGTTCTGAAGAATTCAGTAAACTCTTAGAGGGAATACATCCAACATTTAAGCAGGTTCCACCTAAAGTTCCTCTAGATTCTATGCAGGCAGTTTTAAGACCTAATTGGGCAGCTCTAATTGCACAAACATACCCCCCGGGTCCTCCACCTATAACTATTAAATCAAAATTTTTTTCCATTTGTTATACATTTAAAAAAAGTCTTTTTGGTTCTTCTAAAAAGTCTTTTATATTTTTTAAAAATGAGACTGCCTCTTTACCATCAACAATTCTATGATCATAAGATAATGCTAAATACATCATTGGTCGAATTTTAATTTCACCATTTACGACTACAGTACGATCAATTATATTGTGCATACCTAGTACTCCTGATTGAGGGGGATTAAGTATTGGGGTAGAAAGCATTGATCCGTAAATTCCTCCATTGGTTATTGTAAAAGTACCTCCTTGCAGATCGCTGATAGTTAATTTTCCATTTCTAGCTTTCTCACCAATGCCCACAATGTTTTTTTCAATATCTGCGAATGACATTTCATCAGGATTTCTTAAAACTGGAACAACCAAACCTTTGTCCGTGCCAACAGCAAAACTTATATTATAATAATTTTTATATACTATTTCCTCGTCTTGAATTTCTGCATTTATGGCCGGGTAATTCTTCAGGGCAGCAATACTTGCTTTAACAAAAAATGACATGAAACCCAATTTAACTGAATATTTTTTCTTAAACTCTTCCTGATAGTTTTTTCTTATTTCCATTATATTATGCATATCAACCTCATTAAAAGTTGTTAGCATTGCAGCATTATTTTGAGCTTCTTTTAATCTTTTTGCTATTGTCAATCTTAGTCTTGTCATTTTTATTCTTTCTTCAGGGCCATTTTTTGTCTTTTTTAAATTTGGAGCGGGCTTTGTTCCCATAAGACTAATTAGATCTTCTTTAAGAACCATTCCTCTTCTTCCTGAACCTTTTATTTGCTCTAAATTAATATTTTTATCTTGCGCAATTTTCCTGGCAGAGGGTGAGGCAATTTTAATTGAGGGTTTTACTATTTTTTCATCTTCGTGTTCCTGATCTAAAATAAGAGGGGCCTCTTCTTTTTCCTCATTATTTAAAACAAATGTTTCGCTGCCATTAGAACTTGGTATTTCTAACGCGGATACTTCTTCGTTTTTTTTTGTTTCTTTTTCATAAACAGGGATTGTTTCTTCTTGTTTTGGAGGAGGTGTATATTTTTTTTCTTTTTTATCTATAGAAAGTTTTGTACTAGCTGCTCCCACACTTCCTAAAAAGGCACCAACTTCAACTGTTGTTCCTTCTTTTACTGAAATTTTTTCTAAAACACCGTCAGAAGGTGATGGCACTTCAACATTTACTTTATCAGTTTCTAATTCTACAAGTGGCTCATCAGAACTGACTTCGTCGCCAACAGCTTTCAACCACTTTGAAACTGTGGCCTCTGTAACTGACTCTCCTAATGCTGGAACTATTATTTTTTCTGACATTTAGTCGTTTATTACCTTTTCTAATATTTCTTTTTGTTCTGCAAGATGTTTATTTAAATTTCCTGTAGCAGGTGATGCAGCTGCACTTCGACCTACATAATTCACCCTTTCGCCTTTTACTTGAATGATATCTAAAGTTCTATCAATATAGTGTCGCGCAGTATTCCATGCACCCATATTCTTAGGCTCTTCTTGACACCAAATAAATTTAGCTTTTTTATATCTTTTAAGCTGCTTACCAAGCTGTTTAACTGGAAAAGGATAAAGCTGTTCAACTCTTATTAGCACGATATTATCTTTTTGCTCTTTTTCTCTGTGCTCTATTAGGTCAAAATAAATTTTTCCTGAACACATAACAACTTTCTTAATTTTTTTATCTTCATTTAAAGTAAGAAGCTTACTTTTTTTCAAATAAGCGCTGTCTTCTAGAATTCTATGAAATGAATTCTTTTTTGTAAAATCTTCTAAGTTAGATATGCATCTTTTGTGTCTTAAAAGAGACTTGGGTGTCATTACTATAAGTGGTTTTCTAAAATCCCTATGCATTTGTCTTCTAAGTGCATGAAAATAATTTGCAGGTGTAGTACAATTGACTACTTGTAAATTATCTTGAGCACATAATTGTAAAAATCTTTCTAATCTTCCTGAAGAATGTTCAGGTCCTTGACCTTCATATCCGTGAGGTAAAAGCATTACTAAACCACTTGCTCTAGACCACTTAGACTCTCCAGAGGATATAAATTGATCAATAACAACTTGTGCCCCATTAACAAAATCTCCAAACTGTGCTTCCCAAAGCACTAATGTTTCTGGTTCGGATAAAGAGTAACCAAATTCAAAACCAAGAACACCTAATTCTGATAGAAGACTATCAATTACCTCGAACTTCTTTTGTTTCTTCGATACGTGTTGAAGGGGTATATATCTTTCATGGCTATCTTGGTTTCTTAATACAGAATGTCTCTGGCTGAAAGTTCCTCTTCCTGAGTCTTGACCTGATAACCTTACTGAAAATCCATCATTTAATAACGTTGCAAACGCAAGTAGTTCAGCTGTAGACCAGTCAATTGGGTGCTCATGTGTAAACATTTTATGTTTATTTTCAAAAATTTTAACTAAAGTTTTATGAATTTTAAAATTTTTTGGTAATTGTGTAATTTTTTTTCCAATATCTACAAGATCTTCTTTGCGAACACCAGTTAATCCTTTTCTATCTTGGCCTATTTCTGGTTTAAAGCGTGACCATACACCATCAAACCATTTCATTTTTACTTTATAATCTTTTGCGCCTGTAAACTGCTTAGTTAAAAAATCTTTAAATATTTTTTTTCTATTATCAACTTCTTCTTTGGTAACTAAACCTTCTTTGACTAATTTTTGACCATATATATCTAATGTAGAAGGATGGTTTTTTATTTTTTTGTACATTAATGGCTGAGTAAATGAAGGCTCATCACCTTCGTTATGACCAAATCTTCTATAACAAACCATGTCTATGACTACGTCTCTATTAAATTTTTGTCTAAACTCAGTTGCAATTTTTGCACAGTGTACTACTGCTTCCGGGTCATCTCCGTTTACATGAAATATTGGCGCTTGAACCATTTTTGCTAAATCTGAAGGATAGGGAGATGATCTTGCAAATCTTGGTGCCGTTGTAAATCCAATCTGATTATTAACTATAATATGAATTGTTCCTCCAGTATTATGCCCTGGCAGTCCAGACATAGCAAAACACTCTGCCACGACTCCTTGTCCAGCAAATGCTGCATCTCCATGAATTAAAACTGGTATTACTTTTTTTCTTTCTTTATCTTTATGAAAATATTGTTTTGCTCTAACCTGTCCAAGGACTACTGGATTTACAGCTTCTAAATGTGAAGGATTGTCCGTTAAACTTATATGGACTAAATTTCCATCAAATTCTCTGTTTGCTGAGGCTCCTAAATGATATTTTACATCGCCTTCAAAATCTTTTTTTGAAGTAATTTTTTCACCAAAAAATTCTTTAAAAATGGCCTTAAAAGGTTTTTGCATCATATTAGCAAGTACATTTAGTCTTCCCCTATGAGACATACCTATTTTAACTTCTTTAACTCCTAAATTGCCGCCTCTTTTAATAATTTGTTCTAAAGCAGGAATTAATGACTCTCCTCCATCTAAGCCAAATCTCTTGGTTCCCACAAATTTAACATGTAAAAATTTTTCGAAACCCTCGGACTCAATTAATTTATTTAGTATTGCTTTCTTACCATTTAGTGTGAATTTAATTGATTTTTCTTTACCTTCAATTCTATCTCGAATCCATGTCCTTTCTTCAGGATCAGACATGTGCATAAATTCAAATCCTATATTTTTACAATAAGTTTCCTTAGCAATTGATAATATTTCTTTTAGTGATGCTGATTGAATACCAAGAACACCATCTAAAAATATTTTTTTGCTTAAATCTTTTTCTGAAAAACCATAGCTTTCAGGTTTTAGCTCTGAGTGTTTTTCAATTTTTTGAAGACCAAGGGGGTCTAGATTTGAAATTAAATGTCCCCTGATTCTAAAAGCCCTTACAAGCATGTTTGCTCTTACAGAATTTTTCGCTGCCTCTAAAATATTTTCCTTTTCAGGAAAAGTTTCTAAATTTCCATTTTTATTTTTATTAGATTCAATGTCATTTTCTAAATTATTTTTAATATTTTTTTTTCTCGCCCAGCTTGGGCCATTTATATTTTTTAAAATTCCTTCTTTTTCATCGTTCAGTCCCTCAAAAAATATCTTCCATTCAGTTGGAGTATTTTTGGGATTGACCAGATAATCTGCGTAGAGTTCTTGAAGAAACTCAGAACTATTTGCTCCTAGAAATGATGTTTTTTCAAAGATGTTCTTATTTTTTTCGTTGGTCATATTTATTAATTACTATAATAACACAAAAAAAGAATTTTTAATTATTAAGTTTTTCATAAATAGTTTTTCCAATATCAGCTGGTGATTTTGATATAGTAATATCTGCTGATTTCATAACCTCTATTTTATCCTCCGCGCCTCCTTTACCGCCTGATATAATTGCGCCAGCATGTCCCATTCTTCTGCCAGGTGGAGCTGTCAATCCAGCTATAAAACCCACTGTGGGTTTTTTTACTTTAGATTTTCTTAAAAATTCTGCAGCTTCTTCTTCTGCCGAGCCGCCAATTTCTCCTATCATTACTATAGAATGTGTATCATTATCTTTTAAAAATAGATCTAGGCAGTCAATAAAATTTGTTCCATTAATAGGGTCGCCTCCAATTCCGATACACGTAGATTGGCCTAGACCATTTTTAGATGTTTGAGCAACTGCCTCGTAAGTTAATGTACCAGATCTTGATACTATTCCTACAGAACCTTTCTTGTGGATTGATCCTGGCATTATTCCAATCTTACATTCTTCTGGCGTAATTATTCCTGGACAATTAGGCCCAATAAGTCTGCTTTTACTTTTTGAAATTGCTTCTTTTACATTCATCATATCAAAAACAGGTATGCCTTCGGTTATACAAACAATTAAATCTATTTCTGCATCTATTGCCTCCATAATTGCAGCAGCAGCAAATTTTGGAGGAACATAAATCATTGAAGCATTTGCTGCTGTTTTTTCTTTTGCCTCTGCTACGGTGTTAAAAACTGGAAGGCCAAGATGCTTGCTGCCACCTTTTTTAGGAGTAACACCGCCAACTAGCTTGGTCCCATATTTTAAAGCCTGTTCTGAGTGAAAGGTTCCGTGCTTTCCAGTAAAGCCCTGGCAAATTACTTTGGTATTTTTATTTACTAAAACTGACATTTATTTTATTGCATTTACAATTTTTTTTGCTGCATCATTTAGATCTAATGCAGATAAAATTTTAAGTCCTGATTTATCTAAAATCTCCTTACCTTTTTCAAAATTTGTTCCCGCAAGTCTAACCACTAAAGGAACTTTGATATTAATCTCCTTTGCTGCTTCTACAACACCTTGAGCAAGCACATCGCATTGCATTATTCCTCCAAAAATATTTATTAAAATTCCTTTAACTTTTTTATCTGACAAAATTAATTTGAAAGCAGCAGAAACTTGTTCTTTTGAAGCACCACCTCCTACATCAAGAAAGTTTGCAGGCTCCTCACCATATAATTTAATTATATCCATAGTTGACATTGCAAGACCAGCTCCATTTACCATACATCCAATAGATCCATTTAATTTTATATATGCCAAACCAAATTTACTTGCCTCTATTTCTGCAGGCTCTTCTTCATTAAGATCTCTTAGTTTTAAAATTTCGGGTCTTCGATACATTGCGTTATCATCAAAGTTCATTTTTGCATCTAAACAGATTAATTTTTTTTGTTTTGTAATAACAAGTGGGTTAATTTCGATTAAAGAGGCATCTTTTGAAATCAAAGTATTAAATAATGCATTAACTAAATTCACAGCGTCTTTTTTTTGATTTGCATCCAAGGCAAATACTTTAATAATATTTTGTATGTCATCATTGGTTAAAGATTTTTTTAATTCTATTTTGGTAGTTATAATTTTTTCTGGGTTATTTTTAGCTACAGATTCAATATCTACACCACCTTCCGTACTACTGATAAAAGCTATTTTTGCACTTTCTCTATCGATTAAACATGATAAATAAAATTCTTTTTCGATATCATATGCTTCTTGTATATAAACTCTTTTAACTTTCTTGCCCTCGGGCCCTGTTTGATTTGTAACAAGAGTTTTGCCAAACATTTTTTCAACTTCAGAATTAATTTCAGACCTATCAACTAATTTTACACCTCCAGCTTTACCTCTTCCTCCAGCGTGGATTTGTGCTTTTACTACTAGTTTATCAGATTTTAATTTACTTACTTTTTCATTTACCTCTTGTGGTTTAAAAATAACAAAACCATTTGTAACGGAGGCCCCAAATTCTTTTAATATTTCTTTTGCTTGATGCTCGTGAATATTCATATTATTTATTGCATTTTATAATCTCATGAGAAGAAAATCTATTCTCTACAATTGTTTTACTTTCAAAACATTTTTCAGTAAAGTAATTTTTTATATTCTCAAAAAGAATTTCATCCTGCTGACTTAGTAAGTAAATTACTTGGACTTGGTTGTCTTTAATATTTTTATTTACCATATTTTTATAAAATGAAAAATACTTGTGTGTCTCTGTTGGGTGAGTATCATTGCCAAACAAATACCACCTATTAAGAATATTTAAATCCTCTTCTAAAATTGTTGAAATAAAATGGTAGTGAGTTATCAATGTTTTTTTACGTTTGTCTTTTTTTAGATGCTCAATTGAGTTTTTTAAAAATAATAATTCCTCTTTGGGCTCATGATATGGATTAATCCACTTAAGATTTTTCATCTTAACATCTAAAATCTCTGCATTTTGAGCATTACCTTTATTTGTGTTTTCTAAGTCTAAAAATTTTCTATCGATATTATATCGTAGGTGATATTTACTTGTTATAAAACAAATCAATAAAATAATTAAAAATTTAAAATATTTATTATACCTTTTCTTTTCAATATTAAAGTGAAGCACAGATGCCAAAATTGGTATTAAACAAAAAATATAAATTTGATTAGCGGTTACCAGTTGATTAAATAAAAATGCAAAGGTTGATAAAATAATAATTAAATTATAAATTTTAAGTTTATTTTGATCCTTGGTATAAAATTGTTTTATTGTCAAAACAATAATAGGAAGTAAAAATATATGTATATATTTAAAATCCATTATAAGTTTCTTTATAGAAACTTGCTCTTTTAAACTTACATAGGCTGCAGGATCACTTAAAATTCTTTCACTTCCCAATGATAGAGGAAATAAGAAATATTGAAAAAGAAGATTTTCAAATGGTGTTTTTGTTAAAAATAAATATAAAAATAAAATTATTATTGCAAAAAATCCTCCATATAAAAAATACTTAAAAGATTTAAAGTAATTTTTTTTTAACAAAAAATATAAAGAAAAAAATATTATAATTAAAATAATGTACGCACTTGGTGTTTGCATTGAGAAAAATGCTAAGAAACAAACTATTGGTAAAATGAACCATATAATTAGATTATCTTTTTTAATAGCCATACATATTAAAAAAATTGATACTAATGATAAAATAAATGAGTGAAGATAAGCAAAAGGTGTTCCAGATACTGGATAACATAAAGTTGCAAAACTAATAGTATAAAAAAAAGAATATAATTTACTTACTTCTAGCTGTTGTAAGAAATAATAGAAAATTAAAGAAACTAGAATATTAAAAAAGCAGGCATGAATTACATAACTGGTCCAGCTTTTACCAAAAATTAAAAAGAAAAATGCCTGAGCGTAATCAACAAATATACCAGTAAAGGCCCAGAAGTCTCTTAGCGGTAGTTTGTTTTTAAAAATACTGAATGATGAATCAAAAAAAGAAAATGTATCTATAACCATGACGCCCATGTTGGCGCTAACCCAGTTAATAAAAAATGCGTAGATTGAGATAAGAATGATTGGTAGATATGTTTGTCCAAATTTTCTAAATATATTTATATTATTAAAATTCATTTAAATATTTATATTGTTTTAGCATTTATTATTTTTGAATTAAATATTAACTATTTAAAAAATGACTACAAAGACGAGTCAATTTTTTTAGCTGACTTAAATAATTCTTCTACAGCATGAACAGATTTTTTGAAATTATTTTTTTCTTGGTCATTTAATTCTAGCTCCAAAATTTTTTCTACCCCATTTTTGCCAATTACAACTGGAACACCAACATATAACCCTTTGACATTGTATTCTCCGTTTAAATATGCTGCGCATGGCAATGTTTTTTTAGAATCTTTAATGTATGACTCAGCCATATCAACTCCTGATGCGGCTGGAGCATAAAATGCAGATCCTTTTTCTAATAATTTCACAATTTCGGCACCTCCTTTTCTAGTTCTATCTATTATAGCGTTCAATTTTTCTGGTGAGATTTTTTTATCTTTTATAAGTTGTGTTAAAGATTTACCATCAATAATAGTGTGGTTAAGTGTCGGAACCATCGTATCTCCATGACCACCTAATACCAATGAATTAATTTTATTTATTGGAATTTTTAATTCTTGCGAAAGAAAATATTTAAATCTTGATGTATCTAATATGCCAGCCATACCAACTATCTTAGAGGTAGGTAAATTTGAATATTTTTGAAGTGCCATTACAATAACATCTAGTGGGTTAGTTATACAAATTATAAAAGAGTTAGGAGAATTTTTTTTTATTCCTTCAGCTACTTGTTTTATAATTTTCAAATTAATACCTAACAGGTCATCTCTACTCATTCCTGGTTTCCTTGGAACTCCAGCTGTAATGATAATTACATCAGAATTTTTTATATCCTCATAATTATTTGTGCCAATTATGCTTGAATTGAAACCACTTACTCCGGATGATTGTGCAATGTCCAAAGCTTTTCCTTTTGCAAGTCCTTCTGCTACATCGAACAAAACAACATCAGCTAATTCTTTTAAGGCAATCAGATGAGCAAGAGTCCCTCCTATTTGCCCTGCTCCTATTAAAGAAATTTTTTTTCTCATCTTTATTTCATTGTTGGCATTATAAATTCTGGATCAGACTTTATGCCTGATGGCCACCTAGAAGTTATGGTTTTTAATTTAGTATAAAATCTGACACCTTCGGGTCCATGCATATGTTGATCACCAAATAGAGATCTTTTCCATCCCCCAAAACTATGAAATGCCATAGGCACGGGTATAGGAATATTTATTCCAACCATTCCAATTTGAACATTGCTAGCAAATGATCGTCCTGTATCACCGTCTCTAGTAAAAATACTCACACCGTTTCCAAATTCATGATCATTCACTAATTTAATTGCCTCTTCATAACTTTTTGCTCTTACAACTGATAAAACTGGTCCAAATATTTCCTCTTTATAAATACGCATATTATTAGTAACTTGATCAAATAAACATCCTCCCATATAAAAACCTTTCTCATACCCTTGTAATTTGAGATTTCTACCATCTACAACTAGTTTAGCCCCTTCTTTCACACCTATATCGACATATCCTTTTACTTTTTTGAGATGTTCTTCGGTAACTAAAGGGCCCATTTCGGATTTCTTATCTAACCCTGGTCCAACTTTAAGTGCTTCAACTTTTTTAGATAAGTTTTTGACTAATGGATCTGCAATTTTTCCAACAGCAACTGCAACTGACTGTGCCATGCATCTTTCTCCAGCTGAACCATATGCGGCTCCCATTAGACCATTTACAGCTTG